>JGI24508J20089_1000025_pt1 | contig 339915 bp, 394 predicted proteins | sample LinPmetageLP24_FD_20089 | JGI IMG/M metagenome (IMG submission 20089)
TAATCATTTAATATTACGTAATATTACATATTAAGTATTTAAAGTTCAAAAACTTTCTCTCATACAAATTTGGTGTAAAAATGATTTTTCTTGTTTTCTTAATAACTTTAGCAATTATTACTATAAATAGCTAAAACTCAAATGATAGGTATATGATATACGTAGAATAAAGTTTTGAGGATCTATAGAAAACCAGATTAGTAGTTTTTAATTTATTAAGTAATTAAATTCCCTCATACAAATTTTTATATGAGGGTTTATATTCTACTTAATTACGTAATAATCACTAATACAAATGCTCTGAAACTTGAAAACCTTAATAATATATATACAGTCTATATATAATTCAAGCTTTAGCTATTTATAATAATAATTACTAAAGTTATTAAAAAAACAAGAAAAATCATTTTTACACCAAATTTGTATGAGAAAAAGTTTTTGAACTTTAAATACTTGATATGTAATATTACGTAATATTAAATTAGCCTTATTTTATTAGCTTAATAAATAAGATATAATAAAACTAATTATAAAAAAATAATAAGCTTTTATTAATTAATTATAGAGATATTAAAGGTTTAAAAGTGTAACTTTTGGTGTAAAAGGTGGCCGGAATCGGGGGGTGGACGGAATGGTGGGGTGGGACGTTACACCAAGCCTGAACAGATTAGGGCCCCTGTTCCTTGCTTATGAGTAATCTAATGGGTAGAGTAATAATCCGCTTGAAAGTGGATCAATCATATCAAGATCTTCGGAGCTAAGCCTCTTTAAGATTTGCTGCATTCTTAGATCAAATGACCACTGACAAATATTATAAGTTCAGGTTAAAGGAATTAAATACAACTGAATTGCGGTTTATTATTAAGTACTTGTTGAGCGAATATTTGAATCTGACTAGTTGGTTCAACTCTAGGAAGCCTGTGGCTTGAAATTCCGTCACCTCGGATTCCAAATCGTGTCGCCTTTGGACAGGTGCTTGACTGATCCGACCTTCCTTTCAAACATCATTTCCTATGGTCCATTTTTCATCACGATGTAGGAGCGGCTGCCATCCATCTTACATTCGGAAGGAAGCATCCCTCAGCAAAGATTCGGTAATTATCTGGATTGTTCAAAGCATAATTGATATTAGATCTTGCCAAATCGAAAGAAAGGTCGAAATTATAAGCTGTTTTTAAGAAGCCAGACCTGTCTGTTACATCCTTGTCCTCAACTATATTGGTTAGCTACCTTCATTACTGACTGTATATTGTGAAGAGAAGTCTGAAGCCAACTCACATTGGAAAGGATAGAGTAAATGTAGCATTTCGTGAATGAAAGTTCCAGGTAAGCTTCGGTAATCATCAAGGCTGGCTTTGTCGCCTGGTTTGAAGTAGTTGCCTTGGTATGGGACTAAGGAAGTCTTGACTCTGGTAGTATCCCATGCAGCAGGACAGAACAAAATGATGTTGGACGGTTTATTGACAGCCAAAGGGGTAGGTTTGAAAGTTTGTCCTGCCAGGCTACCGCCATTCTGTGAGCAGAGAGGCGTTTTGCCTACCATAGCTACAGAAAGATCAATCTTGGTTTATACCTAGGCGTATAGACTTGACACAACTCACGGTATATAGCAAATTCAATAACACCATTTGCATCCCTTAGGGTTTTGTCAGTCCAGACTGATGTCCCATCTATCCAATGAAAGCTTTAGCAACTAACAGCGACCTTTTGCGATTGGAAGACATACATAAAGCCATTTCATCATCGGAAGTTCCTGGGATTGGGCCAAACATAGACGGGTCGTTCACATATTCAAGTGTCTGATCAGTGCAAATGAAAAAATTTGTCGCTGGTCCCAAGTTGGCTCCATCTTGGATGGCATTCAGAAGATTGCCGTAAATGCCTTTAAACGAGGTCAGCGCTTGTCAGTATCGAAATGGCCTTGATGAGGTAGCCAATAAAACAAACAGAGAAGACTAATGACTGATAGCCAAGTCGAGATTACAAATACGCAGGAGAAAGCATTCAGTACTTCAGGGATTAAAACAATACGCTCAAACTTAAGTAAACAGAAAATGACGACTGGGGGAAAAACCTGTGACTTGATCAAGTTTCGCTCTAGAGGGTGAATCCAAAACCCTTTTCCACTGCGTATTGGTATTGAACATATTTTGGGCGTTATTCGCAATTCGTGCCTTCGTCGTGAATGGAAGTATGGCTCCTGATGTCAAAGCACCAATCTGAGTTTGTGCATTGGTTACCATATTTATGGCTTCTCCGAGCATAGAGTCGAGATCGTATGTATTGCAAGGCCCAACAAGTGTGAACAGGTTTGCCATGTTGGGATTGGTATAACCATGACAGATAATTAAAAGAGATGCAATGTAGCACCACAAGAGACCTCGCATTTTGAATAACGAAATGAGGTGCAAGTCGAGCGACTGAACAAGATCAAGCTTTGAAGAAGGCAGGAAGCATGTTACAAGGAAACAAGCCACAAAGCAACAGTTCTTAAGTAGCTGCACTTAGTTGATTCCAATAACACATTATTTGCGGACATACGAAAAGTCATCAATGCCAATAGTCATTAGTAAATTGTAAGCATTAATGCAGCTTTACCTATGTGGTTTTCCGAGACTTGCATTTGCAGCAACATGTCCGGCCTTCGTCAGACAAATTTCGGTTCTGAATCCCCTTTTGAAGTTGCTAGAAACCAATTTATCTCGCTCGCAAGTTTGACCAACCAGGACCTGTCCACAGACAGTGTCCACAGACAGGGACTACTAGCCGGAAAATGCCGGAATGGATCCAGCTTCAACCTTTGAGGCAAGTGACTGGTTGACCATCTCTGCTTCTTATTTGATCTAGACCTGCACGATCTGGGCATCTTTTCATAATCTAGTAAGATCCGATTTCAAAGTGATCTGGCCTACTTTCGCTCATCACAGATTGTCAATTTTTAAATTGCATAAGATGTTCTGGACGAGCAGGGGTTATTTAATACAACTTACGATTTCGAGAAATCAAAATTCAATTCCCCTTTTTGCTGCCGGTATCTTGTAATTCCTCATGGCAACTGACTTGGCAATGCCATTATGTTTGATGCTTTCATTCTCAAATGTCTTGTAAAGCTATCCGCTTGATACGCTTGTATGATCGTTGAAATGCGGATGATGTGAGATTTCGCAAATCGACCGGAATGACCCATTATATGGGTACAATCTTGTTGTGGAGCGGCCTTTAATTCGAGTGATGTGAGATTTCACGAAGTGTGTTGAAAATTTGAGCAATCCAATATCTTTCAGTAGGACGACTCGCAGTGTCGAGCGAATTTTGACGCGGATGAGATGCGGGACCGAGCAAAATGACATTTCTATGTGGGACAATTCGCACAGTGGGGCGACTCTTTACCTCCATAGTTCAAATGATGTGAGATTTCACCGAATGTCTTACTCCCTTTATTCAATGTACTGAGAATGGGTCCTATCCACTTCATGAGTGTATAGCGAACCAGTAAATCGCCTGTCCCTGGTAGTGGATAGCCCCATTATCAGTCAATTGAATAAAGGGAGTAACAATCTGAGCAAAAAAATAATTCGTAAGAGCAATTTATGATGTGGAGCAACGCTTTAATACGGCTGATGTAAGATCTCGCGAAACGAGCGAAGCGAGTGAAGCGACATTTCTATGTGGGGATAATTCGTATGATAGAACGACTTTTCAGTTTGGATGATGTGAGACCACGACCCGAGTCAGTAGGTTGAGCGATATAACATTTCTAAGTGGGGATAACTTATAATGTGAAGCGATCAGAGTCTGGTCATATGATGTTTTCTTGCGTAAACAATACATATTTACAAGTCTGCTCGGACCAGTGAGTAAACATTAACAACAAACCCTGCAATCTTTGTAGAAATATTCTTACAAAGAAGGATAAGCTATTTGTTGCTAGGAAAGGACCGTGATAGAATTCACCTGGTTCCATCATTTTCAAACCTACCACCAGTACCTGGGAATATCGGAAACATGGATATGGAGCTAGATGAAATATAACATTTCATGTATTCCCTGATCCGACCCTCTCCCTTTCTACTTTCCTAAGCTCATAGCTGTCTCTGTTCCGCGCTTGACATTTCTTTCCAATCAATCGCTTATTCATGATGAAGTTCGGAACTCACGCTATTTTAATAGCGTTGCTTGGGTTGCATCAGATTCACGCAAAGGCTGTCTTTGCTCATTTCATGGTATATATTGTTTGTGATTGGACTTCGGGCGGCTAATTGCTAGCACAGGTGTCAAATGCTGCCAATTTTTCTTTGGATGACTGGGCAAATGATATAGATGCCGCGATAACAGCGCATATCGATGCATTTGCGCTTAACGTTGCATATGGAGATGAAACCACAGATGGTAGCCTGTCCAATGCCTTTACCGTTGCCAACGAGAAGGGCTTCAAACTCGTCTTTTCCTTCGACTATCCAGGTGGTACCATGCCCTGGCCAGCATCCAGTGTTACTGCTTACCTCAAAGAATATGGACCAAATGGCGCATATTATTTATACAATGGTCAACCATTCGTGTCAACATTCGAAGGTCCCGCTAATTCTGCCGATTGGATTGACATCAAAGCAGAGACAAACTGCTTTTTCATGCCTGACTGGTCGTCTTTGGGCGCAGATGCAGCAATAACCAAGCAACCTGGTGTTCCAGATGGACTCTTCAGCTGGGCAGCATGGCCATATGGCCCTAACGATATGTTCGACATATTCGACGCTTCGTACAGACAGTACCTTGGGCACTTGCCATATATGATGCCAGTCTCTCCATGGTTTTTCACGAACTTACCGGGATTTTCCAAGAACTGGCTATGGAATGGTGATCACTTGTGGTATGATCGATGGCAAGAAGTTCTCGTCGTCCAACCAGAGTTTGTTGAGATCATTACATGGAATGATTGGGGAGAATCACATTACATTGGACCTTTACACGACCACTCCTATTCTGCTTTCGAGATAGGACGCGCTCCATACAATTATGCCTTGAATATGCCGCATGACGGCTGGCGTTTATTCCTTCCGTATGCAATCGATATGTACAAACATAATATCAGCACGGTCACCCAGGAAGGCATGGTAGTATGGTATCGCCTTGCTCCAGGCACCGCATGCACCACAGGAGGTACGACTGGAAATACTATTAGCCAGTATCAATGCGAGTATGCTCCATCAGATGTTGTAGAAGACGCCGTATTCTACTCTGCGCTTCTTTCTGGACCTTCATCAGTTTCGGTTTCCATCGGAGGCGTTGTGCAGGAAGGATCATGGCGGAACACTCCAAGTGGTGGAATCGGCATCTATCATGGGAGTGTTCCATTCAATGGATTGCTTGGTCCGGTGATAGTCACAGTCAACGCTGTTGGCTCTGTGACTGGTCCCGACATCTCAACTTCTTGCACCGATAACATCCAGAACTGGAATGCGTGGGTTGGGTCTGCGCAGGGAGCTTCGGTCGATGTTACACCAACGTCAACCGTCGGGGAAGACGGCTGCATTGCTGGGACCGGGATTGGGAACTATGAGGGCCTCTGCAACTTCTGTTGTGCTTATGATTATTGTCCCATTGGAACATGTACTTGCACTGCACTCGGGCCTCCCGTTCCGACTCCGCCTGCTGATGGGAGTAATGGGTATCCTACTGCAGAGAGCGACTCCACGTACAAGGGTCTCTGTAGTTTCGCATGCATCCATGGATACTGCCCAGACAACGTCTGTTCACATGTCGAGGTTCCCGCGCGCGATCCGCCGACCGAAGGCCCGTTTCCAGTCTGTACTCCGAGTCCGACGTCAGCTCCGGTGTGCATTGCAGGGACCGGTACAGACAACTATGGGGGTCTCTGTTCATTTCTCTGCCATTTTGGCTACTGCCCGCCGCCATGTACGTGTACAGCTACTGGTCCTCGTGTTCCTGCTCCCAGCGGTGTGAATGTCTATGGCGCTGGCATTAACCCAGATGATGATAGTCTCTGTGAATGGAGTTGCAGTCATGGCTACTGTCCTCCGACGGCGTGTACCTCAGTACCTGGCGCCAGCGGAGGAGATGGAACATGGTGTACTGCTGGTACAGGCGTAGACGGTTATGACGGCCTATGCAAATTCAGCTGTAGCTACGGATTTTGCCCCTCACCCTGTGCTTGCACAACGTATGGCGCGGAGCCCGCTCTTCCATTTGATCAAATGGTAAGCGTCGACGGATACGGACTTGAACCAGGTTATGATGGTCTCTGCGCTTTTGCTTGCGCCTATAATTACTGTCCAAACACGGCATGTTCGTCAACAACACCAGGAAATGGTGCGGGGGGTGGAGGAAGTTCATCAACAGTCTGCGTTGCTGGGACTGGTGAAGGGAACTACGGAGGCCTCTGTTCATTCAATTGTCACTTTGGATATTGCCCTTCGCCGTGTACCTGTACCGCCACTAGCACGACTGAAGTACCTCCTCCGGCTATTACGAACGTCGACGGGGCTGGGATCGATCCTGGCGATGACAGTCTCTGTTCTTTTGCCTGTCTCCACGGATACTGCCCACCAACTGCTTGCACATCGACAGCCGGCCCCGGAGGAGATGGCCTTGTCTGCGTGGCCGGGATAGGGGACGACAATTACATTGGCCTCTGCAAATTCAACTGCGGGTACGGGTATTGCCCTCCCCCGTGTACCTGCACAGCCACTGGTACTGCAGTCCCGGCGCCAGCCATCACCGACACCAATGGCATGGGCCTCAACCCGGCCGATGATAGTCTGTGTTCTTTTGCCTGCAGTTACGGGTACTGTCCCGAGACGGCCTGCATATCAACATCAGGTGACTCCGACCTCCCGATCTGTACGGCTGGGACGGGTGACGGCAACTATGGAACGCTCTGCTCATTCATGTGTGGCCTCGGATTCTGCCCTACGCCATGTACTTGCACCGCAAATGGTACCCAGATTGCCCCGCCTGCTGTTGTGAATACGTTTGGAGTTGGTGTCGATCCATCCTATGACAGTCTTTGCGAATTCGCCTGCAGCCTTGGATTTTGTCCTGCTAGTGGCTGCAGCTCAACATCAGGTACATCCAGCTGCACTGCGGGAATAGGCTCCGGCCTCTTTGCACCTCTTTGTGTATTCACTTGTGCATTCGGCTTCTGCCCTCCACCCTGCAGCTGTTCATCAATTGGTCCTGTAATTGGTCCACCACCTATCGTCAATATCTTAGGATCTGGAATTGAGCCTTCTTTAGACACTCTTTGTGTATTCAGTTGCGCTCGTGGGTTTTGTCCCGCTACAGCCTGCAAGACCTCTAGTAGCGGTTGCGAAGGAGATAATTGTGATTGTGACGAACCCAAAACCGCAAGTGCCTGCTCGGTTGATTGTCCCGCAACGGTTGTCCCATGGACCACGGTTACTGGTTCTTGCACAACAACATGCACGAGTACCTCGACCGCTTGTAATGCAGTCGATTCGACGACGACGTCATATTCAACAACGACTCTTACCTACCCATCGTTAGAGACTGGAACAGCGGATCCCATCTATACCCAGGACCTTGGTGGTCTGGAAGCATCTTGGGTATACGGAGAGATGCAGTCTCTTCTCTCAGCTGAGAGCGCCGCAGTTGGAGAAGCCGCAAGCACCACTACTGCAATTGCTACCCCATCCATAGTTTCCATAACGCCGACAGGTCCATTGCAAACAGACACCACATTACCAACCGATCTGCCCACACTCACAACAAATGCAATATCCAGAAACACAAATCCTTGCCTCGCTTATACCACAATAACCAGCTGTAACGCCATAGGAGGTCAGAACATAGCATGTGCCACATCAACCCTATGTGGCGTCTACTCTACCCCGCAATCGGCTCCCGCAACAACCACATCAGCCTCCTCGCCAACACACCACTGCTTGGAGTTCTACTTCGAAGCAGACAGTGACCTTACAACCGTTTGGCAAGCCATCGTGCTCGATAATAACGCCCAAGTGTGCAATGTCATCCTCACTGGTGTAACAAACACTCCGATATTCGCCTGCGGGAATGGTTACAGTGTTCGTGTCGATGCGTCGAATCCAAGAGTGAATTACATCAATACTTGGTACACGAGTCCACAATCAAATGGGGAAGTATTTTTCGAGGTTCCATTGCTAAGCGATGTTACACATAATTGCGGGACGCTGAATGCACCACTACAGTGCCGAATTGGGAAGTGGGAGTCTCCCGGCTCTTGCTGAAAGTCGTGACGGTAACGGCAAGATAGACTAGATTGTATATATTGATTATTCAAATGTAACGAGTATTACACCTTTCTGCTTAGACATGGACGAATTTCTTGGTAGTGGCATGTTCGACCGACATCAACAAAGATTCCATGCTCGTGCGGATGGATACAGGAGCAGGAATCATATCCCGCCATGCAGAATTCTACCTGCAGCATTTTGATCTACTGCTGTTTGACTCGATGGCGCAATAATTTCGAACTTCTGCTGTTGCTAAAAGAAAATCTAGATGTCGATCGCTGAAGAAGTGGAGCAAGGCTACTTTCCGGGACTTGCAAGAAGTACGAGAACGCATTGCCAAACTCGTGACATCTGAAAACACGAAGTTGCGGGTGGTACAAGATGATGTGTTTATTACGACTGGTATGAGTGCTATTTCCTTGGCATTTGAAGTGCTAGCAGCTCTCGTACCATATCCAGACGTGGTTGCTTACGGATAAGGACGTCCCCAAGCCTACGAGTGGAAGGCAACCTCGAAATCATTGTGCTTTGTGCTTTTTCTGATTCCGTTACCTTGCAGATGGCTTTATCCCGAAATCTTTTCACAATCTCAGAAGAAACAATTGGAGAACTGTCATCTCCTTTAAGTGGGGCACCGAATAGGAGTAAGGTCAACTGGAGTGCATGCTGCTTACCGAACACCCCAAGATCACAACCATCGTCTGTGAACTTCCGAGCAACATCAAGTTCAGCTCACCAAATCTTGAGCGTATCCGATATCTAGCAGACTACCACGGTCTCATCGTTGCTTGTGATGAGACAACAGGAAACTTTATCAATATCGATGTCCGACCATTTGTTGATGTTGTGCTAAGCAGCCTGACCAAGATGTTCAGTGGTGCTTCTAATGTGACGGGCGGCAGGTTTGGTACTTTTCTGTCAATCTTCCATCAATCATCTTACCACGCTGACTTCTATTCTATCTCAAGTGTAGTGGTAAATCCGAATTCTCGTCACCATGACAGACTTCGGTCTCAAATAGCGGTCCAGGACAAGACCGTTGTTTGTTTCCCCACCCGATAGTTCAGTATTGAAACGGAAGTGCGCCAACATGGCCGACCGCGTCTACAGATCCAACAGAAACACTTTACCCGTTGTTGAACTTCTCCGCAGCCACCCATCTGTGGAACAAGATCACCCATCTCTCAGACCAACAAACCCCTGGTACGAGAAGGTCAAGCGCCGTGACGGGGGACCCGAAAATCTTCTCAGCGTCGTGTTTCGCCGTCCTAACTTTGCGAGACACTTCTATGACAGCTTGGATGTATGTAAAGGGTCAAGTTTCGGGACTAATTTTACTCTCGCTGATCCATCTGTACAGCTGGCATGCTACTGTGATCAAGATAAGTGTGGGGAATATGGTTTGCCGAAGCATATCATATGTATCAGTGTTGGACTTGAAGATCTGAAGAATATTGTGAGGAGAATTTAAGATGCACTTAGTAAAGCCGAGATGATGGTTGAAGACTGAAAATAAATCAGCTGGATAGGCCTCGTGCTACAATCATGTACCTCGCAGAGGAATAGTTGATATTCAGCTAAGTTGAAGGTGGAACATAGTTCAGACGAGCAGATCCACACGATCCACACGATCTTCATAGTCGTACATATCAGACGAAGCAATTCTTATTTGATACTAGATTACTTGCTTCCTTTGTTGACAATCGACGGGAGGAAGCGACAAGGGAAAGGGGTGAATTATGTAAGCATGACCCAGGCCAATTAGGTCTAGTCTGCTTACGGCCTCGCCCACAAGGACCTCGGTCTCTTGTTTGTCACATTGTGAAGCAGCGAAATTTCCCCTGAACGTGGGTGTACAACATACAATTGCCATCAGATAATCTTTGGCGTCATCATCACGAACATTCATTTCGTTAGTTGCATCCTTGCCGGCTTCGGGTACGAGCGTTGGAGATCTCTGAATGCCGAGGTCCACGGGCTTGCCTAACACAACATCTCACAGTAAAGTTGAAGCCGAGAACTTAATATTAACGTGCCACCTCAAAGTCTCCCGAATCCCTCTCATCTGAAACACCGACGACCACCGCAGGCCACACTCCCTTTCACAATGTCAAGCCCTTCCTCAGGAAACAAGGAGGTATACCCCGCCTTCGGGTGCCCATTTCCATACGCGGAACCTCTGTGGTACTCGCGAAACGTGTCACCGCATTACAATGATTCGCATCGGAAGCTTCGAGCTGCAGTTCGGAAGTATGTCGATGAAGAGATACTTCCCAATGCATTCGAATGGGAATCAGCCGGGGAGGTCCCGGACACTGCACGTGACCCTGCTTAGCTTCGGTATCGTGATCAGTGTTAATAATCTGCAGGCTTGGAAGCGACATGTCGAGATGGGCTATGTTGGAATGGTAACAGGTCTTCCGAATATTAAAAGCCCTGGGGATGTTCACATCGACGAATGGGACTCTTGGCACTCGTTGATCGTGAATGATGAGTTGTCTCGCGTGGTAGGAGGATTCCCTGGCATCGATTGAGAGAATCACTGACCTGTAAAGGCGTACACTGGCGTACTTTGGGGTCTCGGGGGAGGCAACGGCATTGGCGTTCCACCAATTGTTAATTTTGGGACAAAAGCGCAAAAGGAGAAGTTCCTCCCCGGTGTTGCAGATGGAAGCATTCGATTCTGCCTGGGAATCACTGAACCAGATGGTGAGACTGTTCCCTTCTTTGGGGACACCGCTGATGCAAATAGCTGGATCTGATGTTGCCGGTATCAAAACAACCGCCATCCGGCAGGGCAACAACTACATCGTCAACGGATCGAAGAAGTGGATCACGAACGCTATCTGGGCCGACTATGTGACAGCAGCAGTACGCACAGGGGGACCCGGGGCAGCTGGGGTCTCTGTCCTGATCATACCTCTCAAATCATCCGGTGTATTGACACGCAAAATGTATAATTCTGGTGTCGGAGCATCGGGGAGTACATTCATCACGTTTGAGGATGTTGTCGTCCCTGTGGAAAACTTAATCCACAAAGAAAACCGAGGCTTTGAAGTCATTATGTCCAACTTTAATGCCGAGCGAAAGTCTATTGCGACGCAGGCGATAAGACTTAGCCGAGTATGTGCTGAGGATGCATGGAGGCATGCATGCACCCGGGAAACTTTTGGCATGAAGTTGATCGAGAACCCCATCATCAGAGCGAAGTTTGCCAAGATGGGCAGGATGATCGAGCCAGCTCAAGCTTTTCTGGAGCAACTGACTTGGTTGATAGAGATGAATCGGAAAAGTGGAAAGGATGATGTGCGTATTGGTGGGATGACTGGTAAGTGCTCTTCGATTCCTAAATTCTTGATAAGTGATGCTGGAAGCTTCAATGAGTGATTTTCAGTTGATGCAAGGAAAATTGGAAGAACAAAGCTAATAATCCTCTTCAACTTCTAGCAATGTTGAAGGTCGTGAGTACAAGATGCTTGGAGAAATGTGTCCGCGAGGCGCAACAGATTATGGGCGGACTAGGATATGCCAGGGGTGGAAAAGGTGGCAGGTACGTACTCTACTCCTGGAAACGTTGGAGTATATTGACCATCCTGCAGGATCGAGGCCATCTCCAGGGACGTCAGGGTCATGGCTGTTGGTAAGTTTTAAAGTTTATTCCGCGACTGTTTCTCATTGCCTGGGATCTATCGCTGACTTTGGCAGGTGGTGGCAGCGAGGAGATCATGAGCGAATTAGCAATTAGGGAGGAGACGAAGGACCTGAAGAAATATGCGAAGGCTTCGAGCAAGCTGTGAGCTATTTTCCCTTCCATAAATCTCTTGATTCTGGGTGCATGGATATACAATTATCTTGGAAGCGTTCGCACTCCATCCAAACACATTCCCAGACCTTTTGTCTCGCCTCGGGAAATTCTGATCCGAAGCTTTCATCATCAACTGTGTACATTCGCTGGCGTGACAGTGAGCTCAGATGAAGTTCTGGCGAGTGAGTAGGAAGAACGTCGCAATCCCTATGATGATTTGCCTTTATTGACAGTATGATTGTGACTCCATTGGAGCATTCGATACTTCACGTCCATGTTGCATCGAGCAACTGTAACATCGCTCAAGGTTTTCTTCTGGAACACCCGCTGTCACTGTAGTTGTCAACAGTGTGGTGAAGCATCAACAAGGTTTGGCAAGGTTTTCTTGAAGTTCGAGCCAAGTGATTGGAGAATCTCATATTGAGTTCAACTGCTCGGAGCTGTTTCCTGTCTAGGAACCAATGTCTTTCCCTGGAAATCTGGAGTGACATCTTGTTCGCTTGCTTCCGCCCCACAAACGTCCCCTTTGTCGTTCCATCAGCTCTGGAACGAAATAAAGTTTACACCCCTGTGGAATCCTTCAGGTCTCATGTGGGGCTCACGAAGCTGGGGTCGGTAACTCCAGGAAAGTTTCGAAGCCTGTTCCCTGCCATATTCTAACCCTCAGGTCGCCATTTGAGCTACTCGAATGTGGTAGATGCTGCGAAGACTCGTCGTCTCTTGGTTCGGAGTGGAATGTTTTGCTAAGATCTGCGACAAAGCCCTCAATAGAAGTACGCAAGAGGCGCTCTCACTTGACCAATGTGCTCACTTGAAATTCAGGCAGAATAATCTAGAAGCCGTGTCGAAGAATGCCGTTGTTACCAGCAGTCCAAGCGGCGCCGCAAGAAGCCACGGTAGATGATTCCTAGACGCCGTTCTGTTTCCAAGGAGCAGAATTGAGCAAATGAGGCGTCTGTCCAGCCGTTTTCAATTTCGGTAATGAGACCACCACGCTGCGCGCCACGGTTGCTAATAATTACAATTCCCTCAACAACCCTGGACGTGCAGGCAGGCGCACCAATCCATGTACCACCCCGTAGAACAATAACAGTGTTTCTTGTGCTGCTGGACACGCTGGAAAAGATACAAACTCTCGTGTCGACTGAATGGTTATACTGAGCAGAAAAAAGGCTGGCCTTGATGTCCTTAGAAACATTTTCTGTCTTATTTTCCGAGTTTCATAGAGCATGAATGATACACTTGAGAGTAATCACCCCGAGCCTCTCGCAATTGCATCTAGTTCCCCCGAAGAAGCTTGCCAGCTCCCGAGGTCTTTTTGAGAGTTCTGATTTGTTCCGAGGGACTGGTAGTCTCAATCATTGGCCTATTCGGATCTGCTGCAGGAGCACCATGCGCCATTCATCACACAGACTTCATGCTGATGATTGGTGGACTAACAGATGAGCCTGAGATCTGGAAACACCAATATTACTTGCCCAATTCCAGTGTCTACCCAACCTAGCAGATCGATCATCGACAGAAGATCTGATACAATTTATCACTCGGAATACTTAGACCGAGTACTAGACTCGATCTTCAAGGCGACTAATTGCTTAATTTCAAGGACCAACCTTTGTTCAAGTACTTGGTATTCTTCACTCTTCCGGCATCGATCAGCGCACTTTATTATTGTTCGAGAGATATCAACATTCATTGGCTCCACTGCTCAAGCATGCTCCCGCTCCCACCCCCGCAAGTGTCTCTCGGGGCGTAGGGAGCTCTGCCGTCCCGTCCTACTCCAAAGTGTCCAAGACAGGCGGGGATGTTAGGCGGGCGATCCTCGCGACGTCTGAGACAACCCTGAAAGCTCGTCTGGCTAAAGCTACAACCCTATTCGTACTCGCTACGGAGGTACATCCTGGAGCTCATAATCAATCGAAGTCAAACTTGTACCAGGTACGGAAAGTACATGATGTTTGGGACTCACTCTTGTCCCGTCAAGTTCAAGAACTTACGCCACATCAGCCGAGATACCAATCCTTCATCCCACCGATTCGTCGCCATGCGCGTGTCAGATGCTTGCATGTCTAGGTACTGAAGCATTCTTTGGCGCAATTGTCAGGGATGCCAGAGGTAATTCTCAGGTAAGCGGGATGAGCTATTCTGCCTGATATCTGGACAGCGAATGCTCTCTCCTTAAGCCAGTGGAGGGAATATGATATAGTCGATAAGGTTCGTCTCTTCAAGAGGTCCTAATGCTTGGTGAATTGTTTGAGAAAAAGATCGTCAATACTTGATGCCATAATTCTTTTTGCAAGATCTCCAGCAATGGATACCCCCAAGGCTTCGCCATATCGAGGGTCGCAGACCACGATGATGGTCATTTCCATTGTTTTCACCATCCTCGGAGGTAGGTGTTTACTTTAGAACCCTTTACAACTGATGCTAATTATCGGTCCAAGCTGTTGCAGTCATCCTCCGACTTGTTGGAAGATGGATCATTGTCAGGAAATTTGGTGTTGACGATATAACCATGTTTGTCGGAATGGTCTGTAAAAATTCAATTTTATTGCCAGGGTATGCGCTGATTGATGTAGGTATTGACTGGCGGCTATCTGTTCGAGATCTTGTATGGACTGCGTTTTGGGCTTGGGCTTCATGGAGCAGATATTGCTTTCGAGGAGATGCCGAACGTGTTGAAGGTACTCATCCTCTGGCTCATCAACACTTCTAAGCTGACCTTCAGATGATTTACTCCATTCAATTAACTTACAACACTATAATTGCATTAGTCAAGATATCGATTGTTTGCTTCTACTTACGATTGGGTAAGCTGCTATTCGTGATCGTCTGCTTTAGAGCCTGCTTGCTGACACTTCACAGCAACGGTAGACAGTGCACTCCGGAAAGGATCATGGGCCACCATTATTTTTCTGATTACATTCTACATCACCACTCAAATCACGACCACATTGCAGTGTCTGCCGATAGCAGGAAATTGGGATCTCAGTGGGAATGTCAAGAAGAAATGCATCAATACAGTGGTTTACTTCTACGGTAAGAGAAAGGTGCTTCCCCTTTCCATCTCTCGCCACTGACGAGTGACTTGCAGTTGTGGCCGTGGTCAACATCCTCATTGATATATGGATACTTCTACTGCCAATCAGGACACTCAGCAACATCAAGCGCAGCAGAAGAGATAAGGTTGTTCTGTTCATAATATTTGGCGTTGGTGGATTCTCTTGCATCTCTAGGTAAGTTAATCCTGTCGGCTTCGGAATCTGTCTAACTTAAGGAAGCATCATTCGACTCTACACCATCAAAGTATTCGCGACGTCTAAAGATCCATTCTTTGATGGCGTGCCAATCAACATCTGGTCAATGATTGAGATCAATGTCGCAGTTGTTTGTGCTTCTGTGCCAGGTATGAGAAAGCTCCAGCATGACTAGAAACTTGACTAAAACCTGGATCCAGCTATGAAGCCTCTTTTCACGAAAGCCGTACGAGAACGAATGACAAGCAGCAAGAGCACTCGAACCGCATTCAACTCCTATGGACACCAGATGCTGCCCCTAAGTGGGGAGGAGAACAAAAGCCCATCAGGGGTTTTCCGAGAAGGGAAATCAGGATATATTGCGAATGCTACATCTAAGGGCATGGGGGACAGCGAAGAACACATCAACTCGAAGATCCAGGGAATTGAATTCGAAAGGGAATTTACTGTTGAGGAGTCATATATTGGGTCAGGGAGCAAAAGCACATCAGGATCTTCTCGGGTGTAACGAAGGCAAGGCAGGTTTCAAAGTCTGTAGGATTAATTTAACACCAACGCCGATTTGTTATACCTTTCTGTTAAAATCTATGTCTACAGCAGATACATGCGAAATGGACGAAATGGAGTGTAGTGTAGAAGAATACCAACAATTCCTTTCTCGGCAGTTGCACTCAAGCCTCGAGTCTCGGTGGAATTCAAGCCATCCCGTCACGCCTAATACGCCTTCTGCCTGGTAGTCTGGAAATGGACTGCTGCATAGATCTTGTGTTCCCCTTGTCAAGGTACCGGTTGTTTTCGGATAAATTAGACGAGACGATATACAAAGTTTTTTTCGACGAGAAAGTTTTCAAGTTCGGGAATGCCAAGCTGTCTTCTGGCATGCCAGCAAGCATTCGAGTCCATCCTTCCATGTGGCGTGGTCCCCAATGCTAGCCAACCTCGTGGAAGAGTCGTACTCCGAAAGATAAGACCATCCTTCTGTAGCAGGGCCCCTACACTAGCGTTGCATCCGGGACGTCCCCTAACGACCCCAGTCCCCCGCCCCCAGTATCCACCAACCAAACAAAATCTGCCGAGCCCAATTTGGTCCCTGTACTTTATTGAAATGAAGGTTTCCCCAGCGAACGATTCGAGACGGTCGAAACATGCATTGCATATGGGACGATGAACCCTGCGCATGTTGCATACTGCAGACATCAGGCATTTAGCGCATCTGTCAGAGCTTACCAAATGGAATTCCCCCAAAATATATATGCTGCAAGGGCTTTTGTTGGTACTTAGTTTCCCTCATTGTGTCTCCTCGCTCCCTTCTCCTCTGCAGTTCCAAATCAAAATTCTGTTTCTTTTGTCTCAATTGCTTCGTCAAAAGGAGAAGAATTGCCGTTCGACGCCATGGAGAAAACTGAAGACATTCGGTCTTCCGAGAAGACTGTTGAGGAGTCCGTTCCTTCCACGCCTAACCAGTCCGAGAAACATGTCTCAACTGAACTACCCATTGCTGTGGGCGATGAGCACATCAACTTAGGATGGAGAAGTTGGCTTGTTGTGTTCATGACTTGCTTTGCGTATGTTCCCATTATTGGAGGCGTCTTGATATATGAAACATAGCTAATTGACTGCCTTCAGTGTCATGGCACAGGTGTTTGTGGTGGTCGGTCCTGGAAATGTCATATCATTCATCATTCGGGAAATTGGCGACCCAGCCCTCGTAGGATGGATCATCCAAGTAGGTCTCAGAATACAGGTCTTCATGATACTAGCTGACATCGATAGGGACCTCTTCTCATGCAGGCCGTTTTGTCCCCTATTGTTGGCCGTTTATCCGACGTCGTTGATCGACGATATCTCGCTTCCGTCCCGCCGTTGATTGCTTTTGCTGGAGCAGTGATGTCGGCAAGAGCAAACTCGATGGCAACACTGATTGGAGGTGGCATACTCATTGGTGTCACACTGAGCACAGTATCAGTTGTGCAAGCTATTCCAGCGGAAGTTCTGCCCATGAAATTTCGTCCTCTGGCAAATGGATTTGCGTTTGTTGCAGGATCACTTGGTGGACTGTATGTCTGAAATTCTCCACTACAAAAGTTTTCAATACTAAGAAATTATAGTATTGGAGTCCTTGGCGGGGGAGGTCTTACAAACGAAAACATCAAGGGTTGGAGAAACATCTACTGGCTCCAGGCTGCCTTCCACTTGACAACCTCGATCGGATTGCTCGTATTCTATCATCCCGAACGACCAGTCGATCGACCAAAAAAGTCTTTCCGCGAAGTCTTCTGGGCCATGGATCCGATCGGTTCGGGACTTTTCATGAGCGGCGCGACTTTGATGTTGTTGGCATTGGACTGGGCTGGAGGAACTTATAAGTGGAGCGACGCGCACGTGGCGGCGCCCTTGGGTATCGGCGCTGGGTTGACTGTTTTATTCTGTCTCTACGAATGGAAGGGTCGAAACGACGGTCTAGTCGCACATGTATTCTTCAAAGGAAGTCCGAACTTTGCTCTCTCGGTGTTCGCATTCGCCGTTGAGGGGTACGTACCACACATCTGTTTGGTGTAACGTTCGCTTACCATTTGTTTGCAGATGGATCTTCTTCAGTGCTGTCAACAGCGTCACCACGCAGATCGTCCTCAATCTCGGCTTCGAGAGTTCAGCTTGGAAGATTTCGATTCGCCAGCTCAGTTTCAACTTGGTCAACATCTTCGCATGTATTCCGATCACGTATGACATCATCAACCTCATATCGTGGACTGCAGCTGACAAATTACAGGTGGTATGCTACAAGATACAAGGACATGAAAGTACCACTTCTAGTCACCTTTGTTCTCTTCCTCGTCGTGTGAGCTTTCCTGAAAGATTTACCACTTGATGCACTTGCTGACCTTCAAAGCTGCATCTGTTATTCAACCATCACCCCAGCCATGAACCATGCTCAGATTGGATACAATGTCATCTGTACGCATTTTCCAACACCAGCGATATTTGAACATCTGCTAACACCTCATAGCTGGTATCGGTCAAGCCGGTCCATTGACCCTACTTGTCGCCCTTGTCCAATTTACGGCACCACATCAATTTCTCGCCAACGCAACGGGTCTTGCTTTCTCAGCACGAGCAATCGGAGGAGCTTTCGGTTCAGCCGTTGTCAACGTCATCATCAACAATAAGTTGAACTCGACCCTGACTCCAAAAGTCACAAAAGCAGCACTCGGTGCCGGTCTCCCAGCTTCATCACTCGGTGACCTCTTCAAAGCAATGGCCACCGGTGATCCCACAGCCTTTGCTGCTGTTGTTGGGTTGACTCCTGAAGTCCTTGGTGCCGCCATGAAAGCAAGCCAGAACGCCTACGCTGCTGCGTATCGTTTAGCTTGGGCTTCAATCATCCCCTTCACCGTTCTGGCTATCATCGCTGTGGCTTGTCTGAAGGGTGTGAAGCAGTTGATGACGGAGAGAGTAGAGGCTACCGTCGAGCATGTCCACCATGTCGAGCAGTCAAAGGCATGAGTGCCAAATCAGAGAGAACGTCATGTCGCTAAACGACTTTCACTCTAATGAAATTGAGTTGCAGGGAAGAGATTTGGTAGACTTGCACTGGATTGCAGCATATGTTTCGTGTATCAGCTTCTACTTGTAATTTGACAAGCAGAGTTATCAGAGCAGATTCAATAATATAGACTCGGGTTGTTCCCCTTCATCGGCTTTCGCTTCACTTCATTCAGCACATGACGCTCAGGTGCCGGCGCATTTTTGAAGACCGTGAAGTCTACCATTTCTCAGGCAGGTCCGGTAATTTCTCAGAGTTTGTTATGTGATTCGTATCATTACTAGCTATATTGACCACTTCAGTCGGGGTCTCGAGCATGTTTCGAGATGTATGACCTCGGCCGAGTTGCTCGTCTTCACCAGGGTCGTCACTTCCCCAGCATCAACCACTACAACGACTGCCTTTCCAGTATCCACTTAATGGTAATTTCTAGATTAAGCATCCATTTAAAACTTCTGGAATTACTGGTTTCGGTCTATCGCAGCTTCAACATAACATACGAGAACCTCTATGCAAGCAATATCTTACTAGCGTGCCCTTTCTCCACCAACCACCGACCGCGAAAACATTGCTGGTTCTTTGGCCTTGTCCGTCAAGTCTTACCCTCATCTACCTTGCGGAGTGCAGCCTACTTCCTGTCCGCAGAATGCATTGCCCTTGCGACATACGGGAGGATTCGAGAGCCATAGCCTGTCCTTTGGCAAGAGAGATCAAAGAGACGGGATGGTCTGCAATCACGAAATCCTGTCTTAGAAGATGTCGATTTTGTGATCTAGTGTTCTACCGTAAGATGTGTTTCGGTAAGCATTGTTCGCTGCAGAGTATCAAATATCGAGGCGTCTGAAACTTTCTGGCTGATTGACAGGCGGTTATTTGATTTGGCCCATGGGCGATCGAGGCTCAATTTGGTCCGCGTCAACTCCCTCTACACAAGTTGCCTGAAGATGTTGTGCAGCTTATTCTACGATTCATGCTAGTAGCCGAAGAGCCAATTACCAACCCTCACCTGCAAAACGTAGCTTGCTATGAGTGGCGACTAAGTCCAGAAAGCCATGGATCGTATCATTTGACTGAAATGAACGCTGTCAAGTATACATGGTCCACGTTTTTGAGGCCAGCAATATTAGCAACATGCAAGCAGTATTACCGCCTGGGGGTTAGAATGCTCTACCAGTATAACACCTTTCGTTTCACTGGACTTGTTTCCCAGGCGCAAAATTCATGGGCTACACGTTGCACGAGAGACAGTTCAGTCCATCCGGAGGATAAAAATGCCCTTAATGACTTCTTGTCTTTCAAGCATCGAATCTTGGTTGTTGAGCGCTCGAGATTATTCAAAAAAAGTCATGATTCGCGATTCAGACAACGACAACGATTTATACGCGAAGCGAGGACTGGGTAAGCTCAAAGCGCGTATTTTCCTAGCCGACAGATCCATGACCATCTTCGACATCGTCAGCAGATTCACCAGATGGGGAGCAAACTCGGCAGATCTCACAATTAAAATCGACGAGGAGGAACCAGGGGTGGCCGATCATGTTCGATTTGAGCAGAATCTCATCTTTCGATTCGGCCCTCGGCAGCAAAGCGGTGAAAGTGGAGAGCGTATATGGAACAGCAGGAGCGCAAGGCATGGACAGAAAACTGGTCATTCTCGACCAAGAAGGTTCCTACCAGGCGTGTCTGTATTGAGCATGTTCTTGTCCGGGGAACAGATGCACTTGTAGAAGGATATCCGGACTTCAGTGATTCTATAGGCCGGTCAGCAAAGCTCGAAAAAGTTCATGTATCCGGAAACTACACACCAAGCAGCAAAGTGGCCAAGTACTTGACCAATTACTTCTCGGAAAGCTACAAAATTGGTCTCCTGGCCAAATAACCTGTGATTTCTTTTACAGGAAAGTTTCACCAAAGGCGGTTGAGGGAGGACGGATCCTTCGTGAAAGATGAGGAACTGTATGTACTGTGGAACCCCGACGGTTCGAATGTGTCACCAGCCTAGAAATGATGACCGCCCCCGACACAAACCCTTGATGTTCTATTTATTACTAACTTGTTTCTTACCTAGGGATTCATGGTTAGCAAAGAATATCCTCAATGAGAACCAGGCAAAAGAGATTGAAGAACTAGACGCTGGTTCCATGGACGAACTTCCACATTTCATGTGAAAGCCTTGTGATGGGGTCCACAGATGTATCATTCTTCTCACAGACAGACATTCCACAAGCAGTATCAATCTCACTCTATCAGCTGGGAGCTCATGTGTAAGCCAAAGTGTGATTTGATTGTAACGACAGTTCCGATAAACAAGAAAGAAAACACAACAATTCCTAACTCCACCCCAGTTCCATGCCAGTCCATCTGTCATCTATCGTCCTGCACTTCCAGCGTGATGTATGTCAAGCATCCCGAGTCCCGCTGGAGATTTGAAGTGGTCTTAGCAGGTGATAGTCTTGCCGTCTGCCTTGCAAGCGCTCTGAATGATGTATGCCCACTATGCGATGATTAGCTAATGGAGAAAATGTTGGATATATTGAAGCTTACGTTCTCGAATCCACCGTCACCTTCGAGGCTGAAAGTACAGCCTGAACCGAAGACCAGGACATCGAAGCTATAATCTGTAAGCAAAGTCTCCAAGACATTCGAAAAAAGGTTGCAGTCTCATAAACCATACCTGACATTGGAGCCAACTTTAGCATTGTAGCTGGTGGATGATAGTACTTCGGGGGTACAGCTGAGGGTATATCCGACGTTGCTCATAATAACTGACTGGCCTGGAAATTGAGCAGATACGGATGCCACAGTCTCCTGAGTGAATCGCTGACGGCGCTGATCTCCATGTCAGCAGTCACTTATTTTGCCGCTAAACGATTTGCTCTTACCTTGATGTCATCGTCCACAAGCCCTTGAACCAGTTGCACAACTTTGTTGACAACATCAGCGACAGCGCCGGCGGCATCCGCCTTTCCACCAACATCATCTGGGAAGCTGTGGAAGTTTTAGAAACAGGAGATCATAGATTTAGTGAATGCACTTACGAAACTGGCTCGGTTGCAATTGCGGGCGTGATATCTGCGGTGCCGGTATCAGTGGAGACTGTGGTTGCTCGCTATCGAAGGTAAGCAAGAATTTGGCTTGGAGGCTGCTGTTCTTACCTTTTGGAGAGGAGATGCGGCACTGAAGGCAGCGAGGCCAACAGTAAGAGCAGCGGCGAGAGTCTTGGAGAACATTTTTGAACTGGTGGTTTCTTGAAGAAAGTAGGGAATGGAAGGAAGGTGTTGTGAAAGAAAAGTATTGAGAAAAGCTGAAAGACTGGATAGCAAGTAGAGAAAACTGTGCTGGTGAAGAAGAAATTTTCTTTTTGCGTTGGGTAACCTTCTACTTATACCCAAATTCTCAATGAATTCTTGTTCTTGACGGACTTTCAATCTTTCCATGTCCGGAGCTCTCATGACTTGTTGGCATGATTCTATCACTCAGTTCGGTCGCCAAGATAGAAGGAGTCGAAACTGTAGTATCGATGTCAAAGTGTTATTCAAAGACAAAGTCTATTTACCTTAAAGGTTATAACCGACCTTGGCAAACCCGGCAAAGATTATGAAGTCCCCAGTCAAGTAGCTGAAGAAGTCGGCGAGGAAGCGGAACGCGAGATTCTTCTAAAGCTCTCGCTTCGCTTCGCTTGCGGGGTTTCAAAGACTTAACGTTCTCCACATATGACTCTCGCGCATAAGGGAGCGCGCTCGTTTAGGACAGAAGATGAGGCTGAGTGGATATCCCCAGGGGCTTCGTCGATCACCCGAGGATCAGCCAATAAGGTCACCAGTTTCAATATCAAACCCTATTCCACTAACGTTACTCGCTGCATGAAATCTATCGTCCGAAAAGGATTCTAGCGGATTGCCAAGCTGTCATGTAGAAACATCATATGACATTTTGGCCGGAAATAGCCAAACTTTGTGTGGAATCATCCTAAAAGGTGTTTGCCAAGTTGTTTGGTTTCTTGTGCACCAAATGTTAAGCTTTGCCATGTTGCAGGCAAACCTTAAATCTGCCTGGCTGCATCTCTGTCCTAGCACCCCAAGCCCATCCAGACGCTTTGGGGGTTCGATCTGAAAGATACGAGGTAATCAAGGGTCAATTTTCTACTTCTATATTTATGTTATCCGTCGGCTTCAGAATCCGAATGTAACGCCTGGAAACACAACGAAACAAAGCAAAAATGATGATGCTTACTGATGAGACGTCAAAGTTTAATCCTACCTCTTTCTGCGTTCACGGTGAAAAAGTCTTATACTTCTACTGGTTTGCCTGAGATCGCTACCACTTGGATCCGTCTCGATACTTTGAAATTATGATTTACAGAAGTTTCGAAACGTAATCCCTTCGACACATGTTGTTGATGAGTCTGTCATGGTCGTGGAACACACCCATCAACCGACGACTGTTCCCTTACCATTACCAAAATTCAACATCAATGACCTCGTCCTGTGCACTACCCTCCTGCCGATAGCGATAGGCTCATGTCCCTTTTGAGCTAAGACTATGGAGACTCCAGACCCCAAGTTTCGATGATGGCATATCCATTGCCCGGCTTCAAGATCCCAACTCCGACGATGGTATTCAACCAGGTGTAGTTGGCGTTCCCAGACTCATACTGAATGGCTAGATGAAGAGCATCGTCTCGCTGCGTCCCATGTGTCTGAAGATATATATCGGCGCCGTCATGTGTCCTGAATCCAGAACGCACGTCTGCGTAGAAGTTACCGGACTTATCGGTAATACCCCAGTCTTCTCCCCTGATGACCGTTCCTGGAATTGTTTAGTTGAGTTCGGTTTACTAGGTCACTTCTCAATGAGAAAGAGTATCGCTCTGTTTAAGATAATCCACGAGATGATTTGGTTTGCGGTCGATGGAACACACCTTTCAATATTGGACCTGAGAACGTGCCGCCAACGTCGATGCTAAAGCTACGATGGCCGTGTGGACCATCACCATAGTCGATGGTTTCCCCAAGAGTAATATTCGCGGTATAGAGGTACGTGAGTCCTGGAGCTTTGGGTTGTGGCTGAGCGAAAATACCAGTAAATACCGATAGAGCGAAGAAAACTTTGTACCCGATCATGTTTTCGGATTGTTGGAATGACAAATAAAGGCAAGGTTTTTCAAGCGTTTTTCAAGCACCGGAGAGCCGTGGCTCTCTCTTCCTGCTTCGCAAGAGGGGACATTGAGCTTAAGTAGACAAGTTGCTGATGTGCTTTGAAATCCGGACATACTTCATCACCATCCGCTGCCCCTCTGAATGACCGGCAAGCCGACTCCAGTGAATCGTGGTTGGTTCACGGCGGCGGGTGAGCACATTATGAGGGGTATGCACGGTACTGTGGTTTATTAGCCATGCTCGAGTTAAATTTATTCCCGCAATTCTCCACAAAGATGGGTTCTGTGTGCAAACTTCGGGCTGTCGGCAGCCTGTCCAAGTCTCCACGCTTGTAAGGATAGACAATGTGATGATGGACAATCTTCTTCTCCACTCTTTCAAACCTATCATCTCGAGTTTTCAATCTTTCTAGCACATTTGTAGTCCAGATATGTGCACAAGCAATTGCTTCAGTGGTGCTTTCATATCTCGACAATCAATTGAGCCTGACCCTGGGTGCGTCTTCACTTAAAAGCTGTCCATGACCGCCTCGAGGAGGACGACAAGTGTCTTCTGGAAAGCCACATTGTTAAGAAAATTTGTTTCTTGGGCTTCATAAAAAAAATTAACACTGCATTCAACCTTCCGGGAAAGGTTATTATATTTCCGCGGAGCCATGATCATACCAATCTCCTTCCCTGGAATACATGTCGTTTTTCCATTCCACCGCAGTATTTCCGAAGTCTCGTTGAAGATCCCAGATGTAAGAATATGAGAAGAATTCGAATGCTCTCATACGCGAAGTAGAATTAGTTCTCGAAATCAATATGACTGGGCTGTTTCGGGTGTTTCCTTGCTAGAGAGCTTTCAGCAATCCAATATGTTGCTTGACAACCATTTGGAAGAAGCTTTCAGTGACATGTCCAATCGTCCTTGATAAGCATGATCCCGACCAGTACAGACTTTCAGGAAGAGTGACCCACAAGAACACTCGGATACCATGGTTCACATCTTGTCGGAGCGTCTGCTCAGATGGTTGATTTGTGAACTCGGAAAGAGGTTGTACCGCGGCCGAGTGCAAAACTCCGGATCATAAATAACTACACGCATTTGTAAGCCGTCGTTCAACGAAAAGCTGAGAGGTTGATATTTCAAGATGCTATTAGGTGACAATTTTCCACAGGTGATCGACCAGATCCATTATCACGATTGAGGAAAGTTGCTTGAAAGCAGCAAAATAACACGCGTCAGCGAGCATCAGCGAAAACTCTGGATGTCGGCTCTCGCTATAATAACCAGTGTCTTCAATTGAGACCCAAAAAGGACTCTCTGGATACTTCTAACATTGTCACAACGTGAGGTCCGCAAGACCAATAGCTGGACAATGATTTTGGCACTCTTCACTGTCCTATTCTTTCGATGAGAGCAGATGATGAGAATTTTACAGAATTTGCAGCGAAATTACCTTCTTCTGGGATCTTAGACTACGGATAACTTTAGATGACGAAGAGCACATGCTTCGACAGAACGCGCCCGTCTGTTCGGAAGCTGTAGAGGAAATGTAATGAGCACGTGCCTGCATGACAGATTCGGAACAAACCATTTCCATAATGTGCACAGCCCTCGAAAGGTCGAATGGGTCAAAGTCAGAGCAGAGTAGATGAAGTTGCGGGTATATAAAGATATTGAGCCACTAACAACTCAAGCCAAGCAAAAGACCCACTAGCTTATCTACCAGATTTGGCTTGCCGAACGTATGTCAACAAAGAGCAATAGATGATGTGAAATCATCTCATCAAAGCTCGAGCCACTTTGACTAGACGACGACAAACGCGCTCTCTGCTGAGAGGTGTCAATTTCATAGATATACAAAGCTACCATTCTAGCATACACTACAAAACATTCAAAGCAGGAAAACAGAAGTGGAACTTCACTTACACGCGAAGCAGAGCTATCATTGTAATCCAGTAGAAAGACATTGACCCCGCCAACAACTGCCTCTCGGCCTTGAATCGGGGTTCAACGTGAGTCTTCAATTCTCTCAAGCACTAGAGCTTCCTGTACTTTGCGGCCTCCCTATCATGCCCCACGATTCCGGTCGTCTGGGAAAGATCATTGTAAAGAACCACTGACTGTCAAATGTTGGCATTGGGTGGAACGCAGCTGACTCATAAAGAAAAGCAGCATAAGTGACAACGAAACCCCGAGTCAAATCATCCGTTAGCACAGCTTACCCCCTTCTCGACACCACACAATTCAACAAAATGTCCGCTCAACAAATCCGAATATTCAGCGAGCTCCCAACATGGGCAAAGCGTCTGATCCTCGAGAAAGTACTCCTCTCCAACGATGCGACTATCACCAACCCATCGATGCTACACAACCTAGACGATAACGACAACACTTATAAATCGTACAACTGGTGTCATGGACTCAATATCAATATCCTCTGTACTTTTAAGGAGATCCGCGAGCTGGGGATGAAGCTGCAGTACGAGTCCAACACCTTCCACTTCACTCGTCTCGTCGATGGCCAGGAGTGCGGTACCGTTCGATTACAACGCTTTCTGGCGAAGAAGATCAGTCTGTTCTCGCCAAAGCTGCCTGCTCGTCTTGTCACCATCGCATCCTTGATTAGACGTGTTATCATCCACGACTCGGATGTGGACAGTGATGCGCTCGCTAGTCGGGGATATGCGCGACCGCTGCCACAGGAGCCAGATATGAAAAGCTTCCCTTTCGTCGGAGCTTGCCTTAGTCGCCTGCAATCGCTGGATCGTCGTTTGCTCTGACTTACGATCAATGTCGACGAGCAGATTAACGGTGTTGTCAAATCTATTGAAACGTCTTCCGTGCTGCAAGGAGTAAGGAGCATTGTCGGAAGTCCAGACTACAGCAGGGATAACCCTGATAGCGACGAAAGGGCACTCAGGACGATGTCTTGGAACAATATGTCGACTTCGGCTGGCAGCGCGCCAGCGACAACCTTGGGCGACCAGACGGACCCAGGAAATGGTGTTGCTAACGGGTTCGTTGTCGATGCTGGTCCGAGGTTCTATATCACCAATGGAGGACTCACGCCAAATGATTCCAGCAGGAGCACCTGGCGCAACCGCTCTTGAAACATGGCTTTCGTTATACGGCATCCGACCAAACACGATCCGGTACACTGGTACGTTCAACAAGCGAATCCTCCTATCAGATGGAAGTCTTTCCTCTATCCTCGCGGCGGAGGTTGATGAGTCGGGAGATGTGGATGTTTCGGAGGGAAGTGGCAGCGACGTTGATCAGCTGGCCGAGGAATCTGAAAATAGCGATGACGATGGAGGGCATGATGGGAATGCTTTCCATTCGTTCGGTTTCCGCCTACTACCCATGGGAAACCTGCATTTGGATGCGCCTGATCATGGTTTTCGACACACTGTTTGGATAATTCGTCATCAGTAGAAAAGCCGTGATGGTTTACTAAAAGGAGATAATGGTAGTGTATCGGTAGATGTGGCTGGAGTGCAAAAGAAAGAGAAAGCTGGCCTTCGATCATTCCAACCTAAAATGTGAATAAATTATGATTCCAAAGTTGTCAACCTGTTACTAGGAAATGGGTATGGTACATGCCCATTCCAAGTTCCCCACAAGCACAGCTTCCGTGGTGTTTATTGCTGGGACTGTGGAATCATGGGATCCTATCGTTCAAACCTACATCTGACAAGGGTCATTGTCAAGTATGACTGACTTTATTATAGGGGAGCGAAGGCGTGAGGAGACCCGTGGAGGAATTCTAGCGTGTTTGCCGAGGAATGGGTATGTCTGACCTTCAGATACAAAGGGAGGACGTATGGCAACTTTTCAAACCTTCCGCTTCCTTTCCTTTCCCATTGTTACAACATCGACATAGTACCCAGATAATGGCTCGATCTGCGCAATACCTGCTTCGCATGATATCGCCTGGATGTGTCGACAATTATTGGCACGGACGTTGTTTGGTTTCAAAGTAGGGCGATAGTGAACTCGCGTCGAGAGCGGCTCTCCCTGTGCAGTCTGATCTTGCGATGAATGGTAATAGCTCCGCTGGCAGGCGTTACATCCTAAAAGTTCTGCTTCCATGCTGGAAGAATAGGTAATACTGCTATTGTGATTGCATCAATCTTCTCATTTTGGGCTGACGCGGCTGTAGGCGACACGACTCGGAGGGCTATGTTGATCTGAATCGGTCAGAAAATTGACAATGCGATGAAGGACAATACTCACAATGAATTCGCTCCCACCAACTAAGTAGTCTTTCCGGCCAGGCGGCTACGACAGTATAATTCCCATCTCCTCGTCGCCAAACAATCGCGATCGCGACATCTCAAAACCGCAACACGCAAGAACGGAAAGCACGACCCACCTGCCTACCTCTTGCGCTGCTTGTCCATACTCAAGCTGAGCACCTTGCACCAGCTTCAGGTCCTCGGTCTCCGAACATATTTCTTTCGCTCCCAACATATCTCGCGCAACCACAGGTGTGTCGATCCAACTGGCTCACCTTTAGCTACTCCCACTCGTTCGATTCACCTATTTCAAACAAGCCGACAAGCAATCTCAGCTCAGAACCCTTGCACATTACCTCGCTCAGCGACAACTTGCTGATCAACGCGCGCCTGGTCCCCTGCTTTTCCACTTGCAACCAGCGTCACTCAACCAACCATGGTGCAGATGGCAGTATTCGAAGAAGTTGGCAGGCAAGCTGCAGAGACCGAAAAGCAGAGCAGAAAGCGCTACTCGGAGATATGGCTCGATAGCGTCGACCTAGGACCTGACTTCAAGCCAGACATTCGATCTCGAGGAAAGCGACAAGCCTTCCTCAAGGCAGAGAGTGACATGGTGTTCCGAATCCACAAGAACAAGAGAATGAAGGCCAGGGGCGGAGAAAATAAGTATTCCATGCCCATCGAAGAAGCTGTCTTCTGGGCAGTCGTCGAGCCTGGCCACGGTGACTTCACTGAAGAGTTCATCAAGGCCACCAGCACTACCTTCGAGAAGCGTACTACCAGAGAGCATGAGGTCATCAACATCTACTGGCGGTCGGGCCTTTCCCTCGATCCAGTACTGAACTTCAAGAATTCTGAGGTGACACAGAGACAGTTGGAAAGCCGTTTATTCGGAGTGACTTGGTCTGGGGTATGTGTGCCGAAATTACCGGATATATTGGATGGCGCTGACTCTGAAAGAAGAACAAGCCATCGATGAAAGTGGTGACCAACCGAAGAAAGCCGAAGGAACCAACGATTCCAACATCATAAACAACATCGAAAAGTGCCCCTTTCAGCTCTGGAATTCGGATGACGTCTGGACCTTCTTGCGAGATTTTCTGCATCGAAAAACTGGGACTTTTCTCAGGAGTTATACCCACTGGTCCTGCACATCGAAGCTTTCCAAGGCCCCAAAGACGACACCGGTGTTGACCAAGTTGTGATGTATGACACCACGTTTCTTGACTTTCCAGCGGTTGTCATCTCGTCGGTCTGGATGGCGTTCTCAAGCGTTATGATCTCGCTGTCACAAGTCCACAAGCGTCTCTGCGCGCTTTTCATCGCTTCCCATTCGATGTGTGCGAGATTGCAATCTTGGCAAAGATGGCTATTCTCGTAACTTCAATCACCGAGACCCGCCATCACGACACCAATCGGTTGGAGTTCATCATCACGACGTGCTCTGGTTGGCGGCTCTGAGAGCCACCGGGCTAGACAAATATGCTTAAGGCCAAAGGGGTCCAATTGTGGGCCTTGGAAGGCATTGGGCGGGCCAATTAATGGGGAACAGGAATCCACTGGATGTCACTTTATGCATGGCCGGGCGGGCGGCGTCAGGGGGAAATGAAAAAATGTGCCCATCATGGCAAAAGACCCCAGCAGTTCCCCGCAGGTTTTGTGCTGAGCCGGAAACACAAGGCCTGATGTTCCTTGTTGTTCTGGGTGTTTATCCTAGTCGCTTACAGCCTCTGGCCCCTGGCGGTTCCTGTCGTGCCCAGTCATTGGCGATCTTTACCCCTGACTAACTGCACTTGGAGCGGGATCGCTGTAAGCGAGCGCCATAGTTGACCCCTTTCTAGCGAAATACGATCAAGTCAATTTCCTTTAGCTCAAGCCCGCAAGAAGCAAAAATGGGACTGACAAGAAGCCTCGAGATGTAACTGGAAGATCATTGGAAGCCCGAGAGCTGTCCCGATGCAACCTGGCTAGTGCAGGAACGGCAACTGAACGAGCACTGCGAGTCTGCGAGTGATCGCATTCGCGCTTCTCCTGAAGTGCAATGTCAAGCAGGTATAAGAGCCCATGAGCCGCCCTTTTCATCTTTCTCTCCTCAAGCCAACCACTTCATCACACTCGTTTTTGACTCTTCGGATCATTTTCACTCTTTAGTATACTATACTTAATTGTTCTTCTCACTCAATAAATCTTTCCCAAGATCAAATAATTCCTCCCAAACCGTCAAAATGAGAACCTCCATGATCTCCGTCCTCGCCGTTGTGGCCGCCGCTCAGGCTGGATACGTTGCCTACCCAGAGGGAGGTTACCCGGTCGAGTCCACCTCTACCTACGAGGCACCAAAGCCAACCTACCCAGCTTCCACCTCCACCTACGAGGCACCAAAGCCAACTTACCCAGCCTCGACTGAGAAGACCTACGAGACCACCTCCACCGAGGCCCCTAAGCCAACCTACCCAGCCTCGTCCTCCAGCGTCCCATACACCACCTCCACCGTGTACGAGACCAAGGAGTACACCATCACCTCTTGCGCCCCAACTGTGACCGACTGCCCAGGTAAGCCTTTTCAACACAGCACACTTTCAAGATCACGAGACTAACATCCTCATAAAGTTGGCCACAAGACCTCTACCATCATCACCAAGACCACCGTCTGCCCCGTTGAGGAGACCAAGACCCCCGAGGGCCCATCCAAGCCAACCTACACCCCAGAGGTCCCAGTCTACTCCACCAAGACCAACGAGGGCCCAGTCGAGTACCCAACTGGCAAGCCTTCCGTGTCTGTCCCAGTTGCTCCTTACCCAACTTACCCTGCTTCCACTGTTGGTATGTTGTCCCTCTCATCCACCTACCAATATCTCCAAGTCGAGATTCCTTGACAGCAAGCACAATGTCTAACGTGAGGAACAGTCACCAAGCCATACAGCACCGGTTACCCAACTGGCTCTTACCCAGCCAAGAACACCACCGTCCCATACGTCACCAACGGCGCTGCCTCAATGAAGGCCGGTGGTCTCTTGATGGCTGTCGGACTCGTCGCCGCCCTCTTGTAAATTTCTCCTTCTCCATCTTAAGACAGCGCATTCGCATTCATTTTCGAGGCGTTTATTGGAATGGAAATGGAACGGGGTTGGGAAAAATAGGTGGATGTGGAGTAAGCACATAATGGTATTTCTTGTGATTTAATTTTCGGAGGAAGAGGTGTGGTGGAATATGAAAGATGAAAGAACAGTTGTATTCTTGTATACAAATCTTAGAACGTGGTTGTTTATGAACCATCAGTTTCTTCGGCGCTTGCTTGTGTTTTGACGCAGCGAAGCTGATTAGTGAATTTTTGTAATGCGACGATTATGATCGATGATGATGGAGCGGGATTAACTAGGAAGCATCTCGCGTTGAAATTATTAATCTTCAAATCGATACTTCAATTCTTCCATTTGCTTAATGATCTTTGGAACGTGTCATAGAAAACTTTCAAAGCTATTGTTACGTCGAGAATCTAGGTAGCATTGGACATGTGAGGGTAGGAGGGAAACTCGAAAACAACAGCTGCCATGCAGACTTTTCTTACCGAAATGAGCAACTCGGATCTCGGATCGCAAGGAAACCTTCCACCACACCGCACGGCGCCAGGAGCGAAAAGCGTTATTTTGGATGTTCTGTTTAGCCTATCCTTGCCCTCCAGTCATCGTTCTCTGCTTATGGCAAGGGTAGGTAGGTAAGCTCTGGAATTAACTTCCAATTCCGGCTTCTCAGTGGTAGAGCTTTTTTGATTGAAATGTTTGGTTGGATTATTGTGGTTTTGTTGGTGGAAATGAGAGAGACGCTTTGATACCTTTTTTCCTTCCTTCATCACCATCAAATCATTGGATTTCATTCCATTTCACTCCTCATCCCGTGGCGCGAAGGAAAATGCAATGATTCGGACTTCGAAGCATGTGGTGGAAATTGAACCTCGTTCTCGTCGTCCAACATGTGCCAGGGGCCCTGGTCTCCCCGTGCATGCTGCATGCTGGGTTTGTGTGTGTGACTCTTTGTGGGTGTGACTCTTTGTGGGGAACAGGGGAGAAAGAGATTGGGGAGGAGAAAGATTTTCCGGGGAAAGGAGATTACGTTCGAAAGAGGTGACGAGAAGCGGTAGTCAAGGTCCGGATTAGGATTTGGAGGTGTGAGGTTGTTGATGGGGATGAAAAGTGGAATTTTACGAGGATACTGAGGTGGTCGCATGGTGTTGTGATTACAGAGAGTAATGCGTTGAACTTGAAAGTGAAGGGAGGGAGTTCTGTACCTAGGTAAGGATGGATTTGAATGGTGAGAGGTGGAACAGCGAGGGGCTTGAGTGGTATCCAAGACCTAAACTACTGTTTTGTGAGTATTGGAGTGAGGTGAAAGGATTCAATCATACCTTGGTAAATAGCTAGATCAATTGAACAGGTTCCTAGGTGTCTATTTTATTGAAGTATATATGTAGAGCAAGTCGTCCTCTCATCGTTTTCGTGCTCTTTGCTGTTGCAAACATGGATTTCCAATTGCCCACTGGTGTGGACCCGGTGTTGTGAGCACTATGTTTCGCTACCGTGTTAATGACAAACTTTCAGTATGTTTATGCTGGTGGTTTTTCTTATGATACTCTTGGCTTTCGTTCTGGGCATTGCCAGGCGGATGGTAGGCACCAAATTACATTTTTTTGCCTTAAGATAACGGCAGGTAATAGCAAGTGACAACAAGCCTATGGTTGACAAAAAGTTGGGAAACCAGTATGACTGTATGAAGGGAGGCCGGCTAGACTCTGAGGGACCTGGCCAAGGCTTGATATATTCCTTGAGCTGAATAGACAAGATCTTTGAATCATATCTTGAACGCAACAAATTACGTTATATCTTCCGTTATGACGGACAACATAATATAGCAGCGACGCAAATCGCAAGAGGAGCCCTGCTCATAGAACGAAAGAAGTCCTTTCACTGATAAAAACAAAAGTACAGATTACATGGCTCGAGATGTCTGTAGAACAGGACTTGGGAAACTGTCAAGAAGTAAATAGAAGCCTTGGTGATTGAGTTGGAGCATTGATTACATCCGCAACTCACCACAACAACGAACTCCTCGCTCGTAAATACCATCCATCTTTTCACTCTGGCCTCAACAACATCTCAGCTTAACAAGCGTCAACGCCGACAAGTCCAAGGGATGTATAAACCACAGCCCTCTCAAAGTCCCTATTCTTCAGACCTCCCCGACGTGCTGACTACTGTGAATAGAGCACTGAGGTTGTGGTAATTACCGTCAGGGTGACCGGAATCGCGAGAGGAATACCTATTAAGGTTTGATTTTGATAGGTGCCGAAGTTCGGACGAGTGATAAAGTAGCGATGAGTAGGAGAAGGGAAAGATGCTGTGCTATTGCGGGAAAGCAGCAGCAGGGTGGGCTTTTGATAGCGAGCGAAATCCTTGACAATAGAAATGACTGATTGATGAGAACGCAACGGACAAGACTGAATGATGGTGTACTAACGCAAGGCCAACGAGGAAACGACAAACAAAACATGTGTAAGTCGAAAGAGTGAAGCTGCTGGGCTGGGTTGTGTCCTTGTCCGGCTTGTTGGACAGGTTCGGGGGGCCCAGGAAAATATCATGGATACGGGCATTTATAGGTATGCGAGGCTTCGGTGACTGAGAGATACAGATTCTTTCTGGGACTTGACGAAGGGGATGTCTAGATTCTCAGCATCGATGCTTTTGATAGCCCCAGAAGTATAACGGCAACAGTTTGAGAGCAAATGCAACTCCCTAAAGGGTATCTACCAACCTACACAGAACTCCAATACCAAAATCACAACTTCCCAGTACAAACTCAATACATCCCCTCCCTCAACCTCTCCCCGATCCCATCCATGCCACCCCCAACAATCCTCTTCCCCGTCTCCCTGTCCCTCCCATCCTCCCCCATAATAACACACTTCACCACCTCCCCCCTCTCATCCACCACCACCCGACCAATCCTCCCATCAACCCACTCAATCCTCAACTGCTTCGCCTCCGCATCTGCAGCACTAATATCAGCCAAAACCTTCTCCCTCCCCTTCCCCTTCCTCGACTCCTTCTCATCCAATCTAAACTCCCTCCTCAACCCTTTAACCACATTCACCCTATTATGATACCCCACAATCTCCCTCCTCAACGCTCTCACAAATCGTCGCAGATCTTGCTTTTTGGCTCCGGCTCCGGCTCCAACGACCGCGCTCATAGCAGCACTGCCTTTCCCATTGGGGAGATATTTCTCTGCAAGGGAAGGAAGCGGGATGCTTGGTGGAACGGTATGTCGATGAATTCGCAGGAGGTCGGTCCCGGGAAAGGGCTTGTTGAGTAGGATGTAGTAGGGCTTGATGAATTTTCCCGTGCTGGATACATCGATGCGGAGGCCTAGGACGTTGCCGCCGTCAACAGCATTGGGATCGGGATCCTGAACGCGGAAGGTAGTGATGCCTGCGCAGGCGCGGTAGAGGTTTTCTTGTGTGTGAACGCGTTGAGATGTGGATGCTGCGAGGAGGAGGGGAGTGGTATCGGTGGGCTGGGTCGACAGTTGTGATTGTGTTTGTTGGGTTGATTTTTGGGAGGCGCGGAGGCGGGTTAGTGTTGCTTTTGTGTGCCGCGAAGAGAGGATTGTTGCTGCTTGGAGCTTGCGCTGGGATTTGAGAGAGGTTACTGAGAGAGAAGATGTCAGTGAGGTTATAGTGAGTGGTGAGGGCGTGCTTACTCTGTGCTTGGAGGGAGGAGATCTCCTCGTCGAGTTGTGAGCCGATCGCGTCCGAGGCAGAGGTGTCGTCTGTTGAAGGGAGCATGATCATCGATGTACTGAATCGACGTAGCCGATAGTATGATATATTGATAGTGCGATTAATAGGAAAGACGCTCAACACTTGATCTCGTCGTGATGCCTTACAGTTGTCATGGTTGAAGTCAACACAAACTTGATGCTACGCGTCGCTTCGTTATCCGGCGCCAAATCCCGTGAAAGGTGGACTTGGCGGGGCCCGATAAGGAATGGAAGGGACCTGGAAGACACGGCCGGAACACAAGGCACGTACTGTACGAACGAGGGCGAGCGTGAGCTGAGCTGGATATCAGGTCGGGTCTTGTCTTGTCTCATGCTGTCAATCCTCCTGGTCCATACCTTATTTCCTCCCTATAACTTTTCATGTTTTCATCTTCTCTTCTTCGGTTCCATCTTCTCTCTACTACTGTCCAGTTCATGTTTTTCCCAAGCCGTCTTTTGCCTCATCCCCTCGTTTGCCCCTCGTGTTGATGAAAGAGAAGAAGCCACGTCGTTCGCTTGATAGTGTTTCGTGCCTGGCGATCCACCCACCCGCACCGCAGGCGGCCAGAATTTCCAGAGTCCAGTCCCCGAGTCTTTGTCCCGCAGAACTTTAGAGGCCAGCGAGTCTCTAAAGCTCTGCTTCAACACCACATGTATGCCTACTCCATTAGGTGACACCATTCCTTCGATTTCTATTCACTCGCAGAGCACTCTTCACCACAGCCAGCGTCTGCCGTTACACCACGACTCGCAATTCCCCCACGCGCAGGAACTCGACGATCTTGCCCCCAGCAGCGTAGGACAACGTCACAATAGAAGCGACTCCATAAGCTTAGAAGACACGCCCGAGGATACGCACCTGCTTACCGCAGACTCGTCAGACGAAGAAGAAGAAGACGATCCTTCTATGGGTACCAAGTCGAGAAGGCCGAGATCCAAAGAGCCAAAAGGCTCGTCCTCTTCTGCTACAGGAGGGGAGAACGGTCACCTCAACGGCAGCATGAATAACAATGTGGAATACAGGCGCAAGAATGCCTCGATGGAATCGCCAGTCGTCACTTCCAATCTTATGGCGCGCGAATCTTTCACTTTAGACGACCATGTCCCGAAAACACCTACCATGAATAACCATGGCTTCTTTGAGCTGCCCATGTCGGATAGGAGGAATTTCGGTCTGCTAGTCTTGTTATACTTTCTACAGGGAGTTCCAATGGGACTGGCGACTGGCTCAGTACCTTTTCTGCTGAAGCCATACATGTCATACAGTGCGCTGGGCGTGTTCAGTTTAGCATCCTACCCATATTCGCTGAAGCTGTTATGGAGTCCAGTAGTGGATGCGGTATGGAGTCCAAAACTTGGAAGGAGAAAGAGTTGGATCATGCCTATTCAGATGTTGTCTGGAATCGGCATGATATGGTTAGGAGCAAGAGTGAAGGAGATGATGGTCACAGCTGGCGCAGACGGTGGAGCTGGAATCTGGGGATTCACCGGATGGTGGTTCTTCCTCGTCTTCATGTGCGCGACACAGGATATTGCTGTGGATGGCTGGGCTTTGACATTGTTGACTCCCGGCAACATCTCATACGCTTCTACTGCGCAAACGGTCGGCTTGACTGCTGGCCAGTTCATGTCCTATACCGTATTTCTCGCTTTCAACTCTCCCGATTTCGCCAATAAATGGTTCAGAAAGACACCTCTGGAAGAAGGTGTCATGACGCTTGGGGGATATTTGACATTCTGGGGATGGGCATATATTATTGTCACAATTGGTCTTGCGGCGTTGAAGCGCGAGGAGAAAACCAGGAATGAGGACGGCATCTGGGACGTTTACAAAGTCATGTGGGGAGTTCTGAAGTTGAAGAACATTCAAACGATCATCATCATCCATCTGATCGCCAAGATCGGCTTTCAAGCCAACGACGCAGTCACCAATCTCAAGCTCATTGACAAGGGATTCAGTCAGGAGGATCTGGCCCTTACTGTTCTCATCGATTTCCCCTTCGAGATCGGCTTGGGATACTATGCAGGGAAATGGTCTACGACCTACACACCTATGCGTCTTTGGTGCTGGGGCTTCGTCGGTCGTCTGATCGCTGCGGTCATTGCTCAAATTACCGTTGTAATCTTCCCCGCCAAGGGTGTCGATACGTGGTATCTACTTGTGGTCATCGCCGAGCACATCTTTTCTACCTTCACCAGCACCGTCATGTTCGTTGCAGTCTCTGCTTTCCATGCCAGAATTGCAGATCCTGTCATCGGAGGTACCTACATGACATTACTCGCTACGTAAGTTCCCATCTCCAACTCTATACTATATGTGTGTCCTAATAATACCCAGCGTCTCCAACCTCGGCGGTACCTTCCCACGCTTCTTCGTCCTCAAACTCGTCGACGCTTTCACAGTAGCATCCTGCATCCCGCCCTCCGCCTCCTACGTCCTGGACTCCAAACTCCGCGGGCCCCTCGTAACCGAGCCATTCTCCTGCGCCCTGTCAGCTGAGAAAGATAGGTGTATCCAAGGAGGTGGCCATTGCGATATCACGACTGATGGGTATTATGTGATGAATATCGTATGTGTGCTTATCGGAGTGGTTACGTTCTGGGGGTACATTAAGCCGGCGGCGTTAAGGTTACAGGCTTTGCCGTTGAGGGCTTGGAGAGCTTCGGAATAGGGACAGGGTGAGGGGAGATGATGGGGGAGGAGTGTAGATTATTGTAGAATAGGTAGATAGATGGGTGGATGCATAGTGAGCGTTTGAAAGCATAGAATTGAATATGTCTCTATCTGTAAGATTGTGAATTTGGCTCATCTCAGGTATCCGGCCCTTTCTCATTCTGTCAGTCTGTGTCTTGTCTAGGTCTCTTTTTACAAAGAACCCACAATTCCTAATCCCACTTTCACTTTCACTCTACCTCTATACAACAAGAACCATACGCTAGTAATCGTTCACACCCCTCTCAAACTCCCTCCTGCGACTTCGTAAACGCCCAAGAATGAAACAAGACAGCCTGACAGCCTCGTCTGAGGCGATACGTAAACTCACCTACCAAGCCTACTTTCCTTGCCTATCCAATCGGGCTAGCTTCCAGCCCAAGCTAACCCAGCTCAATATCCCTCGCTCCCGCTGAAATCGCCCCTTTTTCTTATCCACTCGGATGCAGAGCTGCAAGAGATCAGATCCTGGCTATTCTCCACTCTCCTTGCTTCCCAAAGCTCTCTTGGGCTCTCAGCAATCCTTTCCCCAGATTCCACTTCAACGGCTTCATCCTTTGACATTTCGGGCTTGAAAAACTACTGCCCAATTCAAACCGCCCTGGAAGCTTTCCTTTTGAGCTCTCACTGGACTTATTGGAGTTCTTTGGATTGTGGAATCCAATTGGCGCCATACCTGCAAAGCTGCATATTGGATCACGTTCGCCCTACTTTTATCTGCACGACAAGAGGTCCGGTCCGTTACCAGGTACCTGCACGGTACTGGCAGTGAGCTAGCTGCAGCATACCATACCATACCTAGTATGCAGAGTCGGTGAAGGGAAACCAGTCAGTTCTAGGGAAGGATGCGCATTGGCCGAGTACAGCACATCGCACGATAGGATAGGGTACAGAAAGGCAGGGCAGAGGGAGACAGGGCAGAAGATACGACCTATCCTATGCGAACAGATGTTCGTCGCTCGATCAATCAATCAATCGTTACGAACGCAGGAAAACGCAGAAAACGCCCTTCCTACATTCAGTGGCCTGTAGTAATAAAGCAGAGCATCTGGAAAGAGGTGTGCTGGATGCCCAACTGAGGCTGTCTTTGGGCTTCAGTGCTGTGGGGTTGGGTTGTGGGTGCAGAGGAGTGCTCTACCTATAGGTGTTGCATCTGCAGCTGCAGGGAAGAGTGCGTGGGCACGAATTACAAGCTTGCTTGAGACCCTTGGTACGGTAGATGGCGATACTACAGGCTGCAGATGGTGCGCGGCATACCCATACACACACCCATAGAGAAAGAGATAGAGACAGAGACAGGGACGCTGAGAGGGTTAGAGAGAGGGATCCTGAGAGGCACACAGAGAGAAGTCGAAAGGTGAGGCGGCGTGCAGCTGCTGGGGCACCACCACCACCACGACGCGGGTCAGCAGCATCAGCCTCTTCATTGGACGACGAAGAGAAACTCGGCCACTCGCGTGGCGAGAAGAAGGTCACAGTCGCAGCAAGAGCAGGAGCAGGAGCAGTTGTCACACCAGACCTAGGAGGACTGGCAGTCGAACGAGCAGAAGAAGAACTCGACGCTGCGTCGTTGCGCAGGAGAAGGCTAGATAGACTCGAGGGGCAGCAGCAGCAGCATCGAAGCAGTCGTCACCAATTGTCCAGCGAGGAGGAAGACGTGCTTATTTCGAGGCCGAAGTCGTTGCACACGCAGTCGCAGAATATGACGACAGAATCGCATGCTACGAGGAGTTCGAGGAGGGATACCACGGGTGCGAGTGCGAGTGATGGACATAAGAGGAGAGGACATAAAGACGAGGAGAAGAGGCAGCGGAGGAAGAAGAGGGATGGCGATGGAGAGGATGCGCCGGCGCAGTATGTGTATGGTGCACCGGCCGAGAAGGCGAAAGCTGTTACTACAACTGTGAGGGTCTCTGAGACGAGGAGACTTGGGAGGGATGGGGAGAGTGATGAGGAGGAGAGGGTTACTAGGTCGAAGACTGTTAGAGATAAGCCGAGGGAAAAGAAGATCAAGGTTATATATGTGATGAGGGACGAGCCCAAAACTTCGAAGTATAAAGAGCCGCGGGTCAAGACTGTGAAGGAGGATAGACTTAGGGAGTCGGAAAGCTCTATGCACAGAAGCAGGGCCCATCAGTCGAGGAGGAAATCTGTTCTAGAATCTCTACCTCCATCGCCACCTAGAAGGTATGTATCGCTACTTCTATGCTAGATGAGGCTAATAAGCTCTACAGACATACATCGAGTCGAATCCTACACTCCGAAGCTAGACCTACGCTGAAAAGGAGCAATACTACAAGTTCGCATGTGCCGTCTACAAGATCACATATACCTTCAACAGCAGGGACAAGCCCAACAGCGAAACGGTCAAGCTTCATAGGCTCCTTCTTTGGACCAGGAAATCAGCAGCATAACCATGAGCCTGAGAAGCTGTAAGTGCCCATTGTCCATTTCCTCAGAACGACATTCTAATTTCTACAGTGTTGAATGTCTAACCTGTCTATCTGACGATGTTCCCCGCTCCAAATCCGCAAAGCTTAAATGCGGGCATCGAATGTGCCATTCCTGCTTGAAACGAATCTTCCGCCTCTCCGTCAACGATCCTCAACACATGCCACCGAAATGCTGCACCGCCGACCATATCCCGCTTAAGCACGTCGAGAAACTCTTTGACATCAACTTTAAGAAAAACTGGAATCGGAAATTCCAGGAGTTTTCCACCAAGAATCGTATTTACTGCCCCGCTCGTCGCTGTGGGGAGTGGATCAAGCCGGGGAATATGCATAAAGAGGATGGTAGGAAATATGGCAAATGTGGGCGCTGTAAGACGAAGGTGTGCTGTCTATGTAATGGGAAATGGCACGGTACGAAGGATTGTCCGAAGGATGAAGAGACAAACAGATTGTTGGAGACAGCGAAACAGGCTGGCTGGCAGAGATGTTACAATTGCAGGACTATGGTCGAGCTGAAAGAAGGCTGTAATCACATGACCTGGTATTTTCCCCCATCCCATTCCCTTTTCATATTCGCAATAAGTAAAGCTAACAGCTCTCCAGTCGCTGTGCAGCCGAGTTCTGCATGATCTGCGGCCTGAAATGGAAATCCTGCAACTGCCCCTGGTTCAACTACGAAGCCGTCGAAGAAGACCGCCTCAACCACATGCGCATCCCACACGACATACCCAACCCTCTCAACGGCGGCGGCCATCCCAACCTCCCTCCAAACGACAACCAACCCCGTCGCATCCGTCGTCCCCGCCCAGCAACCTACCACGAAGAGCTCACCGAGCGCCAACGCCAAGAACGGCGCGACGAAGCCCTAGCCCGCCGCATGCAGCGCGCCGCCCTGAACGGTGACAACGATCTCAACCTCAACGAAGACGACAACAACTATCAAGGCGGTATAGGCGATATCCACGGCGTCGGAAACGGAGCCGCGCATTTCATGAACCAGGATTATGTCAGAGCGGCGCATAATATCCTCACGGGGAATTTCGACCAGGCTAATAGGGCGGCGAATTATGTTATGGGTGTGGCGAATGCGAGGACGCCGAGGAGGGCGATGAATGAAAGGTATCCTGTTCCTGGACCTGGGGCTGGAGATGGAGGGGCAAGAGGAGGGAGAAGATCACCACCGCCACCTCCGCCGGCACCGCCGCCTGTGCTTAGGAGACATACGATGAGAGAGCAAGCGTATAACGATGCTTTACCCCGAGAGAGAGCTGCGGAACGTATTGTCCCCAGACGGTCGAGAACGGATTACGAAGCTGAGGCTGCGGTTCATGCGCCGTTGGGACGGAGTCCGTTGAGACCGACTCCGCCTCAGCCTGCTCCTAGGAATGAGAGGCCCAGGGAGGGGAGAGGAGAAAGAGAGAGGGGGGGGAGAGAGCAGAGGGAGCCGAGACCTTCTGTTCTTGCGGGTTTGGGAGGGAGGGGGAATAGAGTTAGTGCGTGGAGGAGTCATGTTGAGCCGGGGGTGGAGCCGGAGGAGGGGGTGCTGAGTATGGTTTCTTAGGCGAATCGCCCTGCGCCTTCACTCTCGTCTCCAAATTCTGAGAATGGTGATCTGAGATATGAGATTTCCGGTTCTGTGCGGGAGATAGGGTCTCTGATCTGTGTCTATGGGGCGACGAGACGGGAACGTGTACCGCCCTGGGATGAGACCGTTGCGTGTAGGAAAGGGTGTGTATGTGTGGGGCATATACGTTATACGTTATCCTTTATACTTTATACCATTCGGTGCGGTACGGCTTTTTAATGACTTGACTTTGTATATACCCATTTCAGCTTTATCAGTAGGTGGTGGCTGGACAGATGGACAGATGGAAGGATTGTTCAACATGAGAATGTGGATGTCCATGTGGATGTGGATTTGTATGTAGATATATCAGTAGGGAGATGATGATACCGACATTTACTTCCTACTCCTTGCGAGATCTGCTGATGCTGTGTTGCTCGGCATTTGTGCGGGCGTGGGTGTGTATGTTCTAGTTCTAGGCTGGTGGTCGGCAGGTCAGAATCAAGATGTTGGATAGCATGACATTCCTCTCTTGGTCCTCGAACGCTGTATGGCACTGGTTTCCAAGCTTGGTGTTAGGTTTATAAGCACGTAAATGAGCAGGAGCATGAGCAGATCAGTGCTGAGAGCTCGGAAGCTGATGATCGATATTTGTGTGCTTTATCTGTATCGCGGGTTCAGATCGGATCTTCGAAGTAGGAACCGTAGGAAGGGAGAGTGGAAGGATGAGGAGTGACTGGGCTGCTAGTAGATGGACTCGTCTTTTGCGTTGGTATGTAGCCTTTAAATTGGATGTAGAGGTTCGGAACTAAGTTAGTCTTTCCCTGTTTTTCCCCGGCGTAGCGAGTTGATTCCAGATTGCGCGTAAACATGTGCGTGCTGTGGGGAGGTAAAGGGGTTTGGGGTTGCTGCATGGTAGGGTCTAAGTTTTTCCTTTGTGACAAGAGTGGGGTCCAAACTGTTAACGTTGAAGTATTGTTCCCGAGAACTGCCTTGAATTTCAATCCTCTCATTTTTCAATTGACAGATTGTATGGTTCCATCATAGTAGTAGGTTAACTTGGCCGCTTTCGCTTTCTGTATGTATGAAAGCCGAGAAGTGTCCTGGCTTGTTGTAGATGCCGAGAAGCTTTCCCCTTGAGCGATTCAACCCTTTTCTCTCCCGCGAATCCCTCTTGGACCTTCTGATGAAAAGTTCGAGCTTCATTTCAGAGTCAAGAACTTTTGATGTTAAATTCTTGAAGCTTAGGCGGGGTTTGGTTATTTTGACTTGAAAGGGCTTCCTACTTTCCCAATCCTAAAAAATCTCGCTTAGCCAGGCTCGAGTCAACAATCAGATCCACTTGACATGCTTGGAAACGCTCGGATATTTGAGAGTCTCTCGACTTATCCTGGTGAAAACCTCCGAAACTGATTGGGATCACGGAACAGCCTTGTCTAATTTCAGATGTACTGTGGTTTCGATGCCTGGCGTTTTTGACGTTGTCATGTGCTCGTTTCGTCTCAGCCCGATTCCTCAAAGAACACGATCGGGCAACTCGGAAAATTATCAAGTCGAAGACACAGAAGGGATCGATCTGTGCCAAAGGGATGCGTTCCATAGCCTTCAGGTGGCTCTCATAGACATGAAGCCGCTCGGAACGAGGGGGTTCAGCTGCCAAGAGATGTGGACGGAACTTGCCTCGAGGCCTGCTTTCGAGGCTGGAATGTAGCCCGATATCGACCAAAGAATTCAAGCCTTGTCACACTCTTCGCGACTTAAGGGCAATTTATGAGTCTCGATTCTGCGTGGTATCGGATTTATGACGTTCTGATAATTGACGACCGGTAGGGTATTTGATAACACCACTGCCCGATGGATACTGTTTGCGCACTCTCTCCAAGACCGAAGAGGTGTCCTATTTCACCATCTCAGAGTATACATTATCAACATCAATTGCTTCACTATGACTGGTTCTACTACTAGCGATGACAACAGTGGCCAGCACGTGGATGCCGGTCCATCTGAGCAAGGCTCGCAAACGCCATTGAGACCCAGCGGCCGGATCCCAGACACAACCGATCCGCTTTCAGTTGTCAATTCTGGTCTTGAAGCCACCGGTCATAGTTCAGCAATGGGAGAGCCATCATCATCGATCACCACTCAGCCAGGCCCATCTAGTGCTTCTAAGGGCAATCAACTACACGGGGGGTCGGAACCATCTGAGGCAACCAAAAATCTTACCACTGCCACCAACAACCTGATCATCACCTTGCAGAAACTCAACGACGAGCTTGAAAAGGCCAACCTAACTAAGGAGCCCGAAAAAGCTGACGATATCAAAGCTGAGCTGGCAGTCAAATGGCTCGAAGAATTTCTACCAACAGTCATTACGGTCACGACATTCGGCGCCTCTATCTTATTCAGCGTCATCGTCACTGACAGCGAAACATCGAATTCATCCGGTGATGCGTCAAACGGAAACTCCGCCACTGCTGTTTCGAAAGGAGGATTTGTCACGAAAGATAAAGCCAAATATTTCTCGGCGCTGGCATGGCTTTTCTTCGTTATCGCGCTGGGACTCGCGGGTATGGCATACGTGGCTGTGACTGTGAACCGGCCAATGCTCGTCGTTGGTTTTAAAGAAGAGAAAGTGAACGACAGCGCCGATGGGTATGAGGAGCAGAAGAAAGAGCTTAAAGACGATCATGAGAAGCGCCTGGGGAGGTTTGGGCTTGAACATCGGCAAGGAGGTGGTGCGAGCGGATTCTTCGAAGGAACAGACTGTTCTACGTGGGAGGTTATCAGCTCATACGTGTGGATGCATATACTGAAGTTGACCCTGCGGATGTTCGTGAAGTTCCCGTTTTCGGAAACTGTACAGATATTCGTTCTGGGTGCTTTTGTTTTCTTGAGTTTGGTGGTCGTGGCATATAACGGGCCGGTAGGGTATGCAGCGCTTGCATTCACGGGTGTCATCACCCTCTCCGTTGGGATTAGTTGGCTGATACATATGTTTCCACTTGGGGTCCGCTTTATTCGGTTCTCGGCATGCGGCTGCGGTGCATCTTGTCTGGTCTAAGATTTCCTCGCTGTGGAAAGGTTCAGAAGCACCGTCGAATGTTTAGAGCATTCGACAATTTCCACCAACCTGCAGTGTTTGGGTAGAAGAATGGTCAATGGAAAGCTAGCTTATGTATCGAGTTTTCATGTAGGTATCAGGTTCGACACCGTGATGGGAGAAGACTTGAATGTCAGGTGTCTGCTCTGGCAGTTTGAGAATTAATTATGAAATTCTACTTTCCTTTGTACAGCACACGATATGGTCTGAACATATGAGTGCTATTGGACAACGACTGCCCATCACGAAGCAGGCGTATCAAACCGAAGCCCGGCATCGCTTCAAATGTGAAATCCACAGTGTCAGCCATTATCAGAGCTCAAATAGCGTCACCGGTTGAGACTCTGTATCAGGAGGTATATGTTTGCAGTGTCGGAGTGCAAGGTTCACTTCGCAAGAATGGGTTCGGAGTGGAGTGGAGACATTCAACCATAGTGGATTGTGGTTTCGGAGTGCGGTGTGGAGGCTGGTGGATCTGGATGGGGTAAAGTGGGATGGGATCCGCAAAACTCACTGGACGGATGTCTGAGCACAATGGCATGTTTTCACGTACTGCAGATCTCAAAGATAAGAAAACATGTACTTTTGTATCCCACTTTCACACGTGTTTTTGATTGCGGAGAGCCTACCCTCTCCGTGGCCGGCCACGGAGGAGTCAGTGTTTGTTATGCCCAGAAGCGAATATAATCTGGCTTCAGCCGCAATTTATCAGATGGACACCATGCTCAAGCAACTCTGATCACGGTTTGGCCACTCTTTTTCACTTTGTTCATTATGGTTCTTCCAGTCAAGAATCCGTCAAAGTCGTACTGGATCGAGGCGGCAGAACCTGAGTTGAGAGCTTTACCATCAACAGGAGAACTACCATCCGAAACAGATGTTGTCATTGTAGGATCCGGATACACGGGCTCAGCTACAGCGTATTGGATACATAAAGTAAGTGACGCCGTTCTCAATCCGAGCGATGAAGCTAAAACGAATTTGTAGTTCACTGAGCAGAATGGAACAACGCCAAGAATGTGCATATTGGAAGCACGAAATATATGTGGCGCCGCAACTGGCCGAAACGGTTTGTAGAATTATTCGTATAAGTTTTGATATCAATGAACTTACTGACAGAGCCGCAGGGGGTCAACTCAGACCACATGCGTACTCGCGTTATACACCCTGGTCAGAAAGGTTCGGTCCGGATGTGGCGTACGACCTCATAAAGCATGAGATGGCACATTTACCAGCATTCAAACACCTCTTAGCAGATGAAGGCATTGCTGAGGAAGTATGTTTCAAGCTTGGAGACACTTTCGATGCTGCTATGTCAGAAGAAGCCTGGACACGACTCAAGGGAGCGTATGACAAGATGAAGAAGGATCATGGTGAGGATGGGGAGGTTGTTCGAGATTGCAGAGTAATCGAGGATCCGAAGGAGGCAGAGGAGTTCACGCAGATGAAAGGCTGTTTAGCCGCCATTGTGCATCCCTCTGGTCAAGTGTGAGTCCTTCCTCATACCGTGAGGCGTGATCAGAGCTGAATCCCATAGATGGCCCTACAAGTTCGTTCATGCCCTGCTCCGAATCGTCCTCAAAACTGGTCACTTGAAATTGTACGAGCATACGCCAGCCATGCATGTCTCAGAAAGAGATGACAATGGTTGGATCACAGTAGAAACTCCTAGAGGAGCTATTCGAACACGAGCAGTGATGCACGCCACGAATCGATGGGCCTCTCACCTCCTGCCAAACTTCAACAATATTATCTCAGCAGGTCTATCAACCCTTGCTGCCATCAAAGCTCCTGAAGGCTTCATCAAGCATACCGGGGCTCAGCACTGGGACCATAACGTCAACGTAAGGTTGATAAATCTCAAATGACTGAGCCTTTTCGCTGAACAGTTCCCAGAATTACCACCTCCAGCTTCCGCGACCATACAACACCATCATCATTGGTGGCGCGAAACAACTTCTTGTTCATGATCCCAGAAGTTACATTGGAAGCGATAGAGAGGACGAATTGATTCCTGGTGTCCCAGAATTTTTCCAATCATGGCCAAAGTCGGACGTCGTTGGTTGGGAGGGGCAAGATCCTGCGGAACTAGCCATCGAGACTGAGAACGGCGGTTGTTGGACGGGTGGTAAGTCGTGTATAATACGGCACCGGTTTGAAAGTACAGAAGTAGCTAATACCGACAGTCACTTCTTCCAGTATCGATGGCTTTCCATTCGTCGGCGCAATCCCGGATCAGCCTGGGCACTTCATCGCCGCGGGCTACACAGGACATGGTATGCATGCCTCATTTCGTAAATTGTCCATTTCCATGTCACGCTCACTCACAAAATATAGGGATGCCACGTATTCTTCTTTGCGCCGCGCATACTACACCACTCATCTTGAATTCTCTGGGAGTCGAGTTTACCCCGCCGAGTCTCGTTGAGCATTACCCAAACCTCCCAGCGCCGTATGAGATCACGAAGAAGAGAATTGATACACTACTGAAGGTGGATGCGAAGGAAAAGCTCGAGAACAGCTTGAAGAATGCGAAGGAAAGTGCAAAGAAGGAGTTTTGTAATACCTCTAGGTGCCAGCCCAAATTTCCATAGTTGCAACTATACTTCTTGGTTGGGATTAATACTAGAAATGTGGGTGTGGCGAACTCAAAGATTCTTAGATTGAAGCCATGTTCGACTGGAATTTAACTCTACTTCTGTCATTCTCGCTGAGCTCTTCGAATCTAAAGAAACATTTGACTTCACCACCTCTTCCTTACATCTGTCAAAATCACCACGCCACTCCAAGCTTCCCCATACCAAGTACCAGGCCTAATTAATTCATTGCAAAACACTGATAGTAAATTCACCTACAAAGCTCTATCGTCCAGCTTCGCGACACCAACAATTACCTGTGCGTCCCCGTCAACATCAATATCCCTGTCAGAAGGTGCCTCCGGAATCATCCTGATCAACAATACCATGCAGGGAATCGTCATGACCAAGACAGCACAATTTACGTAAAATGGAATCCTGGGATCGTCTCCAGTGTGAGAATTGATAGCATACGAGACTGCTTGACCGGCAGTCTCAAATGCGCGAAACAGTCCACCAGTTCGAGAAGACGCTTTCATGTCCGTGGAGAATGTGCCGAGGATCCAGTAGAGCGAAAGTTGGCAGAGATATCCTGTGGTGAAGATGATGAGGTATGGGAGGTAGGCCTCAGCCCAAGCGCGACCATTCCTGGGACTGGTAAGCATGTGCCGGGAACAAATTCAATTGAACCTGAGGGATGACGGAAAAGGGAAACCTACAGCTTATAATCCAATGCAGCTTTTGAGGTGCCGAATTTGCTGTACTCGATGCCGATCCAAATGAAGCAACCAGCTTGTGGGATAAGCCAAAGAAGGAAAGCAATCCAGGCTCGCTTGGGCTGGGACCAACGTTTCCAGTCGAGGACTTTCCCGTAGATCACTACCATGGGAATGGTGATAGTTGCTAATATTGTGGTCAGCGTGTCTCCAAAATCAATTGCTAGTAGCCAACGCCATCAGCAACAAAGTTGTGGAATATACTTACGTGTGATGAGCGATGAGAGGGCACGAGCTCGAACTGAGAAGTGTAGCGACAGGTATGTCCCCATTGTCCCACCATAGAAGAATGAATAGAACGCGGGGATGAATACAAGCCAGGTCTGTAAGATCAAGTCAGTATCGAGGAAGAGCGACCGCACATTGGCAATGCTTACCTTCTTCCGTTGAAGATGCTTCCATAAAGCTGCAAACTCTTGCTTCCAGCTGATACCCTCGGATGATGGGATGCGCTCGCCATTCTTGCGTCGAACGCGGGAAGTTGGCGAGAGTAGGAAAGCCCAGATGACTCCGGTACACTCTGATCACATCGTCAGAGACCATTCACATAGAAGGAATCATAAGGAGTGCTTACCAAATCCAACGAAGATCAAATATGTGGACCAAGCGATACCGCCTGCATTCGAGTTCTGATAATTCGTGGAGAAATTGATTGCTCCTCCAATGATGCTACCCGAGTTCCGCATGGCAGACCAGATGCCGAGGTAGAAGCCTCGATCGTCTTGTGGCGGATATGAAAGCATAGCTGTGGTCTCCCCAACGTAGAGAAATCCTCCCGTGAAACCTCCTAAGATCTAGGAAATTGGTTAGTTGTCTATCTCCGATATTTCGAGGACTGGTCAGCACATGCCTTGCAGAATAGGAGATACCAGTCCAACCCATATCTAGCCTTCACGTAGTAGCTTGATCCAGACAACGGCATCGTGATCGCTGCAATCATACACGCCCATCTGATACCGAATTTGTTGATCAATGGACCACCGAAGAGTGTCATCAAGCATCCTGAAGCGTAGCCGAGGGACGTGGCCAGGTTCGCCAGATATGGTGTCGAGAGACCTCCACCTCCGAGATTGCTGATAGCATCTGACATTGCAGGGCCGACAAACGAGAGACTGGGGTCTGTTAGCATACTTTCCGTGAGAACGGATCAAGTCCTGGTCACTTACGCTCCGAAAAGAATCATTTGAAACAGGACACCACGATAAAACTTGGTCGTCCAGGAGGATCGCAAATATCCATCATCGACTTCAGCAAAGTAGGCGGCATCGAGGTCACCACCTTCAGTTGGAACATGTTGGAGGACGTCAACAGTATTGTCGTTGTCCTTGTTGTCTTTGGATTGGAGGTCTGCCATATTCTGTACTGGTGAAGAAAAGTCGACAGGCTGTAACAGCTGAATGTTGAGGAAAAACCGATGTCTATTATACTCTGACCAAAGCAAGGGCACTGATTTGCCAAGTGGGATAGTGGGTATAAACAAGGTTTCAGGGGACTCCGGGACTACTCCGTGCTAGGTTACTGATAACGGATGCGATTCCTGGGGTTGAGCCCCTGCATCTTGTTCAAGAGTGGGCTTGGTCACTTCTGATAGCCCTCTTATCTCGGAATTTCCGCTGTTGCTTGTTTATATGCACGAGAATAGTTGTAACGTTCACAGGAGATGTGATTTCTCGATCTACGTGACTGCTTGACGATAGCAAGTCTTGGTGTGCTTTACATGCCAAGTGTCGGAGTAGGTTGGCCGAACTCCATATCCCACTTAACAGCCTCATACGGCAGCACTATTTTCACTTTGCCAGAATTTTCAAAATAGTATAGACTATTTATGTAGGAAGCTCAGAAATCTCTGTTCAATTCAGTGGATTGATTGATTTACTTGGGTTCATTTGATCCTCAGGAGAATAAGATCTAGTACTCCGAACTGCGTGAAGCTATCCCTGCAATCTCTTCGATCCTCGCTAAATACCCCGCATCTGTTTACTTCACCCTTGCCCAAGAATCCAGACACGAGAGCAGCTTCATGCATCAATATTTTCCTCTGTAACACCCGAATAAGTCGCAAACTCAGCTGTAGCATTATTACGGCGGGACGCCAGCCCTCCCGTGAGCTTCGCTCTTCGCAAATCGGAATGCCAATGCTCATCAGATTTCTTACCAATGTATGCCGCCACCGCATTGCTTCGACTCATCTTCCATCGCGGCAAAGGTCTGCCTGAGAAGATCCCCGCTCTAATGGTTCCATTCGACTTCGTATTGCTTCAGCGCTCGGCTAACAGTGGTATTGGTCCTGATTTCAAATTCCGTGGCTGCTGGCATGATGCGATCCTGAAATTCGACGACACTTCTTCACAATGATCGATCGTGGCAGTTCGCCGCTTGTCCCTTTTCTCCACCGATCGACTTTCGCTTGTCCTAGGTCTTGGTAATGCTCGACCAAGAACTTCGAGACTCGGTCGGTGGTGTGTGTGTTAAAAGGAACGATTGGATCGAAATGTCTGCATTGGGCGCTGCTCAGATCGAGAGCGAAGTACTCATCGCTTCAATTCAGTCTGAGTCGAAAGATTTGATGCTGCATAGCGGGGATTGGATGTTCTTTCCCGTGGCGAGGAGCACGATGAGTTTCTGATCAGCATCCTTCGGACCACAGAAATTTCTCGGATATCGGATGCAATACCTGAAAAATATTTGTGTCAGGAGAATTGATTGCAATATCGGAGACTTTACCTATTTCAACTTCCTAATTCACTACCGTGCATTTGGTTGATGTTAACTAATCTGACATTCTCAAACCTGACCTAATTCATGGTGTCTTGAATGCCGTGAGTACCCACCCTAGCTGGCTCCAACACCCTCCCTCCAAATGGTCATAATGTACAGCATATCCAAGACCTTCTCCAGTCATCGGAAACGCAGCTTTAGGCTTGGCCCAAAAAAATCCTCGTCAGACTACTTTCTATTTTGGCTTCGTTTGTTTGCATGTCTGCGCCGCACCTGTAGCCTCTGCCTTGTCCTTCTCAGCCCGTTCTCTCAACCAAGCATGATATTGTCCCAAATTATCGGCAATGAAGTCCACCCAGAGCTTCTGCTTCATCTCAAAGTCCTCAAGTGGCAGTTTCAGCATCTTCATGATCGTCATGCTATTCTCCTTCTGCCACTCCTCTGTGCTCGATAGCAGCTCCTGCGAAGATTCTGCATTGAGACTTGCGTCAATTCCTTTGACATCCTTGTCTCCTCTCTCTGCAAGAAGACTTTGTTTAGCGCCGCCGAAATACTCGAAGTGCTGACGAGCGGCCAGTTTCGATACGCGGGTCTGGAAGTACTCTCTCCATGGGTCGACGGGCTCGAAATAGCCGTATTGAGCGCTGGAAAGGTCGAGGGCGAACTCTTCTCCGCCATTCATAAGTTTGCCTTTGAGGAATTCGTGTTCGAAGTCGGTGTCTTGTACATTGTTGAGGATGTCGACTGCTACCATGTCTAGCTTTCTGCTCCTGACAGCTCCGTGGACTTCGAAAATGTTGGCAGCAATTCCTACCAATGATTAGTAGAAGCTTTACAAAAGGCCCTTTTGACACGTCTTATAAACGGATGCTTACCAGTCAAAATGTACTTGAGGATATCTTGCAGCCAGGCACTTGCATCATCACAAACCAAATGAACCAGCACAGACTTCTTATCATTTTCAGTCTGGCACAGCTTTGCTGGGAATGGAATGAGGCAATCCATTTCAGCTGTGATCCGTGGCTTATATCGTCCCTCGTACACAATCAACCGTCCCTCCGTCTTGTCGATCCGCGCAATTAGCTTGTCAAACATCATCTCCCGGTACTTGTAGTCATCTCTTGCAGGACTAATCCAGGTCGAAACAGCAGTTTCAGAGTCTGTAAACGCTTGCAGAGCGCCTTGCGGTATTGCCAATCCTCTTTCTGGCATGCTGAACTACAGTAGTATGTTGGTTTGACATCGCCGTCGACCGCTGGTGCGTCTTTGCAGCCGGTGCAGGCACGCTCGGCGGATTTGCCACAGTGGGCGCATGCTGGAGAGGAAGATTTGGAGGTCATTCTAGATAATTACGCAATGGTGAAGTTGGAAGGCCGATGCTGAGAGCGGCGTTTTCGGGAGGATTTCAGAAGTCGCGCTGTGCCGTCGAAGGCGATTGAGGTTGTGGTGGAGTGGCGTCAAGAGGTGTACAAGACAGGATACTTTTAAAGGGACGTTCGAGATAGAGGTTTAGCAGTGACTTCATTATTTACAATTGAGGCGAGTCCTAACGGATTGCTGTCTGGAACCTTAGCTGCGTGGATGAGGAGAAGAGCCTTGTTTTCAGCCAGCTAAGCATTCACCCTAGAGTATCGATAAAGGAGCAGAGAACGTGAAAGCTGGGTGCTTGGATTTACCGTAAGGCTGCAGTCCTTCTGTAGGAACAGTTCTCTAATTCTGAGAAGATCTTGAGATTTTAAAAGGTCAATTGCCCATTAATGGCGAAAACATTTCGCTTAAATTGTGGAGTTTAAAACACGCTCAGACTTTTGGACTATCAATGTTTCTCAATCTGTCATTATGTTCTTTCTAAGGCCCAGCCTTGACGGATATCATTCTAAAGCTTGCGTTCAACCACTTTCCTGGAAACGGTGAGGAAAAGAGGAGCAGTCGGGGTTGAAATGAAGTATTGGGATCTCCAGTAGCATATGGGACCGATTCAATGGCATGAGTTCGACTGGTTCTTATTGTTCATGGGAAATGTTTGAAGCAGCCACAGAGGAATTTAATATGAAAAGTCATTAAATATTACAAGGGCTGGTTCACAATACAAGATCTAGAGAACTCTGCCAGAGATGGGAGTTCTTGTTGTTATCGAGCAGTATCTAAGCCAAGCCCGTCTTGGAAATGTATGCAAAAATACTCCTCGAAGATATGTACAGCGATTCCAAGGAAGAGACACCCTGTGGTATTCAACTCCACCATCCAATCTTATCACAACCAGCAACATTCCTTGAGTGGAACAACTGGCGACTCTTGCACCAACGCAAACGTCGCAGCAGTAGCTGTACCAGCATCCTATGTGGTGGCCTTGGCACTCGTATCATTCTCAACCTCTGCCGCCATGTCATCCAATCTGGTCTGAACCTCATAAGCCAAGTAGTGTATCAAGCCCTCCTTCCTAGTCTGAAACACCTCCGGCGAAGACTGCAGCATGGTCGAGATTCGCGTGCCATATTCCTTCTCCCATTCAACAGTGCCACTGACCAACTTCTCCGAAGCGCGCAAGTTGACGCGAGTCAGAGCACCTCGGCGAGACTGCTCGTGGCGGACACTGTCCACACCCCAGCGAATGGAATTCGCGCCGCTGAAAGGAGTCGGAGCAGCTTTGGCAAGACCTCGAGCAGAGTATTGGGAGAAAGGGGTGAGGGTATCGAAGTGTCCGTACTGTGCGCCGCAGAGGTCGAAAGCGTATGTTCCGGCTGCATTGTGTAGAGTGATGACTAGAATGAAGTGGTTTCGGGGGAACAAGTCTGGGTAGCCTCTCGAGTCGACGGATAAGACCGATCTATTGCTGGATACTGGGGTAATTCTTTGCTCGCTGATCGTGTATGCGCAGCCTGGATCAATCTGTCAGCAGTCTGTCTGGCAAAGAAATTACTTCGACGAAGGGAAGCTTACCTGCAAGAAAGTACCCAACAAGGTCATGCATCCAGATGGTAGACTGCGTGCTGACGCCATGTGTGAGAATGGCTTGCTTGTCTTTGTTATGGTTGTTCTCGTCATCTTCCTCTTCCTCGCCAAACAGCGTATGTAGCAGCTTGTGAAGATAGCCCAAGTCGTTTGTCGGACGTCCGGATCTATCTTCGTTGACGATCAATTGGATATGACCTCCCTCATCGGTCTTGTCAATGCTAGTGACAAGTCTGTCGAAGGTCTTTGCACGATACATAAAATAAATCTCTTGAAGACACTCAGCAGACCGGTGCAAGGTCCGAAGTGTGTTCATGGCTATACATATCTGTGCATGGCTTGGCCTATCTGCGTTCTGGCATATTGAGCTGCAGTAATATGTGTCTTTTAGTCCAGGTGTACCACAGCATCCGGCGCAGCGATCATCACACGGCTTTCCACAGAAGCAGAATCCAGCGACTGCTGTGGTGTAGACCGACGTAGGGGAGCCACAGAACGAGGTGGGCGAAGATTGGTCTCGAGAATGATCTGTCTCTTCAAGCGAGTCAAATTCGGTGGCGGTGATTTCAATGCTTGGGACTGCCGACTGAGGACGAATGGGACTGGTGTTGGCAGAGTAGAAAATTTCGTTTGGGGTATCGAGGAATTGATCTGCTAGAGAGTCAATCCAATTGCATGAACACCTGTTTCGGGAGGGTGACAAAGATACATACCTTGGGAGCTCATTTTGAAAGCTTTTTTATTCTTATCAAATAACATGGCGACCCTTTTTTCTGTCGGGTTGTAGAATCGAGGCTGATCTGTTAAAGAGTTTCGAGGAATTGTTTTTGATCGTCTCGCTAAGAGTTCAGCTTCGAGAGCCGCTAGCACACGATGACCCATGTAGTTCTCTGTGGCTAATCAAGACTCGAGTGATTGCGGTATCGGCCTTTGGGGCATTCACCATTGTCGATTCCTTGACCTCATTTGATATTATTACACTCAAATGAGTGACAGGGCCAGAGAATGGGTATGGAGAAGCTGGCCCATTCACACCACAGCGACATGTTCCACCTCCGATTTTGCACAAGAGAATCTTTTCCCTGGCAAGCTATTGTGCCCACTTCCAACCTTTGTTGAGTCATGGCCCAAGCTATTACTCGGATCGTCCAGATGTCGTCCTTCACCAACTCCGGAAACATCAACCAACTTTCCAAGGATTGCGAACTCCATCTTCAACTTATAGCTGTAGGCCACACCCTTGAAGACCTGCTCCAAGATACTGAAGCCAAGATACTCGAGAGAGAGCAAGGCAATGTCGAGTACCACGATGACGACATTAATCACTCCAAGTTCCCACATCGTTCTTCGCCCTCGGCCACCTCTTTCCAATACTCTTGACAGGCGCCATACTTCTCGAATATACAAGGCAGATATATAGAACTCTTGAATGCAAAACAATGTCATCTGGATTTTCTCCATGATGTGGATGCCGTCGAGAAAGCGGCCTGCGATACTGGCGTTTGGATGGTACGTTCCGTAGTGTAGGATAGTGGTTGTGGTATAGAGCACAAAGCCATTGACCAGGATGAAGATAAGAAGGTTCCGCAAAGTCTTCTTGGATTGAAGTAACAAGCCAAGTCTTGAGTATAGAACTATTGACTGTCCGGTGATGAGGATGGCCCAGCCGATGTTGTTGAGAATATCGCCAAGCAAGCGAGGATGCATCTCTGCGAGACGACAGTCAGTGAGGTTCTTGAATCCATAGGAGGGAGATGGGAAGATGGGGCTGTTGGGTCCACTCACTTATATAGGCGATGAAGAATCCCACACTGTATGGCAGAACTGAGAAAGAGGTGATCAATAAACTCCAGAAGTAAAGTCCACTTCGCTTCTTGAAGGTTATGAGAACCAACAATAACAGCTCAACAGCATTGCTGATGGATATGCCAGTGCAGAGAATGACGACCAACGCAGTTGCCGTCCATTCGCCTTGCCATGGTCGGTCGGATACGTCTGAGGCTGGGATGGAGGCCATATTGAAATCTCCTCAATCTGCAAATTGGATCTTCCAAATTTGTGTTCAACAAGCCCTCCGGTGTGCTGATGCTTGTTATGGTGGGCTAAGGGGAAGGTACGAAGTATGTGGGCCAGGTCCTGAGAGGCGGCAAGTGTTTCTCAATCAGACTCAGTGCTGATCCCAATGCTCATGACCAACACTGCGCAGTCGATGCAGCAATGTGAAATTCATTTCCAAAGACTTTGGAGACTAGTCCTGCACATAAAGATGTCGCTGCATTGTTGTACAGGAAGACGGAAGACGTTGAGAAGAGCGCGTCAAAGCCAAAAGCCGCAAGAAAAGCCTCGCCATCACTTCACCACCAGCGCCAACTCCAGCCCACCAATAGCTGAGTAAGAAGGTTCTCACATACGGCTGGAATCAATTGTGGCTTGAGGGGGTCGGGAATGCTAATATGTCCCGCCAACAGCTGTGGTGTTGGGGCACGAGACCAGCAAGTGCTCTACCCCGCATCCAATGCCTCTTCCCCAGAGTTGCACCTTGACAGCTTAGCTTATCCTTTCCAGCAACCTTATTTCTTGCGTTATATACAACTAGTCGGTCACGCTGAGTTGAGATTGGTTGATCTTGTCGTTCTTGCCCAGTAGAATTCAACCGAAAGGACGTGCTTCGGTGCAGGAAGCTTGTTCTGGCATCATGATCAGCGTAATTATAGGCTTTCAATACCCAATAACAAATCAGATTTCCTCAAATTTCTAGAAGTACTAGGAACAAGTGTTTCGTGACCTACTCGATGCACTAGGAGGCGGTATGATAGCGTCGGTTCACCAAGGATCAATTCCGCCTCGGTTCCGCCCGCAAAACCGCCGCTAGAGGCCTTCCGACTTCCTCTTGATTCGACACTTCGCCAACTTTTGCATCCGACTATGCGCTACTGCCATAAACATTGAGGTTAGTAGCTCCAGCACTTCCCCGAATATCCAGTCAGAGCACTTCCTCGTTCCGGAAGCGAGGCACCTTGCTCTGAAAGCGAAGCTTGGAGTGCTAGACAATGAAGCTTTCCAACCTCGCCTTTCCCTACCCGCATCTGGAGCCTCCATCTAACGTCAAATTAAGCTATAGGATATCTAAAGCTTCATGGAGCTAGGTTCTCCACCTTTGTTTTCCGATTGTTCTAGGTGTGTTCGAGAATGAGTTCGCGATGCATCTTGCCTATGACATGAGCGCCACACTGTCTGGTTCGAGATGTCTACAAAAATGAAGGCATCGCAATGCGACAACTCCAAAATGAGAGACCATGGGATTTCTATATAAGTCTGCATTGAATCCGTTGAAATGTTGGAATCAGATCATCGGCTTCCTGCTGCCCTCAGCATCTCGTCACACCTTCGAACACCCAGCGAACAGCTTTCCAGTCCTCCTGGTTGTAGCCAACACACATGAAAACGAATCCGACATCTGAAGCTTGAGGATATCCAGCCAAGATGTCAGCAAAACAGGACTTCGAGCTTCGTCGTACGGAGATTGCTTGTGTCTGTTTCGCTGGACAGATTCTTTGCTGTATCTGCTTTGCATACAACAGCTCCTACTTCTTCCAGAATGTTGGCCTTGGTACGTCTCCCACATACTCGCTGGCACTCGGTGGAACAGCTCTTGCATTGGTGGGGTGCTTTGTCAACTGTTTTGGTAAGTCTGACAATCATTTCACCACACATCAAACTCTGGCTTTCGATTTGCACCTCTCATGCCCTACTTCGGCCGCCGAACATCTACGTCTGGGGCATGGCAGGCATGTGCGCAGTCTTAATGTTGATTGGTATTCTCAATATCTGGACCGACTGCCCCTCTATCGGCATGACCCAAGCAGTTCTCACTCTCCTCTGGACATTCATCTTCCAACTGTCCGCTGGTCAACTCGGATGGGCTCAACTCATCTCCGCCAAAAAAACCATCTGTCTCGCTCGAAATGCAAGCAACTTGACCGGTACCATCGGCAGAACACTTCGGCAATATTTCATGAACCCTCAAGCTTGTAATTTGCGTGGCTATACTGGGTAAGCAACTTCATCTCCCGTCTCCCTCCATTATCCTTACTTCCACTCTCATTTCATTCTCTTCACCAAGAACCCCAATCAAGACCCCCATCTAACTACCCACAGTTTCGTCTGGGGCGGAACCTGCTTCCGCATGTTCATCTGGTCCTAATACCGACTCCCCGAAACCTGGAACCGCTCCTACCACGAACTCGACGTGCTCTTCGCCAAAAAGGTCCCCGCTCGCGATTTCTCCAAAATAGTCGTCGATCCGTTCAACAAGCATGATAACAACATGCTCGCTAAATAGTACGAGACGAAGGATGAGACGAGACGTCCGTCGTTCGTGCGAGTACCTCGAAGAGGATTGGTGATAGGGTGGACATGGAGCAGAGGAGGGCGAGTGTGGTTACTGTTGAGGGGAAGAGGAGTCGCAGACCGAGTATTTCGCCTGCTGTGACGGAGTTCTTGCAGAGGAATTCGATGGGTACCAGGGGTGTCTGATTCGAAGCTACTGCAGGGCTTGAGTTGAAATGAAATGCAGGTCAGTGGCAAGAGATGAGAGGATTCCTTTTTAAACAGCTTGAAGATTATTTGTTTCTTGCGTCTCATCTTGACGAGGATGGTTTTGGAGAGGGTTTCCCTCAAACAGTTCCTATGAACTTTGGTAGTGAGTTAGAAGAGGAACCTCCGAATTGCAAGCAAAATTACTGAGAAGACACGTTTTCCATTGACAGCTGCTATGCTATGTTTGATACTGAGTACCAATCTTGATTCATGACGTGGTGAGATGAGCGCGAATGCAAACAGCCTGTGAGATGCGCTTGAGAACTTTTGAACGCGCGCCAGAATGATGGGTTTTCGCACCATCCACAATTCCATGATAACCTGCAAGTAAATTAAGGTCCCGGCAGGCGCAAGCTCTCATTACATCGTAATCAATCAAGCTGCTTTTGCTCTGATGGCAGCAATTCTCTTTGCCATGTCTTCAATGTGCATCTTGATCATCCTATCGATGAATCGCAGGAACAGTATCTTCTTAGCCTCATACTCCTTGATAGGTAACTCTACCATTTTCTGGAGTGTGATCGGATCTAAACGCTCCCAATGCTCCACAGTCACGAATAGACCCCTCGAAATACTCAAGTTAAGACTGTTTGTGACTCCGAACACATCAGGCCGAGAAGGATCGATTTCTGCCAGGTAAACGGCTTTCATAGCACCGAAATACGCACCCGTAGGCCGGTTAACAACAGTGCGTACACGGAGCTTCTCGAAGTCCAAGTATGGAATTACAGGCTGGTAATATCCAAATTGCGCACCAGTCAAGTCCAAGACGTATTTGACGCCAGTTTGTCGAAGGTAACGATCCAAACGTCGTGGTCATAGGATACGTCTTCTTCGCCGAATATGTTGACGCCGACAGCTTGGCGCTTGTGATTTTTGGGTTGAAAGCGAACTCTGTAATATCGGAGGCAATATCTAGAGACAGATGTATTAGCAGTGTGTAAAGCCATGAGAGTTTTTGGACCAGAATGATCTCAGGGCTTCTTACCTTTGAGTGTGTACTTGACCAACTCGTGCAACCAAGCCAACGCATCAGAACACGCCAAATGAACCAACACAGCTTTCTTATCCTCCTCTGTCTTACACATGTCACGCGGAAATTGAACGATCTGACTAGTCTCTGTGTGAACAGACATCATGAGTGGAGTTCCTCGGAGATTATTTGTCATGAATATAGAGCTTTCCATCTTTATTTTCGATCTTAGCAATATGCTTGTCGAAGACATGGTCGCGGTAGATATAGAAGATCTCTTGTAAGATATCACCGGTACGATAGAGGACCTTTGTGGCTTGGAAACCTTTGCAGGTGCGCTTGTACGTGCGATAGTGGGAGGTCTGGCATTCTTTGCTGCAGTATCGGGTCTTGTGGTCGTATGTACCTGAGGATGTTGGGCAATCTTTGCAGGCAGCGCACCAGAGTATACCTGGCTTACTACAATTGGAAGCAGCGCATTCTGTGGGAGGAGGAGCAGCGATGCGTTCCATGTTAAACGAGTTATCGTGAGGTTGAAGATGATGTCTTTGCAATATGACTTCTGCGGGTAGACGGATCTAGAAATTCGAGATTAGTTATCGATTGAAGGAATAGAATGATAAAGGGTTTGCTACCTCGATGGGAATCGTGCCGTAACTGATCAAGAGGACTTGCTGAGGTCGAAGACAGAAAAGCAATGAGCTGCGAGAAGGGGTTGAATGAAGGAGCTTTATATCTCTGAGAGGACAGTTCGATAGCTTCGGCTTTGGAAGTGAATACACGAATGAATTAATTAAACAGCGACCTTATCTCTTCCTTAGAGATGAATGGCAGATTCCACTCTCTGAAAAGGACAAGAAAGCAAAAAGTGAATGACCCACAGTCAAAGAGCCACATTAATACTTCAAGAGAACAATAATTCATTGACTTTAGCAAAACTAAGTGATAGTCCACCTGATTCACTCTTGATAGACGCAAACTCAATCTGCACTCGTTTTCTTCGCTCTATAAACATCACCCGTCCTCTCAATCTCCTCCTCAACATTCTTCCCCCTCCCCTCCGCCTCCATTTTCCTCACAAGCGGCAAGACCTCTCTGCCAAATGCCTCAATATCCTCCTCATAATGCAAAAACGCCAACAACACAATATCAATACCCAAGCTCTTCAACAACAAAATCCGATCCGCAACCTGCTCCTTAGTCCCTATCAACTTCGTCTTAAACCCATCATTGTACTGAACCAAATCCTCAAACTTGCTGTCCGCCCACATCCCCTTCTTATTACCCGTCGATGAGCCAGCCTGTTTGACTGCGTCACCGAACGCTTCAACGGCTTCTTTGTCGGCTTTGCCTTGGATTTCGGAGAGCAGTTGGATGGCTTCTGCTTCTGTCTCTTTGACGATTGCAAAGCCATTCACTGCGAATCGGACTTCACCTGTGCGGCCGGCCTTCGCGGCACGGTCTTTCACATCGGCAATTTGTTCCTGGAATCCTTCGAGGGTGTTTCCATTCATGAAGTAGTAATCCGAAACATTTGCCCCATTCTCCCGCGCATCGATCGAATTGCCTCCTTGGAAGATCAGCGGATGAGGGCGACCGGGTAGAGAAAGTGGTTTGGGCGATAATGGGTAGTCGTGGAATTGGTAGAAGTCGCCTTTAAATGTGAACTTTTCTTGTGTCCAGATCCCGCGTAGGCATTCGATGAACTCCTTGCTACGGCGATACCGTTCTGCGTGTTCAAGCCACCATTGCCCGATGCTGGTGAATTCGGCTTTGAACCACCCGGACACGACGTTCACGGAAATGCGACCGCCGGTGTAGTGGTCGATGCTAGCGATTTGTTTGGCTGCGATAGCTGGGTTCCATGGTCCTGGGAGAAGAGCGGCGATGACGTTCAGTTTCTTTGTGGCATGCAGGAGGGCTTGTGAGAATGAAACGGATTCGTGTTGGTTTTCCTGGTTGTGTTAGCAACGGTTTGGAAAAAGAGGTTGGAAGAACTGACAGCTCCATACCCTGCCATGAACCGGATCTGCGTCAGTGCATATTCGAATCCGACGTTCTCAGCCGTTTGCGCATATCTGACATTGGCGTCGTAGTCCCAGCTTCATTTTCTCAGTACCGCATCGCGTTTGTAGGAGGAATGACACTACCTACCCAGTTCTCTGTGGGATCTTTGAGATCACCAGTCCTCCTGAGACGTTTGGGACCCAGTACGCGAATTTGACTCGATCAGGATTATCGTTAATATCTGACGCTGCAGTGTATTGATCTCCATTCAACGCAGCATTTCCGTTCTGCACGACAGCGGCAGTGCCATTGGAAGTTCTTTGTCTTTTGGCAGGCATATTTCACTACAATTCTCTGAGTAGACGAGCAGAGGTGGGATAAATAAACAAATTCTTGCAATTGAGAAAGGAAGCATGAGTGCAGAGTAGAGCGCTTGGAGTAAGGAGAGAGCTTTGAGCTACATAGCTCCCAGCTAAAGATCCCCTTTCCCAACCCCACACTTCTTTCAACCTCACTTGCACAGCTCGCTAGGCTTGCCTAGACCTACCTTGCAATGGCCTGAACATACCACTGCGATCGACGCGTATATTTGATGGACGGACGGATGATGTCTTCGAAGTTTGAGGTATGGTGCAATCCACCACCATTATGAGCAATACTTCCCCACACTCAATCGGGACTTCGGATGGCGATCTGTTGCAGGAACTTGCATGGGAAGGGAAGATCAAATAGGTTTAGCTGCTAATAGATTGACCACTGGATTAAATTGAGCAGTTGGCACACACTTGAGGGGCCATTTGGCAGGATGCGAGAAGATGTCGTTGGATATGAGGTCGAGCTAGTGTCGCCGGTTCTGAAGTGCCGAGCCCCCTGCGAAGCGAAGCGAGGTCCCGCCTTTCAGAGATCTTGGCGATCCCCAATCGAGTTGGTGTAGAACATCACATCGTGGACTCCTACTCCATTCTAATATTGGACTGTAAAATTATCCAGAGAAACAGGAAGTCCATTTCTTGAGCGGTGCTTCATAGCATCTTCGTATTCTCCCATCATGTTGGATGTTGACTCCCTTTCAGCACGAGTGGGTCTCGACCTGGGAGCAAAATGGGTCCAGAACTTACACCGTCGTCTCTCCCAATCATGCAAACAAACCTGTCTCTCGGGGCGGGCATGGGGAATACGGTGGGTGTGCTATGTACCCCTGACTTACCCATCAATCGGGAGCCTTGGAGGAATCTCTCGGGCTTTGTTTTGCGTTGTTCTCATGATAAACTCCTTTTTTGTTCATCAGAGACCAATAAGAGGCTATAAGGCCAGGTGTGTGAGGTGTACAGAAGAGGTCCGGCTCTTGATATGGTGAAATATCTGCTTCTGAAGACGTGATATTAGGGTTTGAGCCATGGGGGTTTCGATAGCGTGGTAACAAAAGTCCTCAAAGTTGGCCAAAGAAAGGACAGGAAGTATTAAAGGGTGCTTGTGAGTTAAAGATACGGGCATCTTGCCAGATGGAGATTTGACATTACATCAAGAGAAAAGTCTTTGCGATCAAAGGATAAGATTTCGTGTTGTGTTCGAGTTGATGCTTCCCATCCACACCCCGCCATTGCCAAGCTTTCACCCCACCATCCCGTCTTTGGCCCACCCAGAACTCAAACTCAACCTCATCCCATGTCAACAGCATCTTTCTCCTCTCCGATAGGACACATTATTGGACAACTTCCCAAACAAGCAATACCCCCTATATGCAGTCTAGACCAATGTGCGCACCCGCAAATGTATATTTTCCTGCAAGCCGAGGAAACTCTCTTGCAAGCGCGGCGCCCCCAAGCTGACGTGCTCGTTGGGTTAGAGAAGCTATTCCTAATCCATCAAGCTCCCACGACTCCCGCATCCTGTATCTCAGATGCCGTAGCACGCAATAATTATCGTTTCGTGAAAGGCTGTGTACAGGTCTTGAGGATGTGGGTATGGCGATGTTTGAGAGGCTTGTTGCACCATCTGGTCAGGCTGTGATTGCTTCGGTATATGGGTAGGCGACTTAGCTTCGTACAGCGTTTCCTATCTCTCTGGCATTCAAATTCGAATCGTTACAACGAGCAAGCACTATTCATCTAAGCAGTTGAAATATCAATTCTATATTATATTCCTCAGTTACAGACATGACACCTTCAGTAGCAGATACTCGTGTAGCGACCGAACCAGCTCCCGAAAAAGCCAAACCCAACCCTACCTCAGATCCTCATGTCTACGACATCCATCACCAGAAATTCATCAGCGATGGTTTGCCCTCCACAGCACCAGCATGGATCGAGCGAGCTCGCCAAGTCAGCGGGATTTTCGCTCAAGATGCCGCCACGCGAGATATCGAGAACAAATCTCCTCGAGCAGAAGTGTCGCTTCTGAAGAGCTCTGGACTGTTGAAAGTATTAGGTTCGAAAGAAATTGGCGGTGGTGGTCAAGACTGGGAGGTGGCATATAAGGTTATCAGAGAGGTGGCCAAGGGAGATGGTAGTTTGGGGATGTTGTTGGGATATCACTTGCTTTGGTCGACAACAGCGAATGTGGTGGGTACGGATGAGCAGAAAGAGAGAATCCAGAAGTTGATTGTTGAGAATAATTATTTTGTTGGAGGTACGTGCCATACTTCTAGCGGGAAATATCGTGCTGATCTTTCCAGGCGCTGTCAATCCGAGAGATAATGACTTGAATATTACCGAGGAAGGCGATCATCTCGTATTTGATGGATTCAAGAATTTCAACACCGGTGGAGTGGTCTCGGACTTGACGGTTCTTGAGGGCGTATATGCCGAGACAGAGCACCACATCTTTGCATTTGTACCGACTGCCCAGCCAGGCATTGAATTTGCCGTAAGTCCGGATCCCCGTCCTCCAGGACGCTCCTAACATCCAACAGCACAACTGGAACAACGTCGGCCTTCGCCTCACCGAATCTGGCAGCGTCCGCATCAACAAAATCCAAGTCCCCTGGTCCGACGCTCTCGGCTGGGACACTCAAACCAAAGCCCCCAACCCAGCATACCTCAGCATTCCTTTTGCAAGCCTCCTCCTCCCCACCATCCAACTCGTCTTCTCGAACTTCTACCTCGGCATTGCGCAAGGTTCTCTCTCTTTTGCCGCCAAGTACACCACGACGTCAACCCGCGCTTGGCCTTATGGCGGCGATAATAAAGCATCCCCGACTGAAGAGTTTTACATATTGGAACGCTATGGGAACTTCTTCGCCCATTTGCGTGCTGCTGAAACGCTCGCTGATAGAGCTGGGAAGGAGATTGCGGATGTGTACAGGAAACATGGCGAGAAGCGAACTGTGAGTGAGAGGGAGAGGGGTGAGGTAGCGGAGTGGGTTGCTAGTACGAAGATCGTGACGACTGATACTGCATTGAGGGTTACGGCGGGAGTGTTTGAGGTTACGGGAAGTAGAGCGACGGGGAGGAAGGTGGGACTGGATAGGTTTTGGAGGGATGTTAGGACGCATACACTGCATGATCCTGTGGCGTATAAGAATAGAGAAGTGGGTGAGTATGTATTGCTGGATAAGGTGAGGCTATTTTCATATGCTATCCAATCCCCATGGTCGAGGCTAATTTTCCAACAGGTGCCTGAGCCCACGTGGTACACTTGAATCCTGTTCATGACTTGAAACCTTTGTGATTCATTACTTTGGCATGTTTGCGTCTTCATTGATATTTACCCTATATTTTCCAACGATTGTGCGTCAAGAATGAAAATAGGTGCATCTGAGTACAACGAAAGTTATTCACGCTAGGCTTTCACTTGAGGCACTTACCGATGACTCCATTGTCTAGCCTACTTGTTACCACCCTTCCTACCCTCCAAATTTCCACTCCTTGCATTCACCTATCAACAAAGAGACAAGTCTTTGCACTTCCTCCTACGTCCAGAAAGCCTCCTAGACCACACACGTATCCAAAACTTCCAGTCTTAAGTCCTTCTCACGATTCCACGTAAACAAAAAGGTTTCAATTCTCAAGCTTCCAACAACTACATAGCAAATAAGAGCTGGTCTCTCTCTCATCTCACTCCACACCCTCATCCTCATACTCATCCTCTCCCTCATCCCCCACCCCACCAAAGCACCTCAAAATGTGCACCTCCACCCTCCACATCTTCGCCTGCTCCCACACCGACCACGAAATCCATCGCTACTGCCCTTCAACCCCTTCTCATCTCGACGAATGTCCAAAGTACGCTACTCCTCCAAGCTCAGCCGCAGCCGTATCACCCATCTTGTTGGCCAAATTGATGAGGTACAGAAGCAGATGGCGAAAGATGGGTATAAATTGCCTAGTGAGAGTTCTTTTTTCGACTGCCGGGCTTGCGGTTTGAGGGAAAGAGGGGAAGTAGTTGAGTGGGGTTGGGTTGAGGAGTGGAAGAGGGGTCTGGAGATGGAGGATGACGGTGAGGAATTGATGGGAGGAGATGTGTGATGGTGATAGTGTTGGTGTTGGTGTTGGTGTTGGTGTTGGTGTTGGTGTTGGTGTTGGTGTTGGTGTTGGTGTTGGTGTTGGTGTTGGTGTTGGTGTTGGAGGTGGTAATGGAAGTGGAAGTATGATGGGTGATGAGGGTTGATCGTGGGTTGGCAAGTAGTTGGGATACTGGGTCAGAGCATGAGTCTAGACTGAATTCCGATTTAAGCGCTCGCGTAGGTTTCAGAAATGCTAGTACGAGCTCATAGAATGTTTAGAGATTGGTTATCGATTGCGGGGGAGGGATAGAGCAGAAACTGGGAGTCACATGCTGGTCATGCTGGGTCATGCTGGGTCATGAATTCTCACTGGGATACGTCTCTGCAGGTCAGCCTTACGGGTTTCTTTATGCTATGTAAGTAGTTATATTTCAGCTTTTTGGGAAGGTGTGGCCATCTCTCATGCTGGGCGGGCCTGAGTGTGGGGCGCTGGACGCTTGATGCTAGGTGTTGGCAAACATGGACTTCGTGGCGGAGGTCCTGTTGGTATTCAATGATGGATGGCGCGAAGCTGCTGGGTAGCGAGGCTAGTTCAGCTGAATCAGATTGCCCAGGTCTTCATTTGCCTGGAGTTCATGATATATATGCAAGGTAGAAATGACCTTCTTGAGTGGCGGAGTGGTTCAAGTCACGAAGCTGCGAATACTTCGGCACGGAGCAAATATCGACACCTGGATGGCCCATGCCACCTGCTCCTGTACTTCGGATATACACTTTTCGTTGTGCTGTAATCTACCCGAGAGCTGTGATCTCGTCACTTGGGGGGTATCATGCGAGCCCTCTGCAAACGTCAGAAGTTGGCGAGAGATCCGAGCCAGGAGACTAGTTTTGGTGAGCGCAGACCAGAAAAAGAGACCGGACCGCGGAAATAAAAGATGAAAAGAAATCTCCTCAGCTGGCCTAGTGGAAGGAAGGGTAAATACATTCTTGTTTGTTGCAAATCAGAAAGCAAATGTCCCTCTGAGGGCGAGGCGTTGAAATAGACTTGGAGCCTCACCGATCAGAAACCGGGACTCCGCCGACGAAGGGCACCACAAGCAGCGACATCCGCGAGTCCAACCAACCCAATGCCAACACCCATTGTCATGGCCCTTGGTGTGGTTGAATGCCCACATTCAACCTCGTATTGAGAAATGAGATGCTCCACGAGCTAAACAAATCTTTATACATCATCGATGAGTACCACAAGTCCGTCAAGGAGCCACGGGGTTTAGTTAAGACTGGGGGATAAATGAACATAAATGACAGCCCATGGCACTGCCCCGATTTACTCGTGCGCCATGATGTTCATCGCATGCGTCTAAGCTCGCGACCTGCGCCGCTGAGTGGCATGGACTCAGTAAAGAGGGGCTAAGATGATGGAAGGGGGTTAAGAATAAAAGTTCGGGCATTGACACAATGTTAGCGAAACATAAAACTGAATCGACCAATTAGACCATAAGGCCAGCTTGTCGGAGATTTACTTGCAATTGTACTATTTCGCTACAAGGCTTGTCGGTTCTCGGTCGTGGGTGAATCCAGAACGCCAGCCGACTACATTACCGAGTGTTGAATTGGCATTCCGAAATGCGTAGATATCGAGCCTAAGCAGATTAATGAGCATCGGATCGGTTGTTTACATTAAGCGAAGCTGGACTGTGCAGGCAAGAGGCAAAACGAAATGCGGGGCATTCCTAACAAGGCGGAGGCTCCTTTGGGAGAGCACGAAGCGGCATCAGCTAGCATCTCAGGGGCCATAATATTTGATCCCCAGAATGTGAGCAGGCTGGATCGCAGAAAAATATCTCTGCAAGGCCGGCACAGTCAGAATTGCCATGACTTACATGCAAATTGAATATTGGTTTAGCATATGGAAGCATGAAGAAAAAGTAAGGTGTAGCATGTAGGGGTGCTGTCAACAGTGTGGTGTGGGGCCAGTGTCTGGCTTGCGACAAAGTGTGTGGTCGCTGACATGCGCTGAGACAATCCCTGCCAACACACTTCCCACACACTTGATGCATTGCTTCCTCATGCTTCTGCAACATATGTGGTGCTCACAACCACACAACTAAACTAACAGATCCGAGGAGTTGTCCAAACCTCGATTGTATAATCTCTTGTTAAGTCACAATGCTGATGACAATATTTAGTTCCGGACGTTGTGTCGTACATGTGCCCGGGAGCTATAAAGAAACACCCAGTTTCCTTCCTGAAGAATTTCCTTCTCATCATCGAAGAGACTCCACACTCATATACATCCAAACAAGAATTACGCAGCTCCTTGCTTTTACTGTCGGTATAAACAACCTAGTATACTTTTCTTGTCTTCAAAAATGTCAAAGCCCATTGTCGTCGTCATCGGAGCCACTGGTGGACAAGGTGGAAGCGTAGTCACATCTTTCCTTGAAGATGGATTTTACCAAGTCAGAGGCGTCACACGAAATGTCAATAGCGCCAAAGCCAAAGCTCTCAAAGCTCGTGGAGTAGAGATGGCTTCTGCAGATCTCGATAACATCGAGTCTCTTATCATTGCATTCAAGGTTAGTCTCATCGCGTCCAAAAATTACCCCCAGTCTAATACCGTTAGGACGCGACCGTCATCTATGCCGTGACGGATTTCTTTGAGCCCTTTGCCAGCAAAGGTCCGGAGGAAGCAATCAAAATCGAAACGCAGCAAGGCGTCAATCTCGCCAAAGCCGCCGCAGCTACCCCAACCCTGAGACACTACATCTGGTCGACTCTCGCCAATGTAGGAAGAATCTCTGGCGGGAAATATATGATTCCTCATTTTGTGGGCAAGAATACCGTCGACGACTTCATCAAGAATGACCCCGCACTTTTCGCCAAGACCACATTCCTCTGGAACACATATTATGCCAGCAATCTTCTGTTCCCAATGTTCAAGCCCAACTTTCTGGTAAGTCTAGATTTCATGTCAACCGTCAATGTTCAAAACTGATGATTTCACAGAAGACAGCGGGCAAATATGTCTGGCTTCAGCCAAGCTCGCCCTCAACGCCAATCCTCGGCCTCGGTGATCAAAATATCAACGTCGGCCCCTTCGCACTCGCCATTGTCAAGAAGACAGAGTTGACTCTTCCCGGCAAATTTGTTCTCGGCTCGGTTGAGTCTCTCACCACGGGAGACCTGCTCAAGTCATGGAGCGAAGTAACTGGAAACGAGGCGGGATATGTCCAAGTGACTCTCGAAGAATTTGACCGCCTTTGGCCTATGTGGGGGCTAGAGATGGGAGAGATGCTCAAGTACTGGGAGGAGTTTGGAAATAAGAGCTGGTCTGGAGAGAAGCTTATTACGAAGGAGGACTTGGGAATCGAGTTTCCGTTCGTTACCATCAAGCAGGCATTTGGGACTTTTGATTGGGAGCTTTGATTGGCTCCCAACTATCGCCTCGAGAATGACGATGAGTGGTGATGGTTTCTTGGCCAGGACAGAAGAAACACATTGTATTTGGAAGACGATCGAGATCTTGTATTTTAGAATGAATGGTTTGGTAGCGATGCGATTGATTTATCAGCTCCATGCATGCTAAGCGAGCACCCCAACCACACGTGTGTGGTCTACCAATTCCGTCCTATCAAGTGCTCAATTACCGCGGCGGGGCTTCTCTCGTCGGACACGATCTGACAACCACATATCAGCAAGAAGGAAACATTTCTTGACTCACGAATCTACTTTGTAGCTGATGGCTTATGGAAACCAAGTAGCCGGATACCTTTTGAACCATGACTACTCCAGGACGGACTCATTTACCTTGGGAAACGCAGACAGGCCAAGTCCAAGAGCTACTCAATTATATCAGCTTCCTGGAAGCAAAGCTTCAATACCTACAGTTCCACCATGAAACATGTGAAAAGTGGAATGCGCCTCTGCCACCAGCCTTTGCTGACCTTTCGTACCTCCCGCCAGATCTCATCGTCGCAAACGAAGCCCAACTCTACTCGTTGGACTCGCTTGCTTACCAGGAGCCACCCTCTGTCAGCCATGAGGTTCAAGTTGTGCAACCGACACAGAAGTCACCCGCGAGTAATGCCAGATGGAGGCGAATAGTCGATCAGATGACCAAAGGATGGGATCAACCGAGTAGCTGGATGGACAGACGCATCGCAATCGGTCTTGATTCTGTGGAGAAGAACCATTATGCTCTGACCATGCTCTTGGGGCTGAAGAATGAGCTTCCTGGAGGAGACGAAGTGAGCTTCGGGTTCCAAAACATGAACACATCCATGAACAGCAATAGGGCGTCCGAAATTTTGATCATGTCCGCCAGGCGTTATGCGCTGGGAACGAAGGCGTCTGAACGAGACGCTGGACTTGTGGTGCAGCTGCACAATTTCCGAGAGTTGATATTTGCTTCACTGTGCGTTGTGATTGAGCATCAAGGACTTCCCATAGATACAATCAATGACTTGATGCGCATTTGTATGTCGAGTTCTGGTGCAGCAAATCTGTACCGTTTAAGGAGGGGCGCGCTCTGGGTCAACCGAGTCATCGCGGGATTGATCAGGAAGGGCTGGCGTCACTGCGCTACCGAATTCTTCTTACTCTGTGAGACATTCAGAAACAATCGATCGAAGCATTAGCTGATACGTGTCCAAAGCAGGAAGGCCTGTATCCCAATACGGTCTGTTGTGGGAGGGATGTGTTCATTCGTTTCCCTGCCTTAGCGAAAGGCTAGCACATATCTACGAGACCGTCGAGCGACCGTACACTGATGCTGGCTGGATCCCCTTCTCTATCCCATCGATCATTAAAGGGTTAGTTGGTGATGCGTTGACGTAAGTGCAGTCTCACATAGGCTGATATGTGTACTGATGCTCCTCAGGCTTGGCCAGATATGCACGGCGCTGGATTATGAGGAGGAATCACTTTCGAAGCTTTTCATGGAAACAGAGAGAAATGCTAGGGTTACCTGAAAGTAGCCACCAAGTTTAGTCTGAGACTTCCTTACTTATATTTAACCACACCCAAAGAACAGAAGTTCTGATGCGGAGGCTCTAGAAGTGAAGACGTGGAAGTTGGCTTGGAGTATCCACGCGTCACGGGTTATTTTGCGTACCTACCCAAGGCTTCACATTACCGGGTCGAAACAACTGAAGAGATAGTCGTTGTAAAGAGTTTCAAGTTGAACTTTCCGACTCACATCATCTCGTATGCTTCTTTCATCGCTCTTCTCGCTGACTCGCGTGCGTCATGGACAATATCCTCTGCTGCCTGAACCTCGTGAATGAGACCAATCCCAGTACCTGCGTAAGTAGTCAATCTTCCATCCTCGCCCCAGCCCTTGTCGCCCTGCTTCAAGGCCTCTTTGAATTTGGCTTGAATCTCCTCGAAAGGAACCCCAGCATCAGCATCCTTGGTACTTCCATTTACGATGCTACGACCATCAAATTGAGGAGGCCAGTTATTCCTTCCAGCCAATGCATCAAAGAGAGGTGTCCTAATTGTCGATTGACCGCCGTCATGGGCGCGCAAAATCTGATTCTGGTATCCAGCAGCAATGTCTGCCTCCTTCGAGGCAAGGAAACGAGTTCCCATCACCGCACCAACAGCCCCTGAGCTAAGAGCAGCAGCTACGCCTCTCCCATCTGCAATACCGCCAGCAGCAACGACTGGAATATCCGATCCTGCTGCTTTGAGGGCATCCTTTACTTCCGGAACCAAAGAGACAATACCTGCACCTTTGGCCAGTCCATGCCCACCAGCATCGATACCTTGAAGAACAAGCACATCGGGCGGGGTCGATAATCTTGCAGCCTCTATGGCGTCGTGCACTGATCCAACCTGAAGCCAGATCTGAGTCTTCGGAGCCACCTCTCGAATTCCTTTCATCCATACCGAAAGATCATCAGTGTCTTCTTCCGGCACGAAAAGCCAAACCGCCGCTGGTCGATGCTTCGCGATGGAAGGTAACGCAACCTCAAAATTCGCATCAAAGATCTGGAATCCTACCCCAATAGGCAGCGCACCTTCCAAGTCCGCAGAGATAATCCTCAGCCCTGACTGCTGTGATTGAAGCCGGTTTTCCAGTAATTCTCGAGCCTTCTGAAGCGCTGTATCGAGATCTTCAGGAGTCTTGCCTGGGCCGATGAAGCCGATTCCGCCTGCCGAGGATACGGCTGTTGCAAGTTCGGGGCTGCTGAAGACTCGCATTGGAGCACCAACTATAAGGGGTGTTGAAATCCATCTATAAGTAGACTTTAACAGCTTTATTGAAGACGCCATTTTGAGATATCATTTGAAGAATCAGACAATTTGAAGGAGGTCGAATACATTTTAGGCCTCAATAGCCGAGCTCCCGCGGAGATGTTGGGACGTCGGCCACCTGGAACCAAAATGTGGGGTAATTGTCAGCCGCAAGATTCTTAGCTCTTGTCGGAGTGACGATGTCGGATGTGTGGAGGTTAGTCTTATGTGTATCGTTGATCTTGTTGAGCAATAATTGAATCAAAATGGATTTTTTATTCTGGCGGGTTGCGCCTCAAACATTGACTTCCTGGAAGCATGCGGTCCCCCTCCAAATCTTGAAAGGAGTTCGCAATTTTCCCATAATCTAGCATATAAAGATTTGGCTGGACTTACATACAAAGCTCTGATCGTGATGCTGACAATGTAGAATTGAATCTAGAGTTCAGTCTATTCATACGTTTGCAGCGGAAGCTGCGCAGGTCATCTACCATTTTCCGAGGCAATAAAGCGTGACTGACTCATGGATATGTCTGAATATCGTGCGAACGAGCCTTGATGATCCTCTTTGGCCCATGTGATATCTACAAGCTTTTGAATGTGGTTGTATCGAGGAACAGTGTAGAGCACCACACTGCTCTGCGAAGAAATATCGAGAATGTGGACTATCTTTCGAAAGCACTGGCAGTTCGTAAGGCGATCTTTTCGTTTGAAGTCTTCGAAGACCAGATTGTTGGTACGTAGACTTTAAAGTGTGACCACGCAATGAAGCGTCAGCTCCTTGCCGCAAGAACTTCGACGTCCACATGAGCGAAAGTACGTCCACATGAGCGGGAAGTATTTATCCGCCAAGATCCCTAGTCGTTGATGAGGAAGAAATAAACTTTCTTTCAAGGTTACCAAGATCTGCTCTGATGTTTCCATGGGTACATCGTCATTAGAAGATGGCCTTTGTTTCAGGGCCAGTGGAAAGCCTCTCCTCGGTCCCGAACTGAACCGCCAAGAGCATTGCTTACGTTGCAACAATACGGCACTCACCGTGTGGGGAGAGCCTGAAGGCAGCCAAGATCTCAAAAATCAAATGAACTTTGGATTCTCAGGCAAAAGTTAACAATAAGTCTGGGACTTTTTTGTGAATTTCATTGCGTGTGCAATCGTTCATCTGATTAGGATTTTTTCCCTGGAAGTTTTCAAGCAAAGTTAGCGAACTGTCCAGATGCTATTTCAACTCGCATCCTCAGTCGAGATATTCGATGAAAGGCACCTTCATCTAACTCCTAGTCCTAGAAGATTGCAAGTGACTGTGCGCTGAGCAAAGGGTCTAGAAATTCTTTGTCAATAAACAGCCGAGAGGGCGACCACTTTCAAAGGGGGTGGGGACAAAAACTGGGATCCATGCGATTTTCCAAATCCCCACAACTCAAGAATTTATAATTCAGCCACACAAAATATCGTTACATGACCAGCTCAGTCCTTCTGCCAGACAGCCTCTATATTCGCCACATACACAATCCAAAGTGACAGGTCTTCTTGTGGTGGCAGCTGCGCTGCGTACCCCTTGTTCTAAATACTGCATGGAACGGCAGTGTCCGTGATGTGGCTTGGTAGGCGAACCCAGATTTCAGGGGTAAGAATGAGCAGATCGCCGCCTGAATCTGAAGCTTGACTCGCTTGAGGCCCCAACTGCCATTTGCTTAAGCTTCTAGACCCATTCTCGGGACCGAACTGTCTATTTTCGTGGGCATTACCAGCCTTATGGACAAGGCTGAGTTCTTTGGAAGACGTTAATCACTTTGCATATCCTGGTGCGAATGCGTCAGCTAATCCTTCTGCAATATCCCCCACAATTCCGGAGTCAGTAAGAGGCCAGAATTGATGGTTCGCGGGACTACGAACTCGATGCTGGCAAGTGCATATATCAAAACAGATTTGTCGTTCCCAGTCATGTTTCTAACCAGTCGTCGTTTACCATAAACATCGACACCCGTCTTTCTTTAACTCTCTTTTTGTTTCGTTTTTCATTTGGAACTTTACCTTATCCTCAAACATGCATCTTCTCTCGACTTTGTTGCTGCCCCTGGCGGCTTCTGCTGCCACTGTTCAAAGACAAGGCAGTCAGAAAGGTGGGAATAAAATGGCAGCAGCAGCCAGCACTTCGGCCTCTGCCCCCACGACTACAACAGCAGATGCTTCCTCGCCAACTGTCACCCTCGACTACACCACTCTCGTTCCTGTTGCAGGGAATTCCAGCATCGGCTATTACAAGTATCAAAACATTCGCTTCGCTGCCGTACCTACAGGTGAAGCGCGATGGGCTGTTCCAGCATGGCCCCCAGTAGAGACTGAAATCAACACTGGTTCCTTAGCAGCTGCCGACGTTGATTGCGCATCAACCGAGGACTGTTTGTACATGGATGTCTGGGCCCCAGCAAACAGTGCCGGAAAGAGTCTTCCTGTTCTGGTCTGGTCCTATGGTGGTGGATTCACTGGTGGAAGCAAGGCCGAGAACACTCCAGAAGGTCTCTTCAACTTAACGACCGACTTCGTCTTCGTCTCGTACAACTACAGACTGGGAATGACTGGAATCACCAATGGCCCTACTCTGCTGCATGAGGGGGGTATCTCTAACACTGGAATATGGGATGTTCAACAAGCTTTCGCATGGACCAAGAAGTACATCAGCGCTTTTGGTGGCGACGCTGACCGCATTACCGCTATGGGTTTCTCTGCTGGAGCATCCCAAGTTCTCTTCCAGACCACTGCAAGTAGTCATCAACAACATCAAAATGTGACTCCAGGAATGTTACTGACCCATAACAGCGATTCGGAGGCCACGCAGAGCAGAACTTTGCTCAGGCCTATGTCACTTCTCCAGGCTTTGTTCCAGGAGCCGGTCACTACACAGCCGAGGTAAGTGAAAGCACTCCCATATTGCAGTCATAGCTCTGACACCTGCTGTAGATGTTCTGGCAGAATGTCTCCACTGCCGTTGGTTGCGATGGTGGCCACATCGACTGCATGCGCGCTGTTGATTTCACGACTCTCCAAGATGCTGCAAGCACCATCACCAGCGACTACCTTTACCAATTCCAACCTCGCGTTGATGGTGACATCATTGCCGATACCTGTATGTCTCATCCATCTTTCTCAAATCGAAACTTACTAAACATAGCAAACAGACGAGGCTCAGCTTTACCAAGGCCGCTTTAACTTCAGTGGCCCCATGGTCATCACTCACGAACAGCACGAAGCTAACAGCCAAGCGTACTCTGGTGTCGATACCACCGAGGATGTCGCTGCTTACTTGAGAATCTTCTTCCCGGCCATCGAAGACAGCGTGGTCCAAAAAATCCTCGAATTCTACCCCGAATCCGACTACACGAGCCCTGGTCTTCGATTTGCTGATATGAAGCAACACTTCGACTTGACTGCTCACAACCTTGCTGCAACCCATGCCATGAACAACCAGACCTGGAACGCTCTTTGTGCTTTGGGATCGGCTACTCATGGAACTGATCAAAGCTACTACTGTAAGATCACCTGGCTCTGTAATAAAAAAAGGGGTATGTTAACATGTGAACAGGGTACAAGACGGCTTCTGTCACCGCCACATCCAGCGATGACACCAGCTCCTCAGCCACTTCTTCGGCAGCTGTTGCCACTGCCACCAGTTCTTCAAACACAACCGCATCGTCAAATGGCACAACTTCAACTGGACCAGGTAGCGGAGCAGGTACCGGCCCACTCGGAGAAACCGATATTGACTCTTCCATTGCCGTGAGTCTTCCTTTCGAAAGTTAACAATGCGTGATGCTAACATACTCCTCGCAGATCAAGATGCAGAAATACCTGCTCTCATTCGTTCTTACCGGAAACCCCAACACCATGTGGCCAGAGGATAAGCTTGAGTGGCCACTTTACAACTCCACCAGCGAGGGTATCCAGATGGTCTTCAACGAGACCTTCTACACCGACGCTGATGACTTGGCCATCGAGAAGGTGGTCTACTGGAACAAGGCGCTTTGGTACTAGAGGTCTCGCCATCCCGAATTGCGCAGTGGGTGCAACATTGTATATATTTTCTTGGGAAGGGCCTGGTGGTAGATAGAAGAGTCGGGCATCCACACGTGGACCCTTGTGTATTATGTTTCTAGGCATTCAGAGTTGTAGTATTATTCCAACACAACCCGCATATTCCCCCTCCCCTTCTCAGGTGACGGAAATCCAAAATCACGTTTCATATCTGTATCTCTCCGATCCGTCTCAAAGAGCTCCATACCCCGCACTCCAACAACACTCCCGTCCTCATCTCTCTCGAGCCTTGCAAAGGTTCTCAGAACATTGGCCAGTGTCATGAACAGTTCTGAGTAAGCCATGGGCTGTCCAACACAGTTTCGAGATCCCTTGGAGAATGGGACAAGGTATTTTTGACTTGCTCGTGGGATTCCGGCTGGTCTCTCTGGAAGACCGGGTGGGGACGGGGAAGCGAGCCAGCGTTCTGGGATGAAGGACCATGGTTCTGGGTATACTTTTTCGGAGTGATGGATTAGTGGGCCATGCATACTTAATGCCGTCTAAAAATGTCAGTCAGAAGTACCAATCGGTCGACATTTACTCACATTTGGTGGGATCGTCCATTTTCCAAGCTGTAAAGTCTCAGTCGGACTCGAACGAGTCAGGCGATATGATACACCAGACACCAAACGTAGAGTCTCTTGTACTACGGCATGCTGTAGTTTTATTAGCAGTGTTTCTTTGACAACTGTGGCGGCACAGAAAAATTACCAGATATGGAAGTCTTTCCAATTGTGCCTGTTTTGGCGGGGTCGCAATATTCGGCACAGCATTCTCCAACTCCTCAAGCAAGACTTGAAGTCTCGGCTTGTCTAGCAAGAGATATACCAGAGCAGCCGATATTGAAGTCGCAGTCGTTACGGTCCCCGCCGCAAGGAACAATTGTGCTTCTTGCCAAAGGCGATCCACAGATTTGTCTTGCTCGGGAAGTGTAGGACTATCCAACAGATCATGAAAGATCGTGCGATGCTTCACATCTCGGTAATCTCCCCGTGATTTAATAGTCTCTTTGATCTTTTGAATGCAATGCTTGCACTTGTTAGTTTGTAGTCTGCAAATAGGGCTCGCTCAGAACTTACCCGCTTCAGCTCTAGAACCTTCGCCATGCCAGGCCCAAACATGCCAACCACAATCCCATCTGGCAAGGAATTCAAGAATTTCGGAAGCCATTGAAGTTGCACAGTTACGTGCATAGTGTCAGTGAGAACATCGGTTGTCTCAAGGACCATTACATTGAAGCCAGGAGCTTCAATGTAGTTCTCATTGACTCCGAAGCAATACTCGGCAATGATATCGCTCGTCAGAGCCCCAAAAGCTGGCCGAAGCGGAATTGGCTCTTTCGTTTTCTGGTATCGGCGAAATACTGTAACAAGTTTATTAATATTTTCTTGAATCAAAGGTTCAAGCTTGCGCATCGAGCTTGTCGAAAAGAATGGTGCGATTGCATTCCGACGAACACGATGCTTTTCATGCGAGATCGTCCCGAATGCTGAATCGACGTTGGAAAATGCGTGGGACCAGGTCGGAGGTTTGTCTCGTTTGGAGTTAGCTCCTGTGAATAGCACATCGTAGAAATCTGGGTCGATGATGTGGAGCTCGTGGGGACTGATTCGGATGATTGGACTGTCTGTTGTATCCTTGTCAGTGGATGAATAAATGCAATGGAACCTGGCTTCTCGGCGGAGAGGAGGGGAGGGACAACTCACCGTATTCTTCGTGCAGAGCTTTGATTTTGTACATGTATTGTCCTTCACCGATGATTGCGTCGTAGTAGAACATATAACCATAGGTGAGAGCAGCGAGTTTTGGACCTGGGAATTTGGCATATTGACTGAAGTAGAGTCGATGAATTGCGACTCCAATGGCATAAATGATGTACGAGATGATAATCGCTTCGAGAGTGGTGGTCGTGGACCACATTCTGAGGTCGAATTTTGGGACCAATCGAATGATCAACTTCAAGGAAGTAAAAGAAAACTTCATCTGACGAACAGGAAATTCATTGGTATTTATCCCATCCTTCAGTGCCCAAGATTCGACAAATATGGATTGCGCGAGCAAATGCCGAATAGGCATGGCCCACTACGAGCTGCACGATGACAAAGAGTGCATATCTTTTAACGGAGTTCCAGATCTGCAATACGATCAATCAAATCCTGTTATCGCCATTGGATGATGCCAAAGCTTGCCCCTGCATTTCAACGTCGCCGATTATTTCGTGCTGCATTGCCGTTGGAGCTAGCCACTGTCATGTTTGACTTAACTTGCAACGTTTCACAGATGTATACTGCTAATGCATATGTTCTAATGAAAACGCGCACAAAATTTTAAAGAATGCTCAAAAACTTTTCCTCTATGTTATCTATATTTCTCGTGATGGGCATTCGTCGACTATTTTGTACACTCCGTATGCATTCTGCCAAGGTGGGCAAAAGTCTCGTCCCGATGCACGTCAGAAATCCACATCACTAAGCCAAATGAAGAGCTTGCCATGCTGGTTATGCATAAATCCCCTCACCAGAAAAAGATGACCGCCTGCAAAATGTGGTATCGATCGATGCTGTGTCACAGAGCGGTGGTCTATTATAAGAGCTGAAATGTCATCGCACCCTTTTGTGGGATGCCAGAAGGAACAATCAGAGGAGGTTGTCAGCTGAGAGTTGTGAAGCCCACAACCTTGAAAGCACAAGGTGTGGTGAAGTTCTAAATTCTTGTCTATGAATGTCCAAGGCGGTTTTCACATTATAACTCAGATAATTTTCATCGTGTAATTATGTTCTCCTACGCTGCTACAATTCAATATACAAAGCCCAAAATTCAAATGTACGCCGTGATTGCCCCATTCCTCCCCTGCCCAAGACACCCTCTTCCCTTGGCGCCTTTTATTGCTTTGGGCGCTTTCGAAACCAAGACAACTTTATTGATCACCACCTCATCCTCAGGAATGGCTGGCTGAATAATCTGTTCAATTTCACCACGACCCTTACGGACCTTGTGCTCCTCAACCGAGATAAGTTGTGCTCTAATCCGAACCCTGTCCTTCAGCTCAGCTGGAACCGGTGGTAACATGTAGTCCAAACATTCTTGCTGCTTCTTCGCTTTCCATCCTGGAAGCGGCTGAGACCTTTGTGCGGCACGACGAAGCGAGTCTTCCCTCAAGGGGGATGCCTCTCGCTGGCGACGTATCTGTTCGGTCTTTTGTTCTTCTGGTTCTGGTCCTATGTCATCGTCACACTTGGGGGCGGCATATCTTCCGGTTGGCTTGGAATCTTTTTTGGCTTTTCCTCTGGCGGTTTCTTTAGGAGCAGGAGCACTTTTCTTCATTTCATCGTATGCGCGGCGCTTCTTTGGGTCGCTTAGGTTTTCGTAGGCATTGTTGAGCTATACATTGTTAGTTATCCTGCTTTGTTTCGCTAGAGTAGGGAGCGATGTTGGGGTGTGATCTCTTACCTCTTTGAATTTGGCGGTAGCGCCTTCGGGGTCTTCGGGATTCTTGTCGGGGTGGTACTTCAATGCAAGAAGTCGAAACTGCTTTTTGATCTCATCCGGCCCAGCGCTTTTCTCAAGGCCGAGGACTTCATAGTAATCTCGGCTCATGGTGGATGCTGATTGCCCCATCGTCAGAGCGTCGATGTTATCTAGGTAGAGGAAATGTGGAGGGCGGGGAATGTAGTATGCGTGAGATCACTGAGCTTGGAGACTGATCGAAGGTACTGGAGGTATATGTAGAAATTTGTGGAATGATAGTGAAGGAAGGTTGGAAAAGAGCGGGAGGAGCTGAAAGTCTTGTACTCCTAAAGTTGGAAAGTAAATTGGAAAGTGTGCTAAGCGAACAGATATCTAGTCTAGCTACTACTGCTCAGTCCAAAACACAACGACCACATAATATGGCAGAAAACATGGATATTGCAGTTCGATTCAAATGAAAAGGTTCCATGCTAGGCTTGGGTCCCAGACTTGAGTTACCCCAAAAGCGAGCCTCGCTAACGCTCCTCCTCGAATTATGCCGCTCGATGATCTCTAGTCTCGAGATTCGAATCTGGATTGACATCAAGACCTGTGAGAAAACTTTGCGTCTTTTGGAGGCATACAATGTCTTCTTGCCTGGAGATTTCTGTGGCACAATTTTTCCCCCGGGTACTCTGAATTTTCCGCTCGATGCTTTAAATTGTTCCAAAACACAGCGGGTGCGTCTAATGGCTGAGCTAAAATGGTGTACCGTTGCGCTGGGAGCACTAATCACATCATAACACACCAGCCTTAATTCGTAGCCGAGATAAAGGCATCGCCTTTTGAGCTGAGACCCAAGAATTCGTTGGAACATGGAATCACACTCGCTGAGAGGTTGCTCCATACTGCGGACGGCTTCTCCAAACCCATGCAGCTGAGTATGGCATATCCTGACGGTAATAAATTTCGATGGTGACTTCCAAGGTCATTTGGTAGGATAGATCACATCTCTCTGAAACCATGAATGGATAGTCACACAAGCCTTCTCATCGCCACCTAGCACATCTCCAACCCTGCATTCTCTCTTAAGCCCATTCCAACGCCACCGAATCCCACATGAACCCATGCCACCTCGACCCCTTCGTCACCCTAAACACGACTTCATTCTTCTGTCCACCACTTTTCAACACACCCCCAGGAACAGCAAACTCAAAATAATGCCACTCTCCAGCTGTCGTCCCGCTCCGATACAGCGCTGGATCATTCGGGATATTGTCACTCAGCATACTCCCAACCACCACACCATTAACACTAATCTCGCTATCGACGCCGGTGGAGTAGCCAGCCAGACTGACTGACAATACAGCCGCTGGTGTGGTTGAATTCGCACCCGCATACCCTCCAACAGCCCTTGGTCTGTAGGATTTGGAAGATTTGGACTTGGAAGGCGCATTTTCAGGAATCGTGAAAGCAACCGTCCACGAGCCAACAGCCGACTGCGCATAACACCATTCCTCCGCTTTTGAAGTCCCGATCGTGAAAGTCGTGTTGGAGGGACATCTATCACTCAATCCATGCTGCCTCTCCGCACCACCATACTTAAATCCCAAACTTTTCCGATCCATCTCGCCAATCCTCCACATCTCCTTCCGGTCCTGCGTCTTCCAGACCATGTTCCCTAAATCCGCTTCCTCTCCTTCAGTGATAACGACGTCGTCTTTGACAAATACTGTACTCACATCCCCGATCGGAGCGCCGTTCGACCACGCTGAGAGCGCATACGATCCGGAGCGGACGCGCGGGATGGAAAATGTGCCGGAGGGGGAGGCGAATGTGGTGTAGTAGTTTTTGGCGCCTTGGTCGAGGGTTGAGAGGTTGGAATTATTGTCGCCGAGGAAGATGGCTGCGTTGGAGGCGGGACGGCCATCTGAGAGAGTGAGAGTGCCGGTGAGGGAGCCGCGGGAGGAGTAGGTGGGAGAGGTGGTGAACCAGGTGTAGGGGAAGGAGGAGAATTCGTGGGTTGTGCGGGAGGTGGCGTCGGGGATGGAACCGTCATTCTGTGAGAGGGGAGGAGAGTTAGCTTGATGTTGCTTTCTTGGAATACTACAAAGATTACGGGGGGAAGCTACTGATGGTAAGGGAGGTGGAAAGTAATGAGAGAGACAAACATACCAAATACCACAACCAAGGTCCCCAGGTCTTCCCCACCTCAAAAACGTCATTACTACTCGCCTGGAAGTGAGTCCCATGCAACATATTCAACGACACCACATCCCCCGTCGCACTCTCTCTGTGCAGTAGCAATTCCTGCTTCAGTTGATCACCATTGAACTCATCTTTCCCCGGCGTGATGAACCAACTGCCGAAGCCGGGCCCGTACACACCATGCAGGTCGGTGAGAGAAGTGTCGGAGGACGAGGTCTTGCGGAGGAAGGACGACCAGTCGTATTTGGTTATGTAAGTGCCGTTGGGGAGCTGCCAGGTTTCGTCTTGCACCTTTGTGCCGGTGGCGATCTCGGAGAGGGTGGGGAGGGCACCTAGATTGTTGTCAGTCAATAAATTAGTTCTTCACGGGACTTTCGAGGAACCTCGAAGAAGTCGAAAGATTCAAGTTTACCTTCTTTTACAGCAGTCTTTCCATTGACGAAGGTCGTGTTGTCAAGACGGAATAATGTCCTGAACTCGCCGAGTGTCGGTAAAGCTTTGTTGACGAAATACTGGTAGGCGCCCGCCAGATCCGGGAAGATAACCCAGTGGAAATCGCCGAGTGGAGACTCGAAAACAACGTCCAGAAATTGTTCGTTCTGAGAGAAGATCTTGCCGGATGTCCAGTCGAGAGATGTGCCGCCGCCTATGATGTTGAGTTTGGGTAAGTCATGTGCTCGGCTAAATCCTGGAGGGAAAAGGGAGGAATTTCAGGAGCTGGGCGTGGACTTACTATGGCTAACATAATGTCCTGCTGCCTTGCCTACGAGATCTTTTCCTTTGTAGTAGAGTTTGGTACCATATCTTGTTCCGACAGTGATATTCCAGATGTCGTTTCCTAGCACGTGTTGAGTTGCACTGAGGGACGTGAAGAAGGGGCCAGCAGCCGAGGCGAGCTGGATGATACCTAGGAAAAACAGTAGGACCAACATCGTGATCTTCCAATCGTTCTAGAAAGCCAAAGATGGGATGAGATGGAAATCGGGTTCTTGGAAGATGAAGACATGGCTGTTATAATGCCCCTCGTATTGCTTGAAGAAAAGCTTAATTGGATTTGGGTGTGTGGATGTTCGGGGTAGAGGGCTGGGTGTCTGATGCAGAAGGTGCCAAGATCTTCCGGAGGGGTAGACGATGTTCGGTGGGATGTATGCCGGGGATGACGAGGCGGAATATTTACAGTTGAGGCTGAGTGAAAGGGTGTGGCTGCTAAGTATGCGAGATGATGTTTTAATGCTGAGCTGATGACTTTCATCAACAGTAAATTAGAACTGTCTGCCATCTCTTCACGAGTGGCGTAATCGTTGTTTACCTGGACTCGCTTGGACGTGGTGGCAGGGTGGCTCGGGTGGCTGCCCTCATCGGATCAGCTCCCCACTTCCCGATCCCCACCTCACAGATCTTCGTACCCGAGGGGAGGAGCTCTGCCTTGCCTCTTCTGACTCCACCTGTGATCTGTTATGGCAGCAAATCTCTAGCTTTTATTATGGAAGTCAATACAGTAGAATGATGCTAATTCGGCCCCCATGCGATAATCTAGGCTCAATACCCATTTTCTAACAGCTTTACTGCCTTACAAATTGTAAGCAGTCATTGTCTGTGCAATACACAGGTGATGAAAAGAACATTCTACCTGTTCCTTCGTGCTTCGATGAGTATTAAATGTCCAAGGCCGTCAAGGTACTTGCTGCTATGCCCAGAACACATTCCTGGATAGACCTTGTGGTCCAGACAACATGTGTCGTCAAATCTTACATAACGTGCTCTCTTATTCTACCCTGAAATTGTAAGACAGAAGGTCTAGATGCGATCAATTTGTCAGTCTTCTACCTCCTTGACCCACCAGGTAAGCACAAAAACAGGAAAGAGTCGCCCTCTCATGTGATCCAATGCTCATCACGTGAAGCTTAGTACGGACATGTTTCGGAGTTGGACTTGGATAACCAGAAGATTCTGTGGCAGGCAAGAAAAGACAGCCATTTGGAATTGATATCGGCATTCCAGAATTCACCAAGAGTCCGAGTTCCCCCGTTGGCTAAGCTATATTTGTATGGTCGGTAGATGGAAAGGTGGGGTTAGCACGCCACATCGACATCGATGATGAGCATGAAGCAGTTGATTCCGAGCTCGCACCTAAAGTAATCTTCTGCAACGTTTGAGGAGCTTGAACTAGCCAATGAGCAGCTCGATTATACCTCGGCCGCGTGTTTCAGAGCTTCTGATTCGTCCCTTTGATAGGTAATCCCTAGACGCCTAGACGCTCAAACCTGCGGTCTGTGGGGCCGGCTGACATAATGTACTCAGGATGAGGGGCATTTAAAAGTGCGGGGTAACTCACCTCACCAGAGAGTACCTTCTATCCCACTTACCAGAACTCTCACCTCACTCTCTCTCCTTCCCTTCGATTGTTCTTCGAAACACGACCAGGCTATCTCTCTAAGCAACATCTCGAGATACAAAACATTCTCGTTTGAACCTTTACATATTCGATTTGACATCGATCTAATACCGCAATCATGGCTGAATGTCCGATCAAGAAGTCCAACATTGGTATGGGCGGTACCAAGAACCGCGACTGGTGGCCAAATGAGTTGAAGCTCAACATCCTTCGCCAGCACACATCTGCCACCAACCCCCTGAACAAGGACTTCGACTACGCCACTGCTTTCAAGAGCTTGGACTACGAGGGATTGAAGAAGGACTTGACTGCTTTGATGACCGACTCCCAGGACTGGTGGCCTGCGGACTTTGGTCACTATGGTGGTCTGTTCATTCGAATGGCCTGGCACAGTGCTGGCACATACCGTCTCTTTGATGGACGTGGTGGCGGTGGACAAGGTACGTTATACACAGATGCTTGGAGACGTCATCTACGAAAAATTGGCAATCTGCGGCTTCAATCTACATTTGCCGAGGCATTTAGCTAACAGGAGATAGGTCAACAAAGATTTGCCCCTCTCAACAGCTGGCCCGATAACGTTTCCCTCGACAAGGCTCGCCGACTCCTCTGGCCTATTAAGCAAAAGTATGGAAACAAGATCTCCTGGGCTGATCTATACCTCCTCACCGGAAACGTAGCGATCGAGTCCATGGGTCTCAAGACCTTCGGTTTTGCTGGTGGACGTGCTGATACCTGGGAGGCTGATGAGTCCGTATACTGGGGTGGCGAGTCCACATGGTTGGGCAACGAAGTTCGTTACTCATCTGGTAACGAAGGATTGAAGGGAGACGGTGTTGTCGACGGTGACGAGTCCAAGAAGGAGCACAAGGATATCCACTCTCGCGACCTCGAGAAGCCGCTGGCGGCAGCCCACATGGGTCTGATCTATGTCAACCCTGAGGGTCCAGACGGAGTTCCTGACCCAGTTGCTTCTGCCAGAGATATCCGCACAACTTTCGGCCGTATGGCCATGAACGACGAGGAGACCGTTGCTCTTATTGCTGGTGGTCACTCCTTCGGTAAGACCCACGGAGCTGGCCCAGCTGATAACGTTGGCAAGGAGCCAGAGGCTGCCGACATTTCAGCCCAAGGTTTCGGTTGGGACAACAAGTACAAGTCCGGAAAGGGCCCAGATACCATCACTTCTGGTCTTGAGGTCACTTGGACTTCCACCCCCACCAAGTGGAGCAACAAGTACCTCGAGTACCTGTTCAAGTACGAGTGGGAGCTCACCAAGAGTCCCGCTGGTGCGAACCAATGGGTTGCCAAAGATGCCCCAGAAATCATCCCACACGCGTACGACCCGAACAAGAAGCTAAAGCCAACCATGTTGACCAGTGATCTTGCTCTCCGATTCGACCCCGAGTATGAGAAGATCGCTCGTCGCTTTGCTGAGGATCAGGATGCTCTTGGCGATGCCTTCACCCGTGCTTGGTTCAAGCTTCTCCACCGTGATATGGGACCAAGATCTCGCTGGCTCGGTCCCGAGATTCCTTCCGAGACTTTGATCTGGGAGGACCCAGTGCCAACTGTCAACCACCCATTGGTCGATGAGAAGGATATCGCTGCTCTCAAGAAGGAGATCCTCGGATCTGGCATTCATGGCACCAAGTTGATCTCTACTGCCTGGGCTTCCGCATCCACTTTCCGTGGCGGTGACAAGCGTGGAGGTGCCAATGGTGCCCGCATTCGCCTTGCTCCTCAGAAGGACTGGAAGGTCAACAACCCATCGCAGCTCAAAGAGGTCCTTGGCGCTCTCGAGAACGTCCAGAAGAAGTTCAACGGCGCTGCATCCGGCGGAAAGAAGGTTTCCTTGGCTGACTTGATCGTTCTTGGAGGTGTCGCTGCCCTCGAGAAGGCTTCCGGTGCTTCCGTCCCATTCACACCCGGCCGTACCGACGCCTCAGAGGAGCAAACCGATGCTCAATCATTCGAGCACTTGGAACCAATTGCCGATGGTTTCCGCAACTATGGCAAGTCAGACAGCCGTGTCACCACCGAGAAGTACCTCGTCGACCGTGCCAACCTCCTCACTCTTACTGCACCAGAACTCACCGTCCTTGTTGGTGGTCTCCGTGCCCTGAACGCCAACTATGATGGTTCATCAGCCGGTGTCTTCACTAAGCGTCCAGGCCAACTGACCAACGACTTCTTCGTCAACCTCCTCGACATGAACACTGCCTGGAAGACCATCGATACCGACAACTTCGAGGGTGTCGACCGCAAGACTGGCGAGAAGAAGTGGACTGGTACTCGTGCTGACCTTGTTTTCGGATCTCACGCTGAGTTGCGCGCCATCTCTGAGGTATACGCCAGCTCGGATGCGCAGGAGAAGTTTGTCAAGGACTTCATCACTGCATGGGATAAGGTTATGAACCTGGATCGTTTTGATTTGACGACTGCTTCCAAGGATAGAGCGCGACTTTAAGCTTGTTTGATGGATGGGTGGATTTGAGCCAGATTGAGATTATGCTCCCCTAGCTGCTAGCTTTGACGATAGTTAACGAAAGTTTCTTCCTCTGCCTGACTTTTCCTCCTTACCTTGTATGTGACCAGTTAGAGTTTTCCGCTTTTGACTCGAGGGTTCATAAATGAGGTCGATTTGTTGAAGCCTCAGTTGGAATCAAGCTTTCCTGGTAGAAAGGATCGACTCAATCCCAAACTCATACCGTGCATCTCAATCGGATCCTTTCCACCGGTACCTCCTCCTTTTCGTTCATAAATCTTCACAAAGTTCCCCAAACCTTTCCCAATGCAGCAACCAGCTATGCAACTGACTCGCTTTCTTCATCAAATTAAATCAAATCTACCCCTCGGTACAGGCACATTCACACCGCCAAGCCGGACAAAAATTTCCCCTTCTCGCTCGTTCATTATCCCAGCCTGCCGAGACCCGAATTTCGGTTCCAACTCCACCCAAAACCACTCTTCAGAGTTCTTTCATCTCAAAGTAGATTAAGTCACGATCTAAAATTTGGCATTGGCTAGGTTGAGGGGGAGATATCCATGTCAAGAACCCAAGGTTGGGCAACAAGGTCTGCTGGCAGCTGTCATTTCATTTCGTGATAATGGGGACCGAGATGTCCCCCAGGCGGGGTAAAGCGGAGCCCCCGCAATATCGGTCGATTTGAGGCCGGAGATTGACATGGGGGGCTGTGAAAACTCAAGGGATCTGAGGAATTGAATGAGAGGATAGGGGAGCGATCAGAGGGGTGTGCCTTGCTACGCCCCTGGCATGCCATGTGCGAACTGCGAGGTGTTCGGATGAACAGGGCAGGAGACCAGGTACGTATGCATGCCAATGCTGTGATTTTGCAGCTTGGTAAAGTAAAAGTAAAGTGCTCTTTCCGGGGAAACTCTATTGTGGGATTAGCGGCTGGTGAGAGATGAGAGGTATCGCTGTAGATTAAAGATCAGAGGATCTGCTCTTCTTTTCCTTCTTTTTCGTTTCTCTTCACTCTCATTGTGCTGTTCATTCCGTACCGTCGAGCAAGTCAATTGGTATCGCGAGAACATCACCATGTTTTCCCACTACCCGTCCCTAAGTGGGCTTCAATTGCTCCCATTCCTCATTTCAGGAGCTACCGCTCTGCTCAACGCCACCGAAACCACCACTCAACTCACACTCGCCAATGACCGTCTGCTAGCAACCGTCTCCAAAGCCGGTGGCTACATCTCGACCCTCACCCTCGACGGCCAAGACCTACTCGGTCCCAAATCAGGAAGCACAGGAATTGGACCTTATCTCGACTGCTACTGCACGCCCTCGGGCTTCTACACGCCCGGCTCCATCGCCCCGAAGTATAAGCTCATTCAAGGCGTCGACTCAACCAATACACCCTATGGCGGCGTGGTCATGAGCGAGGTGTATCCTCCAACTGGCCAAATGATGGAACAGTATTGGTTCCTGAGAGAGGGAGAGACAGGTCTACATACATTCAGTCGCTTGGCGTATTACAACAGCACGAAGCCATTCCTGCGGAATCTGCAAGAGATGAGAGTGCTGTTCAGACCAAATACGCCCCTCTGGACGCATTTGCTCACAAATGAAAAGACATTCGCTCCACTGCCTTCCAAAGATGCAGTTTCCAAGCAAGTCGTCGTGCAAGACGCTACTTGGTATTTGGGCAACACGCCGAATGACTCGTATGTGCAGCAGATGGCGGATTACTTTACCAAGTATACGTTCCAGGATGCGTGGAGAGATCATGATGTCCATGGCATGTATTCGGATGGGAGTACGAGTGCGAGTGGGAAGACGTTTGGGAGTTGGTTGGTTATGAATACGAAGGATACGTATTTTGGGGGGCCGTTGCACAGTGATTTGACTGTTGATGGGATTGTTTATAACTATCTCGGTAAGTCTTTCATCCCTTCTCCATTCGAACTTGGCCGAAAATGAAATTCAGACTGACGTCTCTCAAGTCTCGAACCATCACGGTGAGGGAACACCAAACATCACAGATGGTTTTGACCGTACTTTCGGGCCTGTAAGCTTTCCCATTAATTGATCCCTCTCCTAAAATCCATGAACTGACAAATCTCAGCAATATTATCATTTCAACAGCGGCCCCGCGGGCACATCCATGGAGACCCTCCGCAAAGACGCCCTTCAATTTTACTCCCCCACCTGGAACAACGCCTTCTACGACAGCATCGCCCAATACGTCCCAAACTACGTCCCCTCCTCCTCCCGCACAACCTGGAAAGCACACGTCGACCTCCCAGCAAACGCAAGGAACCCAATCGCAATCCTCTCCCAGAACGGCGTCTACTTCCAAGACAACGTCTTCGACACAAAAGCCTACCAATACTGGGCTGACATCGACGTCGCAACCGGAAACGTCGAGATCCCTTCCGTCAAAGCCGGCACCTACCGCATGACTTTGTACGCAGAGGGGATTTTCGGACAGTATGTCAAAGACAACGTAAAAGTCATCGCCGGCGAAGTCCACACCACACACGCCCGATGGCGAGAAGAAACAGCCGGGAAAGAACTCTGGCGCATCGGCACCCCGGATTTATCCGCAGGCGAATTCAAGCACGGCTACGCCCCCTACACCACCCCCCTGCACCCCGAACAATACCGAATCTACTGGGCAGTCTACGATTTCGTCTCAGAATTCCCCTCCGGCCTAACCTACACGATCGGGTCCTCTAACCCCTCCACAGACTTCAACTACGTGCACTGGAGCGTATTCGGCGGATACGCAAACAGCTTACGAACAGAACAGGTGTCCGAGAATGTGAATAATTGGACGCTGTTGTGGGATATGGAGAAGGGGGATTTCGAGAGGAAGAGGAAGGCTACCTTTACGGTTCAGCTTGCGGGGGTCAAGACTGCTGCGGGGAATACGGATGTGTTTAATGCGAGTGAGCCGCATGCGAATTTGAAGTATACGGTTAGTGTTAACGGGAGGGATTTGGAGCCGTGGGTAATTCCGTAAGTGTCTCTTTTCTTTTGTTCTGTTCTGTCGGATTTTGCTGTGTGTTTGGATTTTTGAGGAAAAGAGCTAATGAGTTGGATAGTTATTACCACTCCTCTTCATGCGCAGTCCGCTCCGCGGTCAGCTGCTACAACGTCGCGAACAAGTTCACCTTCGACCCGAAGTATTTCGTCGAGGGCAAGAATGAGATCGTGCTTAGCTTGCCACCTAATGCGACGGATTATGAGAGTGCGGTTCTGCCGAGAAGTGTTTATGTGCAGTATGATGCGTTGAGATTGGAGGTTGTGTAGATCAAGACGAGCTGGATGTATACACGAGGATGGAACACATAGCAAGGGGAAGTACATAATTTTGGAAATGAATTGATGAGTATACGAACGATTAAAAGAGACCATCAAGAGCGTGAGCGTAAGCGAGAAAAGAAAGTCAATAAACAGCCCCGCACTTGTTCACACACACGTGTCACAAAACCAGAAACGAAGGGATCGTGCGAAACATGATTGATGACGACAACTTGATAAGATACCAAAGCCCAAACATCCATATTCGTTTTGCTTTCTTATTCCCCACCACGTGACTGCACAGACATGTCTCAGGGGCTCCGTTTCACTTTGCCGGTTCACGGCACTCGCTAGAGATTGATCACCAAGGAGGCGTTTCACATATAGCCCTCTCAAAAAGCATGTAAAGTTTCCCCTTTCCTCCCTGCCACCGCCGTTGACGGGACGAACTCTCTTCATTTTCAATTCCAAATTATCCCAGGAACAATAATTGTGCTCTTATTATCTTCTCCATTTATTCCATCCCAGTCCGAAATTCGATTTCATATCCAAGCAATTATGGTAAGCGATGCTGTGTTTACTGGCACCTTGTATCTCGTGATGGCGAGGAGTGTGAGTAAGAATAAGGGCTAATGAGGATTTGTTGTTGGTAGTCGGGAAGATATCTCTCAGAAGAGGAGATCGCGATCTTAAAACATGAGTTCGACCAATACGTAAGTACTTCCTCTGAACCTGTCCCTCAGACATTGCTGATGAAAACAGGATGCCGACCAAGGAGGAAACATTACCGTCGAAGAATTCGGTCGCGTGATGAAAGCTTCCGGCCAGAATCCCACCGCCGAAGAACTCGAACAGATCATCAAAGAAGTCGATCTCGATGGCGACGGAACGATTAATTTCGACGGTACCTCTTCCCCTTCCTCCCCCCTCCTTTACCCCGACCCTACAAGAACTAATCTCCTCAAAAAGAATTTATCGCCATGATGAGCGGCCGTTCCCGAGCCCCACCAATCGAAGTCTCCGCCCCAGAAAAGGAAAGCAGTGCCTCGAAAGAGACAGACAGCGAAGCGGACTTCAAAGCAGCGTGGGCGCCGTTCGATCCGTCGTTCAACAGCTCGATCACGGCTGCGCAGTTTAGGCAGGTGATGGCGAGTTTGGGGGAGAATGTGACGGATGGGGAGGTGGATGAGATTATGAATTCTGTGGATGGAGATGAGAAGATTAGCTGTAAGTTTTTCGATTGTTTTCAAGTATTGATGGGGGATGGAAAGGCTGACTGACTGGTGATAGATCGAGAGTTTGTAGAGTTTGCGAAGAGGAGGCAGGTTGATGATATTGTGGATGGTTACTGAGAATTGTAAAAAATCATTTGCGACGAGCTGTTGGCAAGTAGATATATCTTCTCGAAACATGAACTCATCACAATTTTCAGCGAGCGACGGCTTTCATTATCCTCTTGAGATCCAATTTCATGGCCATCGCTCTGTTCGCCAGTCATAATCACTGCCTGCGTAGCCTTGGGGAATGTTACCCCCAAGCTCATTGTTCCAAATTTCCCGTATGCACTGCCAATCTTTAAGCTGATAATCATCCAAGACGTTGTATGGGAGTTGAAAGTCCTTTCCCGGCATCAAGACAGTATTTTCTTCGTCTAGCCAGCTACCAGGAGTCATTCGTTCCCTGAAGACCGAGCACGCCTCGATGATAATACCACTGACATGATACGATCTAAGGCCAAGCTCGAATTCAAACTGAAATGAAAGGACGTGAATTGTTTCCTCTTCCAAATCTGCAAACTTTCCGAGACGAACAGCCTGAATGAAATCTCTTCGATTATCATCCTGGGTTCGATATTCTATCCTCCCGCTGAGTAGTGATGTGGTGGCAAGTACCAAGTCTTCTTCAAATAGATCATCGATATCAGCTGTACTCCAGCCAGCTCCAGCCAATGATCTAGCCCACAAGGTTTCCAGACCGAGAAATTGAGCATATTCGGTGCATGATAGTGGCCTTCTCATGGTCCTCTTTACTTGTCGTGGGACAAGGCCGTAATCAGCTTGAATGAAGGATATTCCACGTGGGTCCAGCCCGTGCTGGATCATGATAACCAGCCTGGAATATATACAATGGTGAAACTTCTCCTCCATGGTCTCTGAGGCAATTACAAGCAATCCGTGTAACGTCTCGCCTACCAAGATCTTGTTAATCGAATTATGTGGCCTGTAAACGCAGCCTTTCTTTAACGCGGCCTTCAGGGTATTTCCACCAGGATCCCTCAGCATTTGAAGATCTGTCTCTACCCAGTACTTCACATCCGCTGACGTCTTGTACTCAACCTTGTCATCTATCCACCATATATCCTGGGCAACCAATATCTGATACAAAGAAGATCCAGATGCGGGAATGGTCAAGAACTCTGCAAGGCCCTCCAATGGATCATCCGAACAGTGTATAAGGAGAATTCTGCATGCCTCTTCCAAAGCAGCAGCTGCATTCTTGGAGTACGAATGCTGCCGAAGGAAGAAAAACATGTCAGGTATACCGTGCGCTGCCCCGATATCATCATTGAGACAATGTATCAGATATTTCAACAAAGAGATAGCAGCTCCAACTTGAATACTCGGCTCACAATGTATTCCAAAGACCAAGTGCCAGACGACTATGTCGACAAGGGTGCGATTGTATGTATGATTCAAATCCAAAGGAGAAGCAAGACCAGCTTCGAAAAGCCTCCGAACTTCGGTTAAATCAAAGTTCTTGCAAGCATTGATGATCGGAGCATCGTATGGAACAAAATAGTTTGTTCGAAACGTCTTGCAAAAGCGCCCACCATACATCATACCAGCATTGCCAGAATTGTAAGTCATGCCACCTCTCCAGAACGGGATCTTGACTCGAACTTTATATGTTGTAAATCGTAGTGAGTGGTTGGGCTTGAGCTGTGATATTTCATGGCATGAAGTTCCCTTCTTGGACTTTGGTATTCGTTGAGCTTCTTTTGTTTTGATTTCGATATCGAAGAACGGAGTTCTGAATGCTGTTCGGAAGACTGTTTTGTCGCGACGAATCATTGCGTAGCTTTTCGAGCAAAGATGCTGGCGGGGTTCTCCTGTCAATGTGTCAAAGTGCCCTTCGGGCAGTGTCTCGGACAGAGGAGGTAATAATGTGGGTTGACATTTCTGAAGTTCTTCGTGATGGCGTTTCATACCTCGCATGACTGCTGACTCTAGCATCGATTCGAGTGCAGATAGCTCTGATTGCGGGGTACATTGATGTTGAAGGTTCTGAATGGTGGGCACGAGCGTTCTGAAATTATTATTTATTTGCTGAACTTCGGTTGTAAGAGTGGCGAGTGTCTGGTTCGTTGCTCCGGTCAACACGGAGATCTGGGTCGTTTGAGTTTCGATTGTGCTCAGTGTCGTTGTATGTCCTTCAGATGAGGTTTGTAAGGTCTCGAGAGACTGGTTTGTCGTGACAAGGGAGTCGCGCTGATCATATTGCAGTTGACTGAAGATATTAGCTATCATACCGTTGTTTTATGGGAGACCAGATCGTCCAGTTTTCTAGAGCTTGAGCCAGCAAAAAAGATTTCGCTTACATTATGATCTTTGTTTCGATTCCCAGCACCAAGGTCTTCGCTCTTTCTACTCCGCGCAAATACCCCTCCACACTTTTCTTCCTCCCCGCACTTCCAACTCTTTCCCACCAATGTCCTTTGCCCCGTCCGAATGTCTTCACATCTTTTTCGATTTTCGCTTTCAACTTTTCAATCATGTCCGCGTACCTTTTCAATCCTCTCTCTTCATCTTCCACGTCGAAGTCCAGCCCGTCATCGTGGCATTTCGACAGCAAAGCGTTTGTTTTCTCAGCCGCGGAACTGAGCAGCTCGATTTCGTAAGCGAGAGAGCGAATATCTTCGGGCGCATTTTTCGTATCTTCCAAGAATCCCTTGATGAACAAGATGCTCTTGCCGATTTGGCCGGTGATTGCAACGAGTCCTGCGATGCTGGCAGCAAGGCCAACCACTTCCGCCATCCTCACAATGAGGCTGGCGCTCAAACTCTGTTTGATGCAGACAAAAAGCAGATATTCAGAATTCGCTCGATCAGAGAAGAGATTCCACGAAGTTGTATGAGCAAAATCGAAATATTTTCCCCAAGGCTGGGGATGAAGTGGAAGAAGGAATTTGAATCGTAGGGAGGGGGGTGAGGCTCATGACGGCACAGCCCCGGGCTGATTCGCAGGCTGTTGAAAGTACCAAGCCTCTCATTGGCTTCATAAAATGCAGTGCGACACAGATACCAAGAGCTTTCGGAGGTCCTCCATATCATGCAGGGCTCACCGCCTTTCGTAGCCTTCTTTCCATACTTCAGCAATCATGTCGCACATTCTTTCCATCTTTTACCGTTCTGTTTTTAGCGATTCGTGAGGAGACTACAGTCTTCGAGCCTTGATCAACCTTCATTACGGCTTTTGATCTAAAGTTCGCAATGTCCATCCCAATCAGCGGAGTCAAAAATACAATAGACGAAGCGAAAAAGTTGATTCGAGACTTTACTTTCATGGCTTCCGCAGAGGAAGCCGCTGAAATCAAAGAGTACTCTTCTGGTCTACGCGACCAAATCAAGCTTCTCAACATCATCGTCTCATTTCGGAGATCACTTGTTGTCGAAACCAAACCAGATTGGATACCAAAAGGCCAAATTGAGCAAATGATCCGAGCTAGCCATAATGCTCAGTACAGAGACGACGATCTCGAGACGACTTTTTATAAGCATGGAGGCGCTATGATTCTGCTTGTTTTATACTGCGGAACTAGGAATAACAAGTCTTTGTTTGGCAAGATTTATGCCTTGCCGATAGAGGTGAGAGCCGATCTTGCAACTCTGTGGCAAGGAAGAGATCAACGTCTTCCTCCAGCCATGGATTGCGAAGCTCAAACTTGCAAGAGGCACTTGATCCCCACGAGATAAATCTTCCTTGCTGAGCAGCATAGTTGAAGTCGAACCTCTCCGAAACGACCGCTTCGCTCCTTTTTTATGAACTTAAACTCAGTGAGTTTGAGTAGCCTTATTTTTATTGAGTTTAAACTCGAGTTTGCCAAGAACTCAAACTTAAGTTTGGATATCGACACACTGCTCTCGCTTGGCTTGCATCGACCCCTGAACCTCATAAGAAGGCAATGTCAATATGATAACTGTGACTATGGGCATCATAGTCATAAGGCCTTAGCTTACTTATTTTACATTGTCAATTCACTGAAGTCTGCCATGCCAGATACAGTAAATCGTCTGCCCGCTTACAGTAACCCGAGCATGGCCGGCCGCCTCCTTCCATATTATTTCAGTCGTTGAAGAGGGCGTTCAGGAGATACGGTAGATGATTTCACTCAGAAGCCTGTCTACAGTACATGAGCATAGGAAGAGAAAAGAAGAGGCCCCCAGTTGGCAGTAAAAGCTACAGCACCAGCACCTCATACTTCGTGGTTTGCGACTCCGACACTATTCAGTCCAGAGCTTGGGTCTGCAAGCTTTCCCGTCGGATCCCGTGAGCTTCGGTAGGCTTCTGGCCATATCCCTTGCTTGCCAGGTGACAGTATTCCATTGGGGTCGATCGCATCCTGCCACGTTGTCAGTCAGAACTTGCCGCTCACTCCGTTTCAGTATTTGCATACCTTGATCTTCTCCACAAAGCGTCGGTAAGCATGTTTATTGAAATCGAAACTGTCGGCATTCAAGTCTGCATAGCCAATCGGTTAACGAGAATGTCAGCGATTAAAGAGGGCCTATACTTACCCATAAAGTTAAGGTGTGTCCTGTACGTGCTGTAGCCCCTTTTTCTGCCCTCCTTGTAGAACTCGGCCAGGATTGAACTGATTGCTTGACAGTGTTCTGGCTTCGATTTGTCAAACGTCATGAAGTTGACGAAGATGGCATGCCGCTCATACATAAAAAAGTCACAGTAAAGATCCCAGCCAAGCCTCTCCGAGATAGCTCTCGATGTTCTCGCCCACTCGAGTATCGCTTTACCAGATAATGGGAGTACTGGAGAATAGTCGGCATGCCCAGCAATACCTTTACCCTCCTTCGGGATTCGATAATTGACCATTGGAAGACTCGAAATTGATGGAACTCCAACAAAAAATCCTCCATGAGGCTCCCCTACTTTTGTCGCATCCAAAAGATCATCGCCTTCTCCAGAAAACAACTCACCATAAGCTTTTCCTTTCGGGGCTTTGATAGCTGCAACCCGTTTAAATTCGTCATATTGGGCTTGAATAACACCTTTCGGCCCAAAAAGTCCAAATTTGGCGTTCCAATATCCCATGTTGAGTTTCTCCTGGAGTTGGCGCACTTTCCAAGCGGGAATTGGTTCATCTTTATCCCAATAATCCTCCCGCCTACCCACCACCCCGAGCCACTCCACGATATTTGAGATATATACTGTATTAGGCAGAGTTCCGTTTCGGCGCATTTCACCAAAGACATCGACCATCGTCTCCACGTCCTCGAATTCATCCATGGAAAATCCGCAAGACATGTAAGCTTGCGGCTGCGGTGTGAGCCAGATGCCCATCTTGGTCACGATACCGAGGTTACTTTGCACAAATAGCCCTTCAATCGAAGGACCAAAAGTGAACTTCGTAAGATGGGCTGAAGGAGAGCCGTCTTGGGCAAAATGCCCGGTACGGACAACGTCGCCATCGGCAAGAAGAATTTCGAGACCGGCAATGTTTTGATGATGAGTCGAAGTTGGAAGAAACCCACTACCGCGATCCAACGTCTATGTCAGGTTAGAGATTACTACAAATCAGAATTGTATACTGGGAATTACATTTCCGACAACACTACCCCATCCTAGAGATGGCACACTAGGCCAAACTCGAAGCTTATGAAGCCTGCAGTAGTCATATAAGTCCGTAAACGTTACACCAGGCTCTACGACTGCGTAAGAGAACTCGTCGTTCACTTCGATAACCTTGTCCATTCTATGGAGGTCCAGAGCCAAAGAGCCACTAAGACGCGGTGCTGGTCCCCCGTATCTTATCCTCAAAGTTAGCATTGTACTGTTAAAGTTGGCGGAGGAGATACCCCAAGTTTTTGCCTCGAGAAAAGGTCCAGACTGGAATCTTGAAGTCATTGGCTATTTTCAGAACGCTTTGTACGTCGGCGAGGGTTGCAGGACTGCACAGTCAGTGGAAACTTTAAACAGACTTGGTAATTACACATACCAGACGGCTCCACTAGGGACTTTCCGGCGCGAAGAATCTTCCTGAAGCTCATACGGATCGATGTACTCTGTTAGAGCCTTTCCAATATGGACATTTTCATGTCCTAAAACCTCCTGCAACTTGCCGATAGCGGCATCAAAATCTACTTGTGTGACCCCGGGGGGAAGAACAGCTTCCAATGTTCGAATGAGGGATTCTTTGTACAAGTTGTGATGTGTTGAATTGTATTCAGGGTCCGCATATCGGATTGGCAAGGAAGGAAGTGCCTCCTGAACTTGTTCCACTGTCTGAAGCTGTGCCATCTTGTGATATTGAGGATTGAAATGTGCGATATTGAAGGTTTGGAACTGATGTTCTATCCATGAGGAATGGCCAACATGTATTATTATCTGATTGCAGGAAATACCTGATGCCAGAGAGCGATTGTGGGGGTGGCGTTGATTGAACCCCACATACCCCTCTGATGGGGAATGAATAGAAATACCAGGATGGACCAACGCGTTTGCCTCAATACCCCCCGTTTTGGGGTCACGCTGCAGGCAATGAGAGTACACCATACAGTTGCGGACCCCGCCCTGAGGTTAAAACAAGAGTTAAGTCAATGACAAATATTCGGGGTGTTGAAGTCGATAATGCATAACTCCAGGAAAAAATATCACGTTGGCACGCCAGCATCAGAGGCGAAAGATCAGAAGACTATTTTCACGCCTTCTATCAATAGCGTTGCGATCACTGCGGAAGATGCTGGAGTATGAACCAAAGGTCACATTTTTGGGTACAATGATTCTGTTTTTACAAGCCAAGCAGGTGTATATGGTGTTCTTGAATCAACGAATTGAATAAAGAATCGAGAGTACTCATGAACTGAGCTACAAAAGGCTTGCGCATGCATACATGCATTTTTAATGATGCGTAAACTGAATTCAATACCAAACTACACATTTTGCGGCTCTTCGCTGAATCCAGCCCCTTGATGCACCTTCACAAGGTCTCAGTAAGCGACCTCGCTACTCAGCTATCTTGACAAGCAGACGGGACACACCATTTGACCGTCACTGAGAGGCCGGAATGATTGTCAGCGGCCTTCACACAGCCCAAGATGCGGCTGAAACTAGAACCAGGGTTGGATGGCATGGATGTGTGGAGATCGAGGAAACTGGAGGTATCCCCGCGGCTTACTGTTTGCTGTTCCCAGAATGGGAATTGGGAGAGCACATGTGGGGTGCGGGGTGGGTGCGGGGTTGAATACTGAGTACTGAGTACGAGCGAGCACCCGACCGCACCCCAACCCACAACCTCATCCTGCTCAGAGATCTGTCTAGCGAAGGAGTCTGGAATCGAGGGGAGATTAAGCAACTAGGGGAGCTCTTTGTCGCCGCTCTTTGTCGCCGGGTATGTCACCAAAGAAAAGAGAGATTGTGAGACGGTGGAGCATACATTGCTGCACCACGCTGAACAACCCCAACAATGGGTAGGCTCACAGCCCCTACTGAAACCCCGGGCTGAAGATATTTTGGGTAATTTGCCCAAGGCGAACCCCTCGATCCATGTTCCAGACACAACTGGGATGCTTACAAAGAAGAAGCATGATACATAGCTCGGGAACATCACCATTGAATGCCACAATTGCAAATCTATCTTCGCATGAACCCTCCAGTCAAACGAGTAGCACAATCAATATGACAACCGAGTTCAAGCACCTCCATCTGGGTAGTGTCGTTGGTCTCGACCTCGGAAAGACCATTGCATATCGAGGGCTCAAGTATGCTGAGTTGGAGCACACATTCGCAGAACCCACCTTGTTCACCAACCCAGGGCGCCCAACACTCGACGCAACTTCTTACGGGTAGGAATTTCGATTCATCTCTAAAGTGTATTAATTTATAGCTGATATCTCCAAAGTCCGTTATGTATTCAGAACCTATCATCGTGCAACATGGAGTTTGGATTTATTCAACATGCGCTACCGCAGAATGAGTCCACATTTTCTCGGACAGCGTGCCTCAATCTCAATATTATTACACCAAAGGAAAAGAAGAAATCTCTTCCCGTGTTTGTGTTTATTCATGGAGGCGGTTTCAGTCTTGGAGGAAATTCCTGGCCGCAATATGACCCTACCCGGCTAGTCGAGCTCTCGGTCAAAGAAGGCAGCCCTGTTATTGGAATCAGCATCAAGTTGGTATTACTGATTAGTTGGTGAAAATATCCGCTGACTTAAATTACAGTTATCGAGTAGGCCTCCCTGGCTTTCTGGCTTCTCAAGAACTTCTTAACAGTGGTATCAAAACAAATAATGGCTTGCGAGATCAAAGAATTGCATTGTCTTGGATTCGCAGTTACATTGAAGGCTTTGGAGGGGATCCCAATAACATCACTGTGGTTGGAGTCAGTGTCGGTGCTAGTGAGTATCTCATAAGACCTGATAGCAGGCAACTCAAGACTAAAGCTGAGGATCGTAGTTTCTTGCTTCCTTCATCTCGAGTCCGAACAGCCACTTTTCAAATAGAATAGTCGCCATGGGAGGTACACCACTGCTTCTCAAGCCGGTTCCGATTTCTGTCGCGGGCGGAATCTATAATATAGTGATAGAAAAACTTGGCCTAGCGCAAACAACACCGGCAGATGCGAGAGCTAAGGCACTGAAGGAAGCAAGTATTGAAGACCTAGTGGCTGCTGCAGAACACCTTCCCATGTTGCCGATCATTGACGGTGAGCTTGTTAAATCGCCTGCCACGTTTTCGAGCTGGTCATTTCAGGAGAGGGTATTGCCTGGCACAAAGTGGTGTGAGAGCATCATGATTGGGGACTGTGAAATGGATGTAAGTAAACGAGGCAGTTTATCTGCTCCTTATAATGCTAACTTCAAGTAGTCCAGCATTTTGTTCTACATGCTGCATGATCGACAAGCTGGCCTGGAGAAGTCCTTTGTCACAACTACAAACCAGCTTTTGACGAATCCCACGACCAAGCAGCAATTACTGGCTGGCTATGAAATTGGAGATCATGGTGCCACAGCCCAAGACCTTGCTGTTGATAATATCCTTCGGTTCGCTCACGATATTGGCTTTTATGCGCCTTTACTTTCGATAGCATCCGGCTTCCCAGGAAAGTCCTATGTCTTCCATTTCAACGAACTCAATCCTTGGAAGGGAAAGTATCAGGGCGTTGCAACTCATCTTTTGGATGCTGCCTTTCTTTTTCAAAATTACAACGAGTTTCTCGATGATACTCAGAGAAGCTCAGCGGAAGCTTTCGGGAAGTGCTTCATCAAGTATGTTACTGGAGAAGAACCATTTCCGGAATATTCTGCCGAAAAGGGAGGTGCGATGGTATACGGCACCGAAGGCGAGCGACAGAAGTTTGTGAGGAGCAAGAGAGGTGAGGATGTTGGGAGGCGAAGTACGATATTCAAGCTGGCAGAATCATCTAGTCTTGAGGAACTGTCTGCACTTTGGGGCACATTCTTAAGTGGGCAATAGAAAGAAGTTTCATAGACATAGTTTAGAGAACATAAACCCTTCTCTTCGTAGCTAACAGTCTAAGCTCACTGCTTTTTACTTCGTTCTGGTACAACAGGAATACTCCAAATACATACTGTGCTTTCTTTACTTGTATCGTGCGAATGGTTAGCTAGACAGCCGCGAATCTACTTTGAAGATAGATATCTTTGGTTTTTGGGTATGAGGAAGAGGAGCTTTGATGTCGAGCTCGGTCGTTTTGATGTGTTTTGGAGGAGCATAACCCAACAACCACACAACAAGAGCTGTAGCCTGCAAGGTACAATAGTTCCCTAGCGTAAGAAATTACAGATGATTCAATTCAAAGGAAAAAAAAAAGAAGAAAAAAAGGCTTATGAGTAGAGTACGAGTTACGAAGATGAGCAGGGAGAAAAATATTCATTAATAGAATAAGATACGTTGTTGTTAAGCCTCTGCAGAAGCGGCCTCAGCTTAGAATGCACCAAGGTCAGGTTACAAAGGTCCTTCCGAGGATCACCACCGTCACAGTGTTGCCTGAAGAATCGAACTAACGATGATTTGATCCATTTTAGCAAGAACATCAATGCTAAACATGTTCTTAGTGGAATGAAACTAACGATGTTCTGACCCCTTTTGGTCAGATCATCAACGCCAAAAATATCTCGCCATGAGACTGGCTCACCCGCTTCACTTGAACACCCCAGCGTCAAGAACCCGGATTTTGCCTCATCCCCAACGCCGACGTTTCTTAAGCGCCACCGCAATAGATGGCATCGAGCGGTCTCTAGACTCATTCAAAGTAAGAGTTTTTATATGTTTTGATTCTCAACAGCTCACGAGAGCATTGATATAAGTTGTCATGCATTTAAACTGGATTTCTAATATACTAGACTTTTCCACCTCGTTCCAATCTACAGATCTGGAATGCTCCGGTTCGCTCTGAACTTCAAACGCATCTCCATATCATGCTGGTACGAGAACCAGTACGTGGCAACTTGCCATGGCTTATTGTTGTCCACAAATTCGACCTCAAAGTTGCGGAAGAGCTGAGCGGTGAATTTGTGCAGTTCAAGCTAACAGTCAGTCAGTACAGTTCGTTATAGCGATCGGTATAGAAATTTACTAACCAGTGCAATGTTACGTCCGATGCATTGACGGGGGCCGTTTCCACCAAAGAGCATGTTCATCGAATCGTAGTAGCGCGATTGAGCCTCATCTTTGAGCCATCTATCTGGCTTGAACTCATTAGCATCAGGACCCCAGACGGATTTGTCTCTGTTCTGCGCTATCGGGCTCGTTCCAATCTCGGTGCCTTCGGGAACGAAATTCCCATTGACGGTAAGCCCACCTGGGGGTGTATGCCGAATGAGTTGGAAGTTGATGGATGGGAACAGGCGGGTGGCTTCCTTGATGACAGCTTGAAGGTAAGGCATCATTTGCGTCTCTTGGTAGGTTATTGGTCGGGTAAGCTTGTTGGTCTCGTAAAAAGCGTCAATCTCTTCTTGGACACATTTGTAGACGTCTGGATGTTGACAGATGTAGTATAAACAAGCACGCATGCCAATAGCTGTGGTGTCGGCTCCAGCTCCACTGCAAGTAGTCAGCATTTGGCACGTCTAACTCAAACCCTTTTTACTTACACAATTTGCAAATTCTCAATCAGGATCTCCGGACCAGATGCAGGCTGTCCGTCTCTACCCTTCATCCTCAAGAAGTGTGAGAGCAGATCATCCCGCTCCTTGGTCAGCCCTCGCTCCAATTGAGCCTGGCGATCAATCACGCGCTGCTGATTCCAATCTGTGAAGGACTTGAAGAGATTTGGTGTACCGAGAAATTCCAACAGCGAATTGACGAAAATATTGTTGACGAGGCGGGATTGTCCCCGGAAGTGACCAAGAACGGACATTACGATGAATCCATCATAGATACTTTTCCGAATGCTCTTCACATCGGTCTCCGTGCGAAGATGCCCGAGCTGCTCACCAAACGCAAGCTCACCCACGACATCATAAGCAAAGGCAACAGTCCAAGTTGACATGTCAATGATTTCTCCTTTATCTGCATGCTTCTTGAGACGAGACATCAAGAGATCTAGGCAGCCTTGAATGTAAACTTCCATCTTCATCATCGAAGACATGGAATAGGCCGAGGCTACTCTTTTGCGTAGAAAGGCGTGGTTCTTCGAATCTTGCACGGCAAAGAACCCATCTGCAGCTTCAGGAACCTGCCAGGTTTGGTACCAGCCCGTCTTCTTAGCCGAAGTTCCATGGCCGTAGAGACGCTTTGTAGTTTCGCCATCGACCACGGACACCTCGTTCGGAGCGATTCGAACAACAGAGCCATAGGTGTCATGAAGACGAAGAATCTCGACATGCCAGTCTCCGATGGCATAGTGATATGTGCGCCATAGACCAGTGAACCTGGCCAGAGTTGGGCCTGGGATCTTTCGCAGAGGATGAAGGAATCCCTTGTAAACAATCGAAGCAAGAAACAACAATCCGACTACGAGACACAGAAGTTTGGCAGTGGGCATGGGAAGGCGATCCCGCACCTGCTGAACAAGGCGAAGGTTTTCTGACATTTTTATTTGCAGCTCAGCGTGAAACGATCCAGATGAGGCTCTATCAATTCCGCGATTACTCCAAGTATATATCGAGGTCGTTCTGTCTCCAAAAAAGAAAAGGTGCCGTGGGTAGAGCGGGCACATCCAGCTAAAATCCCTCCTCCTCATTACCCCGCAAATAGTTCGTGGGGAAGGTCATTCTCGCTTCATACCCAAGTTATTCACTTTTCCTCATGCTGTAGCCATTAAGTTACTGAGGTTACTGTTACTAGGCAAGCCATCTGACCAGGATGTGGTGGGGTAATTTGCGACCACAGTGTGGGAACACCCTTGTCTGGGGTACCACACATTGCCTCAACGATGTTGGGGCTGGAAGTCATCACACCGCGGTGCATTGGTACAGTAGTTTACTTTTACCAGTTCAAATGTCACTATTAATCCCTCCCCCAAGCTTAGTCGTCCTAGCATTCGTGCCTACTTGCTGGCTCAGCTGCAGACCTGCTTTACGATGAGTTCTCAGCATAAAGGTCGGCAAAAACAAGAAAAGATTCTCCGACGTCCTCTAGCACTGGCCAGTTAAATAAAAGAGTGCATGCTATCTCGTATAGCATGAGCTTCTCCATAATGCCACAAGAAATACTTTAATGATGCTCATCAATAACTTGCATGAAAACAATGCATATCAATGTTGCATAAATAATGACAATCTATCATAACCTTTTTAATACGTAGCAAGTTGTGCACAGTCTTCTGCCAAGTAAACTCTGAGGGCTAGATCGACTCTTCAAATAAGAGCTGAAGCAAAGAGATATGTTTGCATTGGAGGTTACGTAAGGCATATCCGTGTTGATCATAGCGGGGTAAATGATGCGCTGTGAAGTGCCGAACTGCGAGAAGGTGTGGAACAGAAGAGGGTACGCTTTACGGTACTCTGCCTTTTCACTCCTTTTGACCCATTCTCTCAGCCCAGGTTGATTGGCTTGAGCATTCAGCGCCTTGATTCCCGGTCAAGATCACAATCCGAAGCAACTACCATCGGGAATTGGTTAAACGTGAAGGCAAGTTAGCACTTGATATTGTTTACTATACTGTAACCAATGGAGGATGGTCATGCCTCGGTCGATACGATCGGTCTAGCCGCTCTCCTTGAGGAGGTGGTCAAGTGCTTGTAGCTTTCTAGATTATTATGTCCATATCAGGAACTCAATAATTGTCCATGCTTATCTCTTGGGATCTTCTTGGTGTGCGTCTATCGAGCGAGCCGCGTTCATATCTGACGTGGTAGTACAATCGTGTAATGTGTCAGCTGACTGAGCAAACATTGAGAAGTCCTGCTTTACTTAAATTGGATAAATCCATATGTGATCGCAACTGCAGTCAAGCCTGAGTATTTTATATCGCCAAACTACTCAGTAATATGACACCAGGTCCTTAGGATACCTATTCTCCATATTTAGCAGTACCAAGTATCTACGAAACGAGCCTGAAACAACACATGAAGCAGTCCCCATTCCCTCGAAATAACATTATATATATGCGTAACAACACTTTCCACACTGGCAGCTCACATCAGATTATCACTTTCGGGCTTGACGAACCACAATCAAACGCAAGAATTTATAGAGTTCCATAGTAGCCTAATACATTGTGTACCTTCTCACTTACAGGACCTCTTCAACTTGCTCGTGACTGAACATTCAGTTGGCTCTCACATATGATACCAAAGATCTATGAAAACCTCTCAACTCCTGGCTTATCACCAGCATAATGGCGACACGTGATTTTCAGAGGCATCATTGGGCTAGGATTTACGAGAGGAGACTTGGATGCTGCTCAGTTAAAAGGGAGGCTACTATATACAGCGCCTAGATTTTCACAGCCTCTTAACGTGTCTAGAAATGATGCGAGTTGGTCCAAATGGCAAATCGTTTCTGCGTTATTGATGAAAGGAGGGGGCTATTAGCAGCTGGGTAGGTAAACTCTCAGTCGTCACAGTTCGTATAAGAGTACAGCTGATGAGAAGGACTTTTCTCGTTTAGATGAACTGCCGATTGCGCACAATCGAGAATCAGCGATATTGAGACCGGCTTTGTTTACATTCTTATGTGCGATCTCTTCTCGATGAGGATGAGACATTCAACTGTATGAACTGACGGATTTCCTAGAAATACAAGAGAAAACATGCCTGGGTTTCTTTTTTAGTCCTTGTGTAGCCCTTCTCAACCTCACTACATGAATTCGAACAACTCAACCTTTCCACCCTCAGTGTGTGACTTCCACAGCCGGCTCATAATAGGCAAGTAAATAATCCTCAATGCCGACCTCGTGCGCCCTCGCCTTCATCTTCTGATGCGCCTCACACTCAATCTCGTAGTACTTCATGTCATCAAGATCCTTGAACTCGGTTTTTCCAACCACGTTGAAGCCTTTTGAGCGCTCATCTGGATAAGTTACTCCGATCGTCAGAGAAACAATGTAAGGCTTTTTATCCTAGGTGAGAAGAGTTAAGGACAGCAAGCATAAAATTCGCGGGGTCTCATATGCAAATGATCTGGGAAACAGATTATTTGCTACTACAGTGTTCTTGAGACCATAGTTCGCCACATGAGATTGACATACGCGCAGAAAGCTAATACAAACGTAAAGATAGCTTACCTTGACAGCAGTCGCTCCCATTGTGCGGTATAGCTCAATGAAATCCTGCTGGCCCTTCTCGGACGGGATTTTGCACATTATAACCCTGATAATTCTCCCCATTTTTGCTTCTTTCTTTTGATCTTGGTGCTTTTGTTCCACACAGGATATGCTCGTCAACCACACCGCTTAGTCTTACAACGGAAAGAATAAGATGTTTCGCTGCTTCTTGTATTGCTGAAAAGGCCAATTGAGAAATGGGTAGAAAAGAGAGAAAGCGGGAGTGGGATTATTATATACTTACATGGATTGGAATATTTGTGGTATCAGGCGCTGGTAGATGGAGCTGGCGATACGCAACTAGACCGGTTGGAGCTGCTGTGGAGTAGTCTGCTGCCGATGTGTAGCTGCTAGTGAGATTGGGGTAAGCGATGTCCTACCCCACATCACATTGCGCCGGAGGGGCACAGAGGCACACACCTCATATCGTTGAGAGAAAGACGTTTCGGGCCTTGAAATATGGAACTTAAATCTGCTATATCATGTACCTTTGCATCCAATGTATCCGCGGAACTCAACTCTCCTTCCTTCGTCCTGCAAGTCATCACGTCCGAACAACAACCCAAAATGGAGAACAACGGCCTGCGCTCAATCAAACGCGTAATTACCGATCATGACGCCGATGGGAAGTCGACTTTTTCCAAAGCTGTGCCCGAAGAGCTGAAATTTCGAGAGGTTGGAGATGGAGCACGTTTCGGCCTGGCTTATGCCACACAGCAGTTTCCCGTCAACATGACCGACCAAGCCGACATCGCAGTCTATCAAGATAAGCTTGTCAATCCTCCGGGCATCGTAATTCCTGGAGGGACGGTGATTCTTGCCGTGGACATGAATCCGGAGTCAACCTCGGCCATGCATCGTACGGTTAGCTTGGACTATGGCGTCGTGCTCGAAGGAGAGGTGGACCTGGTGCTGGACTCGGGAGAGACAAAACGCTTCCAAAGGGGGGACATGGCGATTCAACGGGGCACATCACATGCATGGAGAAATCCGAGCAAAACATCTTGGGCGCGAATGTTGTTTATCGTCCAGGAAGCACAACCATTGCAGGTTAATGGGAAGACTCTCACGGAGGACTATGGTGAGGGCATGAAGGGTGTAGATCCCTCACACACCTGATACAAATAGAGCAGGGCGGTTCACTAGGTCTGAACACTTACGCCAGGAAATTTGAAAAGGCGGCACTGCTACGCACGGTTTTAGCTGTAGCAACACATTACTTCGGTGAAGCCACGATATTTGGCGTTTACTCCTGATATCCTTTCCTTTGTGACCTCACAGAACCAAAAACAGTGGCATAAAAGACTTTGCCGTTAACGGTGCCTTTCTTATGGACTCGGATTATCGTGTTGAGAGTAGCTTGGCACATCTGGCATTATTGTGCGTTAGTGGTAGGGTTCTAAGATAATCGAATTAATCAAGTGAAATGTGGGGTTTCGATAGAGATAGAAGCAACTCGAGCCAAATTTTAGATATATAATTCCCCGAAGTAGCATCTCCGATAATCCAGTGGCGCTTAATGAGGCCACTTTGCGATGGAGATATGCCGGAGTTTAGTATCTTTCGTTCAGACACTTTAACACCACATGGAGCCTTTGCCAATTTTGATCACCTGTGTCCGGGGCATCCACTTGGTAGTAAGGCTGTGTTCAAGTAGAACACACTATGGATTTCTCGGAAGCGAACATGGGTGTTCACAGTGCGGGATCTTGCCGGGGTTTTCCCAGGCATCTCCAAAAATCGACCCATGCCCAGCTTTGGTCCGTCATTGATGTACCCCAACGAGTCATCTCTGACAGGTGTGCGGTCAATGGGGTTATTCGACGCACTCCTGGCACTCCGCTGCCTGTAGGTCTTAACTCAGCAGTAAACAAGTAGCTCAGCGTCAACAGTCTGTATCCCAACTCATCAACCTGCCAAAACACAATCTCTGCTGTCTACATTGCAACTCCCCTTCCAGCTACTTCTTGCCTTCAAACACGATGCCATCTATTACTTTGCTCAATGGCCAGACCGACTATTACGAGATCGATGATTACACCGATCCTTGGAACAAGGATGACGCCGACGTCGTGGTTTTCCAACCAGGCATTGTACGGCATACAGAATTTGTTTTCCATGTCGTACCTCTCATGGCCCGCAACGTGCGCTTCATCCGCCGCGATCTCCGTGGTCATGGGAGAAGCTCTATAGGAGACGCGCCCGGTTATCAGTATAGCCTGGAAACGCTCGTCGACGAGATGGCCGAGTTCGTGGATAAGGTAGTTGGAAGTCCAGTGCATTGGATTGGAGAGAGCACGGCCGGAATGCTTGCGGTTGCATTTGCGAAAAAGTATCCTGCGAAACTCAAATCGGTCATCATCATGTCATCGCCATTGTTCCTCAGGTACATGTATAGCTCTGTGTGGACTCGCTGCATTGCTAACAACTATAAAGTGACGCCTTTATTAGGATGGTCTCGCAACCATATAAGAGCCAAGGAGAAGCTCTGCGCAAGATGGGAATCCTGGACTGGTCGCGCTCTCGGCCACTCTCGAATCTCGGAACGAATCAAAAAAAAGCAAACACCAACGAGATGGGACGCTTCAAAGGACCCAAATACCTCAAATGGTATGAAGAGATGCTTCTGAAGAATGACCTGGAGGGACTTGCGCTGTATTGTGATTTCGTGGCCACTATCAATGTCTCTGCCGGTCTGGAGGACATAAGGGTTCCTTCTCTCATCATGGCGCCGAGAAACAGCTTCGCCAGTCCCGTTTCATTAAATGAAGAGATGGCCCAACGGATACCTGATTCACGACTCGTCGTGATTGAAAGTGTGGGTCATATGATATATGTCGATGAGCCTGAAGCTACTTGCAACGCAATCTTGCAATGGGTCAAGGATCTTCGTTCCAGAAAAACGTCATAATTTCCATCTTCATATAATACTTGTCGAAATGAAAACAATTCATGAGTCTAGCATGAATCAAGTTGTAGATCCAGCTGAACCTATCCTCAGCCAGTAGACAAGACTTTGCATTCTAATATGAGAACTCCTTTTTCATCTCGTCTCCAAAACAGAAAATATAGCCATATAGCGATACCCATCCAGAGAGGAACTGTCTGCAACTCTGAATTATTTAGACTTCTCTATTTTTCGTATTAAGCTATATTACGATAAACGTTTATACAAGAGATACCCTCGAGGATACGTGTATGCAAATCTAAGCTCTCGACAGAAAGAAATCGTACCAAGGCACCTTTTCGTACTCTTACTCTAAATGTTTCTGATTTCTTCATTAACCTACGTCATTGTGATCTCGATGTGTCATTGTATTTGAATTTCCTCCAGATTGGTCATTTGAAACTTCACCGTAGAAGATACTTCGCACAACCAGATATAAAATTAATAATCGCTATCAAACCCCATTCTTCGCAGGCGGAGCTTCTTCATAAGCCTGTGCCCAGAACTCTTTCGCTTCTTCACCAATCCATCTCTGGCTCTCATTCGGATACTCTGGTACCTGTCGGAAGAAGAGATCCCCTAGACTTACTTCCACGATCTCTCCTGTCATTGTATTGTCTGCTAAAAATGTGTTGAAAGCCTTGAGTACCGTTGTCATGGGGGTGATGTGTTCTTTCGGAAACTTTGCCAACATGTGCGGAGGGCAGAGGTTGGTTGGCACGAAGGCCGGGCATATGCAGTTCACAGTTATATTCTCCTTGATGAATTGTGGACCGAGGGATCGCGTGAGGCCGACAAGAGCATGCTTTGAAGCTGTATAAATAGGCATTGGTGTCATTGGGCTTCACAACACAAAGGTGTTAGTGGACGACTTTCACATATGCAATGAGAGTTTCTTCAAAGTTCTGGATAAGCTAAACCAAAGAAAATTGAGAGAAGACTTACTACAAGCCTGCAGTGCTTGACGTAATAACAACCTTCCCACCGGGCACTTTGTTCTTCCTAGCAAAAAACTTGAAGAGCCAGACGCCTTGCACAGCAGAATCGAAGTTGACCCGGAGTGTGGTAAGATTGAACTCGAGAGGAATCCCGTTCTCGTCCGTCTTCTCGTCTTTTTCATAAATGATCTGACGATCATCGATCCCAGCATTCGCCGCAAAGAAATCGAGACGGTTGCCTCCCCATTCAAAGGCCCGAGCAAACAGTGCTGACTGCTCTGCGTAGATAGCTATGTTCGTCGGGACAAAGAGTGTGTCTTCACCCAGCTCTGCGGAAAGTCGGATGCCTTCGGCCTTGTTGACATCGGCCATAGCAACACGGTAACCTTGATTCAGAAGATCTTTCGTCAATGCGAGGCCGATTCCCGAAGCCGCACCGGTAACTATCGCCACGGGTTTCGACATCGCGGTGGATTCTCAACAAAAGTCTGGGACGTGGATTCCTCTTCTCTGATCGATTTCCTGAAGCCTGCGCCGTAAATATCAAGTGGAGAAGAGCAGTTCCTTACAACGAAATACTCGAACGTATCCGGACTTTGCAAGTTTTTGTATAGCAGGCATGATGTTTTGGTTGTAATGGGGTAAACCCCCTCTGTGGGGTAGCACGGCGTGGGGTGCAGACCTCAGCTATTGACTTTGTTAGAAGCCGAAGCGGGCAAGGTTATGGTGGGGTATTGCCAGGACACGCTGTATTGTTCATTACGATTGTGCCAGAGGATTCGAGCGTCTACTGTGTACGCAATTAGACACCCTCGCCAATCATTCCACACCCATTTTAGCCCACCAAAACCAGCGCACGATATACAATACAAATTCGCTAATATTGTAGCGCGATGAGCTAGGTTGTACATCCTGAGGTCAGCTAGAGACAAGCAGCAGGGGTAGACGCGTGACCGAGAGATTCTCAGGCTAGCGGAAAAGGCTCCTGTGCGGGGGAGGCAGTGGGGTAGATGCGTCGCTGGGAAATTGGGGAGAGGAAAGGGTAGGATATGAGGAAAGATGAAGGGTGGAAAGCAAGACGCTGTGATTCTGTCCCCGACGCAGCTCAACGCATTTCGTCTTGTAGAAGCTCACTCCCGATTACATCCAACATCTTCTCTGGACATTGAAGAATATCTGGCCACTCGAGTAAACACTCTTTTCATAAAGAATTGGACCTCATAACAGCCATAAAGATGGCAGACCTTTCGGCTGCGGCCACGATTAAGAAGGTACCGTCACGTTTCTTTTCTTGTGTCTTTGGGACCGGCGCTGACAATACCTAGATAATTATTGTAGGCACAGGTCCGGCTGGTCTTATCCTAGGACTCTTGTTGGCTAAGGAAGGTATTTCAGTCCAGGTGTTGGACTCTGCCAACCAAATAGACAATCAGCCGCGCGCAACCCACTACTCTGTACCTGCTCTGAAAGTCTTGAAGAAAGCAGGCCTCTATGATGATGTTCGCGAGCAGGGTTTCACTCCAGATGGTGGCTCATGGCGAAAAGCCGATGGAACTCCATTGTGTGTGATGAAGACGGCCCACCTTCCTATGGAGACGCGTATGGCCTGCCTCCCTCTGAACAAACTCTGCAAGCTCGCATACGAAGCGATTCAGAAAGAACCTACTGTGGAAATCAAATGGTCACACAAGGTTACGGGCGTGAGTCAAGATAAGGACAAAGCCACGGTGGATGTCGAAACCCCGTCTGGCCCGCAAAAATTGGAAGCAGATTATGTGGTGGGTTGCGACGGTGCCTCCAGTCAGATTAGACGGTCGCTTTTTGGAGATATGGAATTCCCAGGTTTCACATGGGATGAACAACTGGTAGCTACGAATGTGAGGCTTAGACTTTTAGGCCGCTTTAGCACGTCCTTAACAAGCTTTACATCACTAACTGGCATGCAGGTCTATTATGACATGAGCCCATTCGAATGGGAGGACTCCAATTTCGTTGTTGACAAAAAGAATTGGTACATGGTGTCTAAGATCCAACCTGATGGCTTGTATCGTGTCACTTACAACGATACCCCTGGTCTAACTCGGCAGGAGTACATTGAACGTCAACCCATGAGGTTTGAAGAATTCCTTCCCGGCAATCCAAAGCCAGACCAGTACAAGCTCGTGAGCATCGGTCCGTACAAAGTGCACCAACGCTGCGCAACGTCTTTCAGAGTGGGTCGCTGTATCTTAGCTGCAGACGCTGCTCATCTCTGCAATCCCTTGTAAGTTCCAAGTCACACCTCATTATGGAGATCACTGTCGCTAAAACATTTCTAGTGGAGGGCTAGGTCTTACCGGCGGTCTGGCCGATGTCGGCAGCCTGCACGAGTGTCTTGTTGGGATCCACCGTGGATTGGCATCCGACAGCATTCTCGACAAGTACAGCGAGATCCGCCGCGAGATATATAACAACTTCATCGATCCGATATCAAGCAGCAACATTCGTCGTCTGTGGCAAGATCCGGACAAGGCTCTTGAAGAGGACAAATTCTTGAAACTCTGCAGAGCGGCTATGACAGATCCCGAGGTATTCAAACAGTTGGGACTGGTAAGTTGAATCTAGATTCCCATGTATACTGGATACATGAGTGTACAGATGCTAATTCTCACTTTAGGATGTTGACTTCCTGTCGCACGATTTCACTCAATATTATACTCCTAGTGTCGTATTAGAAAAAGGCTTAGGTCGGACAGTTGCTGTGTAAAGTAGTACAATATAACATTTTCAGGTGTTTCCCATTGATCCTTCCGAGCAGCAGCTATGGATATGACACAAATGACGATGGTGACGAGGAAGACGAGGAAGACGAGAACCTACGAAGCAGCGGAGACTGTTCCCAGCGTTATTTGATATGCCTCCAACGCCTCTCCTTGAACGAAGCTCACCAAGGCCTTGCCTGGCACGGCCTCGAAACGTGAAGCCATCCTCAACCACGCGATTTGAGGTCGGCAGTGCGTAGTCCCAGACTGATCTGGCTCTGCCGCATCAATAAGATCTGGGGGACGCCAATTGAGATATCGAACTCCATGGGAGGAAGGCCGCACAAAGCCGCCTGGGTGAACACAAATATAGTGGTAGCTGCAATAGCACGCTGTTTTATTGCAATCAATAAATCTATCATCATCAACAAATGCCAACCGCTTGGTGTAAAAGTATTCTAGCAAATTCAGTTCCGCGTGGACCTTCGGTCTGAAATCCTTATCTTGGAACTAAGCTTGAAGATAGTCTTAAATATCGGACTTATCATCCATACTTGCTAGGGTCTCTTATTACTGCGAAGCTTCTTCTGAACCTTTCGGAAGCACCAATTCTTCGGGGTCCCTAAGTCACCGGATAAGTAAGGATAAAGAGATCCAGTGTTGATCGACGTCATGATTTTAGAAACCACATAACAAACCGGCTGACAAAATTATTCACAGTGCGACTGTTTCGGTACGCATCGACTAGTCGTCGTCACGAAACCAGAACCGGAATGGATGTCATGAACTTACTCCTCAAACTCACCCTCTTGTATTTCGGCCCCTTCTTCTCTCGGTCCGGTCGTCCCGAGTTTGTCGCAGGTGTATCTTTCTTTGAACGAGGATCGTCGCTTGGAAGACTTCCATACGCACTTGACATTTTGACTTTCCCTTTGATTTATCCTTTCAATGTTACAGGATCGCGTTGTCGTGGTGAGCGCTGGAAGGCCATGAAGCATGTATTGTGCTGCTCACTCCCACAGAAGAGTGGGGCTTCCAGGATAGAGAACTGCTCCTGCATTTTGATATCCGAAATCGAAGAAGGGTTTTCGCTTTGTATAAAATGGCGGCCTGAGTACTGGTGCAGTCAAATTATGGATATGAAGGCAAACAAAGCAACATTCAGTTCAAGTCACCGTTTGCAGGAGGTTAAACAACGTCAAAAATTGGTACAATTACGGGTGAAATCGGCCGCGCATTGGGAATCTCAGGGACCTATGGAGCTCCATCTGATTAATAGAGCTGAGAAAAGTATCGCGCGATCAATAGGCAATGAGTAGATCACAATGTGGCCAATTGATTCATTTTAATCGTCTAGAATGTTCGCAAGGTAGTCTATAGAATTCTGTAAGTATCATCTTCTGACCATCATACTTTTGAGATTGAAGAATAATTTCTGGCCTCGTTCTTGTGAATGAACATATGCTTCGTCACGATCCATAGAAATTGTATGATGCTTGAGTCTAGTATCATCCTGTGCCTCGAATCGTTGATGAAAACAAAACCATTCTGTATACCTCGTTTCAAAGCCGCATGAATCTGGTCGTCCATTGTCTTGTACCCTTTCTTGTTTCTGGGCTCTAACTCGTTCTTGCTTTCGCCACTGTGGATTGAGTGCTCTATTCTTTGTCTAAATATGACGTTGTCGTTGATATCGAGCATATGGACGGTCAATTATTGTGGACCTGCAGCAACAGAACGGCGTAATTGATAGCTTGGTCGAGGGTCTCTGAGGGTTTGAGGAGTAATTTGATTTCATATTTTCAATCATAACTGACGATGTCTCAAAAGTTGAAAGTGAGAAGTTTGTCAAAATCGGGTTTTGAGTAGATTGGCTGCCTGCAAAAAATCATAAGAGTAATATCCGGAGTGATTCGCTTGCCAGATTGCATTTCATAATTTTCATGCGAACAGCGAATGAGATTTCTCTGGAGGTATGGAGCTTCAAACTTGGGATCGAATACTACTCATTCTAGCACACTATATTTCACAGCTTTAGAGTCATCATCGTTCCTTCCAATGTATCACGCCCCTTCGGCAACCTCCGACCAACCACTCTGCCCCTCAGCTCTGGAAAACAGAAAGGTCTCTCATCAGGTTCGAGACAAATTTGTCCTTCGCCTTAAAGATTATCACTATGACCTCCCCGGGGAAGTGAGCCAGCGCATCCCATTGGGACTACTATAACTTGGTACATTCCACGAAGACCACTATGCCCTCGTCCGCTGAGACATTTCCCGCACTAGCAGGGGAAGCCGAACGAGGGGCTACTATTCGCCGGCAGATGAGGAGGCTCTGTTGACGTCCACCTAGTAGACCAATCAGAACTCCTTCATTGTGCGCTTGCTCGCGTGGGAAATGTTTCAGCGGGACGAGGGCATAACCTTGATCCTTAGTGCTATATACCACTAGACTACAGTACTATACTCTTTTAAGTTACTCCAATAGCCTTGGCTACTGTGATACTGGATGCTGATCCAGATTTTGTCTCAGACTTGAACACAAGTACACGGAATTTAAAAGCCACAAACTTTTCCCCTCATCTTGGTCCGAGCTTCACAGCACAAGGATGGACTAATATTAAACTATACTTGTTGAGCTAGAAAGAACCACTTTTGAACAATACCTCTTCAGCTGATACCTATGTCTTGGTTTCTTCTGTGCTACATGAGATATGATGCCTCCGAAATCTTGCATGCTGAATCTACGCCTGTTCAGCTTACTGTCACGTCTTGCATGTCCTTTTGTGCAACGTCAGATGATCTTGCCTCCGAAAGGTTACATACGATGTCTCAGCCTTACCAACTGCTTTCGACTCCCGAATACTAATTGAGAAATCTCTTTCAAGTATCAGATACCGAATCCAAATGTGCGGAAAATCTCACTACACTATGAAGAGACTCATTCACGACTATATGACCTTGGCAATTTATCGATGCAGCCGCTTTGACTTTAACCCATATTCGTGATCGCCAAGCTCTACAGCTTTCTCTTACTTTGGCAGTCGCAAGAATTTTCAAACTTGAGTGAAAGTATCACGTAGCAGATGTCTATATTAATGTCAAGCTTGATGCAAGAGCGCCCATTAAAGCTGAGGCAGCGCGGGACGTGTGGCTAGATCTTCTCGTGCAACGAAGCTAGATGATTCAATCAAACATGCAGACTCAATTATGAGCTGTGACGAACCATGATTTTGCGCTATGTGTATGAAATCTTTTCTCATTCGCATACGTATGCAAACAGGCTACAAATGAAGTCACTGATTGGATGCTAAGGACGACTTGGCTTTTGTCCACCGCCTTCACAAACCTGATGTTTACTTGGTAATATGATCCTTTTCGAAAGGGCTTCATTCCTCGAACGGCACGTCAAGAATGTAGCACACCGTAGTTTTGTTTTTCGTTACTTTCAGCTACACGCAGCCAGCCAATGTTTGAGCTATTGTCTTGGAAGTCATAGCCTGCACAGATGGCTAGAGCCTTCACCAGAAGGCAGCACCTGCTGGAAGTAGCCGTTTCTTCAGGTATAAGTTAACCATCTCCCGTTGCAATGCTCTGATAACAACAAGCTTCATCTCAACTGGCATACTTCAGACCCAGTACAGATCAATCAACCGCATCACTTCACATTTCAACCAAGCAAAGATGTCCAGCCAAAACACCAACATCCTCGATGGTCAGTGGATCGTCAGACTTCGGCCATTCGCCAGTGCCCAAGTCCAAGCCGAACATGTGTCTAGCTTGCAAAGCTTGACAGCAGATCAGAACACTGCATTCAATTGTCAAGTACAACAACAATTCGACTTGCCAGAATTCAGAGGTTACTCAGCTACCTTCACTCAGGAGACAAAGACAGAAATTGAGCAGATGAGTGAGGTCAGGAGACGGATACTCTTATCCCCCGCCCCTTTTATTGATTTCACGTGAACGGAAGCTTATGACTGTGTTATGATAGGTTCTCGGCGTGGAGCCCGTTCAAATCTACACCCATTGTAAACTTGTTACTCAAAAGAACGCCCCTTGGGGCTTGCAGCGAGTCTCAGCTTCCGGGAAGGTCGGCAGTTCTCCTTTCACCTACAAATATGATGACAAAGCAGCTGGTGAAGGTGTCATTGCCTACGTGATTGATACAGGTATCAATGACACTCATGTAGAGTTCGGAGGTCGTGCCAGTAAAGGCCCTAAATTCGTCAAGACATGGATCGACCAGGGTCAGACTGTTAGCGACGAAGACAAAGATGGTCACGGAACTCATTGCGCAGGCACAATTGGCAGTGCCGCATATGGAGTGGCAAAGAAGGTGAAGATCGTCGGTATCAAGGTGTTCAACGACGATGCGAGCCCCGGTGCTACCAACGCAGATATTATTGCGGCGATTGAATATGTCGTCAGTGAATACAAACGCGATGGCCAGAAATCCGTGATCAACATGAGTCTTGGAGGAGGACCGAGTGTAGCTTTGGATCTAGCAGTCGCAGCTGCTGTGAGATCTGGTGTTGTCGTATGTGTTGCCGCAGGAAACGACGGGGTGAGTTCCAATATCATCAAACTTCCAAATCAAGAGTTCAATTAAGACTTAGGAACTGGTCGACGAGAGCTCTCCAGCACGCGAACCTCTGGCCATCACTGTTGGCGCTACGACCATCGATGAGAACATTGCAGATTTTTCCAGTTATGGCAAAAGTAGGTTTAGCTCTCTAGCTTTATCGTGAGTGAGCTGTGAACCTGAAGCTTACCAATGTCTAAAGTCGTCGATATCCTGGCTCCTGGCGTCGACATTCTCTCTTGCTGGACGGGGAGTACGACTGCCACTGAGACCATAAGTGGAACGTCAATGGGTATGTATGATTCTGCGTTAGATTTCATGTCCACTGTACTGACGGTTCAAGCTACTCCACACGTGGCAGGCGTCATTTGCAGCCTTCTCAGCAATTCAGCTCTGAAAAATGTTGCAACAACGGAGATCATGTCTCAGGTCTTGATCCAGGCAGACAAGAACACGTTGACAAACCTCAACAAAAGGAATGACAAGTTGGCGAAGAAGACCATCAATGCGGTTGTGCAGGTGCATAATCTGTAAGCAGCGAAGGCCATGGTCTCTTTTCTTTGACGGAAGTTGTGACCTGTATATCGGCTGCATGGTGAAGTCAAAGGGGAGGGTGCCCTTGGTTTGTCTGTATTTCCATCCCAGACACTGGGATTTGCCTGAGAGAGATCTATTTACGTCTGTCTTTACAAGAAACAGTTCTCATCAAAAAAAATTAAATCGCGACATCAGAACTCCCTCCTTCCTATTTACAATACAGGATTTCCTAGTGAAGAAGGGGACGCCCTCATTGCAAGCCACGGCAGCGAGGACAAAGACAAATCAACCTCCCACAGTGAAATCAACACGACCTTAGAAATTCTCCTTCGCAGCTCAATCCTTCTGATCCAGAATGGTATACACCAATTCAACTCAAAGGAAATAAATCGAAGAAGACTCTGAAAAATGTATTTTATAGGCTCATGACTTTCCCTGATTCGATTGCGATGAGGGTCATTACCTATCATAGAGGATCGGTCTCTCCCAGGAGATCGACCCGGGATTCTATTTCTTACTCACAAGAGAGAGCAAATATTGCTCAAGCAAGGAGATAGATCTACATGTATGAACTTGCATGGACAGAGCAAATCGGGTATCTATTCATTATTTGAACCACAATTAAACTTCACTTCCCCATCCCACCTCTCAAGCTCGACCTCAAGATCAGAACCAACCGCCACCAATTATGCAATGCACACTCCAACAAATAAACAAAACACACTACCAGCCACGAATAGGCCTCCATCATGCGAAACAAACAATGCAACACACTATGCGACCGTAAATGCGTATGTATATATATACATTATGACAAATCTCCGAACATCAAACATTCCCCTCCGGACACTGGATAAATCCAGTGAGCAATGCATCCATGATAAACGAAAGAAATGAAATACCCGGGTTGGTTTGTACATTACACCTTCCTTCTCCCCCTCATGCTCCTCCTTCTCGTGAACTTCGATCTCGCTTGGTGGAAAAGGGTGACATTGAAACCTTTTCATTGTCGATTCTGCGAATCCTGACTTTTCATAGCGCCACACTGCTCCTCGTGCTTTGGATGGATCCTAACTTTAGCGGAATGAAGCAGTAGGACCAACATCATCAGGTCCATCATCCCACGCACCCATTGCATATGGGTTCCCTGTACACATCTGATCAGCACCTGTCCAACAACTCCTGTCACAGACCTCGTCAAAATGGGGAGTGGAGAACTTACACTCCTGCCCCGGATAACTAGTAGCACTCATACTCGTCTCATGATCCTCCAATTCCGCCGGTCCATCTTGTCCGACACCAAGATGCGGCCGTGAATTATCGTAGTAGATCTTTTCTTCTGGGTGTCTGCCTACTCCCGCTCCTCCAACTGCCCCGCCATTTCCATTTCCAGCACCTTGATATTGTCTCTCTCTTGAAGTCGAGATATCGCGCGGGATATCAAGTCGTGAATTTTCTTTGCTGAATGCTCGTCCATTTCCGTGTTGATTCATATAAGCATGGCCATTTCCATTTCCATTCCCAGCCGAATCCGCGAACCCCTCACCACCGGACTCATGTCTCGGTAGTCGGGGCGAAGCATTATACAGATCCTCCATACTCGCTCTGGGCGCGACCTCAACTTCCGTCCTCCTAATACCCTCTCTCTCCTCATCCATCGGACTCGGGGGCGTAGGACTAGGACTAACACCCCTCACACCACCACCACCTCTCATCCCAAAATCCTGCTCATGGCTAGGCACATTCAATCCCCCACCTCCTCCGCCAGAATATCCCTGCCCATGTCCTACACCACCACCATTTTGACTCTGACCACTCCTCGGACGAGGAGCTGAGATCCCCGAGATAGCCGAGACAGCTGTACGCCTCGTATTAGATCTATCGAGATCCCCATCGATATCCATCGTTGAGAGGGAAGTTTGGCGTTCATGTGCTTGTCCGTCACCTCTCAGACTCAGATTCCGCTCTCGATCTTGAGACTGCTGATACTGCGCATCGGCACTAGACGGCCACCTCGGCAAATCTGGAGGCGGGAAATTCGCTGCTGATGGATTGACGGGACTGAATACCGTGTCTTCGGGTAGTGGGTACCCAGCTGGTGATTCTGGGTGCCGGAGAGTGGGTTGTTGGAGGCGTTGGATGGCGTCGTGGTGGGGACGGGAGGAGGTGGATGTTTGGCGGGGTTGTGGCTGCTGATGTTGGTGTTGATGGGAAGAGCGAGATGGCGTTTGGATTTCGACGTCATCATCGTCTTCGATATCGCCGCCTGGGAGGGAGATTTGGTAGGGTCGTTGTTGGTCGATTAAAGGTTTTGGTGGGGAGCGAGCGAGGATATCTTCGTGGCTTATGCGGCGGGTGGAGTTTGTGTAGTCGCGGTAGGTTTCGAGTGCGCCGAGTTGAGGCTGTGGTTGTGATAGAGATGTGCGGGGATCAGGCGATTGGTGATGTGGTTGCTCGGTGTATTGTGGAACATAGTCGTGCTGTTGAACTTGCTCTTGCGGAGACTGTCTAGCACTTTGATAAGATAGTCTTGATCCATGGGATTGAGCTGATGGGCCATTATGATATTGTTGAGGCTGCATGTATCGAGGATCGACTTGCTGCTGCGCTTGCTGTTGTTGAAATCGACTCAAACCTCTAGGATCATACTCTGTCGGTACAGCCATGGCACCTTGACCTCTGACCAATGAGTATCCGCCAGGAATTGGCACGCTATCATATTGCGGCTCTCTGCTGACCCTACGACCACGATCCTGATGAAGCAAGCTTGGGTCCTGGAACGGAATCTCTCTTGTCTGTGACCGACTTTGGACTTGCGGCTGCGGTTGCTGCTGATATTGTACCTGTGGTTGAGACGGACTCTCTCCTCTTCGGCTATAACTGGATGGCTCCATCACTGGACCCTGTTCTTGCAGATCCGTATACGTCTGCGCTAGCAACGGCTGAGGTCCAACTTGTGGTCCGCTTCCCTGAGATCTCGAGTCCTCACTACCCTTCTCCTTTTGATACGATTTTCTCCCCATGAACCCACTCAGCAAGCCAGCTCCCGACGACCGTCGAGATTTCTCTTTCTCTTGAGGCGGCGCGACGCTCGCCGAGAGCTTCGACAGAACGCCCCTTCTAGACTGGGACTGGGCTCGTACTTGTGCCTTGTCAGGGGCTTGATACTTACTGGGCGTTCGCTGCTGTTGTGGTTCGGGCTGTGGGGATTCAATAGGCTGGCGTTCACCGTGAGATAACTCCCTTGTAGCTTGAGGTCTTGGTTGCGGAGTTGACTTCGCAGGACTAGGTTTGCCAAAGAAACCACCGAGGGCCGAAAAGCGATTCTTCTCTTTCTTCTTGGCCGGTGAGTCCATCGTACCGGTAGTAGATTGCCTAATCAGCTTTTTGGGTGCCGACTTCTGCTCTGATGAACTGCCACCGAAGAATGATCTTTTAACGGGAGACGGTTGTGGGGTTTCCAACAGATCGGTTCGAGATCCTGCGTGGTGAGCAATAACACTCTCACGACTCTTGGGTGGGCTCTGTCCAGAGTATGAGTTGCGGCTCAAGTGCCCAAAGAAACTAGCTCGGCGTCTCTTCTGTTCTTGACCATCTTCAGACATCACGCTGGACTCTGCATATTCGCCTCGAGATTCAAGACCACGTTCTGGAGACTGACGGTCTGGATCTCTGGATATCGAGTTTCGTCGTTCCCGGGAGGATGCGCGCGAGAGTCTTCCTCCAATATCCCTCAAGAAACCCGAATTTCGCCGCGATGGGTTTATAGGTGGTTCTGGTGGACCGACACCTGGCAGTTGATACTCATTTGTCTGCTGTCTGGGCAAGAAAGCTTGGGTTCGAGAGATAGGAGCTTGGTAGTAATGAGCTGGGAGGTCAACATCTCTTGGGCTTTCCACAACAGGCTGTTGTTGACCTGGCTTGAACAGCTCGGGATATCGTTGTGCAGAAGATGGTGGTTGAGGTGATGCCCAGCCGCCTTTCTCGGAAAACTGGCTATCCTGACGTTGCATGTAGCTGCTAGATCCAGAATATCCACGGGCTGGCGGTTGAGTATCCCATGAGTTCGTACGAGCTGCTGCAATGCCTGTCTCCTTGCCGTAGGGGTCTGATGAGTAAGATGATTGAGAAGGCTTAGTCACGACTTTTGGTCGATTCGGTCGCCATTCTACCTGTGACTCTTTGAACTCAGGACGTTGGAGGATGTTCTCTGCCCGTGGAGGAGTGAACATGGCTTTAGGGTCGCGGGGTGGAGGACTCTGAGTCGGGGCTGCTTGAACAGACATTCTCTGCGCAGATTTCTGCGGAATGCCAAATTCCTCTTTTTCAGGATCTCTGAATGACGAAGCTGGAGGCATGGACATGTGCCGCTGAGGCTCGGAACCTTGAGTGGAGCTTCCCTCTCCAGTATTTTCAGCACGTGGTCCGATATCTTCAGGTTCTCGTGTGAAGCTTAGGGGCAGAGAAGGCTGGCGTTGATGTCCAGACTCGTGAGGCGGAGTTTGCTGGAAGGAAAGAGGCCGAGGTTCAGGTTCCTTTGAGTTCGTCCTAGCACGAGCTGGAGTTCGAGGAGCTACATCAGTGAGGTTTACTCCACGAATGGTCTCTGATGGACCATGGGCCTGAGGATCAACTTGAAACCCTGGCGGTGGGAATGAAGGCTGTCGTTGATTCTGAGTAGATGCTACGCCTGTTTGAACAGTGAGAGGCGGCTTCGACACCGGACTTCGTGCATCCGCTGGCTGCGTAGCTTGCGATGGCCCATGAGCTTGCGAATCAACTGCAAATCCTGGTGGTGGGAATGACCCTTGTCGTTGCTTTCCTGCTGCACCTGGCAATGGTGGATGGATCATGTTCGGAGGTAGCTCGTCATGTACACCCCAGGTGTTGGTGTCATCACGAGGACTGAGCTCCTCTGGCTCTTCAGCAAAGACTAGTTCATCTTTTCGCTGTTGATCGCCCGCAAGACCCTTCAGTGGTGCTGGGTCGGTGACGAATCCAGGCGGTGGAAAGGAGGCTTGTCTTTCCTTGCCTGATGAAGCAGGCAAGGGTGGGTGTACTAGGTTCTGTGGCTCTTCATCTCGGACACCCCAAGTGTTGGTGTCGGCCGGAGGACTCAACTCATCGGATTCAGAACTGAAAGTGCGTTGTCTTTGAGATGGCACGGGCTCGGCCTGGGTTTGATGGAAAGAGAGAGGACGTTGATGCTCAGAGTCGGCACGATCTCTCGCTGTGGCTCCTCCATCTTGCCTCTCATTTCTTTGACTAGCAATAGCAGCACCAGCAGCAGCCCCAATGGTGGCCCCAGCCAACGCACCGGTATGATGAGACTCAGGCTCTTTCTTAGGCTGTTCAGGTCCCCCTATATTTTCACCAAGATCTTCCTGTTGCGGAGCCCCAGAAACCCTCGGTGGACCAGTTTCTTCGTCCTCCTCAATGGCGAATCTCTGCTTTGGCTGCCTCGATCCAAAACCAATTCCGAAAGTAGAAGTTCTTCGAATAGGCGGTAGGAAAGATGAGCCGCCGCTCTGCTTTTCAGTCTGTACTGGCGCAGTCTTTTGGGGCGAAGGTGTTCGCTGAGTAGGAGTAGGGACATGTGCAGCAATTGGAGCAGGTGGTGTCACTGGCCTTTGAACGGACTGAGATGCTTGGTTGGGGTTCGACAACGGAGGGCTTACAAGAGGTAAGGTGACTGGCTTGGCTGGTGACACTGGAGGAGTATCGTAGCTGAAACTGCCTCTTGGGCGGTTTAAGATACTCGTGGGAGGTCCGCCATCGACACTTCGTCGAACATCCGTCTCAGTCCTCGTTTGGACAGGTAGTTGTGGCGGTGGTTCCTGACTGAAGCTTCCTCGTGGGCGATCCAGAATACTGGTTGTTGGCTTGTCTAGACTTTGCCGTCCTTCCGGTTCAAGAGTTGATACTGGCTTCACTGTAGCTGGTACAGGCACAGATTCTTTCACTTCTGGCTCCGGCTTCACCATCACCCAGTCATCGTTAAGATCCTCCGAATCCTCACGTGCATCAAAGAATTGCGCATCCGAGCTATTCGACCGATCACTCTTCGCCAAATTATCAGCCGGTACAGACAAACCGTCCTGTTTGCTATTTGGGTCAGATGACAGTCGAGGTCTAGGTCTCTCCTCATACTGGAAACCGTCCTCCTCAGCAATGGGCGTGGCATTGAATGGATCCCAGCTTGGTTGATGTTTACCAATTGGAGCCGGCACACCAAGAGTGTCTCTCGTCTCCGACTCTGGGACATCATCAATCTGATTAGATGTGGGAGGCGAAGCGATTGGATATGTGGATAAGGTTTCCCTCGAAGGTTCGGGATGTTCGGATGGGAGCGCTCCACTCATAACACCCAGAGAATAACCGGTCGCGACAGCCGGGAGTTGCGGGGCGGGTGCTTCCCCTGAAGGAATGGTGTTTGTTCTTGAACGTCCAAGAGAAGGGGCTGGGGTGCTGTCTCGGGAGTTTCGAGACATGGCATCTTGTCGGCCTGATGATCTGGACATGGAGAGTGGAAGGCCCCATGAAGAGCGACGATCTGCTTTTGGCTTGGAGGGTGGGCTAGTCTGTAAGGGCATCAAATCTTAGTAATTGTTCATTCGGGGATGGCAAATACATCATGTGTGTGAGGCAAGGAGATAGGACATAAAAGGCTGCAATTTCCCCTAGGCGTACAAACCTGCTAAGCAGGATGACATTTGGTTGTGAGAAAGAAATGAACGTCCCGCCACACCGCGCTGATTAGTCATGAGAGTAAGGACAAAAGCAAGTCGTAAATCAATAATAAACGCCCAATCGCCCATTTGCGGTTCGGCTACAAAGGAGATGCATCAATCTACCTTGTCGCCGCCACCGGCAGCTCGAAGCTTATTCTTGCCCTTCGCAAGTAACCCTTTCCCGGCCTTGCCTGCCTTACCACCAAAGATACCAGCAGTGTGAAGAAGTTCCTTTCCCTTGGCTTGAACCTGTTGTGTAGTGATCTTGTTTCCCACAGCTGAGAAGCCTTGCTGTGAACCTGACGGCATACTTGGCGAAGGTCTCGGACCACCGCTGACTGGTGTTGATGGTGTAGGTGGAGAGCTAGCATTCAGATACTGCTGATAGTATGGCTGCTGTAGAGGCGGTGCGGGACCACCAGTTGCCTTTGAGAACTTTCCTCTCGCTGAACCACTGGGCATACTACTTCTAGAATTACCCCAGGATCCTGAAACGCCACCATGCTCATCAGGAAACTGTCCTTGAAGCTTCAAGATCCAGTCATTCAAGCCAGAATCCATAGCAGCAAAACGATGCCTAGTCTCATCGAAGGTCTTGATACGTTCTTGCGGAGACTTCATGGCGACGATCTCTCGGAATGCCAAAAGTCTACCAGGTGGAGGTGCCGCGAACGGATGAACAGACGAAGCGACTGGGGAGACGGTACTGGGAGGAGCCGGCGGATGCTGATAAGCTTCTGGAGAAGTGGGGAAATGGTGTTGTGGAGATCTGGAGGGGTGCTCATCCTCCGGTGGTGTTGGAGAAACGGGGTTTGAAGAGACTCGCGGGTCCTTCTCCTCAGCCAGAGAGAGACGACGAGATTTCTCTTCAGGTCTGTCCGAGTAAGTCACTGCTGCAGCACCTCCTAACAACGCAGCACCACCAGCCAAGAGAGCAGCATCTCTAGTACCGTGGTGATCTTCACCTTGGTCGGTGGCAGTTTTTGGCTCTGGTGATTGGGGTGCCACCTCCTTCTCCTCCTCCACAGGAACTGCCAAACCAGCCAATTCACTGGCAGCAGGGCCATGGGCCGAAGTATCTGTGGCAAGATATCCCTGATCACGGTTGACACCAGCATTGACGTTTTCTGTGCTCTGCTCCCATGAGAATCGGCTCTGAAGCGGAGGTCGGGGAGGGTGGAGAGAGTCGTCAGGCCGACGAGGGCTTAACGGGGCTGGGACGGGAGATTCGAGGCCAGGTTGACTTCCGGCATCAGGGATCGAGCGAGCATCAGAAACATCCTTGTGCACGCCTGGAATCGCAGGGACATCTTCATCGTCACCTGTTGTCGCCCAGTAGTTGTCATACTCGCTTGGAAGGTAAGAACTTTCACGATTTGGATTATTGAGGCTGCTCTCATCCATTCGATCAGACTGTGCGCTATTGGTATGCGCAGTTGCATTTGATGGTGATGGGGTGAGGCTCTTGACAATCTCTTTACGAAGCTTGTCATTCTCTTCATCATAATCTGCAGACTCTGTGCTTAGAGTAGGGATGACTTGTGGTTTATTTGGTGAATGTGATAACTCCTCAGCATTGGGACCAGTTGATGAACTGTCCGCCACCGGCGTCGCTGATCTGGGAAAATAATCCAAGCTCTGTTCAACAGTATCACCGGTTGGTGTATCTTTCGGTGGCGGTGGGGGAGGAATTGACTGAGAGGAGACAGGTCTGTCAACAACATCTGGGCGTAATTGGGTCTCCGCAGGGGCTTGTTCAAGCTTCGGCAGATCCTCTAAAGGCTGAGAAGGATATGTGTTTGCACTTGATGAGGTTGGAGAGCCCAGTGATAGAGACGGGCTGGCCAAAACTCTTGAGCTTTCATCCACTGGAGTTTGAGATGGGCTAGTATGATCATGTCTTCCTAGGGCGGCACCGCTCACGGTAGCCCCAGCAAAAGTTGCACCCAAAGCACTGCCAGGCAAAGATCTCTTCGTAGTTGTTGGCGTCAAATCATAATCTTCCTCATCCTGCGAAGGTGCGATTTCATCGACGGGGGTTTCAACCGCTGGCTGAGTAGGAGTTTCACTCCTCGCTGTCGTTGCATATGACGTCCAACCTCCCGGAAGCGATGGGCGAAAACTATGTTCACGCTCTACAAACGGACGCGGAGGTTGAAGTGGATCCTCACTTGTAGGTGATGCAACATCAGGAGGTGTATCATCCACAACAGCGTGTTGGCTCCCAGGAACGAATTGGGACGTCGCCAGATCAGGTGTTCTAGCAGGACTATTGCCAGGACTTGGCGCACTAATATCTCGACGATGACCTGGCTTGAACCCCGGGGCCTGTGGAGCTGCAAAGTCGTCTCCTCGGATACCAATTTTACCAGCTCTCTCAGGAGAATCGGGTTCCATGGCCTCCATGATTGCGGGTGTAGACATGTCTCGATTTCGAGTTTCAGGAACGGCTGTGCTTGATACTCTGCTCATGATTGGGCTAATTCCGCCGGTGCCAGTACTTTCGCTATCAGTCCTATTAACTCCGCTACCACTTCTCGAGGCGGGTGTATCGGGGAGCGAGTGGTCGTCAGTTGTGTCGAATGCCTGGTGAACAACAGATTTAAAGCCAAATGAAGGCTGTTCCCGCAGTGTCAAGTCCTGTTCAGGTGAGGAGAGGGTTGCAGTTGTGGGTGTGGTCTCAGGCTCCTTGCGGATGGCCTCCATGTCATGAGAGGAAAACATATCTAAACCGAAACCAGACACTCTGGTAAGGTCAGGCAGTTTCGGGCTAGTTGATTGTCGACGAGCATCTTCAACATCCAAGTTCCGAGTTTCGGTACTTTGCCCTTGCTGTGGACCATGATCGTTGACGTTGAAGCCCTCGAAACCATACTCGCTCTTTCTCTCCTTGACAGGTTCTAACATGGGCATTAGACGTCGACCTGAGTCAGATGTTTCGTCGGTCTCAAAACTTGCTCTCCGCCTTGCAGAACCAATCTCTGGACCGCCTTTAGTATATGCCTTCGAAGGAGAGTCTGATCTGTCACTGGCTTTGGATCCCATGAGAGAGTCCATACTAGGCCTACCGGCAGATTCGATCGACTGTCTCCGTTCTTCCTCGGCTCGCCGGTAGATATCTGCAGGTCTGATAAATGGAAGGGCCTTGGATGGACTGACGGGTGACTTCGCACCTGTTCCTGGGGAGGCCGGCCTAGCTCCTATCCACGGCTTCGGGGTAGTATCCTGGGAACCCGAACCCATAATCTCGTCCAAAGGAGGACCACTGACCTGGCTTAAACTACTCTTCCGAGCAGGAAACCTCTGGCCAGGGGTCGTTTCTGTAGCACTTTGAGGTGCTGGAGAAGCGCGAGTACTGAGAGGAGGGGGAACTGCAGAGGGTGAGAAATCTCGTCGGGCGTGGAAGTCGCTAGATGTGGAAGGGGTTCGTATTTCAGATATTGGAGAGGTAACAGAGCTTTCCCCAGTATTGACCCTTCCTGGTCCTGGGATTGTTGTATCAGGGCGTGGAGATTCAACAACAGGTGAGACACCAGGTTTTCGAAGACCAACAGGAGGCTGAGCAGGTTGTTGGGTGCTTATGGTAAGGGCCGGAGGACCACTTGCATTGCGAGGTGTTGGTACGCCTGTTATCTGTGAGAACCTTGTAGCTGGCGCAGTCGATGCTGGAGGAGGTTGAGCAGAGCTGCTCGAAAAGGCCCGTCTCTCGTCATCGGCATCGAAGGAGTTCGCTCGTGGTCGAGTATTGCTGGCTCCTGGCAATGCAGGTAGGTCGCCATATTTCCTACTATCCGTAATGGGTGATTCCACCTTCGATGTACTTGCTAGACCTTGCCCTTGCTGTCGTAACCCGGTCGGTTTGGATATCGGGGGAGGAGGCAGGTCGTAATCATCGTCGTCGCCCCAATCATCTCCGCCATAATCTACAGGTTTTGCCTCGGTCCATTTCTTCGTCTTCTGTCGATTGACGTTCGTCTGGTAGGAGATGGCAGATTGCGGGCTCCTGGTGGGATGTTAGCAATCAATGATGTGAGGCATGGATCAATCTTCAAATCTCCTCACATTGGGGAATCCTTGTCGAAGGTGTTTGGGAAAGGACGCGCCATGGTGGGCAATCTACAGCGACTCGGACCTCACGACACCCCTATCACCGTGACCATGGGAGCATTGATGTTGCGGGAGATTTTGTAGGGAGGAAGGGCGGAGAACAGAGGGATGCGAGGCGAGGCGAGGCGAGGATTGCGCGTGGTGTTGACGATCCTCCTCGGGATTGGGAAGAGAAGCTTGGAAATTATCGCGATTCAGCTAAGACCAGGCTGGGCTGGAGATGGACTGATACGAGTACGCGGCGTCCGTAGCTGCAATTCGCTGTAGAGGAGGTTACTAAGAAACAAAAGTAAAAGTCTCAAAATGAGGTTGTAAATATCTGAAGGCCGGATGCAAGAGGCCAAAGAAATTAGAATGATGATGCGGTCGCCTCAGTCTCGCCTTGTCTTTCCCTGCTCTGCTCCAGGTCTGCCTCTTCTCTCATCCAGTTCCACCACAACACAACAGTGAAAGTGACAAGTCCCGTCCCCAGCAATCCTTGGCCGGCCCCCTGCCCCCATTCCCTGCAGATTCTCCACTCCAGCATCATTTCGCAGCTCAGCCACCGTCACTTATTGGTTTGAGTAACGCCACTTTGATCACCAGCCACATCTTGTGATTCATGTCTCCAATCAGAAAGCTGCTCGGGCCAAGTCTGTGCCACGAATTCCAATTTTAGCTAAGAGCTACATAGTGGCCTCAATCTTGCTCTTCAACCTAAGGCTGCAATCAGCGTCAAAGTCTCGAAATCCTTTGGAGAACATCTGCAATCGTGGTTGGCTGACTGGATTGGACTGCGCCAAACCGACGATAGGAGAACAACGAAACACCAGCTGTCCTATCGCGCCTCCACGCCTCGCCAACCTTCAACGTCCACGACCACCTTCGCCTGTCTCGACTTCTTTTCACTCCAACAATTCAATATTACAACCTCCTAATTAGAGATCTCTCGCACACTCCTTGATTCCCTTGACTGTCCCGTTTTCAAATCCGCCCCAACCATACTCAACGCGGCTGTACATACTTTCCCGAGCCCCCCGGACAGGCAGACACAATTTAGAGCAAGCAAGGAGACTTCACTCGAACAGTATTACGCATCCGGCGCACGTCTATTTTCCGCATCGCCAACCTGCGCTGAGTTCGTACCACCTTCAAGTATTTCGCTAGGGCTTTGCGATGGCCGTCTCTTCAATTCAAGACCGGACGAACGAGTTCAGGTCGGTACTGGCACAAGCACAAAAGCGCCAGGCATCTTCGAAAGTAGGGGCACAGAGACAGTCTCTTCTTACAGATTCGCAGAAGGCAGCTGCAAATGGCAATGCGGATGGCAAACCCAGGAGGTCCGAGTTCGCGAGGAGGGCGGCAGAGATTGGAAGAGGAATATCCACAACCATGGGCAAATTAGAAAAGCTGGCGCAGTGTATGATCTATGGTCAGAAATGATAGATCTGTATACTAATTTGTTATAGTGGCCAAGCGGAAAACATTATTCGATGACCGGCCGATAGAGATCAACGAGTTGACATCCATCATCAAACAAGATCTCTCGTCCCTAAACCAGCAAATCGGCTCCTTGCAAGCCCTCACCCGATCGCAGCACCCCAAAGCAGACCAGGAAGGCGAACACAACAAGAACGTGGTATTCCTGTTACAAGGAAAACTTACAGACGTATCCGTTAATTTCAAAGATGTGCTGGAGGTACGAACAAAGAATATCCAAGCGTCGCGAGCACGAACGGAGAACTTCGTGTCATCCGTATCAGCAAATGTCGCACCAGCCATATCACAATCAGCGTCTCCATTATACAGCACGCCTAATAGAGGATCGCCTGGGCCAGGGCAGGATCTGTTATCCTTGAATCCAGTTGGTGATCAGCAGTTATTGATGATGGAAGAAGCTCAACCTCAAAATACATACATTCAGCAAAGAGGCGAAGCAATCGAGGCCATTGAAAGGACGATTAGTGAACTTGGAGGCATTTTTGGACAATTGGCATCTATGGTTTCGGAACAGAGTGAAATGATCCAGAGAATCGATGCCAACACCGAAGATGTGGTAGATAACGTGCAAGGTGCGCAGAGAGAGCTGCTGAAGTACTGGTCGAGGGTATCTGGCAATCGCTGGCTGGTTGCTAAGATGTTCGGTGTATTGATGATTTTCTTTTTGTAAGTCAACTTACTCGTTCAGCCTGCTTTGCAATCACTAATGCTAATATTCTACAGACTCTGGGTTCTCATTGCAGGATAGAGCTGTGTATCCAATCATGGCCTTCGCATACCGACACGCATGCTACATGTGCGCTCTTCTTTGTTTCTCTGTACAACTACTGTAGACATGGCGCATCAAATATACCTTTAATCCGCAGCCTTAGAGCTGTTCTTAGAAAAGAATCATCATCCAGATCAGGCTGAACCGAACTTAATCCTGGTCCCAAGGAAGCTACCAAATTGGAGAAACTCAGTAAGTTGCACTTGCCTTCGTTATGATTGGTGACGTACCTGCTCCACCAAAAATCGAGACGCAGATTCCTTCTCCTTCGTCCTCTCATCGACAAATCGTTCGATACAAAATCTCCTCTCACAGGACATCAATCAACAACAGCAAGATTTTGTGACTCTGTTTTCTTGCTCTTCGGCTGGAATGGCTTGCGGCGAGCCGTTCTCCTTGTCCGGACATGCCTTTCATAATTCCCCTATCTCCAACCTTGTTCACAATGTTTACGCTTCTGAAAGTTACGATGAGGCTCAATCACAACAATTGATGAATCTCTAAAGGAGGATGCGCCTCGGTGTTTCAGTTCATGCCCAATGGCGTCAAATGAGGCCTTCCCAATAACCGGCGGCTATTTACAGACAAGGCTGTGTGTGGCATACATATGCCGCCTTACATGCAGCAACACCACCCAAAGCCAGATTACTTCAGTCACTCAGCTTCGGGCCAAGAATCGACGGCGCATAACCCTCCTTATAATCAGCATGGTCTCCCCTATCCAGCATGCTGGAGCAATCTTGCTTCGCTCCATATGCTGTTGAATCTCACGCAAACCACGATGGCTGAGTCAGTTGGTTGATCATGTTACCCCAGCTCAACAACAACAACAACAGCAGCAGCAGCAGCAGCAGGACACCTTGGAGGCCCAAGTAACTCCGAGACTCAGCCTCGCGTCCTTGCGGACCCGGCTTCGTCGAGTCTTTACTTTCGGCCCCCATGAAACAGATCCCGACATACTTCAACAGTGGCTCCAGACATCGGACCATAGCCAGAAGGAGTTCCTACGGGACTACAAAAAACTGAAGCAGTCGCCAGGAAAGAGGTTCATCGAAAGCCTCGCCCGATATCATGTCTTCAGCTCGCATGCGCCGCTACATCGGGGCAATGGCAGTGCTGCCGAAAGTGCCCAAATGTCCAGTATAACGGTCTCCCAAGCTTTAGACGAGTTCTCTCATAGGCTTCGAGCCAGCTCAAATGCATCGCTTCGAATTTGGTCAGTATACTCTACTACTTAAACTTCACTAAAATAGCTGACAAGGTTTCTTCCCTGTACAAGTGTGTTATCAATGAAGTTGCCTGACTCGCTCCACTCTGTGCTCTTCAGATTCAAGGACAACCTCTTCCGCACAACCGAAAAATTAAATGCGAGGTGCGACATGCCTTCTAGATCGATCCTGTATCTCATACAGAAGGAGTGCGATCATTCGAAGACATGGATCCAGCACTCGTTCGTACGAAACATTTCTCATGCCCAACGACCACAAGTGCTACCATCCAAACGTATGTATTGTGCTAGCTTAATAAGTCAAGGTCGGAGTGCTAATCTCGTTTGAAGTGAAACCGTTACGACGATTTCATTTACTGCACGAAAACGGCAACAGCAGTACTTTTGAGCTTGCCTTTGTGTCCAGTGCTCCCTCCTATCATAGTGATCTTTACGAATATACCTGGCAGCGGCAGACGCATCATCCTCCAATTGAGCACGTGGTCTTCTCTACCAGTGAACGCGGTTCTGATGGATCGAGGAGCGTTCTCATTAGCATTGACTCGGACAGGGAATATTCCAAGGGGGAGGGCTGCGCCAAAATTCTTCGTGCATTCTCGGATCGTCTCACTTCAGTGCTACCGATACCTTGTAGCGATCGGTCTCCATGCAGCACGGAGAGTGCATACCTGGGTGCCCTGTTTACCGTGCTTATAATTCTAGCAGAAACTACCAACGACTTCATTAACAGTGTTCACCAAATTACCGCTAGTTTGGTAAGATCAATCCACTTCGACTGCATGGGCGTTACTAAATACTGGACAGCGTTACCGAGGAAGAAGTCACCCGTCGGGAAGCAAGCATCACTACCTCTCACACCTGGACGATAATCGCAGAATCGCAGTATGCAGTGTCGAGGATGCACTTGAACTCATTGCAGAAATCGAAGTTCCTGTCAATGGATGCTCCGATGTAAGAGTGCTTCGAGTAGAGCTCTCGGAGATCAAACGAGACCTGGAATACCTCAAAGATCCGTTGGGTGCCCTCGCAACCCAGATTAGTACATTGCAAGCAATGGTGAGTTGCACATAAGTACTAGGGATCCGGCTAATTGATTGAAGTTGAAAGAGAAAATGGAACTGCGACAGCTCAGGCGGACATACATCCTCACTGTCCTTGCAGCTATATATCTCCCTTTCGCACTCATGACAGTAAGCTGACAGCTGTAGCTTCAAGTTTCAATTAAAGGACATACCTAACAACAGTTGCAGTCTTTCTATGGTATGAATATCAGCGATCCTCTGTGGCCCACAAAGAAACAGACGAATGAAACGGCATTACCAAGGACTTCGGCTCGGGATGTAGCTCCATTGGTGAATAATTCGACACTATTATCTACGGAAGCAACCCATGCGATAGTAAATGCCATTCAGAGCTCAGGATCGCATCTTTGGACATTGCAGTCATACTGGTATGTCACCATTCCTGTCACTATTACCACTATCATCGTGCCCATGGTCATCGGCATTATCTTCCGATCAATATCGCGCTTTGCCTTTCATCACCGAGGTTACTGGCGCTTGATCGTGGTAGTCGGAATCGCCCTACTCGTAGTAATGTTCGACATCTTAATCAGCCTTCTTGGAGGTGGTGTAATCGCGATGATCGTCGTCATCATTGTACTAGGGATTACTGCCCTTGCTCTCCTCTCCATATCACTAGTGAAGAAAAAGCATCGTTTGAGGTGGTGTGGCTTTGCCATATCAGTTGCCATATATCCCACGATCTGGTGGTTAAATGATGACTACTTCTCAAACTTCTTCAGCATCTTTATTCCGTTTACTTACCTTCTCTTTGTCTGGTTTCGTCAAGACATCATGAAGTTGTTCAAGAATGTCACCGGGCGATGCCGACCTCCTGGGTAACTCAGGACTGCCACCTCGCGCTGTGACGTTGTCATGTGGCTCGGCCACGACCGTGGTTGGTCGGCGGCAGAAGGGACAGGTATCAGTAGGTATGTTGCGATTCTAATGTCGAGTATGTACACCCCAGTCAGTGAAGCGTATCCGGCTAAATTTCTATAGTGATACCACTGCTGATGGGGAGAAATCTGAGTCATCAACAGGAGACAATCCTCATCTGTCTACACGAGAGCTTCGGATGTACTGGTCTTAGCCGAAGGTTGCGGCAAATCCACATCTTCCTGGCTTCATTTCGATGTGAAAATGACGAACTTCGTTGAGACGTCATGTAATTCAGCTATCAACCAATGTATGTACACGAAAAAGCATCTCACACGCATCCACCAGCCACACATCTTAACAACCTCAAGCAATGCTCTGCTTGTTTGCTGTAAACATCCCCTCAGGATCATACACCCTCTTGATAGCCTTCAGCCTCGCATAATTCTGCTCTCCATATAGTCTCTCGCTCCATTGCGCCTCTGTCAAGGCAGAATCGCGATAATTCGCAAAACCTCTCAACGGGATATCAGCGGCAGTCAAGGCGTCCTCAACAGGTTTCATGATGCTCTGGGCATACGCAACGCCATCAGCTGGGAATGGATTTGTCGCAGTTGGCAAATTGGTATCGAAACGAATAAGCCAGAGATTGCTGCCATGCGCATACGATGTATCCGCATCAACAAGATCGCGCGAGACACCACCCCACATATCGATCAACCCGGATCGTCGAACATCAGTGCGGTTGAAATCCAGGATAACGCGCTGGAACAGAGTCCGAACGATAGGAGCTGTCAATGGTGCATCAGTTGTCGTTGTCAAACTCTGAATGTAGAACGAGCGGCCAGGCGACACTGGCCCACCGTCGGGCAGATTTGCACCAGTAGCCACGAAGGTCTCCATAGTCCAGAAGTCGAACTCCGTCTTCCGCAGTGTGGCGTTGACGGTGAAGCGGTCCATCAATGGCTTCATGACCGCATCAAAATCCGCGGGATTGCCATAGTAGTATCCCGTTGCGCTGAAAGGCGTCAAGCTCAGCGACCAGCGAAGGGCCAACTCGTCTGGTGCATCAGTCATCGCGAAGTCCTGCGAAGCAAGGAACGCATTGACGGCATCGTCAATACCAATGTTACCGAATGTGAGTGTATAGTTTACGACATTAGGGTACGTCGGCTTCCATGTTTTGGTCGTAAGCGAGGTTAGAACGCCGTACGAGGACCCAGCGCCTTGAGCAGCGAAGAGCAAGTCCGATCCCGCGGGAGCATTGACAATTGTCCCATTGTACAGCATGTACTCGACGCTGTCTAGGAAATCCATTGGTGTGCCGAGGAAGCGGGATGTGCTTCCGTATCCACCACCGATGGAGGATCCGGCAATGCCAACGCGCCCGTGTCGAACGTGCGGGAAATGACGACCATGTCCATCCCACAATGCTTTCATGCCTGGACCGACCCTGGTGCCGCCGCCCATGGTGAAGAGGTTGGTGCTGGAGTCGAAAGATACGGAGTTGAAGGCTGCCATGTTGAGGATAAGGTTCCCAGGCTCCCCGAATCCGTATGCGACGAAAGAGTGGCCGCCAGCCAGGCAAGAGACCTTAGTTGAGGCATTCCTAGCACAGGCGAGCGATGAAGCTAGTTGGACTTTGTCGGCGGGATAGGCCATGGCTGCTGGATTGACCTCTGGCTTCAGTCGGAGTTGCCATGGTGTGGTTTCCGCTGCCCATGTAGTATCAGCGCTGACGATATTGCGGACACCGGCATCGGTCAGACATGATGAAAGAGATGACTGAGCTAGTGCTATGGATGGTGCGAGGAGAAGGAGGGACTGGACTAGAAGTCGTTTGAAAGAGAGTGATGAGTCCATGATTAGAGCTTAGGCAGGATGAGTGGTAGGCAGAAAGAGTGAAGCCTTGCTCTCTCAAACGAATCTGGGCATACAGCTATCATTATATATCAACTCCGATAACACCACCTGAAGAGAACAATAACCCCCAAACTTCCGCTGGATCCGCTCCACTCTCTCGCTCAGTAAAGCAGGTGCTAAGCCATAAAATCCATCTAGACGTTCTAGACGGGGGATCCCTCTCCCCCCACGGCCAGATCAGTAAACACAGTTCATCTCATCGCAACCCACCAACTCTAAATTCGTACCTCGCGTTTGGCATAAAATCACAAGAAGTCTTGTTTCGGTCCTCACAGCCTTTCTGCCATTGGCACATGCGATTCAGCATCCGTTTATCTTTGGGTCCGCCAAGATATTTATGGTTATCGCCAAGCGATCGTTGTGTATGTGCTGGAATGGGCAGGAGGCTCTGACTTTATGGTGGATATTGTCCACATTAAATGCGACTTGGCAACTATGTATCACAATTATTTAACAAGACAGAGCATCAATCAACAATGCGATAACCATTTATGCGGTCCAATCAGACCATCAATCGTGTTCAGCCTCCAGAGTTTGGTCGTCGGCAGATATCCGCCAAGCTCCCTCTTCCAAACTCTCCATATCCGGACATATCCGACCGAATCATCGGCCGAGCGATACTTCACCCCCTAATTCCTAGAAGTTCTTAATTCTTATATATAAAGCCTGTCAATCTCCCGCTTCGGTATGCGATATCCCAAAAACGCGATTTCCATCATCGTGGGACTGGAACATCCAAGGATGTCCTTGGGTTTCTGACACGTTGAAGCCAAAGTTACTTTTCCGAGGTCGTCTCGGTTAAAAAAGGGGCTGCACAAGCCCCCAATTCAAACTTTGTCCCCACGATGGCACGATGGGTCCTCGCACCTCAAAGAATGTTTACAAATCGATGGAAGAGGTCCATTTCGAGATACGCTTAAAACAACCTGCCTGTTTGATTCACGTACTCAGGGAGCGTATTCGAGCTGCTAGAAGTGGAAGGAAGGACCTTCCCTGTCTGGTTTGTTTATCTGCGATGTGGATCTAGCTAGACGATACCGCCGGCATGCGACGGGAAAGGAAAGGGTAGTGTCAATCTGATAAGATTTGAAGTCTTGGTAAAACATAAGCAATGACCTCATGTGTTCACATGCTTTGAGGCGAAGTAGAAAACTTTGTTTTGCGATTATCAATCGTGAAATGCGAGACAGATAAACAAGAAGATGTGTTCTGTTAAGGTTCGTCAACAATTCGGTCAAGGTTCCCGGAAAAGAGCGGCTTCCGGGATTGGAAGGGGGGCTGTGGAGAACTGCAACGTGCGGATATGCGACTTACAAATCGTCAGGTGATGGGAAGCACTTAAATAAATGTGCCAAGTGAATCGAATTTGGGAGATTTATGGACTTCGTACATATGTAAAAGGCTGTGTCTCGAGAGAGTGTTGTAAATCCCTCTCCAGCGTTGACTTGCTTCGCTGCCCACACTCTTTACCACCTGGACCCGAGTCTCAATCCCACATTCATTTTCCCACCACCATCATCATGACTTCCCTTCCAAAAGCTCTTTTGAAAGCAGCATTGTTTGCGACAACAGCATCGGCAACAAACCTCTTCGTAGCCTGCACAAACGGAAACCTCACGACTCTCTCCCTCACAGGCACAGGAAATACTTCTAACCTCGCCATCTCATCATGGACAAACGAATGCGCCAGCAACCCCGCAGCACTGAATCTCGATTCTCAAAATCGCATTCTGTATTGCATGGATCGTGCGAGCTCGTCATCTGTGAATGGGTCGATGAACTCATTCGATGTTGACACGAACGGGAACCTCACGCGCTTAGCGAGGATTCCAGTTCCTGCATCAGGAGTATGGGCAGGGTTTTTCGGAGCCGAAGGCGGAAATAAAGGACTTGCTACAGTGCACTAGTAAGTCCAAACTCACTCCAAAACCTACGAGATAATCCAGGTGTTGATGCTCGCAACCTAGCAACCGCAGCGCCTACTCCATCATCAGCATCAGCGACGACGGCCAACTCAACGGCCCCGTCCAATCCACATTCCCCACCCTCTCAGCACCCGGACCCATCACCCTCCGTCAAGACCGCTCATACCTCCACCAAATCCAAACAGACCCAACAGGCAAGTATCTCATCATGAACGATCTCGGCGGCGACATGGTCCGCGTCTTCACCTACGACACCGAAACTCTCGCTCCCGTGACCGAAGTCTCTCAACTGCTTACAGAAGCTGGCGTTGGACCTCGTCACGGCCGCTTCTTGACCGCAGCGTCGGGAAAGCTGTACTATTTCTTCGTTGGCGAGTTGAGTCAGAAGGTGTATTCGTATGAGATTGCGTACACGGAGGGCGGGATGAGCTGGACGAAGGTTTTTGAGATTCCGGCTTTGGGGGTTGGGAATGAGAGGGCGCCGCAGACGGCGCCAACGAGTGGTATTGAGTTGACTGTAAGTCTTTCGTTCTGTTGCACTTTGGTCCCCAAGGCGGAATTGTCGCTTTGAGAGGTGGAAGGAAAGAAGCTGACATCTCATAGTCCGACAATAAATTCCTCATCGTCTCCAACCGAGACGTCTCCTTCCTCGCTAAGGACGGACCAACAGACACGCTCTCCACATTCTCCATCAACGCAGACGGAACCCTGGAACTAGTCCAACTTGCTCCGTCTGGAGGCTGGTCACCGAGACAGTTCTCGTTGAATAAGAAGGGTGATCTGTTAGCTGTTGGGCATCAGAATAACTTTACGGTTATTATCTGGCAGAGGGATTTGGTTAGTGGGAAGATTGTTGGGGAGGGGAAGAGTATTACGTTGAGTACGGCTGTTGTGGCGACTATTTGGGATGAGTAGGTTCACGGAGATTGTGGGATGTTTTGGTTTATCTAGGGTGCAATGCTTGCCTAGAGCATCAAATTCAGAAGCTGCTCTGTTGTTATAAAATGCAAAACAAAAATACACACACTGTGAAGAGACTTGATGCTGAACAGAATGTAAATTGTCGATGAGGGAAGTACTGTAGTCCAGATACCGATGAGATCTACCACTGCCATGTTATCAACTTTGGTACTAGTATTTTGAGCGCGGGAGCTAGTGCTGTTTGTAATGAGAACTCGATGGTGGTCGAGTCGGTTAGCGTACCAAACGAGTGAGATGCTAATCGCATCTCGTTCATCTTCCACACAAAGCAAGAAGTTATTGTCTTCCCTTCATCTGGAATATAGAAGTAGAATAATGAGATAAATCATCCCAAGCACAATGAGCTTGATATCTCGATGAATTGAGATGCTGGTGTCAGGTTCGCGGCATCATGTTGTGGTTTGCGGAGCAGAAGAGGCATCTGGCGGACTAGCGACGAACTACATGGAATTTATAGCTAGAATGTGAGCACCGACATCATTTATACTTATTTGAGAACCCTTATTTTAATTTGAGCCTCTTATCGGAAATCACTTGATTGAGCTGTTCATAGTCTCACCTGTAGTGTCGAAATTATGTTTTGGACTGCCTCCTGGGGAGTCGGACTAAGTGTGCGCTTAGCAAATACTATCCAATTGATTTGCCAAGTATAGAAATATCTATATTCCAATCCATATGTCTGATCATCTGTGTTTCCGGTCTCCAGATTTCACAACCGCCTTCTTACCCTTTCTGTCGGCCGTCAAGTCAAGATCACCAACCAACCTTAAGCCACATTTTCATCCACACTGTCTGCTACAAATACAAGGTCACCCATCTCTCAGCAGGAAGGTATCGATACTTCACCATGACTCGAAACTACTATGAGACCCTCGGTCTCGAGCGAAATGCTGAAGCCGAAATAATCAAAACAAAATACCGCACTCTCGCTCTGGAGCTTCATCCAGATAAGAACCCTCAAGATACTGATGCCGCTCCCGTCAAATTCCAAGAGGTAAGATATTGTCATCAAAGCCGGAGACTGTCCTCAATACGTTTGTACATGTAGAGCTAACATTTCATAGATCCAAAGTGCCTACGAGATTCTAAGCGACCCACAAAAATTGTCTAAACTAACTTGTATTTTATAAATAATACAAGCTTAAATATAGCCGGAGTGGAAGGGTACCACGCATTCTTTCATTTGACCGCGATGAAGAGGAGCCGTTGGATGACGAGAAAGTTCTCAGGCTCATCAAGAATAAATTTACGCCGGAGAGGTCTGCTGACTCGCCGCTTTCGAAGGAGGAGAAAAGAGCGGAGAAGCATAGGGAGGAGCAGAAACAGGGGAGAAGGAGTGAAGATGAGGAGGATGAAGAAGATGAGAAGGATGAAGAGAATGTTGTGGTGGAATTGACGGCGAAGGAGATGCGGAAGCCCACGAAACCCAGATATAAGCATCACTCAGCACTGGAGAACATTCTGGGGCCAAGCTTGGGCCGAGGCAGAGAAGCGCAAGAATGCGGTATCTTCATATCCAGATCCCCATCCACTTCAGAAGCTGGTCAATCGCCCCAAGATCCAGTCAGACGCTATCCAAAAGCTTGGAGAGCTACTATATGGATAGATGAGTGCAGCTATACATGCTTACGGCTGTGAAGCAGCAGTGCATGATTACTACTGGGGAGCCAATGGAGCCGCCATCCTGAACGCTTTGGTTCCAGACTCTGCGAAAAAAGAGGGCAGGATCAATTTGAGTGATGTCAATTGGAAGGGAGTACATCACAGCTTTTTAAATAAGGCTGCCAAGGAGAAGACCCCACCTGTTGAGCTTGAAGGTGGGTTGTTCGAGCTCATGGACTAAACGAAAACGGGAGCTTATGGAAACAAGTTCCTGCATTCGGAAGATCATAAAGATGATAGTGGGAGCAGTTGAGATATTTCTGAGATCTCCGTACAACATGCTGCATCGGTAACAGCTCGTTGTCGTGACGATTTGATCAGGGAGTTTTCCAATACGAAAACGTTGAACCTGGGAGGAAATTTCGGAGTGCTAAATTTGTTACCGTAGAAATTCAATTGATGGTCTGCATTCTTAGAGACACACGGCTATTCTGTGACACACGGCTATTCTGTTCTTGTGCTGTACGCCATAGAATTCATTTGCCAGCCTGTCAGCCTTTGAGAGCCACACGGCACCGTCCTGAATTCAGCCAGCTTCTGTTTTGTGAGCTGCCCCATGAAATGTTTTCATTCGCTAAGTTCTAGCGCCGACTTTCAGGCGTCCAACCACACCCCAACACTTGACTATCACACAGCGTCGACCAAGCGAACTCTGTGTCCCGGCCGACTTTCTTTTGAAGTAGCATCGCCTCCACGCGGCTGATCTGCCAAGGACCCAGATACCCACCGACCATAAAGCCATACAAGAACCAACCAGTGCCGTCACAATGGCTGATGTAGGTTGACCAAAAGAAGAATTCGAAGCTGCGATAAGGACTTTCTGTGGTTGCAGTGTATTCAGAATGAGTGGACAAGATTTCAATTGCCGTGCCGTCTCCCTCACTTGGTCGAGTTGATAATGTGCAGAGCTTCCACGAGACTGTTGGCAGCTGTTCAGACATTTTTCAGCTGATGGCGGGGTCGAGAAAGAGATAAAGCCTTGTGCTCCAAATCATGTCCTTTCAGGCTGTGGTTTCCTTCGTGACATCATAATAAAATACATCAAATCTTCCTTCATCTTCTCTGGTCCATCGGTGGACATCCATTCCAGTATCACGTGAATCATGTCTCCTTCCTTGTGGCTCACCCTCTCAACAAGCTGGGAGCTCGGTAACGTTCGAGCCGTACTGGCCTTCTTGATCAACGTCCTACTGGCCATCGGTCTCTGGATCATCTCATATGCCTCCTGGAAACACGGCGCTGCCCGAGCCGCCCGTACTTCGCGGGTTCCCCTCCTGTCACTTCTCTCCATGAGCGGTATTGGTGATGCAATCGACGCTATCTTTGTCATCAGCTTCAGTATGGGATTCAGAAGACTTCTGTTGATACTGATTCAGGCTGGAGCCATTGTCGTGTTGAGCATCACAGTGATCATTTCCGGTCCCATCGCTCGATACTCCACCCGACGTGGCATCGAGATCCAGACACAGGATGTGCAAGGCTGGCTTGCGACAACGAACCATAGCAGTATGGGGGGCGCGTTCGTGAGATGGAATCAAACTATTGAAAGACTGAATTCTGCCAACTTTCCAATGGATAAACTCCTGGACTTTCAGCCCGACAATAGAGTGCAGTGGCAATACGAGAGCGGGGAGTGGAACTCTAGCTGGGCGGTTTCTTGTACCTGGACACCACAGACTCCCATCACTCTCGAAGTGACAGGAAACTCTTCCGGATATCTCTTCGACGAGATCCCAGTCATCAGAAGTATCTTTCCGCCTGAGACTCTAGAGTCAGGCTATAACATTTGGATGGACTGGGGAGGGGCGTACGAGGGCTCAGACGTCAACAAAGATGTGATTATATTCCTTCTGGCAGAGACGGATCCCGAGCTGGCGATTGACGAGAACACTGGGCTGCTTCGAAATTACCAGCCTCTCCACCTAGTCCTCAGTGCCGTTCATCTTCACAATGTCCCAAGATCCGAAGACCAAACAGTTACGAATTTCGGCACTGGGCCAGTCGAATCGTCTTCGTACACGATGGCCAACTGCAACATCGAACGGGCACAGAATCGCACGAATGACGACCTCGATTTTGACGTGGTGCAACACATCGCCTTCCCATGGACCATAGATGCCGATACGACCATATCAGCGTTCGCATCTTTCTACCAAGCTGGAATCGCTGAACAGTCTTTCAACGGAGAGCCAATCTATCTTCCTTCTGGCGAAGACCTGTTCCGATTCTATCAAGCGTATATGATCAGCAAGGACACGCAATACAAACAAGTGGTCACCAGAAGACTCAGTGTCGAGGTTCCCAGCGTACAGTTGTCAGTCGTGGCCTTGGCGCTGATTCTGCTGTACGTCGCTGCGATGGGCATTGTGCTTTTATGGGCAGTTTTAATGATGCGGATACCGAAAAGCATGCGGATCCCGAGAACAAAAGTTGAGTGGATGATGCAGGGTGTCAGGGAGGTTGGTGGGAGAGAAGTTGATGCGGGGTTGTGGGAGGTGGGTTGGGATGGTTTGAAGAGGGGACTGAGAAGTGCAGTGCTGGGAAGGGGTGTAGGTCCCATGGGAGGTACCAGTATGAACATTCAGCTTGGTCAAGATGTGGAGAGGCCGTCGGTTGTGCAGGTGCTGGGTGGTAAACATTGATTCCCTGGAAATTCTGTTTTCCTGGGCCGACCAGGTCATCTTCGGTTGCGACCTGGCTAAGGTGTCTCCAATACTGGAAGGCTTTTCAGTGATTTCATATGCTATTCTGACCTCAAATTATTGGTTCTCATCGAATGTGCTCTAACGCTAGGAATTGTCTATTGTCTTGCACTCATCAATGCCTCTGTTTGTGTCCCCACAATTACTATCGCTTAAGCCGTCTCGTACCTCCGTTGGTGATCGTTCTCATCGCAATCGTCTTTACACAATTGCCAATGCTATAAGTTCCGCTTGACAGGAGTCTCGAAACCAACTCAGATTTCGACTGTTCTATCGTCTATANATCCTACTTCCAGCTTTAGGACTATTGATAATCCCCGCTTTTTGGAGTTGCTCCGCCAGCTCGAACAGCATGGCATCACAACCTGGGGCAGCAATGATGTCCACTGCCACCGGTAGAACCTCTTCATGCATAGTTATCGTCGAATTGTAAGAAGCTTGTCCAACTGAAATACATGTTAATTCCTATTCTTCGCCAATAAAACTCACTTTCTTGGGTGGGAGCGGGGTACACTTTCGCGGAAACACCACATCCGGTACTCCAGCGATAGGGCCGATACTAGACACTCCCCACCAAAGTGGAAGCCCGGGTGGATCTCTGTACAAGTTTCTGTAATTCGGCGTAGCCAGTGTCCCGGGATACAGTAGCAGACTGTCCGAGCAACTGCCCGGCACGTTTCTTATTACCTCACTATTCCACCAGTCCGTGAAAACAGTCTTGTTGTGTATGCCGCTCTCCAGATCTTGTTCGGTAAGATTGTAACGTGCCCAATTCCAGCGCACGAGAGGACTTGGATCCAGGAACGGAGTTCGGCCATTGTATGCTGCTTGGTAATCGGATATGAAGGGAATGCCGAAGATGTTGTACTGTTGTTTGGAGATCAGTGTTCCGTATGTATACTGCAGAAGTTCTGTGAGAGTGGTAGTATTCTCGACGACTGCCTGTTCTGAATCTTTCCACATTGAGCCGTAATCTAGCTCTGAGGTAGGCTCGGTAGTTTTTAGAAACGTTTCCAGCTTTGCAAGGAAATCGAGAAGAACTCCCTCGGCTTCGTTGCTTGCATTCAGTGGGAATCCGCTGGTGTAGATCGTCTTGGGGAAGGAAGAAAATTCTGTCAGATTGCCGGAATATAGGACCTCTCCAGCAGTCTTCCAGAGTGTTGCGTCACGAGTCAAGAATCCTGGTGTGTCCATCAGAGCAGAAAGGGGCATCTGTAACACGTCAGTACGTTCTCCAAAGAATCGCAAACAGTTGACGTACCACATTGTCTAGAGTCACAAGCCCATGAGTTGGTCTGTTACCATATGCTCCATTGACTTGCGCGGGGTTTCTAACACTGCCCCCGGTGTCACTTCCAAGTGCTAGGTCCAACCATTCGTAAGCACCAATGCCGGCACCAGGTCCGGAGGACGATGAAGAAGGGTCGGAGTATCCATCTCCACGTGCGTTGAATGGCGAGTGATAGTCGACCCAATCAGCAGTTGCAGTCTCACCATTAGCAAATTGAGAAGTTTTCATCTTGCCGACAATGATAGCACCGGCATCGATGAGCTTCTGAACTGCTGGGGCGGTGGTGTTGCGCTCTGGGTAGAGATCGTAGTAGGCTCTGTTCCCACAGCCACGTTTGGTGCCAGCGATGTCGTAGATGTCTTTGATTCCAAGTCGAACCTAATTTCCGCTATCAAATACTGCTCATTGTGAGGTCTAGGAAACTAGTTCAGTTGTACTTACGCCTGCCAGTGGCTGAGATATCGTCTTGGTGTAGTATAAGCGAGATGGGACTCCGATCGTTGGTGATTGGACGCCCTGCGAGATCGTCAGTCTCGAGGTTCTTCGATTCTTCTAAACACATACCGCAATTGAAGCCGATAAGGTGCTGAAGTTCCCATCAGCTTGGGCGATTGTCCCCTCCGTAAAAGCTCCCTCATAATCCGAGTACAGTCTCCATGCCTGGTAAACATCCCCAGTATACGCGTGAAGAAAGTATGGACCTATCGGAATTCTCTCTGAGCAGTTGATTGCTGAAGCAGACAGGAAATTGGACGAAGAGGTCATGAATAGTGTATTGCCAAAGGAAGTCAGGGCAGTAGTGAGAGAAGTGTTGAGGTATGTCGAAGTTTCTGAAGCAAGATAGATTGCTTTGTAAAAGTCAATTGACCGGTTTCAGAGTTTGGAATGAGTAACAACTTGCCTTGCAGGAATCCAGGATTGAATACATCATCTGTAGCGCTGTACTTATCAACTTCCCCTTGAAGCATAGTTGCATCGAAGTTGCTGAAGTTTGTTCTCATCACTGTCAACGGAATCAGATCTTCCCCGGGAGTCGTAGCAGCCTTAATCTGGTTTGATGCAACACCTAGCCTCGAGACTGGGGCACTGGGTACATAGTAGTAAACATCATTGACAACGACAGTGCTTCCAGCTTTGTAACTCCCAGCGGTGACGAGATTCGCAAGTGCGAACGCTCCCGCCCCCAATTTTACAGCTGCGGAAAACATGGCTGCAATGAGTCACAGAGAGAGGATGATCGAAAGAATGAAGACTTGACAAAAATTGAGGAACGTTCTTCTACTTATACCTTAGCATCGCAATCTTGACAGTACGAAGATGCACTTTGGTCGTCTCAAGAATGGGAGGCTCTGCTCTCATGCCCCACTTCTCCCAGGATGTCCACTACCAATTCCCTCGCCTGACCCCACTCTGATACTTTGTTGATGATAACTTTTTCCTCTTGATTGTCCTCTAATAACATAAATTTCTGGAGTTTTTGGCCTAGGACACCACTCCTCAATGCGATTTATGTATGCGCATACTAAGAGTTCTTGCCTGTCTGACGCCCACACGTGAGAGACGGAATAGCTACACTGGGGGATTTTTGCCCTTTGGAAGTATACAGCTGCTTATATCGTAGGCTCTCAACGATCTAGAAGTCCAGAAAATGGCGGTGAACTGGCAAATAGCCATGTGGAGAGGTAAGCAGGCAGCATGTGAACTTAAATAGCTGCAGATCTGGTCTCGAAAGTGGGATCAAGCAAGCTGCTGACTATTACAGAATTTAGCGAGGAGCAAGTCTTGGCTCTACATCTTGGCTCTACACTTGAGCAAGCGAGTCTCATAAGTGTTTGGAGGGGGCAACTTCATATTTATAGACAGGAAGTTGGCTCTCGTATCTTGGTGTTGCCATTCGCTGATGTTGAGCTTTGTGCACGACCCGGTCGAAAGAAAGCGAAGTCAAGATTAAGATCAAAACCTTGCAATGAAGCTTCGGCAGGTACTTTCGTCTGAGCTTATATGGTGTCTTAATAAAATTTGAGAAGATGAGCCCTTGATTGTATCACGATTCCTCATGATGTGGAAGTGATGGCGCACTCGCTTAAGTCCACCAGCATCTCTCATCACGACACTCCACTCGCCCAGCTGCTTTCGTGCCCGCCCGCCTTTGCCGTCCCTAAACAAGCCAAAACAATCTATGCTTGCCCTTGTAATCTGGTCTCAAGATCTCGTTATTCATAAATCCATGCAGGTAACAGTCTCCAACCAATTGCCAACGCTCAGCCGACCGACTCCCATCATCCGCGGTACAGCTGGGTGCATTGCCTTTTCCCTTATCTAGACAAACTTTGCGAAGAAGAAATGGCGTCTCGGCGCCATGAAAGAAGACGATTGCATCTCCAGGCTCCAATGAAACCGGTCCAAGTCCTATGTAGCCAGATTTGGTGGTGAAAAGGCTTCTCCCATGGCCAACTGCTTCGACCAATTCGAGAACCTGCGTCACCGTCTCTTGGCTAGGAAGCATGGCGCACTGTGATATCTTGCAGGGAGAAAGATGCCTTTCGATGCATATCAAGCGTCTCATCCACTGAGCCATTCCATCTCCAGCTCCGGGACTCGAATCCATGTTGACAACATCGAGCAGTACCCCCCTGATTCGGATTACAGCGGCATCTTTTTCGTCGAAAGCAATGTCTTTCTTGCCCATTCGGCACGCTTCATACGAAATACCGAAAGAATGACCGATCCGAACACGAATCCGAGTATCGTTACACGTCCAATCCGGAACCCAGGTTGGCAAAGCACGTTTCTTGCAAGTATGCCTTACTAGCCCAGCATAACATAGGCACCTTAGATCCCCTCCTAGGAGATGATCAATTGCGAACTGGCGAAACGCATCTTCGTCTGACGCATCGTAATTCGGTGTGATCGGTATGATATCCCTGCTGCTTTGTATTCCGAGGAGTGCATATATCCGGTCCTTTGGTTCCCTACAGATCCTTTCAGAATTTTTCGCAACGAGCTCTAGTATACCTGGCTCTAGACACGGGTCTTCTATGTTTTGAGTCACGAGTCGCACAAGACACAGGTTCGCTGCTGTCCGTAAATTTGACGGATCCATTTGCCGAAAATACGAATCTTGTTTGCTCAGGTAATTTAGTACCAGTGTTCCCAACAGAAACTCAAGACCATCGAGCTTTTTCTCCCCATTCTGCAGGGTAAGCTTAAGTGGAAGAGCCATTTCTTGAACGATCCACAGCCGCTGGAACCAACTCTGTCCAAAAAAGCACGATAAGTGCTCATTCATAGTTAGTTGCGACAGCTTTCCTGCTGTTGTTCGAGCTAGCTTGTCTAAAGCAGCGACTAGGTCATGCGGCAATCGACCTGGCCTGGCAAAGGTTTGAGGAATGGTTTCTAGGCCAAAACCATGATTCGAAGAGGTTCTGGCTAATTGAGCTAGGAGATCGATGGAAATGTCAGAAGTGAGAGAGCTTGTTCCAAGCCAGACCAAGCACTCTTCAGTGTTTCGGTATATGCTCGCCATAAGAGATACTTGAGGTCCTTTTTCTGTTGAGCCATAACTCTGATCAATACATATCGCATCGACCCAGAGCCGCCGCCTGCCGGACTTTCTTCTCAAATGTCGAAGGGCCAGGCCAAGGTGTGAAGTAATAGGGAATACGCCCTCCGGAAGTTCAATGTTGTCGTCAAAAACTGGCTCGCCCCACGCATAAGAGAGCGCCTCGTATGATGGCGTGTCAGCAAGCTTAGCGACGATGAACTTGCCACGCAGTCTTGACCTTTGAAGCTTGCCAGTTTTAAAGCTTGTGAAGTCAAGGATCTTCGGCACGGAAAGCTCAAGGATTCGTATCTCTATGTGTGGGTCGATTTGAGGATACTGGAAAGGGGGTTTGATCGCGCTGGACGAAGCGACGTGACGGTGGCCTTGACCTGAGGAAGCCATGGTTGTGTTCAAGAGCGATCGAGATCTCGCTTTGAAACGATGTAGACTGAGTTAGCTGATTGTTAGAAGAGATTCAGAAAATAGATCGATGACAGCATTCAAATGAAGATAAAGACGTGGCGGCGTCTTACCCGATGTTGCATGGCATATCTACGCCCGGCTCCAGTACCGTCGTTCCCTTGTGAAGGCTGGGAGCCAATCTGAATCACATCCACCGACATGCATGACCAGGCCGCTCCAGCACCATCCAATCATCGCTTAGGCCATACATACCCAACTTTGTAAACTCTCTGGACGGCACCTTGAAACAATAACAACTAACATTTGGGTATAAACAAAACAGAACAAAACGAACCAAACGAACAATCGACCCCATCAAACCAAATCCCCATCCCCCTTCGGCGAGCGATGTATCTCAACAGTCGTGCTCATCATAATCCCATCCTTCATAATAGAATCCTCATCCCACGAATCGTCTCTCTCCCCATCCCTCCCCTTCTTCCCGTTCCCCCTCCCGCCCGTCACGCTCGGCTGTCTCTGCATCCCCTCCATCTCCATCACATCCTCGAACGTATGTAGATTCTCCGCACTCTCACTCGTCGTATACCCATTCTTGCTCCTGCTTCTCGAATGTAATGGATTGGTCGAAGTATTGTGCGAAGATTTCTTATTCCTGTTCTTCGTTTTCGGTTTTGGATTGTGATTGGTGTTAGTGATGATGGTGTTATTGTTTGGGTGTGTCGTGTTAGTCTGTGAACGAGAGGCATTAGATATCTTATCGGCGAGGGACTTGAAGAGGGGTCGGTAGGTAGTTATGGCCATGCAGATTATGCCGATGGCGGGCTCGATGATGGACCAGATTGCTACTTTGAAAGTGAGGAATGTGAAGTCTTCTTCTGGGTTGCTGAGGTTGTTGATGTAGATTATGCGGATGATGACCGAGAGGCCGGCACTGTGTTTTGTTAGCCCCATCCTGGATCTCTTGGAAATGAGGACTATGAGCGAACTTACAGAATTCCCAATGTTAACAGTCCTCCTACAATGCACTTCGTCTTGCGATTCATCTTTAGATCCCAGATCACAAAGAGAGGTAAGATACCAAATGTCAGATCTGTAGTAGCCACGAAGACGGAGAAGACGATTGTGAGATCAGCGATCAGTTTAGGCGAGAAGCACTTTCCGGTCCCGTCGGTGAACCGATGCCAGAAATATGAGATGGGCTTGCACTGGAAGACCATGAAGCCGAAGTACATGATTGACACGAATATCATGGTGGCCAGTGTAGTTCGGATAGTCCAGACATGTGCTTTGAGGCTGACAATTCGGAGGAGGAAGAAGCCGATGGACAAGCGGATGAGGAGGGAGGTTACGACGTAGATTAATTCCGAGGAGTACCAGTACTGTTAGACATCATCAGCCTTTGTCCTACTGACGTTCAGGGAGGGTTTCGTACTTTCATGACAATCGGTAAGTCTTTTCTCGCGACTGTCTTCAAGTGTTGTCCATTGCCATAAAGAGTAGCGACAAATGCACACATCGCCAGTACAGAAAAGCATGCCTGCAATCCATCAGCTGAGCTTCCTTTTAGGAAGAAATTCTCGAGAAGGTAGACTAACCTGACTAGCAAGAAACAGCCAATCTTCAACCTTCCAGATCTTCAGGACGAACCTCCGAACATATATCCTCACGGAGGAGAACGCCCACGTCAAAATAAACGGTACTATCGTACAAGCCACCAGACTCGGTCCATTGCCTCGATCAATATATCCCATCTCGACCCTGAAGCGCCAACTGTGCGCCGGTGACCCAAATAAAAATACAAATACAATCCAGATCCAGACAACTCAAACCCTAGCACTCTGAAAGGAGTCGACTCGTAGATTTTGACTTTCAAAACGGAGAACGAACGGACACGGTGGGGAGCAGGATGGGATGACTTGCATATGTACTCTTTGACAACTGGGATGATCGTTAAGTTATGGACCTGATGGGTGGGTAGTGGGGGATGTGAGGACAAGGATGCTATGCGAGCAGACTAGTCGATGGGGCGAGTTTCTCGATGGGCTCAAACGCCACTACTCTAGAGAGAGGGACTAAAGAACAATGTAATACTAAGGCCGGCATGCCAAGCTTACCTACTTACTGTAGTCCCGGATATGTAGCCCCCGAATTTGGGCTTGAAATTGACCTAGGCTGGAAGAACAACGTTGCCGTTTTGATGTGAGGCGTCGTCACTGGTGCGCTTTCTCGGCTCAGGTTGCGTGGGTAGCATTACTGTTATACCTAGAGGGACTTCATGAGGCTCGAGGTATGGGACCAGGAAACATGAAAGAGAGAAGTCCATATTGAGACGAGACAGAAGATTTACCGGGTATCTGACTTTCCATCCTTCCATGAGTTCCACAGATCTCGATTTTTTTCTCGATGTCGTGTGCACATCATGGCTTGGCGGTCGATCAAGCAGATAAGAGGGAAATCTCCAGCGGTATGAAACGACCGGCTGGATTCGAGATCGCTCGCTTACTCTCAATCCCTACAACTTCGAATCCACACCACCTATTCATTTTCGCGGGTCGGAGGTGAGCATGTCAGGATGTTGAAGGTTGTTGATTTTTCGGCCCGTTAGCCTACCTGCTCTCCTGAGTCGTGCATGAATTTCTTAGTCAAGGATCACGGCTTCGCTTCGCAAGACACCAACGTCTAGTGACCAATCTCAGAGGAGAAGGACGGCTGGGCTGGCGCTGGCTCGTGTTTCTGACACCTGCCAGTTCAGACGAAGGCGAGTTTCAGGCGGGATAAGTTCCAAACGCGGCAGTTTTCTCGAAGCGTGGGTGGCTTTTTAACGGCTTCTAGAATAGAACGCGTCGGCGAGACGGCTGAGTATTGGAGCGGGTGGACGGAATCATGGAACTATTGAATGAACGACACTTGCTGCTGCTGCTGGCTTGATGCTTGCCTGTGGCTTTTTGACACATGGGACAGGCGTTTGAATTCTATGATTAATGCCATGTCATCCCGTGCCTTTCATCCCGCTAATCGGAGATTGTTTCTGGTCATAGTTAGCTCCCGCACTTGCTCGTCTGCACTTGCTTAACCGTTCTGATTCTAGATTCGGGTTTGTCTGTCGATATCCGACAGCCAGGTTGAAGCTCGAGGGATGATATCTTGCAGAATTGCCGGATACATGTTGCGACTGTGGCATATCACGAATCTCGAGTCGCTCGCCACCTACAATACCTCGGGTAGGAACAACCAGTCCTAAATTGCCAGATCTACACGGTGGCCCATCAGCGGCCGTGTACATGACAGTTCCCTGCGAGACCAGAACGGCGTGCATCCATCCGACTGCTGGAGTTCCCTTATGAACCCCATGGGTAGAGTTGGAGAAGACTCCAGCTTGGAGGCGGACCTCGAAAGAGGACAATATACGTCTAAAGGCGAGATGGGAAGTGCTGGTTGCATGATTCTGACGATCTAGGCCCTATTCAAGAACAAGACACGATTCTTGCTGTAAGTATATACTTCCTCCTATTCCAATACCATGCCCTACCAGTAACACCAACCCCACAAGTTATTCCAATTCACCAAGTCTCCTGTCTATACCTACCAACCTGCTCCATCCTCTCAACAACCTTCTCTGCATTTTCCCTGTCCCCTCCCGGCGTTTGCCTCTCCTCGATAACATCAATAAAAGCCTCCCTAACAGCTTTCGGCATACTCCCCGAACTACCACAAACGAAAATAAACGCCTGTTCCTTCAGCAATTTGTATATCAGGTCTCCATTCTCCCGAATTTTATCCTGGACATAGACTTTTTTGCCTGTTGGATCGTCGCGGGAGAATGCTGGGTAGACCTCGACTTTGAAATTCTCGTTTTTCCACTCGTGTTCGTAGAAGTAGTCGGCGTCTTTGTTTCGACCGCCAAAGAAGAGGTAGTGACGGCCGAAATCAATGCCTTGAAAAGCTAGCTCGCGACGTTCCCAGATCAGCGAGCGACATGGTGCGAGGCCTGTTCCCGGTGCGACGAGGATGAGTGGTAGTTTGGGCTTGAGGTCGAGGTTCTCGTAGAATTTGCATTCGCTTTCGAAGCGGACCATGAGATTTGCGTCGGGTGGAAGAGCAGCGAGGAAGCGAGTGCAGAGACCGCGACGGACCTTGGATAGGACAGTCTTGTAATGAACGACTGCGACGAGTAGTTGCACATCGGTGGTGTCTTTCTGGGAGATTTTTTGAATTCCTCCGCTGGCTATACTGTATTGTCTGCCGCGGATGACTGGAAATACTGTTGTGACGATGTTGAAAGGGAGTTTGACAGATTGGAAATCTTGCAGCACCTCGAGAATGCCTCGCCGTGGACGTGTGGCGTAGTCGAAGAACTCGTCCGTATAGGCTGGATTCGAGAATTCGAGTAGACGTTCTTTGTGTGTCGGATCATCAGTATAGTGTGCTAATATTTCGAGGACACTCCGTTGCGGGATAGCCGTGATGTCCAGATTGACCGTCAGTAGATCTCGTAAGGTGGACTTGGGCATCATCCAGCAGTCCTTGGGAGCTGGCGGAACAAGAAATTTGTCGAAGAACGCAGCGCAGCCTTCGACCTGGAACTTGAGAGGTTCATCTGCAACGTCATTCCAGTCCATCAAATCTATTAACGCTTGAACGTCATCCGGGAAGTTTTGGGGGAAGATAGTAAGTGTATCGCCAGGCTTGTAGTTGATGATACCAGGGACAGAGAATGTGATCTCACGGACATCCTGCCAGTGTGTTTTTGGTGTGAGACGCTTGTTTGATGAAACAAATGCAATCAAAGAGTCCGGAATTGGAGGCAAAGGCAGATCTTCTAGTATGGGATCGGCATTAAGGTCTCGAGGTGGGAAAGGCTCCTTGAGTTGAGCGCAGGGAACATCAGGGGTGCTGTCTCTTGGTGGGTCGTACTTCATGTCGTTCTCAGGCTCCGGAGGGAGTGAGCGGCGTTGAGAATCTCGGCCGTTGAATAAAGTATGGTTTGTTTGGTCATTTGGGGGTTCTGGCTCTGCGATTTGGTGTGTCCATTTGAAAGGAAGGAGCACGTCTGGGGGTATGGGCTCTACTCCTTCCGGTAATGGATAGGTAGATTGGATATGGGTTTGAAATTCAGCAGCCCAGGAAAGGTAAGCTCCATCGAACCTGGGCTTGTCAGTAAAAGATCGGGATAAGAGCAGTCCGAATAGAATAGCTTTGCTTGAGGGATTGGCTAAGCCCCGATAGATTCGAAACAACTCGTCGACCCTCCTTGTATAGATTCATTCTAGAAAGAACTCACCCGTCTTGATGCTGATCATCAGCCTCGCCTCGTGGAAATATCTCTTTCGCACCCAAGCCTTGAAGTCGTACATGAAGCAATCGAGCTGCGCGGTTGAATCTGCTGATGTCAGTCACATGACTTTGATTGGCTGCAACATGCCTTACTTTGCATACGAGCTATCCCCCAACCCAAATGTCGTAAAGTGCAAGCCTTCCAGGCACGTAGGGGAGAGATTCTTCTTCAGCAGGCTCGTCCATAGTCTCCTTGAGTTCTTCGGGAATTCACCTTGCCCTGTGGTGGATGTCACGAGGACTAGTAATGACGCCTTGCGCAAGACGTCGACTTTGAGTGTTGGGATTTTCTTCTATCGTTCTCATGAGCTTGCATTCCGGGTGTGTTTATAGGAATAGAAAGATGGCTTACCACTTCCCCAGACTTCATCTTCTTTTCCACGACCTCCGCGAAATCGTCCATCTCGGTTACGATGGTCTTGAAATGCAACCTCTCCGTGATTTGACCCAGGCGGCCAGCCACATCGTGGCTGTTCCCTGTTTCTGAGCCATAGAGAATGAGTGCGTATCTATCGTGGGGTTGGCCGTTAATTGTTTGGCTCATTGTCATGTTTTAAAGGACAGATGATATCGTAGTGGCGATTGACGAGAAGTTTTGGTGATGAGCAAGCGAGAACGCCGGGATCGGATGAGGATTGGTTGGGTGGATGAGTGTGGAAGGTTTCGACAAATTGCTCGCCGAACATGTTTTGTACATTGATTCCCATTGTTTTATTTTACAAATCAATTGCCAGAAAATCATTGCCATTCAGGATACCTAGATAGATCCTAGATAGGCATCATCTTGCTAGTCATGATCACGGGATAGCACTAATTCTGGGGCTCTGGAATCTTTTCAGAGCTTCATCTGCGACTCTGGATAACTTCGTACAATTTTTGTATGCATCAACGAGATTGTCTCGGAGAACGTGATACGAATGACCAAATCCATCGACTGACCTTAATATCTCGCCCTGCTGACCTGCATTCCAAGGTCCATCTTGTTTGTTCGGGCAACAACAGGACAACATCAAAGCTTTCTGGACGTCGATCCTTGGTTTTATTGGAGCTACGGCCTCACCCCGAGATTACGATGCAATTGCTGGAGACAAAGTCATTGTATTTGTCGTTGAGTTTTGTTGTTTGTTGTTTTTTGGACTCGACTTCTTCAAATCAGTCGTGGATGGAAAAGGGGTGCATTGCTACGAAGGTCGCAGCCCCTTAATCTCAACGAGGGATCTCCGACGAGGCCAAAGTGCAGCCTCGTCATGACAATGTAGATAATTAACCGACGTGGTAAGTCTAGACTCGAAGCTTCTGCTTCGGAATATGTGTACAGTACTTGGCTAGGATAGATTCCCGACTCCGTGGTGGTGTAGATGTCAAATTTCTTTGCTTGAGCCTCACTCATAAACAATCTGACAAGTAACGTAGCTGGTATCAGCCTGGAGACAAACATGCAGGAATCCGAAGATGCAGCCTTGTGCGGTGAGTGACTCCAATGGCAGACTTCTGGAAGACTTGGAGTGCGGCGAGGCCCAATGACCGTTTAGCGTCCCAGACATTTGTTGCAGGCTAACCCTCCTTTCCAGGGCTCCAAAGGCTCCACAGCACGGGATGCATTTCGTGGATGACTCTTTGACAGGTGCCGGTCGGGGGATGATGCATTTGCAGCTGGGCAAAGGCACACAGTAAATGTGCTGGTAAGCTGTATAGCAGAACTGCAGAATAATTCTGTGAATTGGGTGGACTGTTTATGTGGCTTATATTGATCAGCAGAGAGCAGTACCTCCGTACCCATGGTCTAGATGAAAATATCAGCCGGCATAAGTATTCATTTCTAACTACCTGTCCTTTCACAATCAGTCAGCACTCTCCATAGTACTACTGTGCAATGTTATATTTAGTGAAAATAGCTTCATAATTGCCTGAATAAGCCCCATCTTCCCCATCGATTCACGGCCTCCTCTCCCTATCACATCCCTATCACTTGTCCCAATGCCCCAGCAATGTCCGCTCCTACCAATTGATTCGAGTCGTTCTGGCCCACCAAGGTGAAATGCCCCCATCATGCCTGCCTCGACCCGTTGCCGCTAAGCCCCTTCTGGTTTCGCCCATCTCGCTAAACAAAAAAGGGTGCGGCTGCTGGGAATGATATATTTCGCACGCGCAGCTTCCCCTTCCTCCCTTTCCCTTCCTTTCTTCGACTACATCACAACAAGATCCGATCACAGTTCATCAAACTCCCAACCCCCCAAACAATCTCCAAACAAGACTTCTAGGGCACCTAGCTACCCTACTTCAACTCCCCCATTTGTTCAAGAGTCAATCCACACTCAGCGAACGTCGACAATCCAACCACCTCAATCACAAGTTCAGTTCTTCAGTCAATCCCACACCCACCACAATCACCATGTCTACCATCGTGGAGAAAGTTTCTGACGCCGTCAACGACGTTACTGCCGCTCTTGGCAACACCTCAATTTCCGACAAGCCTGCCGATACCACAACCACTGGCGACAAGGACAAGTCTGCTACCAACGATGCAGTCTTGGCCAGCGCCGCAGAGGGTCGCAGACTTTATATCGGTAACCTCGCATACGCGACGACCGAGGGGGAGTTGCAAGCTTTCTTCAAGGGATACCTAATGTAAGATACCCCGAATCTGCACTTCATCTTGCTGTTCAGTCTGCTCAGCTTTGTCCCTTTGTTCTGCTCGATCTTCTGGACAGATCAGGAAGGCACGGTGGCAAGTCGCGCCTGCAGACTTTCTTCGAGTTCAGCGTTAGCAGATGCATCATCAGCGCGTTTGAGCTTGACGGTTACGTATTTGTTACAGATGCTGACAGTTCTCTTTACAGTGAATCCACCTCTATCCCAAAGAACCCACGTACCGACCGCCCAGTTGGATATGCCTTCGTCGATCTCTCTACACCAAGTGAGGCTGAGCGCGCCATCGCTGAGCTCTCCGGAAAGGAGATCCTTGAGCGCAAGGTCTCTGTTCAACTTGCCCGCAAGCCTGAGCCAAATGCCGAGAAGGGTGAGGGTGCTGCCAGCGGTGGTGAGGGGGCTTCGGGAGGTGAGGGCCGCCGTAGACAATCTGGTCGTGGACGTGGCCGAGGCCGTGGACGAGGAGGCCGCGGTGGACGTAACCGTGGTGCAGTAAGTTTACAAACAAAGCTCCAGACATACAAGACATTGACTAACGGTTTAATAGTCTCGAGGCGAGGAGGGTGCTGAGCTCCCAGCCGGCGAGGTTCTTCCTTTGACCGAGACCACCAACACCGAGACCAAGGATAAGGAGGCCAAGGACACCAAGGAGAAGGCTGAGAAGGCTCCTCGCGTTCCCCGTGAGAGACGTGAGCGTGGCCCACCAGCTGACGGAATCCCATCCAAGAACAAGGTCATGGTTGCCAACCTCCCATATGATCTCTCTGAGGAAAAGGTACGTTTAGAGATATGCTCCTGAGTTTCGTATCTAACATATTTCCAGCTCAAGGAACTCTTCGCTGCTTATGAGCCATCCTCCGCCAAGATCGCCCTCCGCCCAATCCCCCGCTTCATGGTCAAGAAGCTTCAAGCCCGCAACGAACCCCGCAAGGGACGTGGATTCGGTTTCGTCACTCTGGCCTCTGAGGAGATGCAACAAAAGGCCGTCGCTGAGATGAACGCCAAGGAGATCGAGGGTCGTGAGATCGCTGTCAAGGTCGCCATCGACAGCCCAGACAAGACCGATGATGATGCAAATGCTCCAGCTGCCGAGGCTGCCACCGAGGGCACCAACGGCGCCGCTGAGACTACCACTACTGCTGCTTAAGCAGATGTAATACTTTGTACGATTGAGAGGTGCTACATTCCACAGACAATACACAGCTGCATACTTTGCTTTTTGGAGCACCTGGTTGATGGAGAACTCGGTCCTATGTTTACACTGGACCTGTTCGACTGCTATGACTTTCCTTTGAGTGGAATACAGATCTGCGAGGTGGACTTCCTGATTTTCAAAATGTGGTCTCAGGATTCACTACGACGAGCGGATTTCTTCTGAGCGGCATGCTGGTTCCCGATGACCTTCTACAAAATCCATGTCTTATTACCATTTCTCTGGCATTCTCAGGGCTGTACACTAGATTTTTCTTCTCGATGTGCTCTCGGGAAAGGTAGGGGATGGAAAAGTTATTCATTTGACGATATCAATAAGAAACTGGCACTTTGAAGATATCCTTGAAGTGACATGTTTATGATTGATCTATGCCGTGATACTGTTGTTCAATATTATCTACCACCGAGACATAACCCTAATGTTGTCGTGTGACTGGAGTAAGCTGCATGCCAGACAACAAGAAACCTTACTGAAGTCCAGCCGCGTCTATCGTCATTGGGCTGCAACGCTAGCTCCAAACCACAGCACAGCCAGAAACCCCTTTGTATTGCCGCCATTATTTCCCCACCAAGGATCTCGCTAACTCATTGTACCTTCTCCTTCTTGACCGACTCTTTTGTTTCTCTTCTGTTCGCACAATCTATATTAGAAGAATTGAATCACTCAGAATACCTTCCTTGGAGTGTGCGACTCGATTCGCACGGTCATCTGCAGCATGGCCAGCAAAGCCATGTGGGAGGTAGACCCGGAGACTCGATCCAAGGTCTGCTCTTGTCCCCTACCTCTACACCACATTTTTCTGGCAACTTGCTAATTTGATCCCCATCGCAGCTCCTGGAAATCCAAAAAGTCAACGGTAACGACCGATGCGCAGACTGCGGAGCGCCATCACCGCAATGGGCGTCCCCTAAGTTCGGCGTCTTCATCTGCCTCAGCTGCGCGGGCGTACACCGCGGATTGGGCGTCCATATCAGTTTCGTGCGCAGTATCACGATGGATGCGTTCAAGGCTATGGAAATTGAGAGGATGCGACTGGGAGGGAATAAGCCATGGAGGGAGTTCTTTGAGAATGCAGATGCGAATAAGATGGCGGGGATTAGGTGAGTGGGGTTCTTGATTTTGGATAGAGTCTGGGAATATTGTCTATGGAGAAGCAGAAGTTGCCAAAATAGATTGGGTGGTGGTGGTCATGTTGTGGTGGAGCAATGCGAATTGTGTTAAGTGGGAGATGTTTGAACATGGCTGATAACATCACACAGTTGGGACGATGCCACGATCGCGGAACGTTATTCAGGAGAAGTAGGAGAGGAATGGAAAGAGCGCCTATCCGCCAAAGTCGAAGGCAGAGAATACGTCCCAGGCACCAAACCGGCACCCTCCTCAACAGCCACCCCCTCGGCCACCTCCCGCAGCCAAACCCCAATGGGTCGCACATCCTCGCCATCTGTTTCTGCCCCAGCACAAGGCGGCAAAGCCAAAGTCGACGACAAATATTTCGCCGGTCTAGGCGCTGCCAACGCCAATCGCTCTGCAGACCTACCTCCCTCACAAGGAGGCAAGTATGCCGGATTTGGAAGCGCGCCTATCGAACGACCAAGCAACGACCCTAAACTACCTGGCTTGGACGATCTACAGAGGGATCCTGTGGCGGCTTTGACGAAGGGCTTTGGCTGGTTTACTACGACAGTGGGCAAGACGGCGAAGACGGTCAATGAGGGTTATATCCAGCCTACGGCTTTGAAGGTACCTACCCCTGCATATCTCCCGAGCGAGAGGCCGAACTCTCGGAGCAGGTCGAGGAATGGATTGGAGTGATCAGACACAAGTCATTCTTATGAGCTGTAAACCTACCAAATCATGTTCAGTTTCTCTGGAACGTTGAGGATGAGAGGGCTTCAGGAACCACTTTCGGCGAGACAAATCACAGACTGGCTGACGAACCCCCGCTTTCACAGGTAGCAGAAAGCGACCTCGCAGCACAAGCCCGCATCGCAGCCGCCAACGTCGCGAAAGGCGCACAAACAGGCGCCAAGAGTGCCGCAGACGGCTTCAACCGCTTCGTCGAAGGAAATGGCGGTACTGGCGGCGGTAGTGGAGGAGGAGCGTACAGGTCGATGCCGTTGGACGAGAGTAAGAAGGATTTCTGGGATAGCTTTGCTGAGGCGGGCGCGGCGAGACAGACGGGTGGTGGTGGGGCGGGGAGTAGTGCTATTGGGACGGGGGCTGTGAAGAAGAGTGGTGCGAGTGCTGGGGGAGGGGCGGCGAAGGGGAAGACAGATGAGGATAATTGGGATAAGTGGTAAATGCGAGCAAAGATGCCGGAGACGTATTTATCGCTATGATGAGTTGAGAGAGTGAGAGACCATCGAAACGGTTCGGATTTGGTTCCGAAGGCTGAGGAGAAGCAATACAGGGAAATGTATATGTATAGATAGAATTTTCATTCTCTTCTGCTTCTTGAGTCTTGGACCTTGTTGCGATTGGGGTCGACCACGCCACGCAAGACATGTCACCTCATCCCAAACTACGACTTCGAAGCCACGGCAAAGATTTCCGTTGTCATTTTTCACAATTTCAGCCTCAATCAACGCGAAAGTGAAGCGAGCCTCCTAATTCTGTAGAACAGGTTGCAAGGCTCGGCGTTCGGACACCTTCAGCATCTCCTATCATGCCAAAGCTGCCAGCATCTCTTGACAGCGAGTCCTGAATAGGTACAGTCTCCATCCCATCAGCATTTCTTTAAGCTTACGCAGGAGTGTTGATCCACAAAGACGGCGAAGCATCCGAGGCTGCCCTATTAGTACGGCAACGTCAAGACAAGCCTTCACGTCTCCACTAAGCTTTCCGGCTACGGCAGCTTACAACATCTCACAGTATTTGATGGACCAATCAAGTTTCCCGGGAACCGTTCGAATGTTGGAGCAAGTCTACAAGTGAGTTCGGGTAACCGGTGCCGTCAGCTCGGCGTTTACGGATTTTACGTTGGGGTTTGTCGGAGGGGAGTTTGGAGGGTGTACCGATGTCGTGGTGTATTGTGCCACTTTTATTTCACTTGTTTATAGAAGGTATTGAATTTACAATTAATATAAGAGCGGGGTGTTTCCGTCGATATGCTGGAATTGAAAGTTCAAGCTCAGTTCAATTGTGTTCGACTTTTACATCAGACTCGAGCGATATTGGGTTGCTCAGGATCGAAGAACACTTCTGAGAGTGGAAGCATTATTAGGATCTTGTTTCGAGGAGTTAGCTTGTCACTTCCGGCTCCGGTCGTCTTACGGACAGAAGGTTTTGTCTCTCTCATCAAGGGAAGCAGATACATCTACCAGCTCAAGGAGCATCGCCGGAGTTCACGCCTTCCCGTCCCGCTCCCCCATATCTCGTACTTTCTCACCACCCTACACTATACCACCGTCCAGAAATCGACGATCCCATCTTCAGACTAGTCACTCTCAGTTCTTACTCGAGCACAGTGTCCTGAGTTCGAGCTCCCATCCAGATCCAGATCCAGATCCACTCTCACAACCAAATTTCGAATCACCACAAAGACGAGATCATTAACAGTAAACACAAACACCATGTCTACCTCAGGAATAACCTGTTCCGCCTGTTTAACCGGCAAGATCAAAACGGACACGCCTACCGGAAATGTAGAGAAGATCTTCGGACGTGATACATACGTTGCTCGTCCTTCAGATTCTAAGACCTCCGCCGCTTCCAATGCTGCTTCAGCAAGTGGCGTGGATTCCGGTCAAAAGTTAGCGAATGCAGAGGGTGTGACAGACGGGAAAGGAATTCAGAAGGCGAAAGGCATCATTGTCCTACTCCCAGATCTATTTGGCTGGGCAGTTAGTAACTGCCGATTACTCGCTGATAGCTATGCTCGGGAAGGTGGATTCTTAGTCCTTCTGCCGGATTTCATGGATGGTTCGTCTCCCCCCTTTCCCTCTCCCGGTTCTCTTCCCTCATTTCTTTTCAACCATATCCCATCAATCCTTGATCCGTTTCCCTGTTTTCTTTCTACCTCACGAAACATCAACACCAACACCAAACACAGGCACAGCCCCACCCCCCTGGACAATGCGCACCATGGACGCCCTCCTCTCCCCCTCCCCCTCCCTCTTCACAACCCTCCTCAAAAAGCCTCTCTGGGCACTCCAAATCGCCTCTCAAGCCATACCCTTCCTACTCCGCAACAAAGAATCCGTCGTCATGCCTCGCATGCTTGAATTCCATCGTTCACTTCGCGATACTCCGACGCCTGAGATGGAGGGCTTGAAAATTGGCAGTGCGGGCTTTTGTTGGGGTGGGAAGTATACGATTTTGTTGAGCCAGGGGGAGAAGTATGCTGGTGGGGGAAGGAAAGACTTGGTTGATGGAGCATTCGTGGCGCATCCGAGTAAGATGGCTTTTCCGAGTGACTGGGAGAAGATTTCTACGCCCTTCAGTATGGCGATTGGAGATGTGGATTTGGGAATTGGGATTGAGCATGTTAGGGAGATTGAGGGGGTTTTAGAGGGGAAGATGAAGCGTGCTAGGAATGGGGTCGAGGAGATGGAGAATGCGAGTGAGGTTGTGGTTTATGAGGGTGCGAAACATGGGTTTGCTATTAGAGGGGATTGGGAGGATGAGGGGCAGAGGAAGAGTGCGGAGGGGGCGAAGGAGCAGGCACTGAAGTGGTTTGCGAAATGGTTGGCTTAGATTGGTTACGCTGAGCATAGGCGGATTTCTCGCTTGGGGTTCGATTTTTGAACTTTAGTTACTGTGTCAAGAGTGAAGATTGTTGCTGTTGTGCTACATCTGGCGAAGTCAGAGAATGCGGTCTGCCAAGAGTTTAGCGAATTCTTTGTTTCGAGGTCAACAACCCCAAAATCGAGATTTGGCATGCGATTTTGCACATCAAGTAATGTCTTACGCAAACAGCCATATCTTCTACGCTCAGCGCTGATTCGCATTAGGCCCTGGAGTTTGAGAAACACTGTAAAATGTCTGAGTGCGGTATACGTGCTGATTCTTATTAACAAAGTTTGGGAAAACGAAATGTGACCGGCGCCGTACTACTCAGAAAGAAGATGATCGTAAATAAAAACATGTATACTCCACTATTCATACGACAAACCAAATTACAAAGGTCTTGTATCCTGCAGAAAGTGTTCACAGTATTGTAGGATCCGATGCACCTAAAAACAACGCATGCTCCGAAAGCACCCCTATAAAAATCTACCACTCAGGAACATGCCGTAACAAAAGACTCTGAGATCAAAAGAGCATCGACAGCAAGATCTCATAGAAACGATTTAAACAAGCAGATGTTCACCCTCAAACTTCGAGCTCGACTGATCACCTGAAAGGAAACACTTCATACAAGCGGATCGACACTTGCGAGACGTTGTACATTGCATACATCCCTAAGCCAACATCAGTGAGATTTTGAAGATGTGAAACATGGAGGAGACTTACCGCAGTGACGCGAGGCCTTGCTGAACGTGCCTTCTTCTTGCTCGACATGGAAACTGATTGATGGTCTACTTGCCCCTCTCCATCACCGACAATGTCCAGCAAGCCGTCACGGCAGTATGCGCCAAGAGGTTGGAGTGGACGAGGGGAATCCCTAGACAACTTGGACCTCGAGTGTCGTCCGGACCCGCTATCTATTTTCAAAGACGTGCTTCCCAGATTTTCAGACTCCGCGCATGGCAAAATCCCCTCGTTATATTGTGATTGCTCCTCCTGATCTAGAAAAGCAGTAGATTGCTTCGTCACCCAACCACGGCATAAAGACCCGAGTGCGCTAGGCTCGTGAGGGTATCGGTATCGATCTGCGAGATCCATGCGACCGTGGCAATCGCGGCGGAGTGGCGCAGCAGCACAACTTGACAAGATCACCATTTTGCCTTTCCCAAATAATGCCTGTACATCTATCCCGGTCGGTTCCAAGCCTATTGTATTTGTCGCCAAGCAATGATATGCAACTTGTGAATTCCATTCATAACGGCCCTCCCTGAGCCACCTGACGGGTGCAGCCTGCAAGAAAAATTGTTGAAAGCCGGATTGAATTAGTAGACCGAGTTGAGAGCCAAGGTAGACCAGATAGTGAGCGAGTATCTGACAGAGGTGGCTTTGCATCAAGGAGAAGGTTTGACGAAGTTCCGAAATTGTACCCGCACTATCTACTCCAGCATAACCAACGGCGAGAATAGTCCCAAATATCCAGAGAAACATGATTCGCAGGTGATCGATGGTTGACTTGGCCAAGTACGCTGGCTTGAGCTTCTCATCCAGATAGACGAGGAACTGGTGTCCTGCCAACGATCCAAGTTTGGCCAGCTCTTGTACTGTGAGAAGAGGCCCATCGTACTGTGTATAGGCACGAGAGGTGGCATATATCATCTTCTGAAAGTGGATTGCACCTTGATCATCGGCCAAGGTCTTGACAATATCCAAGAACCGTGGGGACGACAACGTCCCGACCTTGCTGGTCTCAGACTGCGTTGGATCATTCAGCCAGTTGACGACATCGCCAACAAGTAATTCAAGATCCCAGTCTATTTGGTCTCCGAATTCGAGGGAGATGGCAGCGAGAGTCGAGTCGAGACTTGTGTCATCAACAATGAATCCAGCTTGAGGTGACGAGTAGTCTAGACAATATCAGATGCCATGATTGTATAGTCGCGTTAAGTTACAGCTACTTACAGACTTCAAACACACTGACCTCCCCCAGCCTTGTCCGAATACACCCAGAGAACGACAGCGTCTTCTTCTCATGATTGTGTGTTACAAAAGCAAGTTGCTCGCACGTCTTACATACATCATCATCCGAACACTGTGCAGAAAGATCAGTATCAGGAGCATGCATCCAATCCTTCAACCAATTTCAGGAAGATTAAACTCACCTTAATCTTGAGCAGCGCACATCGAAGACAACTACGCTTGTATCGCACAGCCTTCACTTCCTCTCGACGCTTCGGATCAAACCTTGACCGCTTATGCGTAGTTACAGAGGTCGTACTCTTGGATACTCGAAATGTATGCTGTCCCTCAATTTGTGCACTTTGAGAACCCAGTTTCAGCGTTGATCGCGGCATGATAACGCTGTTCAGAAAAGACACTGCAATAGCAGAGATTGAGCGACATGAAAGGGTGCGAGGAGCTCAATAAGTTCAGCTTCTTTGAAGGCAGGAACAGCATATTCATGTCCAAATCTCACAAGGCTGGCTGGAGCTGCCGAGACCAGAAACAATTCTCTGGTGAGGTGGTGAGGCTGAAATGGCTTGCAGGATGAACGATAATTGGCCACCCACATCAAAAGAAACACAACCTCACCGAATTGCCCTTTTGGTAGTAGCGTCGATGCCTCCTGTGTAACTTGGGCTGTACCTCCGTACAGTCTTTGAGCGATCATTGGGTCGCAGCACACCTGGAGGAACTATGGCCATTCGGCATCGAGCTTCGACATCGAGAGGCTTCTTTGCACTGGCGATATACTCGCACTTGCGAATAGGAACGGCTTGTACTGTTGTACTTGGGCCACTGGAACGGCTGACTTACAGCAGAACAGCCCGCCGCCTCTGCGCAGTTTCTCGCTTACAACAGGCTCTTCACATTAACTACTACACCATCTCAAAGTTGATAAGGTATTTGCAAAGGAGAGGCTCCGAGCATTAATCCCATCGATTCATCTTGAGCCAATCTGATCAGGTCTCTCTTGTCCCATCTGCCATATCTATCTCATTCTGTTCGCTCTCTGTATCGTTCTGATGTGTATATCAACAACAAATCATACATGAAGCAGGTATCAATCAATACCCCGTAACACTCAAACCTCCCCACCCGGCCATACCCCACCAATCAACCAGTTCGCCCACCGTACGCCAGCCGGTGCATTAAGCTAAGTTCGCAAACATATCAAAGTATGATGGGTAAATCAATACCTTAGTACAATCTATGAGGCAGTCGATGATGAAGACGAAGCAGACGACGTAGCCGTCGACGTGGAGTTCGCTCTTGCAGCAGCCGCGCTATCGGCTAGGATTTGCTGGACGTTCATCTCGAGGACGAGGACGTTGGATTTAAGTGCTTTTTCCTGTTCACTCTATCAGCATTTATCCTAACCCTTCCCCTACGAAACCTCGTGCAAAAGAGTGCAACTTACATAATAAGTCAAATGCTCGCCATTGCGAATCGACGTCTGCCCAATGATCGTCATGTTCACCTTTCCGTTGACCAGCGCGGGCAAAACTTTCGTGTTGTCGATGATGCCGAACATGGGGAGGCTGTTGTCGCCCGGGATGATCTTGAAGTTGAGGACGGTGGCGTTGCCGACGATTGTGTCGACTCCTTTGACAGGGACGGAGAGGGAGAGGGTTACGTTGCCCTGGGTGGAGGGTTAGTATCTCGATGTATTTTGGGGGGTTTGGAAAAGGGTGTTCTGAGCTGGAACGGCATGGGGAAAGGCTTACCATCTCGATGGTCATGAGAGATGGGTTGGGGATGAATGCATTTCCTCTCAAGTTAGGTGTACCAGGGGTGGCGAGTGGGTTGATGAGGACATCAGTAGTGTTGAAACCCTTCAATGAGTTGAGAGCTAGATAGTACCATCAGTCTCATAGTCCGATAAAGCCAAACGAAGAGAACATACCCTTGTAAGTCGATGTAGAGTTGAACTTGATGTGCTGTGTTGGGAGCTTGCCGAGATGCAACTTCGTCTTTCCAACCAAGGCTGTGGTGATGTTCTCGTTGTTCATAACGGCAACAGCATAGTCTCCAAGCGCATCTAGATCGCTGACCTGAATGACCTCCTGTTCAATACTGGCATTGACTGCCTTCTTGGCATGAATACCAGGCATTGGTAGCGTCATGATGGAAGTCGCAGCATAAGTTCCATTGGTGACCAAGAAGAATTCAGCTGGGAAAGGATCCAACGTGGGGGTGAAAGTGCTGGGATTGTGCAAGATAGTGTTTTGCGTGACTTCAACCGACTCTGCTGTTGGGTTGAGGAAATACGCTTCTCTGAACTCAAGACTTGAATCATCGACTTGATGTTGTGCGATCCTGGGCATGCCAACATAGACTCTGAAACGTACGTTAATGATGCCGATCTGTAAACGAGGATGTGAGGCGCGGATTGGATACTTACACGAGAAGCGCGACGGTCAAGAAGATCAGACAGAATGCGATCAGATGCGCCCACCAGAATCTAGCACAATGTCTCTTTGCTTTTTGGCCGAATGTTCGTTTTCCCGTATATTCCTGTTGTTCGTATGTTTCGCCATTGTTCTTGTCCGTAGACCCGTTATGGGCCAAAGTAGGAGACATCCTGAAAGTTTTGCCGGCTGTTGATATGTGGTATGTGCAGAAGCAAAAGCAGGGAGTCGAGGGTCGCGCGAGGAGGACGATGCAGACCTAATAAATGCTGCTATGTAGATGATACAAAACACACGAAGAATCTACGTCAGTTGACGAAAGGGAAACAGAGAATAGAAAAAAATTGGAAACCTTAGAAGCGAAAGCTGGAGCAGGTGGACCTTCAACCTGTTATGAAGAAACCTGGGGCATCGGGGACCCCTAGACACAAACAAATGGGTCTCCGTCATGGCATGGGTCAACCAGGTCCTGGTGGTTGAGGAAGCGGCTGCACTCCAGCTAAAGGAGAAGGAAGTGGACACCACCGCTCTCCCACCAGTGCATGGTTTGCACCACGATAGAGGAGGCAAAACGAATATGGCAACACCTCCGCGTTGCATGTGATCCCGAAAGTAAGAGGAAGGGAGTCGAGGGACTGGCTCTGGCCGTTTGTGTTCCTTGCTGCCTTCCTTCTTCGAATGAGTGTCCCCGTATTACTTTAACAGTGGCAATGTGGGAGGGCAGGGCAGCACAAACGAACGAGCTTCTGCAGGCACTGGCAGTACTACTTACTGTACTCACGACAAGCACCCAGGGGCAACTTGGCAACGCAGCTGAGGCTAGCTAAGAAGTCGCCTCAAGATTCAATCTCAAGATAAACATGGGAAAACACCAAAGAGAAGCTCTGAATGGCTTCAAGCCCATCTGATGGCCAAAGTTTAAAAAACGCCTCCCCGTAATTTTTCGCATGGCTGGCAGATCGTTGGCTTCTGCGAAAAATCAGATGTTAGAAGAATAGGGAGACACGGCTCCAAGCGATCTAGCTGGCCGAGGCAATCCCGGCGCTGTTAACGAATGAGGCTACTCGCTGCAGGGGACGCTGCACGATGGTGCGGAGAGCTGGAGGGATGCGCAAGGGAGGCGAGGGGGAGGGTCAAGGGTAGCCCCGCGTTGTGTCCTCTTTCTAACGGCATCTCCGGATTTTCATTCGATTGTGGACACCGGGGCCAGGCTTGCATGCAATTGTATGGGTATGCGCCAAGTGTCTGCGAATGTCTCTCATGGCCCAGTTTTCGAGGGCAAGGAGTCAGCAATGTCCGACGAGGACCAATAGGCTCAGCCGGCTCAGCTGGGATGGACAACTTTGAAATGGACATGCGACCTGGTGCATAAGATTCACGTGCATTTATATCTGACAATCGAAGGTAGAGGGGAAGGGTTGTATGATGTGAGATCTTTCTTTTGACGTAACTGTTGGCAAGAAGCTTTGATGGTCTGGGGAATTCGATGCGAAAGTCTAACTGAAAGTCCACCAGATGGTATCACCGCTCGGTGCAGAAAACTGTCCGACAACCATCATCCTTGGGGATCAACCGGTAACTGATCTGCATTTTCTTATCAAAACATCAACCCCTCCTCGAACTTCCGAATCGGCAAATATAGTCGACGACGATCTTGCATCGTTGTCTCCGTGTCTGCATGTGTTACACAGCTCTGCTCTGTACTCGGAGTAACGGTGCCACGAGGAATCCGAATCTAGTCGTCTAAGGGATCATGATGGTTGTCGAAGTCAAGCCCTTCAGAGATTTAGGGCGCTGTCAACATCTCAAGCGCACCAAATTCGTATCCTTAGCAGCCGGTAGTGTAGCCGGAGGATCGTCCATCATTGCACTACTTTTTGGCAGGTTGCCTCTTACCTAACATTAGCAACGAAGTTGCCTCACCAGCAAAACTTTTCAGATCTAAATAGACCGTTGGAAAACGATTGATAAGACCGACAGCAGTTCCGGAATGTGCCCGAGCGGCGCATCAAAACCTCTCTCTGTCCAGAACTTACCAAGTGGAAACTTCAGAGAAAGTTTTACATCATCTTGGCTATGGCCACAGCACCGTTGGTTGACCAGAAGCATTTGCCAAGTGATGCTTGGCCCGATGCATGTGGAGTATTGAATAGACAGGCTGTGACGGGATGAGCCTGGCCTGGCCCATGATATCCTCTCAATCTATGCAGCAATCCTCGAGTTGTGTAGGGTATCAGACCATTAACTTCTGACCAGACCTCGTATCGTTGTCTTTTGACGAGAAATGATTCCTAATGTGTTGCGCGTATGTAGCCGGCTGGGATCCGGGTTGAACGGTTGTGATACCGAGATTCGGCACAGAGAAGTCCAGCGAGATTTTGAACGCAAGACTGGGCGCGGGGTCTCGCGACTCTGAGAGTCCAGACTTGTTATCGAAATAAGCTTATTAGAGCACAAAGCCTCCTAAGAAGCGAGTTTGCGTGGAGTGGGTATGGTAAGTACTGCCAAACGGCGACACAAAAAAACATCGTGATGACTACTCGAAATACAACGTCAATCAGGATTGGAGTCCTCGGGCGTAATGGTTGACGTCGTCCGAACCCACGTAATTGACAGGATGAATGCAACTGAATCGGCAGGCGACATGAGAATCACGATATCGTTGTCCATCATACAGATGTTCTCATGGATCCAACGACATTGTGCCGGGGGAGAATCATACGTACTAAAAAATGAAAATCACTGGACAAGTAAGAACTAGCTGATATCTGCAGCCCAGAATTTAGAGAATGCTTGGTGTTGTTGATCTCAGAAGAGGAAAGCTTAAGCATGGAGCTGCCAAGGGCTAAATTTTGTCTTACCGCCTTCGGCAGAACCACCGTCCCTCGGTTTTTTTCTTGTCAGTTCGAGTCAATTACAGTCACCGCCCTGCCATCTAGCCACCGCGCATGCAAGCCCTTCGGAAAGCGACTTGGAGTCTCGGGAGGAGAAATGCAAGTTCAATTACTACAGCTTTGAAGATATCCCAGGTCTGCCAACTTTCCACAACCGCAAGGATGACCTCTTCACTCCCCGACCTCTCTGCTTCACCAGAAGTTGGACAACACCTACTCCACGAAGACAAAGAATACACAACCGTCAAAGAAGGCCTAGCACACATCCTCGTCCCAGCTTCAGGTCCTGCTGTACCGCAAGCAACACCCAAGGGCGAGAATGCCCCTCAATCGGTCTTTTACAACCCGATCCAGCAGTTCAATCGAGATTTGAGTGTTCTAGCTATCAAAGCATATGGTGAACAGCTCTTGGAGAAGAAGCAGAAATCTGTGGAGAGGCACAAATTGAAGATTGCGGCGAAAAATAAGGAGAGAAAGAGGAAGAGGGAGGAGGAAGGTCTAGGTGATGTTTCGAGGAAGGCGGGGAAGATTGAGGGGGATGGTTTAGCTGCTGAAGGCATACCAGCGGAGAACGGCGACAGCTTGAAGGAGGCAGAGAATGGTGACAGTGTCATGAAGGATGCAGAGCTAATTGGGTCAGAAAGCAATGCCGCCGCAGAAGCACCTGCAACAGCTTCTACCTTAACCCCAGACCCCATTTCAAAGAATGACGATATACCCGAATCACCACCAAGCAAGTTTACATTCACAATACTCGATGCCCTCTCCGCAACAGGTCTCCGAGCCCTTCGTTATGCCCAAGAGATACCCTTCACAACCGCCGTCACCGCGAATGATTTACTCCCTGAAGCTACCAAGACGATTAATATGAACATTCAGCACAACAGGCTTCAAGATAGAATAAGTGCCGTGACCAGCAATGCTATGGCACACATGTACAGCTTAGTTGGAGAGGACTGCAAAGACGAGAAGGGAAGACCAAAGCCCAGCAAAAAGTATAATGTGATTGACCTCGATCCCTACGGAACCGCTGCTCCATTCCTGGATGCCGCAGTACAAGCAGTGCGCGACGACGGTGGACTTCTCTGCGTAACCTGTACGGATGCTGGAGTCTGGGCATCGAATGGATATCCAGAAAAGGCATTCTCACTCTACGGCGGAACAACTATCAAAGGTCCTCAGTCCCACGAAGGTGGACTTCGCCTTATCCTCAACGCCATCGCAACGTCAGCTGCTCGCTATGGAATGGCAATGGAACCACTCCTCTCCCTCTCCATCGACTTCTACGCCCGCGTCTTCGTCCGAATCCACAAATCCCCCGCCGACGTAAAATTCCTCGCCGGCAAAACAATGATAGTCTACAACTGCGACTCCGGCTGCGGCGCCTGGACGACCCAAACAGTCGGCAAGAACAAACTCATGCCCGGCAAGAAAAGCGGCCACTATTGGAAACACGTCTACGGCCAAGGACCCAGCGTCAGTGAAAACTGCAAACACTGCGGCTCGCGAACACACATCGCAGGACCTATGTACGCAGGACCGATCCACGATCCTGACTTCATCAAGCGGATCCTCGATGGCTTGCCATCCGTTTCGAAGGAGACATATCAAACTACCTCCCGCATCGAAGGCATGCTCACCCTCGCCCTCGAGGAATGCATCTTCGTCGACCCCGTCTCCTCAGACCCTAATAACCCTACCGCTCCCTCCAAAACAGGAAAATACGATCCAGCTGTCCTGGATCCCGCTCCATTCCTGTTCATCCCATCCGTTCTCTCCAAGGTCATCCACTGCGTTACGCCTATCGAAAACGCTATCCGTGGCGCACTTAGAGGCCTTGGATATCAGGTCACGAGAAGTCATACTAAGCCCGGCAGTATCAAGACCGATGCGCCCTGGGAGGTTATCTGGGAGGTTATGAGGGAGTGGACGAGGCAGAAGGAGCCGATTAGGGAGGGGAAGTTGAGGGAGAAGACGCCAGGGTGGGCGATCATGGGGATGGGGAAGGGCAAGGAGACAGCGAAAGACGAGCAAACTGGTGAGAAAGCCGAGACCAATGATGATGGGAAGGCGGTGGAGAAGATCAAAGTCGTGTTTGATGAGAAGTTGGGTGCGGAGAAGGATAAGAAGAAACTTGTCAGGTACCAACTCAACCCAAGAGAGAACTGGGGACCGATGGCGAGGGCGAAGGGTCATGCTTGAGGATAGGATAGATAGATACCCAGATCCTGATTTTCCGAACATTTAATCGCCATTTGTTTTTCTCATACCTACTTCGAGTGTGATGTTTGCTACTTTCTCCTACCTAGAAATGATAAACTCGCACGTGCAAGCGAAGGGAAATCAAATGAAATCAGATCCCAGTACGACACAAAAATAAATCCGGAAAAAAAAGACCCTAATGCAAGAGACTCTGCTATGACATAACGACAGACTGACCAAATGCTCAGCAATAAAGCTCAACTGTCAAATGAAAAGGAAAAGACAAAACATTCTCCCAACATCTCAACAGTCCTAAATCTCGCTCTTGTTTCTGGGACTTCAACAAAGCGGCACAGCCTGCATCCCGTTATTCATGAAGCAATCCTTCTTCTCTGTTGATGTCGAAGTCGAAGTCGAAGGAGTAGCGAGCGGAGTAGTGGGGATGGGTGTTGAGCTGGTTTTGACGGGGGCTGCTGTTGCGGGGGGAGTTGTTGGTGTTGTGGTTGGTGTTGTTGTCGGTGTGAGGGTTGGTGATGGTGAGGGTGAGGTGAATGCAGATGCTGATGGTGAAGCCTGTGAAGGCGTGGTGGCAATGGAAGAAGCCGGTGAAGTGGAGGTTGAGGAGACGGAGGTTGAGGAAACGGAGGAAGAGGCGAGTGAGGAAGAGGATAAAGACGAGGATGAGGGGCGTGGACACGATGACGGCTGGAGAGGGTTAGCAGGATACCGTATGTTCGAAATTGTGGTGACATACCATCGGATATGCAGCAGTTGGATCTATCACGCCTGAGACAATAACAGGAACCAAATCACCCTCTGCTCGTATACTTATCCCAGCTCGCTTACGCTTGAACGACGTATTCGGCCAAACAACACTGCAAAGCCCCTCTTCCACCCCATTATACGCCACATTCACAGCGTCCGGCTGCATAGGATTCCGCTTATACGCCATCCTTCCGATATACTCCTTCACAGCCTGACTTACCTTCCCCTTAACATGTAGATCTGGTCCAATAAACTTCCCAGCCGTCAATGACGGCCCCAGAAACAGATTCTTGTTCTGCGAATCCACAGTCTGCGTATCGTAGTGCACAGCCTCGGGAAGTTCAGCCCGTGGTAACGACAAGAAGTATGCTGCGAGCCCAGCAATCTGGGGTGCAGCGACCGATGTGCCGTGGCGCTTTTGAGAGCCAGATGCGCCCCGTGCGACACATCGGACTTCTTCGTCACCCATGGCAGATGTTGTGATTGAGCCACCACGTCCGCGATCTTGGTTCGTTTCTGGGGTTCTGATTCCATCTAGGTCGCAGGCTCCTACTGTTATGAGAGGGTTTGTGGCTTCTCCTATGCAAGCTGGGATGTCTTGGCTGAGATCAAAGGAGGGCTCTTCCCCCTCGTTGCCGGCGGCGACGACTGTCACAACTGCGAACCTGTCAGTATACCAATCTCCTGACTGCAGCTAGCAAAATCCCAATAGAAGCGTGTATGAACTCCAAAGGATTGCCAGTCCTCGAGGACATCAACCAAGCTACTGCTATATCCCGAGGAGCACTGAGTACTTACTGTCAGCCTTCCAGCACAGGTTGAGAAGAACAGTCATCAATCTCCGACGTTCCTCCCACGCCTCGCCTTTTAAGTGTCCGAAGCCTATACCAATCAGTATCACGCATAGAATGTGTTCATATTTCTCATTCACTAACCTTGAGAGAAGTTCAAAACTGCCCAGCCTGGCCAACATCAGTAACACTTTTGAGATATAAGGTGAGAAGAAGCATACCTGGATTTGGTATTGGACCATTAGCTCCACTGTCTCTATTCACAACAACACTGATCACATGCATGAAAGCATCCTGTATTGCCAGTTCCGTTGCCGACCCTCTACTATTCTTGTACTTCACAGGGAAGAGCTTCACTCTCTTGGCAACGCCGTAGACTCTGCCCGCGGCGAGGGAGGCCACACAATTGCCATGATCCTTCGAATCGCTCATGACAGTGTCCGGGTCTGGAACGTACGGAATCATAGGCTGTGTGCTGCTCCGATCAGGATTCGCCATCGATTTCGGTAGACGGAGCTTCGAATTGGGGACGATATAATGTTCGCCCGGCGTATACGAATTGACGAAATCCTAAAGCGCTGTCACTTGTAGTTCATTTGTGCAGGGATTGAATTCTTACCGGGTGAGCAGGATCGATGCCTGTGTCAATGACGAAGATCGTGACTCCTTCTCCTGCTTTCGATGACAAGAGATAGTCAGGAATCAGCGGAGCAGGTGTGACGCGTCTGGCTTCAGCATTCCTCGGTCCTTGGGAGATGAGGTTGAGATGGACTGGACTAATGGGCTGCAGAGCTAGGTTCAACTGGGGATAGGGATCGACTCTTTTTTCGATGAGCTTAGGAATCACGCTGTAGTCTTCGTCGTCGTCGACGAAGGCATCGTATACGACTGATCGTATGATGGGGTTCAAGCGTATTGACGCGGCGAGCGAGTCGGTGATGTCCGTTCCATATACCTGGAAGTTGACGTGTGGATACTCGATTCTGATGCCTTGGCCAGCGTCGGGAAGACTCTTCACGAACGCGTCGAAAGCCTCTGGTGATGTTCCTTCTTTGGTGGATATGGTATATGGTTTCGTGGTCGCAGCTGTGCTACTTGATGAGCTAGAACTACTTCCCATGGAGGAGGAAGATAGGCTCGTGGTGGGCGTAGTCTGTGTCGTCGGCTCAGGCGTAGACTGGACATCCGTTGACTCAGGCGTCGGCGTCGACTCAGGTGTAAGGGTAGACTCTGACACTTCGTTTGCTAATTCACCTAATTCTTTTAGACCTTCACTAATACCTATACCCTTAGTGATTTCATCTGTATATCCTAGAAGAGTGTTGCCATTGGCCAGGTTCAGGTTCGATCCTAGAAGAGGCTCTATCTTCTTGATCGTGCCGCCAAGATCAAAGATATCCAAGGACGTTTTCTTGAAGCGATTCAAGATGCTTCCGCCTTTGTCGATCTCTGAAAGTCCGATGGCTCCGAGGGTACCGCCAATGTCTGCAGCAGCTACGATATATACGTCAGCTTGATTATAGAGCACAGTAATAAGGAACACTTACCCGAGAAAGCATTGTGAAAAAGTCCAAGAAGGCCAGATCCTGCAGTCGAGACAGAATTGTCCGACGCATCAGGAGCGTGCACAGCAGATGAAAAACTTTTGAAACCCGAAGCGAGGCCACCAAATATAGTCGCCACACTGTTAATCTTTGGTACAACGGCAAGAAAATCTATGTGAACCTGCTCGGAAGAGGACTTTCCATCCTTTTCGGGCCTGGGAGGAGGTTTGACGAGGAAGTTGAAACTGTATGTCACTGTTTCCACTGTAACACTACCGGACGTAAGAGTAGGTATCCAAGGGACCTCAGAAGTCGTACTGGCTGGCGCTGAAGTTATCGCGGGGGTCGAGGCGGGGCCTGCTGGGCTCCATGGTGCCGCTGTTGCTTCGGTGTCTTTGTTCGAGGTTGAGGAAGATCCTGGGGTGCTCGGTGTCATAGCTGGGACTCCGACATTTGAGTCGGAAGTTGAAGATTCTGTAGGTCGAGCTCTATCAGATCCAGAAGTGGAAGTTAGAGCCAAGACAGACGATGAGTCCAGCACAGTGCTTGAGGTGTCTCTAGACTCGGAACCGGTAGACGTCTGCTTGGTAGCGGCGTTTGAAGTACTTGGCATCGTGGAGGTTGCCGACTGAGATTCCTCACATGGAACTCCAGGCTGTAATGCTCGTCGTCGTAAACAATAATTGGTACTGAGGACTGAAGTGCCCGAAGTTTGTGAAGCAGGTGGCAGGAGCAGGCCCGAAGAAGCAGCTCCACAGTAATGGGTAAAGATGGTGACTAGAATGAGGTAGTGAGGCCACTGCATCTTGAGCTGGAGGAGGTGATATGTACAGACCAGAAGATGCCGAATGCTTGGATATCCTGCGTATTTATACCACAATTGACCCTCAGTACTTGCTGTGGTTCGCAGCACACCGGCGAGTTCACTCAAGCAGTATGGATTTACGGACCGACTGTCCTTTCAAAAGTTGGAATGAACTATTTTGAGGTCTTTTAGCTCCTCTGAATAGCAAAGCATATTTGAAGTGACGAGGTTGACAATTGGCACCCTGAAAAGTCAAGCGGGGAAACCAGTCCAAGTTTGAGTGATTGGTCAAAGAATGGAACCGAGCACTGCGCAAGTTTCAAAGTATCCAACATTTAACTTACTCCTGAATTGAAAATATGAAAGACTGCAAAGGTCTGCCAAGTTGCGCAAACTTTCTGTACACGATGCCAGATTTGGACAGGAGGATCGCGAACGTGACGATAACATTGAAAAAGTTGGGAACACAACTTCGAACACGAGGAAGAGAAAATTTAGAATGGCAGCACTCGTTGCATCAGTGATGGTCGCTGGATGTCGCAAGTATATGAAGATGTTGGCGACCAACAAACTTCCAACATTCAACGTGGCACGGCACAAGACCCTCGACTGATGTCTGACGATCTTTGATAGTGATCATGAGAATTGCTTGACCGAACCGACGACGAAAATCGCAGCTGGACAATTTCCAACTGTATAAAATGCTACCAGAGGAGACAAGGACCAGGCTGATAAACAGCCGAAGTCGTGTAGGCAATGGAAATCACCGCCCGCCGAGCCCATTTTTGTCATGGTTGGCTTGCAGCGAGCTTGAAAGACAACAGCCCATGAAGATGAAGGTAAGAATCAACAACGCAGATGGCAGTGGTATAAATCTCTAGCGAGACAAGTAGTGGATAGACCGAGTAGGATGACTGATCAAAGGCAAGAGTTGGAATCCTCGTTTCGGATTTCCGGATGAGCCGGTCGGGGAATGCTAATCTCACATCACGTGCAACAGGCCTCGTCATTTGTCTGCGCCCCCTTTTCCTGCTGACTGATCATTCCAATGATCCCTTATGCACCATCAATGTTATCTGAAGTCACAGAATTATTTGAAACTTCACAATCTGGGGTGGTATTCGCCGCTCTCGGTTTCCTCCCGAAGTAAGCATTAGTTTAAAGTTGCGTGTCGATTGCTAGATGTGGCGCAAGGGGGACAGTAACCATTAGTTGGGATCAGAGACTATACGTACATCTTCATGTATGCTGACGTGATTCGTTCTCGGGTTACAAGTCCAAGACGGTAAGCAGAAGCCAAGAACTTTAAGTATTTCATATATCGGTTTCAATGCTTACCAACTCTCATAGAAATACAATCGAGCCCCTCACGTCCTCTGACAATTTTACATATCTCACCAGTTGTTGTTGAGGATTGAGCTGCGAATAAGAAAATGCCCAAGAAAGAGTCAGATAGGCCGAGAGTCAAGACTTGGAAACCAAAAGTCAGAACAGGATGTCGTACTTGCAGGTAAGTTTCTCTCCAAATATGAAGTAACAAAATTCGGACTGACAGATTCTTAGAGCTCGTCATCTCAAATGCGATGAAGCTAGGCCAGCATGTCTGAGGTGTGTTCGAATGGGCTTCACATGCGACGGATATCCGAAAGTCAAGCCTGCACCAGTCGAGCCAAGGGGTTTGGTACCTCGATATTTGAAGGATCTGGTGCCGAAGACCGTTTCCGCGTCGCCATCGCCAGAGCGGACTCTCTCAACCTACCGGTTTGAGAACCAGCAAGAATATCTCAGCTTTCAGATATTCTACGACCGGAGTATGTTCCAATTCGTAGGTAGCGAGACTTCAGATCTCTGGGATCGCATTGTGTTACAGGCTTGCGAAAATCAAGGATCCATTCGGAATGCTGTTGTTGCAATTGGCGCATTGAGCTGTACCTTGGACACAAAACGACCGGAAGATGACCAACAACTTTTCGGAATAGTAGCAAATGGCTACAAAGACGCCGATAGGCACCAATTTGCATTGCAAAGATATGGATGTGCAATTGGCCAAATGCGGAAAGACATAGAAAAGGGCCAGTATGACTTGCGAACCACGCTCATTTGCTGTATTCTTGTTGTTTGCTTTGAGCTTTTCGAAGGAAATCATGCTTCGGCCCTCATCCATGCGACATCTGGTCTGGGCCTCATCAACGAGCGGAATAGTAATTTCAAGGAAAAAAGTATGACTGGCCAACTCGAGAGCTTCGAAGAGGGACTTGGCGACATTTTCATGAGGTTGGATCGAACAGCGAGACCATTTGCTCTCGAATCGTTGTTCGATGTTCAGTACACCACAAAAGACAAGTTGGAAGATACTCCAAATCGAGCTTTCAAAACCCGCATTGAGGCTCGGCGAGCCTGGAATTGGACCGTAAAAAGCATTTCTCAATCCATGGGACTGGTTCAAAGAAAGACGTTCGAACTTGGAGAAGAACTTCGAACAAGAGCGACGTCACATACGCCAAGTACCGACAGTGAAGACCTCCAGGAGGACGACGATGCGCAACAAGTAGATTTGGTCTTCTCACGAGTCCGCGGTGATCATCAGTACCCACAGTATGAACTCGACTTACTTCTCCAATGGTACACATGCTTCCAGCCGCTCTTCAATGAGTCTCGCCTATCAAAAGATGCACGTTTCCGCGCGGAGGCTGCGTTTCTCCAAGGAAAACATCACATCAATCTCATCGCGCTCACATGCGCGCAGTGGGACGATGAACTTCAATACGATAATTTCACGCCTATCTTCCAAGAAATAGTCGACCTATCGCAGGAGATCCTGATTGAACAGAAAAGTCCCAATTCTCATCGGCCGGTCTTTACATTCGATACCGGAGTCGTCGGCTTTCTTTGGGTCGTAGCAACGAAATGTCGCGACAGTGCGACTCGATGGANAGCTGTTCAACTGCTTCGGGAGTCTCCCAGTCGAGAAGGGAGATGGCACAGTGCATTTGTTGCCAAAGGAGCTGAAGCAGTCATCCGATTGGAAGAACAAGGTGTGGAGAACATGATCATTCCTGAGTGGGCTAGGATCAAGACTGAAGGTGTGACTTTCGAGCTTGTGTCAAGGAAGGGCATATTGACTTACTCGCGGCTTCCACGGCTCGGGGAATTCGCACCTGGAAGGAGAGTGCGTGAGAAAATGGAGATCATGTGGTAGGCCTGGGTGCAAGGGTCTCTTCGACAAATTGACGTCTGAGAAGGAAAAGCCCTGCATAGTAAGTACATACGTCTCGGTTCGAGACACTACCTAAATTGACGAAGTAGGTCGATCTGCTCGCCTCAATTGCATCACCACCTAGAGCGCGACGGTTCGACGTGATCGAGATCATTATCTTGCTCTGAGTCGACCTATATTTAGGTACTGGCGCCACACCTCGACCCCGCGTCTGCCCCGCAACGTGTTGGCTCGCGCACTCGCACGGCATAGCTGCACTCAACATCCTCACAGCCCTATCAACAGAACGGAACAACACATCTAAGCCTCTTCGTTGTGGATGTCTCAGTTGGTGTTGCATTCAATTCTGCAGCAAGCTTGAAACTTTACCTGCCATCCCGTCAATGATGCCTTCTGTTTCAGGGACCTTGGCCGAGAAAAATGTGTGGCTCAGTCGCTACAATCGGCTTCTGCATACATCTCCCATAACATGATTTGCTATGAGCATTGATGTGTCTATTCCTGTAGCAGTTGTAGCAGGCAAGACATGAATGTCCTCACATTAATGTCTGTATTTCCCGGGAAGAGAATACAATAAAATGAGTGCTAACATCCTTCCGCCCAGGGATCAGATACAAAGCTGAAGATTTCGCCGATATTACAACAACAAGCAAAGTTTCCGCCACGATTGCAAAGACATCAACAGGCCCCTCAAAGTCATCGCCACAGACGAGAAGTCCCGGCGCCAGTAAAACAGGATCCTCTAACAAACAACAACCCTCTCTATCAGCCGGCTCCGAATCAATGGTAGCTCCTGTCCCAGATTCGTCGTCCTCCAGTGGACTCTCAACAGCCGCAAAGATCGGTCTAGGAGTTGGTATTCCTCTAGCGGTGCTCTTGGCCCTTTTGATCGCGGCGTTCATCTTCTTCAGAAAGCGAAAACAGCGAAGACTAGCTAGTGCAGGAGCACCAGGAGTAGATGGAGATGGCAGTACGGAACCCGAGAGCAAAGGTCCTTCAGAATTATCGTGTGGATCGGTCAAGCGAAGAATCGAGTTGCCTGGTGGGGAAGTTAGAAATGGAACGATGGGAAGGGCTGAGTTGGAAGGACAGAGGACTGCTCGTGTGCATGAATTGTCCACGTCGTAATGGTGCTGAAATGTAAACTTTGGAACTGTTGATTAGATAGATATTGTCATCCTTGCGTGCTGCAAATCATTGCGTACTTGGACAAGCGGTGAACATTTTGCTTTGAAGTTTCCCAGATTCCGCATTGTCCTACCAGGAAGCCAGTGAGTAGTCTTCGCTTTGTGCCCTTCCGCTACGAGACTTTGATTTCCTGCCAGCTGTAACTCGCCCGTCAACCGAGACCTTGCCAACTTGGACATCCAACAACTCAAATAGCGGATAAATTATCTGGTAGAGAGTTTCATCAACATTCATACACTGATGACTTGTTTCTAATGCATACTATACGATAGAGACCAAATAATTATCTGTAGAACATGGCGCGCTCTTGTTCGGGATTTGTGCTGTCGCCAAATATTGTCCATTGTCGTGCTGATTTCGCCCACCCTTTGACTTTATCAGTCTTACTTCCAGTCTCGTTCGTCGCTTTCTCGTCAATGCCTGTTGCTGCCTCAGAAGTCTTTTGATAAGTCGAGCTGGCCTCTTTCTGCTCGACGGCCTTCGTAGGACCGGTTTCTCGCTCGTTGGCTGCCTGTGCCGAAGTAGATGACATGATTGAAAGAACTCGCAATTGATATGATGATTAGTCAAGAGGTGCTCCTCAAGTAAAGGTAATATAATGCGAGATTACGGGAAGGATGTTGAACAATGAAGAAGGTTAGCAGCGTGTTGATGAATGATGGCAGACAGGAAGTACTTGAGGCTGGGTCACGCGCGTTGTACTGTGATGTGCGGTGGTGGTGGCGCAGTTTGGCCTAAACCGACACCAATGTACCACTAGATTATCGTTGCCAATCAACTCGACTATCCTCGGTAAATAAAACCTCAGAATTTTGGCACTAGAGATCGAAGTAAGCATTGAGACGACTGACCTCGAACCCGGCTATGAGTGAATTAAAGGATAATGCCAAGTGACCTCATCCTCATTCTGGAGCGACTGAACTTCGTGATACTTTGACAGCCGAAACAGTAGAAGAAGATTTGAGAATTGTAGAATGCCCTGTTATAATATTTCCTATTTCCTCCTTCCTAACCTTGATCAAAGACTCTATCCACTCTCTCTGCGGAAAATCAACCATCAATTCAAAATTCATCACCATTTGTCACCTTTCCTATTCCCCTCCTTGCCGTCTTGACCCCCTCCCAAATATTCCTCACGCCCCGCCCAAGGACGAAAGCGCAACGAAAATCACGTAAAACAATCTCATTATGAGATGATATGTTCCAAAAATTCTCCACCGGGTACGAAGCCCAGTAGAAGCAGGTCTTGATTTAGTTTTCAATCAGCAAAAACACACGCTCGGATTAGATCCTCACTGCGATGCGTAAAGCCCATGCACTAGGATGGGGAGGAAAGAGGGTTTGTAAAGAAGGGGATGGGAGGTATTTATACTTGAGAAAGATTAGAGTATGAGTTGAAAGAGGAGTGTGAGTCAGAGATGATTCATATGTTGGGAGTGTGAAAGTGGTGGAGTCATTGTTGACAGGTTGGCTGCTGCCTGTGCTGAAGCCTATGGTTGTGAGTCATTATTTCCATTGAGCTGCACCGGCCGACGGAGAAGGATTGAAATCTACGGCCGACAATAAAACCGAAAACTTGACTCAGAATCATCAAGTCATTCATCGAGAGTCTACTTGTCACGGCAGTAATGCGGAACCATGATAACAGTACCTCTGAGCGTGGTTCTTAAGCAAGCCTGAAATTCTTACTCGCGACAAGAAAAACACCTGCACTCGAAACTGGTGTCTCCAATACCCCAGTCACCGGAATTCTATTGGAATAAATCCAGAGGGCGGAAATTGCTATTGATCATACCTGCAGGAAAGTCTAGCCTATTATATGTAGCTGCGACCACTTCAGAACCGAGCCTTGATCTCCTTCTGCAGAACCTCCGCATCGCGCTTCGCCCACTCCCTCATCACTTTCCTCTGAATCTTGCCACTCGCCAATTTAGGCACTTCGTCCACAAAGGTTACACCGCCAGCCAAATGTTTATGCTTGGCGACCCTCGGCTTGATCCATTCCTGGATATCCTCAGGCTTGATTTTTCCTTTCGCCGAGGCCTGAATGGCAACATACGCACGAGGCCACTCTTCGTCATGAAGGTTAATGCCTACGACTGCTGCGTCTGCAACATCCTGATGTTCCAGAAGGGCGGCTTCAAGTTCTGCTGGTGATACTTGAAGACTGTTGACTTTGATGAGTTCCTGCAATTTGTTAGCAGACAGCCATTCCCGCGTGTGTGAGACTTGCCTTCTTTCGATCCACGATCCAGAAAAATCCTTTCTCGTCGTAAAGTGCAACATCACCAGTCTTCAGCCACCCGTCAGGAGTAATTGTATCCTTTGTGGCCTGCTCATTCCTCCAATATCTCAAACAAACCTGTGGACCTCTGATGCAGAGCTCGCCTCGCTCCCCAACATTGACCTCCTTGCCATCGTCGTCGATCAGCATACACTCCGTGTTTGGCAACAATTGGCCCACACTTCCTGTATCATCGTTGATCGCAAACGGAACCATAATAGCACCAGTAGTAACCTCAGTCATTCCCCAGCCCTGATTGATCTGCATCTTGAATCTTGTGGAGACGTCTGCTTGAAGCTCTTTTGATAATGGCGCAGCACCGCACAATGCGCCCTTGACACTGTTAAGATCGTGCTTGGTCGACTCGGGACGCTTGCTCAGCATGACGAGGATGGGAGGCGCCACGTGTAGCTGCGTGATCTTGAAGTCTTGGATCGCTTTGAGAAAGTCCTCGTACACGAACTGAGTCATAACATAGACTGGGACCTGAAGTTTCAGCGCCATCATGATTGTCCAGAGTTGGCCATAGGCGTGATAGAGAGGAAGGAAGCCGAGCCATCGCTCAGATGGTGCTGTCTCGCGAGTGTAAGGTTGACCCAGGTATTTCATGACCATGGTTTGCTCGATGTTGGAGATGATGTTGTAATGACTGACACATACTCCTTTAGGAAGACCAGTCGTACCAGAAGAGTAGTTAATCGTCGCAACAGTTGTTGTTGCCTCTTCAGGAGACAGTTTTGGCCAAGAATATTTATTTGCTTCCTCTTCGGACCCGAGCATTTCTCGCCAGTCCCTAATGCCGTCAACAGATTGATTTGGCTTGTCTGAAAATTGAAAGATTCGATCTTTTGGAAATCCGGCTTCTTTAGCAGCTTGAACAGCGGTCTTGAGAAGGGCTGGATATACCAGCAGGATCCGAGCTTCAGTATTCTTGATCTGATGAACCATTTCTTAAAAGCCAGTCAGCCTTCGCAGCACTTTTCGGACAAAACATCTGGCTCACCAGGCACGGTATAGATTGGATTAGCTCCACTGAAAGCATATCCATTTCCAGCAATTCCAAGGTACGCTACCGGAACAAAGATGTGGTTAGGAGTAAAAATCATCACGACCTCTCCTTTCTTCACGCCTGCGTTCCGCAATCCAACGCCCAACCTCTTCATCCATTGCAATGCTTGAGCAGGCGACAACGAATTTTTTGGATCTTTCGTGTCCCGCCATAATGGCTCTGTTGACAGAGTACTTCCTTCTGGAAATACATACGTCAACAGGTCCACTTTGGGGATATCTATGTCGGGGAGGAGCGATTTGAAAGGCATTTCGTCGTCCAAAATTCGTTTTGGAAATTTGACTTTGGGAATAGCATTGTCATGACGTTGAAATAGAAGTACTGCTCAAGGTTTCGGTTGTCCAAACCCGAGGCTGTTGATCTACAGGAGCCATGGTAGTGTAGGTATTGGCGCAGGGTTTGGTGCGGGGTTGAGTCCGGGAATGGTACCGAGGGGGGTTCCCGGCAACAGATTCATCGTCGATTTGTTGGGTTTCACAATTATCTTACTTGGTTCAACATGAATCTACATAATCAATGATTTTATATTTCGAAAGGATCCACTCAGAACACTCCCACAAAAGCTAAAATAGGGGAGCATCTCTATAACATACCAAGAGCAAATAGATCACGTGTGCGGGGTACCCATCGTAGAAGGGACTTTTCTTCACTTGGCGGGGTCAATCCTCTGACCATAAAGCAGTTGAGGACAACTGATTCAATCTTGAATTTCGAATCTGGAAAGTCAGATCTGGACGACGTATCTGGTTCTTCTCAGCCTTGAAAGACAACCCCGTGGAACGTCGAGAGCGGCGGGCTGCGAGATCCCAAAGCTAAGAAGCACAGTCGACAGACCTTCAGTACACTTGATACGTTTGAGAACTCCTGGATCGGTTCTGCAGAGCGATGGCGCATCCGGATGTTCAACATTGCTTGGACATCCGCGATGGGAAAACATCACGCCTCATCGCTAAATTACGCGAGCCCCTTTTTAGATATCCGAGATGTACATCCGGGAACCTTGGCTTGACGCGCAAGACAATTTTCAGATGTAAGGTTATGCCGAGATCATGTTTCACTGTTCTTTTACGAGAAGTATAAGATGGCATGAAGGTCCGATGAACATTCCCAGAGCATCCAACCATTCTGAATTGTTCTCGCATCCAATCTCACGATCCTGCTCTAAACTTTCGTCTCACCTGCGAAGGCCGAAGTAAATAACACCAACATCACCCAAGATGGCACCCATTCAGTTCGGCATTCTTATGATCCCGTATCAAATGCTCGACGTCGCTGGTCCTGTTGATAGTGAGTAATTTCCGGTTCCATTTCCTCTTCGCAGGTTGTGTAGGAGGGTAGCCTCCAGCCTCCTTCGTGGACGATTTTCCTGCCATGCCTACTCTTTGCTTATTTTAGCATTCTCAAACTATTTCTCAGAAGCGTAATACTGACTCAAAGCCCCCTCACAGTTCTCTCCACAAGTTCCAAATCTCTCATCGCACAATGTGAAGCAGCCGGCCTCCTCGCACCAGGCTTGAGCGAAAAAGCCATCGACATTGAATTTCACCATATAAACACCACAATGGACCCAGTCCTGATGACCTCCAACATCAGTCTCGTTCCCACCACCACTGTGGACGACTGTCCCCCGCTCGATTATCTCTTGATCGGCGGTCCAGACCCTATGACATTCAAGCTTGACGAAAAGTTCGCGGACTTCATCCGCAAGCACGTCGCTGCTGGGAAAGGCATATTCACTACCTGTACTGGAGGCATGGCTATCTCGTCTTCAGGTGTTCTGGATGGACGTAAAGCGACAACTAATCATCAGGCTCTGGAAATGGCCAAGCAGATGAGACCACAGGTCAACTGGGTCAAAGAACAATGGGTCGAAGATGGACAGTTTTGGACTGCTGGAGGTGCTTGCGCTGGAATGGACATGTTCTCGCACTGGGTTGCGAAGCATTATGCACCTGAGATTGCAGCAATAGGCTTGATGGGTTTGGATTTTGAACCGAGAGATATTGAGGGGAAGAGGGTCTTGAGAACCGAGCAGGTCGTGTGATATGAAACGAAAAGTGATACGTTCGAGGAAGGGTAATCAAGTAAGAGACAAATAAACACAAAGCTTGTAGCTTGGAAAGAACTTCATTTGCCAGCATCGAATATTTACTCATTCGGGCAGGTGGTGGAGAAAGGCTGAGAATGACCAAATCGCAATAGAACGAGAACGACAAAAGAAATATACAAAGAACATGACTAGAGGAAGACTCATATTTCCAAAGTAATGTTTCATCCGCTTCAACCGTCGATATCTGCTCTCATCGCTTTTGTTCCCACAACCACTAGTCCCATGGGCATTTCCAGGTCCCAAACCCCTCAGTTGGACCCTCGGTATACTCGCACAACTGCGCCTGGCAAAAGTCCTTATACATAGACGCTGCAGCAGGAAACATATCTTTGAAAGTCACGCCATGACCATCATCCCTATCGATGCAATCGCACCAACTGTCAAATCGTCAGCAAATACACACTATATCTCGCAACATGTTCAGGACTCACCTAGCAGCCCAGAGGTTTTCACCTGGGCTGTCCAGACGGCCGATAAATTCTTCAAATGTTCGTTTCGATGAATCGATGTAGCAGATAGGTATAGTAAAAACCCCCGCTTCTTTCAAGTACAGCTCAAAAGACAGCTCATTTTGAAGGATGTTAGGGAGATTGTCAATATAGGCCTGATATGTGCCATTAAGACCGGCGAAGTTGTACGACTTCCAGCTACTTTCGATTACGTCTCCGAAACTGAATTTCATCCTGATTTTGTCGTCCCCGCTTGTGCTAGGTACCTCCTAAGTAGTGAAAATGCAGTTAGAAATTGTACCAGATATGCTCTTGTCACTGACAAGACTATAGTAATTATTGTTGTCAAGAGCATCAGCCCAGCTGACATTCTGGAACCTCCATCGAATCCGCAAGTTGGCTGATTCACTCAAAACTGACAAAGCTTGTCGAAGGTGGGATTTGGGATATTAAGAAATGAAATAGATGAATGTCAAACGGTAAATGAATATGAACTTACACCCCAGCCATACGGTAGCATATTGTCGTTCGACACGCCACTGGCCTCTCCTTTCTTTATCATACTGGAGTACGGTTAGCCGAGGTCTATACAGCGCGTAGCATATCTGGCTACTCACGTCTGAGCGTAGCATCCCGTTCCAACACCACCAGTACGCGGCATCCAATTTCGCAGCCTCGGCTCATCACCACTATCTGTGATAGGAGTATTCGTAACTAGAGTGTGTTAGCATGTGGCGCGTGGTAGCATATATATATCTACAGGGAAACTTGCATTGCTGAAAAGTCATCGGATAACAAGAAAAGTAGACTCCTTGTTGTTGCCATGCAAAATTTGCAATCTGCGCAGTGAGTACGTTGAAGTAAAATGACTCTAGGTCTGAAGCTTTGATCCCGCCTGAAAGCACTGGAATTTTCTTGTAGTTGACCCAATCACCACCTTTGAAAATGGATTTGTCAGTTCGAATAGTGATGCCGGACTTAACTTGTCCTCCGAATTGAACGAGAGCATCATTGTATGTCTCAAACCCAACCGTCATCTTACTGACCCAGTCTTTGACCAGCCTGATATATTAACACCATACTCAGACATCAGATTGAGAGAAGCTTACAGTCCCATAGTAGCAGCATCTTTCAATTGCGTATTGGTGGTTTTCAAACCGAGTATGACCCCGCCAGTAATTCCTGCCACAACGGGTCCCAGCGCAGCGGCAGCAGGTCCTCCTGCAAGAACCGTTACGAAGCCAACGACTGCCGCGAACGCATTCAAGAACTCCTTTTCGAATGTATGATCAGATGGATTTGAGGGCCAAAATTTCAAAAGTAGGCTTTCTTGGACCGTGTTGAAATCACCCCTCGCTGCTTCGACCGCTTTGTGCAAGGCCGCAAAAAACTATCTCAGATCAGTGTCTATTTCAGGTAAAGCTCGTGAGATCAACTAACCTGATTCAGATTGACTGCTGAAATTGCGGTAATATAGTGCCAACCACTGTCGGCATCCCTTCCGGCATTGTTGAGGTCCTCACAATTTGGTCTTGCGCAAGCCTGGGTGACAGGGCAAGAGCCGAGACTTTGACCAATTCCCATGGGCTGCGCAAACTCGGCGAGCCATCTTTCGGTTGTTGAATGAGAATTGAACCAGGCTTTAACTATTAGCAGTCTTTTTCATATGGCACAGCAAAAGGGTTCAACATACCAGTAAGCTGGCTTTGGGCGTCAAGCTTGCCGAACATCCAACCATCAAGATCCACGCCTACGGTGGGCAGTCAGCGCAGAGCACGCAAGAGACTTGGAAGTATGTTTCAGACCTTTCAAGTCATCGCAAGAGGATGCTCCTTCCACGGGACCATAAGTCACTCCATTAACTTCAGCTTTTATAGTATCAAACACTGGAGACCCTGCACAAATCCAGCATGTCAAGTCTTCTTGACGCTTGGAGAGATGGTTAACTGGCACAAGAGGCGCAACCTGGGGGTTGTAGTTGTAAATACCGTCACGGCACTCATTGAGCATACATCTTGCTTTCTTCGAGTATGCAATATATTTTCCAGATGCGTCGAATACCTGCATTACTTGTGACCCTGTGTGTGTGGTTGGAAAGGATCCATAGTTGAGCCCGGGTTGCAACGTAGCACGTCCGATAACATTAGACCCACCTGAAATGACAGAGACCGACCACCCTGCACCACTGCTCGGAATGACAAGTGCCCAGTTGATGAGGTCGTGGCCAGCAGTATGCCCATCTGGTTTATTGAAGTACTTGTGTGGCGAACCGTCTTGGCCACATTTGACACTTTGGAAAATTGTCTTGTACCACAAGGCTCCAACGGGCTCATTTCCTGGCGGTCGCATGTCAAGCGCGGACCCGCCGCTTTTGTAGGCGGCAATGAAAGCAGTAATAATTGGTTGCAGGCCGGTATGGTCGGCACCGATTTGAGTCGCGTACCTAGAGGGTTGAGGATCATGATTTTGTTCCCACCTACATCGTGTAAGCTTTCGCACGGCGGATGTTTCAGTGCAAACATTACCATAGATTACCAATATAATGTCCTTCTGGCCCATCATTCTGTGTGAATTTAGAAAAACACAGCGTAGATACTTGACAAGATACTGACCCAAGTCTGAAACTGCACAAAGTCTGGGCGTGGATTCATCTGCAATATACCCACGATTCTTGCTGGTAAGTTACTTTCGCCGCCACGGTAGACATTGGTACCGTACTAGAGAAGTTAGCAAGTGAATAACTCCTGACGCAGAAAAGAACTTACAGCATTCTTGTATTGAAGGAAGCTGAGTCCTAGAAAAGTCAGCGATCAATTCAAGCAAAGGACCGGATCCTGCCACGTACCAATCATATATTCTTTCCCATGGGAATGTGCAACACCCATGACCTTCGTGTCATTAGTCATATCGCCCACGTTATTGGCACCGAGCACTGGCCAAGCCGTTTCCCAAGTGAAAAGTCCATCGGCGATAGGTCCCCAGTATTTGTACCTGAAGAGCGTATCAGTATTCGTGCATCAAATTGGAAGGTACTAGCGCTTCAACCATTCTGGGTCACCAGTCCAGTAACCTTGTGTTTCATCAAAATCTGGGACGAAGTGCAGCCGATTGTCAAATTTCCTCTTCCAAGTAATGAAAGTATGATTTTCGAGGCCTCCACTGCTGAATGCTGGAAAGGATTGTTAGATTCAAGCCGTTCAAATGAATGCAAGTCGACTTACTGCTAACCATGGGAAGGTTGTTAGGTCCAGCCGTATAGTACGCAGAGCTACCAAGATATGACGTAAAAATGTCATCGTAGTCAGTTACCTATAACCTGTCAGGGAAATTTTTGAATCTTGTTTGCAAGGATAGAGTTCAGTTGACAAACATTTTTGCAGGAAGTCTTGTGCTGATAACAAGCGTCCCCCGCAGCGTATAGATCCATGCTGATGTAGAGTTTGAATCCTCGATACGCTGCGTAACCGAACAGGTAGCCAAGTGCAGGCCGAACGAAATCTTGAGTTGAATCCCCAACATTTAGTGCAAAGCCATCAAGCTGGTGGACGTCAACATTTTGGATCAAGATGACGCCTTGAGACTTACTCCCATGGCAATAGCATCCTAGCATAGAGAGCTTTAGCTTGAGATCATGGATCGACAAATTGAACACAGGAAAATACTCACATCAATATCTTTATGAGCATGTTCTTCGGTTACCGTTCCAAGCTATGATGCCGTCAAGACTCGAATTCAGTGTGTAGCAGGATGAAAGAGTAGTACCATATAATGCGCAAATACTGCTCGAGAGTTTGAGAGTCTGAAAAAGATGAAAGAAAATGTCGCGACTGACGTCCACAGATACAAAGTTCTCATCTTCATCGTGGAGTCTTCACGCGAGTGTTACACTTTGAGCGTAATCAAGTAACACAAGTTGAAATGGAAATCGTTCAAACATAGAAGGATGCCCAGTGTTCTGATAAGAAGGGGAGAGTATTTTGAAGTATGGCTTCGGCTTCATACCCTTGTCACATTTACTTGGAAATGAACTCTAGGCAGACATTATTGTTCTCATACACCTTATCATACCCTAGGAGTTTGCGGCTGAAGACATTCAGTGGAAGATGCTTGTGGATTATGGTCGTCTGACGAGGCTAAAAGGTGTCTCCTGCCTTTCTTGGCGACCGGTGCCGAGAGTCAGAGGAGCTGAAAGCTTTGCCCTTGAACATTGGTAGCTTGTGCGGAGGTATATTCTGCTTGTAGAAATATACCCATTGTCAAGCGTGCTAGCAGCAGTAAGGTTGCAATACCGTACATGTAGAATACCCTTCACCAGCCCGACAGCACGCAACTTCCGTTGCAATTCCCTAATTCAGTTCGCATTCGCATTCATCTTACTGCATGAAGAACACGAGGGTAACCACTGTTGATAAATTGCATTTGGCACGCAATTGCTTTAGTTCTGAAGTAGTGTTGATTACGAAGAGTCACGCGGCCAAAATGAAAGCATAAATCGATGCCAGTAGAGTTTTTACCAGTTTGCGCTCGGTGACGAAATGGGTATCATCGGGATCGTTATGTTTAAGGCTGATTAGCGCAGTACTTGTGACAACCAGTCAATGATTTCATATACGTTTTGGTATCTTGGCCTTTTACTCCTCAAGCTCGATCATCCCTCAATATCCAGCTAACAGTGGATGATCGCTCGACGTTCAGACGATCTGGAAATCCTTCATTTCTCCAGCCGGTGTTTCCCCCATCATGGACCCATGGATATAGCAGCAGCCAACAAGCCTGAACCTCCCATTATTTTCCTCTCAGAGAACAAAAGGAGTACGCGCACCGTTAATGAGGCAAATGATGTCGCTTTCTTTACAATAAGGCAGCACAGTACCCATGCGTCCTCCAACCGATATGCAGAATCTTTTCTGCAGCAAAGAGTGTCCACAGAAACTGCTGAAGCGGCTTGCTCTCTCAGTCACATCTAGCAACTCGCGCTCAAATTCTTCTCGTGCTCGGCCAGAACCGGTTCCTTCTGCGAAAGAACGAATTTCCTCCTTCATATCCATGAGCCTGTAGAAAGCCTCGTAATCACCTAGACACTGTTCCGTGCTTGGTTGCGAATTCGCACCGTAAGCGCTACGATTGCCAAGAGCCGTTCGCACGAAAGCCTCCAGTATCGGTTCCCTAGTAAAAGGGTAGGGATCTTGTACTAGAGATTTTGCGAGCATTTCCACTGTCCGGAACCAATTTCTCAGATAAGCGTTGGCTTCATCTATCATCCATGCCGGGTCAAGACGCTGCAGCTCTGAGATCATCTTGACCTTGTCGAAACTGAACCCTCTCAGGCTTATCGCGAAGTGGTCATCCTCGGGAAAGTTTACAAATGGAATGTACTGACTACCTGCCCGGTAGTCTAAGTCAGCAATCGGAGCCATCTTTGTCTGACTCCAGTCGGGCACCCACGATGGTAGATCCTCAATGTTGCGCTCAAACCCAATACCAGCGATGGTGAGGGGGTTGAAGATGTTGTCTTCCTGAGCCGCAATTCTCCGGGACAGAATCAATCGCATCGCCTTGGTGTAAACGGTACAAGCAGTGACCTCGGAGCCATACTCTGGGCAAATCAGATCACGAGACTGATCTGTCGTCATGCCCAGCAATGCGTAGATTTTATCGCGCGGATCAGTGGATCCTGCATGCATGCACGCTCCCAAAACATGTTCGAGAGTGAAAGAAAGATCGTATCTGACATCTCCGCGAAGCTCGAGCATAGAGTCTACGTTATGTAGCCCCATGTTATACTCTGCTCGTAGAGTGCTTTGCACGTATGGATCTGAAGACTGGAACCGCTGAAGTAGGTTTTGATCGTACATTACGTTGACTGCTTGAGCAACATACTTCCAGTCCAAGCATATATCACCATAGAATACAATCAACTCTCTGGCAAAGACGGCTTCTTGAACAATCCACACTCGTCGAAACCAAGGATTAGCGAAAAATGCAACAAGCGCGTCCCATTGTGCTGCCTTAGATTCGTGCTGATAGATAGCTTTGAAAGTGGCAGGATCGTGTCCAAGTACATCATGCCTGTAGAACAACTCCGCAAAATGAGATTGGACTAGGTAAGCATCAGGTTGAGGAGTAGGTTTGTTGGCCTCGACAAAGTGTTCGTGATGCCTCAAAAAAGCCAAGACTCTGGTCGCGCCTTGGTATATCTCCTTCATCATCTGGGCCTGATATTGTTTCTCAAGGTTTCCGTCGCCAGCCTCCTGGTTGATACACACCTGGTCGATCCAGATCAGTCGATCTTGCCATGGAGACCTCCGTCTATGAATGATGTCGTATGCACATTTGGTGACTTCCAAATCGAGATAATCTACTACAATCGACCTCTCCTTCGAGGGATCTCCCCAAACATAGGAGATTGCTTCATAGGCTGGAGGATAGTCAAGTGACGCGATAACTGTACTACATGTCACCGCATCAGTCGAAGCACCCTTCAGAATTTTGAGCAGCCGAAAGTCGCGCTTGTGCCCTGGAATGCCATTGTACATTGGCATGTATTGATACGGAAATCTCTGTCTCGAGGACACGACAGCATCCTTCTGAGTAAGTATCCCCAACTTCTTGCCCCAGTATCGTACGTAGCGATTCAGTCGAAATGTGACTTTTTGAAGCATATATCTCGGAATGGTCTCTAGCGGCTTGCCTGGTACTTTTAGATCAGGAGGCGCCGATTGCACAATGGAAATGACCCAGCCAGGGTCAAATGCTATCATGCCTGCAATCAGAATTCCAATCCACGACATGAAGACCAATGGAATAGCAAACAATGGTCGGAATAGGAGGGTGATCCCGACAGTCCAGAGATACACAACGTCCAAGACACATCCTATCATCACCCACCGGATTTCGGTGTGATCAGAGATGTCCTCATAGGTGTACCACAATATTGGAGAGAAGAATGTATCGAAGCATAAATACGATCCGAGAAATCTGGTGAAGCTCCTTGAAATCCAGGGAAGTGTAGACAGTATACATAGAACAATCACTGCAGCTGCTGGACGCTGTTTACTGACCGCCGCAAGCCTGATCAGTAGCATCGGCAAAACACTGACAACTTTCCAACCCAAAGGAGCGCCTACGATATAGTCGAGGAGAGCAACAGCCAAAGCTCCAAAAGATGGTTTCAAGCAATGCCAGATGACGACACTGAGGGCATCGTTGAAAATTCCTTGCTTCACATCGCGGTCTCGTGGAGGGGCTGCTGTGGTGATAGCCTTGCGAAGAGCCTGGGCAGCAACATCCATGTCCCGAATCCGAACATCTAGCTCGGGAACCAGTATGTTGTATGGCCCCATAGAAGCGGCAATTAAGTATGATCGAGTCGTATGTGAGATTAAAAGGAGATGGAACAAGAGAGGGAAAGAAGATAAGGCTGTTTGTTGTTCATGAGAGAGACGCGGTTGTTGCTTGTTCAGCCCCTAAGCGGGCGGGGTGGCCTCGCTAAATGACCTCTAAACGAAGCTCGTGTTTTCATTGTGGGGCGAGAAAGCCATTCAGTAGCGTTGAATTGTTGACCTCGTGTTTTCGCTGAAGGATACTTACGGGGATGGGCCATCGCAGTCGTCACTGGAGGAAAGAAGACACAACATCATATTAGCCGGATGGATGTCTCTTGCAAAGGTAAGCTTTACTCCGAAGTTTGTGATATTACTCCTCAGGTATGCCAAGATCATCCACCAATAGACTGCTCGCACTCCACGTGGAGAAGCAAGATATTAAAGACCCCTTCTTTCTCCAAGATGATCTCCCAGATGTTTCAATTTCTTGTTACATATCATTTTGCCAAGAATTTACTATGTTATCCTCTCTCACTTTTCTCACGACACTCCTGGCCACCACCTCGGGGGTCTTGGCAAGCCCAGTTGCGATTACTGGTCCCCAGCCAACGCCACCGCCAAGCTTGGAAGATGCTGTCGCTAAAAGAGCTATGTCGTGTACTTTCAGTGGCTCTAATGGTTACTCTCTAGCTTCAGTGTCTAAGGCTTCATGTGCAACGATTGTACTTTCTTCTCTCACAGTACCATCCGGAGTTACGCCCAAGCTGGAAGGGCTCAATGACGGGACGTCTGTATGTGACATGTTGTCCCCGAAATTCCAGCATGTCTTTCTAATCTAACAATTGCGTTAGGTTGTCTTCCAAGGAATGACGACTTGGGGTTACAAGGAATGGGAAGGATCCCTAGTGTCAATCAGTGGCAATAAGTGAGTGCTCCATATCAAGGTATGAATACTGTTCACTATGAACTGCCAGGATTACTATCAAAGGCGACCCAGGCTCGGTACTCGATGGTCAAGGTGCTCTTTGGTAAGTGCGTCTCTCTTCAGGTTTTCGTAATCGTGCCGTGACAGCTCGAGAAAAATTTGCAAACAGACCCCCATGGCGGATAAGCACATCATTCGCTTGAAATTGAGCCCGTGCAAACAAGAGCAAGATGGACTCGCTGACCCTGACTTTTCTAGGTGGGATGGTCTAGGCGGAGGTGGCGGGAAAATCAAGCCCAAGTTCTTCAAGGCAAACGACCTCACGGACTCTCTCATCCAAGGCATTACAATCAAAAACGCGCCTAAGAACTCTTTCAGCCTCAATCGCGTCACCAGACTCACGATCAAGGATGTGACTGTCGATGATTCCGATGGAGACTATGACACCGGGGGACACAACACTGATGGTTTTAATATCAACAACGCAGATCAGGTATATTTCAGCGGAGTCAAGGTGTGGAACCAAGACGACTGCATGAACGTCAACTCGGGAACAAATATCTACTGGACTAACGGCTTTTGCTCTGGAGGCCATGGACTCTCGATTGGCTCCGTTGCCAATGGCTCCGTCGTTCGCAATGTGACATTTGAGAATACTGTGTTGGAAAAGCAACAACAGTCTGTTCGAATCAAGACGAACTCCGGGGCTGTAGCGAGCGTTTCGGACATATACTACCGCAATATCGTCTTCAACGGTGGAACAGACTATGGAATTATCGTTGACCAGTCGTATGGTGGCACTAAACATGTCCCGACGAATGGCGTTACCATTAAGAACTTCCAGCTGAAAAACGTCACTGGAACTGTAGACAGTGGCGCTACTCAGATTCTGGTTGAATGTGGTGTGGGGAGTTGCACTGACTGGGTCTGGTCGGGAGTGAAGGTGACAGGAGGCAAGAAGTCGACTGCGTGCTTGAATTTGCCAAGTGGGATCTCTTGCTAGTTCTCCGTGGCCGCGATTTGGGAGCTGTGAAAGTGGGCTTGTACATATGATAATCGAATAGGCACAGGTCGTTCACCAGACAAGTGGCTTAGACGTGATGTTTAAGAGTCCGATCTTGTCTGAATTCTCTATGGCAACTTTTCAGCCACGAGGACGAGCTAATCCCTAGTGAAAGCTCAGTTACGAGCCTGGCTCATAGATGTAAGTATGTACAGCAAAGAAGAATTTGCAGCCCGAAATTGTACCCCAGGTACAACGCCAAGACCGCCCCATTTCAAAACCCTATCGTTTCATCGAAAAGAAGTAAATGCACCAATCTCCCTATCCCCAGAGAATAGTCTCGTCAACAGACGAGGAGTCAACAAATTTTGACTATTTAAATGATGAGGTATGCAGCGACACCGGCGAAGACAGCGATGAACGCCGAGCTGCGTGTGGATGATGCGGCCCCGGTGAATGTTGCTGGTGTAGCAGTTGCCAATGGTACGCTGTAAGTCGTCAGTTGGGATACATAGTATAGGAGATGGAGGAATGCTTACCTAGTGTTCTGGACTGGATATATGGTTCCAGTTGAGATGATAACAGGAATGCTGGTAGACACAGGCACTACACTGTACAGAACTGTTGGGATGCATGTTGTGATGGCGATGACGCTGAGTGACACGCCTGAACTTGCGCTAGCGGTCCCAGCAACGAGAGTCGAAGACGTGTTGGATGGGAGATATGTAGTGGATGGGACGTAGCTTGAAGTCGAAGACGAAGTCATAGATGAAGTCGACGATGAAGCTGGTGCTGCAGTAGATGTTGACTTGGAGACTGTTCGTGTGCGAGTCAAAGTGGTGGTCGATGACAAAGTCGTTGTGGAGTGATCTGAAGAGGAAGATGCTGCATAGGTAACCTCGTTGAAGACGGCCGCTGGCAATGAAGTTGAGGTTGCGGCTTCAGTGGTAGCTGGTTCAGCTTCTGGAGAAGATGTTGACGAAGCGACGACAGCAGCTGCCTTGACGCTCGAGACAACACTCGAAGAAGATCCGAAGTTGCTGGCAGCATTCGTTGATTCTCCGGCAACAACATTAACATCCTTGATGGTAACAACGTCTCCATCAGTGCTAGTGACCTTGACATCAACAGTAGTTGTCCCAAAACCGCTCGAGTTTTCGAAGAAGTTGTACTCTTGTCTGGTGGTTGACTTCCAAGTGCTTCCTCCGTCGGTGCTGACTTCAAGACTGGAGACTTCCTTGTTGGCGTTGACAACTTGCATGCTGAACCAGTATGCCGAAACCCCTTCCTTGTTGTGGACTGCAAGAGGAGAGGTGATTGGGCAGTCAACGTAGTCCCAAGTGATCGGGATAATACCCTTCGATGGATCGGCAAGAGCTGCGAATGCATCGGGGAAAAGATCCAGGTGGTTTGTGCCACACCCGGGGCATTGATCAACGATCATAGCCGTGACTGCATTTCCATTGGGACCAGTGACAGATACACAGGCTCCGCAATTTGCTGAGTTGTCCCAGTTCGAGTCCGATAGAGCAGTACCGTAGATACCAGCTGGGAGAGTATAGGTCGAGAATGAACACATTCCACCAGCAACGTTTCCGCCGTAGAATGTTGCCTCTCCAGAGAGGGCTCTCTTGCTTACAGTGGCACCTTGGGCCAGAGCGAGGACTGCCGAAGCAGCGATTGTGCCTGTGAACCGCATTTCGGAAGATGTGCTTGCAAAGAAGTGAAAGTAAGGACTGTAACGAAGACTGAAGCTTCTAAGAGATAGGTATGTACGCTGAAAAGAATGGCGATGGTGGGTGAGAGGAAAGGAAAGAAAACAACAAACGGAACATCTAGACCTTTTGACAAACACTAAATTGCAGATGGATTCGTGAGATGAGAAGCCGCACTGTAATAAACATGATACATTCTCAAAGCTTCGCTAGGGCTTGACAGGGCAGATGTTTGAACGTCAACGAATCCGAGAGGTGGAAAGTGATGCGGCAACAAGGTTTGCTCCCTGCAAATTACACAAAATCTCCGCAAATGGATCCTTCGAGGAGATTAGCGACGACTTCAGTTCTCCAACATCTCTGACAGTAAACAAGAAGAATTTCGCTATCCCTGACGAGCACAATGTCACTTTGTATGCTTATCTTTTGAAGATATACCCGCAGAGTGTTTTGGTGTTGTCGCTCATCAGTAGCGTTGCGGCTTAATCGGCTCGATCAGCCTGAATTCGCGCTGCGCCATCCCGAGGGCCAAGGAGTCGACAACCTCACTGGCTCGACTGGATAATCACAATGTTCCGAACAGACGCAGCAGGTATCGAAAGCATGTGTACAGCAAAGGGCCGCCAGCCGGCAGTGCCGCGTATAGTAGGTACTCGTCTCACTTTTGTTTCCTTTCCTTTGCTTTCCATTCAGTCAATCAGTCAAGATGCGCACGATACGTATGAGGATGCGCATGCAAGCCTCTTGGTATCGATGGAGCAGTCTCGAAGAGTATGTGGCATATATCTGGAGTCTCCTGCGGCGCATCTTCTTCGAAAGACCAGCAGTGTGGTTCTTGAATCTGTATGATCGGCATTGGTCATCGCGCTTTCGACGAATTCCGGATGTTCATGAGCTTGCGAGGAGGGGGATCATAGGTGGAGAGTCGTTACTGGATGCTCCAGTTGCTCTGCCCAAGACGCGCAAACGAGCTCTTACCCATCCATTGCCGCCGATGGAATCGAGAAGTATGCCATTCAACCTTCGGAGGTCCCGGCAACGCACACACGACCAGACACAGTCGGCCTTCCTTGCCAGACTGCCAATCGAAATCAGGGAGATGATATATGAGGAGATACTTGCGGGTGGAGATAGGAGGTTGGTTCATATACTGCGGAAAGACAGAAGGCTCGGCCACTGGAGGTGTAGGATACAGGATGGCGAAGAGGTGTGCGATGAACAAGCTCGGAGATGCGTAGAGGGGTGGCTATCCTATAAGTCGAAGGTGTGGCATTTGGATCGCAATGGAATGCTGGACTTAGTGACTGATGGCGGGCTATTGCCATTGCTCCTGACCTGCCGACAGATGTACGTTTCTTTTCCATTTCCATGTAGGACGTTACTAACCAGCTCTCTTAGCTACTCCGAGGCCATTAACATCTTGTATTCGAAGAATATCTTCCATTTTTACGACCCCGGTGACATCCGCCATTTTGCACGAACCATCCTCCCACACCGACTGAACGCCGTCCAAAGCATAATGATTGACTGGGAACGCATGTTCAGTATATTCAATCGCAATAACGGCATACCAAAACAAGACGACGAAGAGCTGATGGCGTGGCGCGAAACTTGGGAAGTCATTGCTAGAATGCCTGGATTGATGGATGTCAAAGTGGTACTGAAGCCTCATAACTTTCACGTCACAAGGGCTAGAAGGAGGAGGATGTGTAAGGAAATGATGGGCATTCATGGTTTGAGGAATTTTGACCTCGTGATTCCATGGGACGATGAGACTGACTGGGGGTTCGCTGCATCCGCGCCATTCACAGTCATTAGAGGTCCGATGAGAGAACAGATGTGGAGGTAGATGAATGATGAAGATATCAAATGGTATCATGGAGTATATGGTACAAGTCTCGCTCGGTCCTATTCAGAGAATTCAAACTCAACCAACCACAGGAAGCTTTGAGGATTCTTCCTCCAGGATGAGGCTTTCTACCCTTGGCCATTCCCAGGGAAGTACCCCGAGACAAAAAATGTCATCGACCATAACAAGAACTTTGACAATGTTTCCTAGAAATACTTCGGTTAGAGCCTGGCTGATTTTTGTTTGCGAGCCTGCTCCTCGGCACCCTTGCCGGACCCGCTGACGCTAGCACTCATAATGCATGTCACTTTCACCCTGCACGCCATCTTTCCCCTTCCATCAACACGAGCTGCATCAAGGCCCAAAGATCTAAAAGCCTCATCTATCCGCAAGCATCAGACCCCTATATGCCCGACGCAGAGTCCATACAGGATTGGCCATCAGGTCACCTGTGAGATATCCTGACAATTGAGACGTGGCTACATCCACATGCCGCGAGCTCTTCTCAAGCAACTGCCGGAATGGAGCTCACACTAACTTTTGAAGAGGATCCCTGCATTCGAGCTCAAATCAAGACCGCATGTGGGACGGCCAAGTATGAAGTGTCTGCAGGCAATTGAGAAACCATATTGTACATCAGGCACATCATAAGTTCGCCGAACACACTATCAAACCCAACTCCCACTTGTCAGTCTCACTCATACTTCTTGAATCGGAGTGGCTCCAGCTTTTCTTTGACTCTTGTGGCAAGTACTCGAAACGCCAATGGAACATCTTCAGCCTGCTGCGTCCTTTGTTGACCCTCGCTTCGACATCTTGCCGCTTCCGGCCTATGACGATACGTTGATTACAACTCAAGCATTCACTTTCATGAAATACCAGTAGCCTGGACGACCAGCTCAGTATGTTATGCTGGTCATTTCCCTATTCATCTCAAGGTCCGAAGGATGGGCAAAATATACAATCGAGGAAGCCTCTGGCCCGCGGAGCGATTGGATCTTGAGAGGCAACAATTCAATGACCTGGACGAGATTGATCAAAGGGAATATGACCAGACTCAACGCGAAATGATGGACGTCCTGGGGTCACATAGGACTTCGCAGGCGAGTTCGTCCTACAAGAACAATAACTCATTGAGCTCGGCGTCTCTCGAGGAGCTTCAACATGACCGACGAAAGATCGGAGAACTTGTCAACATGGACCGAAGCCTTATAGACGTTGAGGATATCCATGGCCTTATCAATATGGATAGAAAGAATGCATACACCACAGAAGGCATTATAAATCCTTCCATGCAAGGCATCTGTGATCATGTCAACAAGATGCGCCGACCCAAGCAGGCATCGACATCACCAGAGCCTAGCAAAGACGACGAGCCTGTTCCGAGATATGGCTACAAGTCTCGACCATCAGAGATTCCAACAACAAACGAATATTTGAGCTGCCAATATATCGAACTCACCGAGTTCAGTAGGCTGAATCGAAGGAAATCAGACGATAAACATCTATCGGAGTTCGACAGATGGCAGATTGCTCGTGAGCTAATGGTTGGCGCCAACGCTGACGGGAAGGACCTCGAAAATATGGACTATCTTTTCATTTTGTATCATGACATAAGCTTTGATCAGAGGATCGCGTCTACCGGCTACTATCTATTACTTGGTATCGCCCCGAAGCAAAAGTACGTGTTTGCCATCGACTCTTTGTCTTACCTGTACTACAACATAGATTCTTGGCCTTTTTGTGGAAGTAGGTAAGACTGTTTTCTATTCAAGTAGATTTCGGTCGAACAGAGAGACGGTCTTCTGACGGGAGAAGTGTCCGAGCTTACAACCATTGAGATTCTCTTTGTCTTCCACCAACGATAGCTGAACCATCTTGAAACGTGCATCACTGACCTCCGTGCAGTGATGGATCTCCTGCTATCTCAAATCAACTCAGAAGATAAGTCAGCTTGGCCAATCTATGGTCAATGGGCTCAAAGGATTCGAAAAGGACGACGGCAGCCCAAATGCTCCCCGACAAGGCGACGGGTACAATTGCGCGATCTTCGCTCTGGCAAACGCTCTCAACATGGCATTTGGGTTTGATCTGCTCTGCTATCGGCAACGCGATCTGGACTCGTTGAAGCGGACTCGTATTTTCAGCGAGCTTAAGACAGGAGCTTCGAGTGTATTCAAGGACAACTTCGCATATGATATGCTCGATATTCCACATGGACCGCTTTACAAGTGCCCCATGCGCGAAAAGGACCGCAATGATGCGGCCAAAGATGAAAGGATAGAAGACATAGAACTACGGGAACGAAAGGCGAATGATCGTTTGGCAGATGAGAAACCTGTGAGCTCACAGCAGGAGATCGCGACGGAAACTGCACTAACAAATATCGAATCGCAGCTCGCGGGTGACGATGCCGACGACGAGTACGATGACATGTATGGTGATACATTCGATGACCCGTATGTAGATTGCTCAGGATTCCAGTTAGTCATCCTGCAGCTGGGATTCGTTCGCGTGAAGAATGTCAACCGGATCTACTACTGACATTTTCCCGCTTTAGATGAAAATCAATACCTGACATCCCACCAGATGACGAGGAAAATCACTTGAGCGATGCAGCAACGACAGAAGGAGGAATGGAAGAAAAATCCGAGACCGACGATGGATGTGATGAGGACCTGGAAGAAGTATTTGGGCTGGTGGATCCCTCAATGGATGAAGCTCATTCGCAAATCGAGACGCAGCTTTTCGGTCTATCCCCTCGCAATGCTAGGCTCATGCAACTGGTGATCCGGAACGCCATGAATGACGATCTGTTCTCCCATATGCTCGCCGCATCAGCAGCCTCGAAAGAGGGGGAGTCGTACGAAAGAGAAAGTGATATGGATAGACGCGACTACCCACTTCAATTCGATCCGCGGTACTTCAAGAAAGCCAGGTTCTTGTATCCAAAGATAATTGCTACGAATCCAAATACAGCTCTAGGATTGAGAGCAGCCAGAGCAGCTCAACATCTGAGCCACAATAACAGGAAGCTCCAGATTAAATTCTCGGCATGTGTAGCTGCATATTGGGGTGAAGACACGAAGCCCTTCGAAGATCTTACCACTGGCCTTCAAGGGCTCATCTAGCGAGGAATCCAGGGCTGGATTCAGGAGGCTGTTCGAGACATGGAAGGATCTCGATATTGACGCGGCCTGCGAGAAACCTCCTCACATACATGTGATAAACAAGTCCAAGCGAGATACAAGGTATCCAGATCAATCTGCGAATGACTCAGAAATTGAATGATAGCATCGAGCTTAGACTAATATAATAAGACACATTCCAATCCAACCCATCGAGCTGTAGAGTCTGAGTGTAGAGTCGGGCGCAAAGAAAGCAACAGAATAGTACGCGAAGGCCTTTTAGCATGATCACGTGTCGTCAGGGGAAGCACTGCCCAGGTGGGACAGCATTAAGTTTTGAAAATCTGTGCTCAGTCTTTATACTCTGAAGCTTAAATCTCAGCTGTCCTCTTACGTCCTGGAAGTGTTCTGTTTTATTGGTTATATCAGGTGCTTCCACGAGTCCTGGCAATTTCCAATTGTGGCTGTCTCGGAACCTCAAGGCCGACAACCATTTGAAAAGACCAAGTTCAAGCAGCAACACCAGTCGTTGGTTGTATCGCCCTGAATCACAGCACCAAACTCTTCCTAGGTCATGTTAAACTCGTATTTCCCAAAGTCGGTCGAGAAGTCTCACGGGAATGGCAAATTGGGGCTCCTGGGCGTATCCTCTCCGCGCTTGTCTGAAGGCGTTCCAAGTTATCGCCTGCATCCCAGTCATCTGTCTCTCTGCTACAATACACCTCATACACACTTTAGTCAGCAAATACCGGAGATATGAACCACCCAATGCCAGGAAGAGCAAAGCGAGACAGTTGGAGATCAACAGTATGCCAGCGATTCTTGGGCCAAGGCTGACGCGACAATTGGCCATTGGGCGTGGCGAGGACGATCAGCCCAAAGAACCGTTGATACCATGCAGAGAAAACTCTGCCTCGGAGCCGCTGCTTCATGTCCCCGAAGGAATTAATCAAACTATTAATACCAACTTTATATGCGACCAAAACCAGTCACTGCTCTTCCAACTCCCTCTCGAAATTCGGCAACAGATCTACGAATACGTCCTTGGCGGTTGCAACATCCATATCCATTTTCTAATGGCCTGCGATTCGATATCATCTCAACTCTTACCTCGAAGTAAAATGGGCCATTGTCAACTTCGAGAAGATCGACTGCATCTAAGCAGTAATCAGCTTACGACCATCAGGGAAACAACACCCCAGCCCGAATCGCCCCCAGAGCGAAGTTGGCCGAATTGGTTGTGTCAGATGTACATGTATCATAAGACGGCAGATTGGAACGAAGCGAAGCGCTTACTACCCTTACCGCTGACCTGTAGAAAAGTGTAAGTCTTCTCTCACTGAAGACCTTGCCTCTGCGATCTGTCGATTTGCAAGGTAGTTTGGTAGCGAATGAGACTAACAATGCCCCAAATAGGTACAGTGAGACTATCGAGCTGCTTTACAGATCCAATACGTTTCATTTTCGCTCAATGAAAGAGGTGCTGTATCTCTCGCTCACCATTCTGCCTGAACGAATGGCTCTTATCAAGAAGGTTTAAATACCAACATACGTTCTTCTCGGTAATGCTCTTCCACCTGACATGTATCTAATCGCTTTGCAGCTTGGACGGGAATGAAGGCTGGGGCCCATTCAGCACAAGCACAGCCTGGCTTGACTGTAGAGCACCTCGGCTTGCTTGCTCATGTGTCTCGTGCATCCCTAAGCACCTGCTACCCGATAGCCAGGTTGTGAAGTGGATCCTTTACACGTGGAAAATACGTAACCTAGATGCTGCCAAATAATGTCGCCACATATTCTCAATACATTGGAAAGCAACATTGAGATCAAATCTACACTGTTCGGGCACCTGACTCACCACAAAATATTACAAGTCACAAATCCTCCCGGTCACATTGAGCAAAAGCAAAATATGTCCTCGAGTGCAACTTTCATGTTGCCAATCAGGTACTGTTACCTCTATGTCCCAACTCGAATTGAGGACATATCGAAGTACACGTCGAAAGTAGTGACCTAACTTAACTAAAACCGGATATTTTCCCGCCCAAACGCCAATGTCCCATACCATCCCTATGGCTTTGAAAATGAACCTTCAATCAGCCTTCAGTCCTCGGTGTTGCAGCCACCTCCAGCAATCCTAGCCTCAGCCTCAAGTCGACCCATCTCAGCCAGCATAACATCAACAGCCCACTCGACCACATCTTCAACACCCGCATCCTGAACCGGCTCAAAGAAAACACCCTTCTTGGTAAACAACTCCATACCCTGTCCGTTTTTGGCCTTCTCATCATCACCTCTATCCTCCAACAACCACTCATACCCCTCCTCAAAAGCCTTCCAAACAACCTCCTCAAAGAACCCCTCGCTCTTCCACATCTGGCCCGGCAATCTTCCGCCCTCAGGCACATCCCTATAAATCGCTCTCTCAAAACGTCTCCGCTTCGACTGCCCCTTGCTAGTATTCAAGAACAACTTGACGTCAAACAAACCCTGGAGATATTCCTTCGCCTTCAGATTCGTAGCCCAGAACTGCGCCTCAATGACATCGCGCTCGCCTTCGATAAGATCATCGATGTTATCCTTGGTTACAAGTTCGGAAGAGAGGCCGTCGAGCTGCTTGAGGTATTTCGTAATCTTGGCTTTCTCACTTGCGATGTTGGAAATCGCTGCGCTGCTACGTCGACGCTTCGAGGTATTGCTGAGGTCGGGCTCGATCTTGGAAGTGGAGATGTCGGCAAGCAAGAGGAATCCTTCGACGAAGACGAATTGTGGTCGCAAAGTTGCCTTGCCCTTCCCGTGGGCATCCGCACCAACGATTTTCTTCCCATAACTCTCAATCGGACCTCGGACAACAGCGCCACCAAATCTAGCCTCTGCATTGAGCACAGCTTGTTCCTTGATCCATAGAGCAATTTTCTCCTTCATCTTCGCAATCAAGTCGGAATATTGCTCCATATCCTCATCGCACGGGAAGCGCTTCTCGTACGCGGGAAGCTGGCCGGATGTCTGAACGCTGGTGATGGCTTCGACAAGGCCGACGAAATCGAGGGCTTGGTCGCAGTCTGGCATTGGGCCGGTGACTTGGTAGCGGGAACGGTGGCCACCTTCGAGGAGGCGGGGGGCATCGCTCTTGTTCGAGTCAAAGGAGTCGGTTCTCTGAGCGTGGCGGGTGCCGGTGGTACATTCGAGGAGGGTGTCTGGTGGGTTGGAGGGACGGGTACCTGACGATGCGATGAAGCTGTACAGTCATACGCGTCAGTAGGATTTCTCAAGAAAAGTATGCAAGGGGGAAATAGTTCACGCAAGCTTACTACATTCCCAACTCATCGTGATGGATACTCTTCTCCATGAACGGCGCGTCTGCTGGAGTCGACGTGAACGTGACGAACGGCTGCAGACCCTTCGGATGGAAGAAATCATCTTGGGCAATTGTGATTGTCGGCTTGACTTTACCACCACCTAAACCATCCCCGTTGACAGTTGGTGTCTGAAAGACCTCGCTCAGGATTTTAGCCAATGTAGACTTTCCAGCAGAAGAGCAGCCCGAGATAGCGACCACGAAAGTCTTCTTATTTGAGATGAGCTGAGCTGGGCTGAGCTTGTTCTCCTTGTAGTTCTCTGGGACCGATACAGCGATGGTTTGTTGTATGGCATCAGCTCGAATTGGGGAGGAGTAAGTCTTTTCGAGATCCTTCTGGGACTCAATAAGAGTAGTGGCCGTGTTCTTACGACCAAATACCAAAGGAACCATAGGCGTAGCAGGACGAACAATGGCAGACTGTGGTGTCTCAACTGTACTCGGGCTGCGAGAATCTGCGTCAATGCCTTGTGGCTTTTCGACTTCGTCTTTGTCGCTCAGATCGATCTCTTGCATGGTCGTGGTGACATGCTCGATCTTGTTGTCAACACCAGTAGCCTCCTCGAGACCAACACCACTATTGCCAGACAGAACAACGCGATGATCGTCCACGTTGTCCTCATCTTCCTTCTCATTCGTAGCGATAATCGTCTTGATCTTAAGCGCAGCAGGTAGAAGTTGTATATCTTCATCACCAACATTAACACTAGCATCAATCGGCTCGAAGGTGAACTCTTCAACCATCGGCTCCCTAATCTCATACTTTGAAAGAGATCGATGAAGCGCGTTAGTAATCTCGTCTTCTTCAGCCAGTGCAATGGCGGAGATCTCTTCGTCGGGGACGAGCGTCATGGCGTTCACAGGTGAGTTTGGTGGACCGTGAGGGAAGTCGATTGCGGAGAGCGATGAGCTACGTTCTGGGTAGCGAGGGGCCACGTCTTGCGGTGCCATTGTGGTGTTTTTGAATGTCGTGAGGTTGCGTGAGGGCATTCGAAGTGGTGTTTTAGAGATCAAGGCCGCGACGGGAGGGTATTGACTCTTGAGCTAGCCTCGTAGCCTTATGGTCGTAGTCTTGTCTCGCTTAAGCGGATGAGACGATGAATGATTCAATATGATGAAATCACATGTAGTTAGGAACTTTCGTGACATTGATTAGAACATGTTCGTAAGTGTTCTACGACGATAGGGGGTTCAAAATCCTCGACAAAGGCAGGCATAAGCACGCCTTCGTAGGCTGGCCTCTGCCGATGGATATCTTTTTGGTGCTTCCTAAAAGTCCTGAAAATCTCTTGTGACATTCAAGAAATTGTATTTCCAAAACCAGAACCAGAAACGCTGTACAGTTGTCTTTACATGATTAAATGATAGGCTAGGCTCTGGACCCTGCCCTCGCCGTTCCTCTTCGCATCTTCTTATAACCATCCTTGTATATCACTGTCACATTCCACGAAATTGACTTCCATCTTTCACTCCTTCTAACATGCGCCATAACAACCAATCCAGACCATGATTCATCCATTGTTTACATCCATCCTTCACTGTCTTCTCCCTTGTGTTCACCCTCGTATCTATCCACCCAGCTCTTCCATATGACATTACTCTCATTTGTGACATTGAGGTTAGATTTTGCTGTTCTCAAAGCACACCCGCATCAATAAAACGACCTGGAATAATCCTTTGTTTACACTGAGCAGTCCCAGCGCTAGAACGAGGCTAAGCGAGCCTGTCTTGGCAAACATCTCCCCACCTCTCCTCCCCTTCCCCTCCAGCCTCCACACTTCATCTCCACCAACAAAGCTGAAGGCCAGCAAAAAGGAAACTCCATAAATGTACTATCTTGCTTATATATATATCACGGAAAGTTTTCCGCCATATCGTAAAATAACGCCACGACCCTCTTAACAAAGGGAGCTCTATTTGGACTACCAACTATCACCCTCTTTACTTCCAACGGCCAATTAACGAGACACTCGAACGGGTTCATCGTAAAGTTATTTCGAAAAGCTCAGAGAATAGTCGCATAAGACAATTATCATAGGCTTTAAGTTTCAATGGAAGCAAGTTGGAAGCAAGTTTCTGTGCTGAGCCGAATTGGAATTTCAAAGCCTGCGCCAGGCAAAATAGTCATAACGGACTTGCGCGATTCGTGATCGAGACGCTTGCTTATTCGTATCGTATTCAAAGCCACCTAGTACTTCATCACCGTCCGGGTTCACTGGGTAGGTGCTTGATATCGCCATTACGGGCCGGACGAAATTCAGTCTGTGGGTTTTTTTGGGGGGGTCTGGGGATTCGGCGATCATTTTAATTCTTGAAGTCATGAGGGGAGTGCTGAAGCTTGTTACGAATGAATTGCTCTATCATAGCTTGTTGTATAGATATATCTCATGGTGGGTAGGATATGTGGCTTCAGTTTCTGGCTTGCGTTTTGTCAGTATCGAGAAGGTTACGTGTTTGGTGTTGAGAACGAGGGAGAGTGCCAAGAAGAATGTTCCATGCTGATTTCATTGCTCCACCTCCGTGTGTGAGCAAGAGCGCAAATGTATGCAGTATACCCTAGAAGTTCCTCTACATACAACCAAAAGCCACGACATTAAGCCGGGCAAAATTCCCTGGATCCCTACACCTTTACAGCCCTCTTTTCGGGACCTTGTAGTGGAGAAACCCGAATAAATTTCGGATCGTAAGAAATCCCATGCTTAACCTTAAGCCCCAACCTTCTCATCCAACAACCTCCCCATCTCACTCTCCTCATCCTCCACCACATCCCCTGGCCTTCCATTCCCATTCCCAAGCACACCCTCAACATCCCTCCTCCCAATCATCCCCTTTCCCTTCCCCTTACCCCACCTCTCCACCTCCCGTCCAACAACCCCCTCCAAACTCCCCATCCCCACAACCAAAAACCCCAACTCCTCCCTCTCAACATCAAAAACCTCCCACCACTCCACCTCCGGCAACTTTAACCCCGTTTCCCTAGCCGCCAGGTAAATCGCCGCTGTAGCCAGCGCAGACGGTTGATGTGTTAGGTATAGCTGCTGTGGAGAGAGGACTGCGGTGTTGAGATGGGCTATTGTCCTGGCTGCTACTTGCTTGCCGATGTTTTTGGATTTAGATCTATGGGAAGAGGAAAACACGTCGAGTGTTTGCAAATACGTAATCGCCAAAGGATGAGGTAGCGCGACGTGTGTGTTAAATCCCAATGCATTGAGGATTTGCCCTTCGAGGAGGAGCAGGTGGTTGCGTTTTGTGATGTAGGTTGATTCCGAGAGGTAATACGTTGTCGGGTCGGGTTTCGTGTCTTTGTCGATGGGGGAAGAGGAGGAGAGATATTCCTCGCCAGTAGGGGAGGTAAGGAATGCGTAGACATTCGTTATACTCCTCAGCGAGCGGGGAGAAGCGGATATTTTCGCGGTGAGGTAGAGTGTTGCTGCTGAGACATCCTAGTTACCAAAAATTTAATCAGCACATAAGTCTTCAAAGCAACTTTCTCGCAATTGTATCCATTTTCCTCCAGGAAAGACCTAAGATAGAAAGGGGGGTGTTTATTAAACGTACACTAAACTCCCACTCCATCATCCCATCTACAAGCCAATACCGAAAAAGCAGCACATTCGCCTGCGCCGTGATATCCTGCGGTAAACGCAGCAGTATCCCAGCTGCTTGCGTCAATCGCGCCGTGTAGAAGCGGATGCTATCCTGTATCTCAGGCGGGAGGTGCGAGGATGGGTTCGAGGAGAGTTGGTTGGGTGTTGCAAGGGGGTTGGTTAGGTGGGACATATTGGGACCCTGAAATTGGTGGTGGAGATAGTGGGAGCGAATTGGCTTGAGGGTAGTATGATTGGAAGGTGTAATGTCGAGGGGTGATTGCTCATTTATTCGAGAGAAGAAGTGGTGTTGTTGATTCGGATTGGGAGACGCGACCTCGATGGATTTTTTGAGTTGCCTTGAGCGCAAGGCTGCAAACTTGTTGGCGGCACCTCAGCCTCGTCTTTCCAACATCCAGAACAATACCAGAAAACTACATCACACCAGATTCTTCCAATTAATTCCCAAAATAAGATTTATCCTGGATTCTATCTTGGGCCTGTTGACATTCTGAGGCTTTATATTGTACTATATTCGAAGTCAGGGAAGCAGAAATGTAAGCTCTTTCCCACGCCCTCTCAATTCCGTCTGGCTGCAATGCAGCTCCTCTGTAGACAATGGGGAAGCAAGGGAAGTCGAGCTATGATGGCCTGGTGTAATTCAAGGGTCAAGAAGAGTACTCGTAGGATTCTCATTTCCTCGAGATTTAAAGAGACGCTAATAGAGCACCTGGACCTCGCAATTACAGTCTCAACGCTGCGGGAACACGCATCACATCCAGAAGCTTTTCCAATCTTGCTTTTGCATTTCTTTCATATTTCCACTATTTCACATCTCGCCTGCTAGTAAAGAGCATCGCAGTAAAGACATGTAAAGATTTCCATCCCAACAAACGCCAATCCCAAATACACATCCCCTAATTAGCCACTCATGCCATCTTCCATCTAAGCAGCAGCAGCCTGTCTAGCCAACGAAGCCTGAGCAATGTTCTCAGCTGGTTGAGCAGGAGCCACACCAACACGCTCCTTAGCTAGGATATCGACCAACAGAGGAGAAGGACGGTTGTCCTTTCCAGCGCTGGCGGGGTACACGGCTTGGTTGTTCTTGTAGCGCTGGACATTCTCGATGTACATGTCGAAGAGGTATGAGGAGTCCATTGGGCCTCCCTTGGCTTCGGGGTGGAATTGGGTGGAGAAGATTGGGCGGGTCTTGTGGATCATGCCTAGGAGAAAGAACATTAGCAGGTAGAAGCTGAGAGGGGGAGGGAAAAATAGCATACCTTCGTTAGAGCCATCGTTCAAATTAACGAAATACTCCTTGAACTCAGCAGGCAGAGTTGGGGTGTCGACGGCATAACCGTGGTTCTGACTGGTAATGTGGCATTGGCCAGTCGTCAAATCCAGAGCGGGAATGTTGTGAGCACGGTTTCCGTACTTGAGCTTGATGGTGCGAGCACCAGCTGCAAGAGCGAGAAGTTGGTGGCCGAGACAGATACCCATGACTGGTACCTGAGAAGTCTCCATCAGACGGGCCAAGTGGTAAACAGTCTCTTGGCAATGGGTTGGGTCACCAGGTCCGTTGGAGATGAAGACACCATCGAAGTGGTGGGCGACCTTGTGAATGGGGTAGTCGTATGGGAAGACCGTAGCACTGGCACCACGACCAACCAAACTTCTCAAGATGTTCTCCTTGACACCGCAATCGATTACAGCAACGTGCATATCACCATTGTGGGAGCTGACGTGGAATGGAGCTTTGGTGCTGACTTTCTTCACCAAGTTGATCTGCTCGGGGTCGACGAAAGCTTCGTCCTGGTCGGCATCGTATTCCTCTCCAATCGTGATTCTAGCCAACGAAGACCCAACTTCTCGCAAGTGAGTCACAATGGCACGAGTGTCGACGCCAGAGATGGCAGGGACGCCTTCACGGGCACACCACTCGCTCAAGCTCTCCACAGCAGTCCAATGACTGTACTTCTCGGCATAGTCTGCCACAACGACACCCACACATTGGATATTTGGGGATTCGAAGTATTTGAGGAGGCCGTGATCGTCACGGGCTGAGGAAGGGACACCGTAGTTACCGATGAGAGGTTGGGTGAAAACAAGAATTTGTCCACGGTACGAGGGGTCGGTCATCGACTCGGGGTATCCAACAAGGGAGGTGGTGAAGACAGCTTCTCCGGAAATATTGGATTTGGCACCGAAAGATTTGCCGTGGAAAACAGGTCCGTCCTAGATTTGAAGAATCAGCCAAAAGTTCTCCCACCTCGCCAATTGTCGTGTCCTACCCTGATCGTGAATGTTGCCCGATCGTGCGAGATAGGTGTAGCTCTGGCACGGCTTGCTGGCATAGCACGACCAGCACTTCCTTCGACGGTGGCCATGAATCGGGCTTGTTGAGCCAACTTGGCGATTCCACCCGCCGGCTTGAAAGCCGCGGGCCTGAGAACGCGTGCGAACATTGTATTTGATTTTTCGTAAAGAGGTAGGCGGTAGGAGGTTGGTGAAAGCTTTTCAGTTCACTGAAGCTTTCCAGATGTGATCTACATTTTTTGGGTTAGTGGGCGGTGAGCGATTTTCGGAGGGGTGGATTGAGGGCGGACCTGAGATATAATCCTGCAGAGGGTTAGCAGATAGCCATGATGTTGCTGATAGTATAGAAGGAGATGAAGATGAAGCAATTGGACAAGAGGAGTGTAGATAGTCTGTGGTGGTCATCGTGGTGTAATAACGGGAGATCACCGCAAACAAAGATAAGAAACCCAGACCATGAGTCAAGGAGAGCGTAAATCAATTGAACAGCACTGTATCTTACCTGGGACGTGAAAACTGACGGGCGCCCACTCATACGCGCAACACTTCGTCTGTAAAGGATGTGGTGAAGGGGAAGAGGATGTTTTGTTCAGCTGTAAGGTTGTGAAGGAGGGGATGGATGCAGAGTGCAAAGTCTGGTGGGAGTGGATCGTGGTGTTGTGGAGGAGAAAGCTTTGGCTTGCAGGCAGGCTGGCAGGCCAGGGCAGCGATGCTTGAGGGACGAGGAGTCAATGGGAGAGGCCGAATTGGCGATTGCTGAAGAGAGTGTGATTGGTCCGGAAAAGCAGGGGTGAGACTAGAGATAGCTTCAATTGGCCGATAACGCAGAGAACATCAAAGAAAAAGAGAATGACGCGCAAAAATGGTACAAGCGAGATGATAGTGTCACAGCTGGGTGTGTGTTTATTTTTTATTTTTTTGCTTTAACCTCTTCCGATAGCCATAGTGGGGTAAGAGTCTGCCAGCTGCAAGAGCAAAGATTTACGCGAACCCCTCTGTTTGCATCACCTCAAGGCAAGGAGCCTGCAAAGTGACGAATGGCCATCTAAATTACTCAAATATCGCCTTGAAGACTGCACTTTTGCAAAAGGCCTGCCTTACTAATGCGAGCTTGGGTCTAGAATGACAATCAATTGGTATGGGGAGGATCCGTGATGTACCGCAGAGTTTTATTGCTAGCTTGAAGAAGCCTTGGGGATGGTATGCAGCTTGAGAATTTTGCGTACCTGGCTGACCGGAGGGCAAATTGACGGCAAAGCACGTGTAAATGATGGATGCGATGAGGCGAATTTGACCTCTTGATCTTGGTCCGGCATATGAGCCATCGACATTGAAGAAATGTATCGTGTTAATTCTTTCAATAAGAGCTGTCCATTGATCTCTTAAGCAAAGGCTCACCTAACCGTAGATATAGCTTTTCTAGTATCCGGCCAACTCTCAGGAGCGATATGCGTTAGCTTCAATATAGTACCTAGAAATAGGCCGAGCTCTTACTTATCTAAGCTCGTTCAAGCTCGTTCAAGCTCGATTTACAACAAGATGAATTGAAGCTCATGCCGAGACTTTCTGTGAATCCATCAAAGGAAATCAAATCTAAGTCCGAATCGATCTATTTTGACCACATTTTACATACAAAATGCACACCCCTAAAATCCCCGGCCTAGTACCAAACTTTATATGCGAGTACTAAACCAGTCAACCACGGCCTTCAGCCCTACTCGCCTCGGTCGCCTTGGTCATCCGTACCAAAAATAAGCTTCCCCTCACCCAAACCTCAAACAGAAGCCCGACATCAACTGAAGACGAGACTGGAGGAATTACTTCGGCACCATCCTTACATCCCGGATGTCTATCATCCATTTCAACCTTCCTCCATTCACTCACCCACCTTGTCGGTCGAAAATGATCAGCAAGCTGCATCTACGTATGAAACGACTCTATCTTTCCTCGAATCGTATCTAGCTGTATAGACAAGCCTTTGTCTCTGGTCTCTGTTGGAGATGCCCTTTCCACAGTATCTGCCGAAAATGTAAACAAAGAAGTGAGGGGAGCCCTCTCCTTCGCGATAAATGATCGATAGCGTCATTCTCCTTGCAGACACTGTGCGGCCGTAAAACTCAGGCCTAGCCATCGCTTTCAAAGTCAGTCATCTCAATGATTGCGAACCACCCGAACATACGTACATCCATCTCCGTACCTATCTATCACCTAACTCACAAGCTTACCTTAAGTCCAACTGGACAGCTCTCTGTCAGTCTAACCAGGTCTATGGTGCCCCAAAAGACGGGTATCGGGAGTCTATCTGAATATTTTCCGTCGTAACATACTGCAGATCAATAGTACATTCATTTCCCCGAGATCTAGTCTGACAGTGCCTTGTCTAGGCGTGTTTGAGAGGTAAAGTATGTTGACATATACTCATGGATGAGGTTGAATATTCTGCCTTGTGCATGGATGGATGGATGGATGGAGAGGCCGTCGGGTTGGGGACGGATGTGTCGACGGGTTTGTGTAGGTCATTACGATGCGGCAGAGGAGGAAAGAAAGGACGGAGGGCTTGAAAAGTGAGGATGAGATGTGGATAGGTACTGAGCATGCTGGTGGTAAACGTCCATATCTGGTGACCTCAAACTGTCCTGTGGTGCATGAACAGAGGCACTAGGAAAGACAGCTGCATCCAATAGATACGAGTGCGAGAAATGTGACAAGGAGAATACTCAACGTACCAGTCAAACCCTTTCAGCAACTAACAACTCCTGTTGCAACAACATGATATTCCTAGTCCTGCTCAAATGGTATTGTACTGTAATCCAAAAACCAAAAACATCAAGGTATTCAACAAAGTCCCTCCCACCCCGATCCTGCCTTTCAAAAAGACGGAACATATATAACTAGTCATTACAAGCCGACGCGAGCGTGGCTACACAAAATATGCTGCAAAAGACCTCCTCCCATTCCAACCATCCAAGCCAAGCCATCCCATCATAAAGTACCTGCGTACTACTAATCTAGAGTCCAAACCAAGCCACTCGCGCCCCCAAAAACAAGGTATCCGCCCTCCATTTACACATACAAACATGCATATACAAGCCCTTTCTGTCCTTGCGTCGTCTCACTCAATCAACCCCTCACAACCTCAAACTCCTCGAGCTCCCACTTTCACTCTTCCTCCCGCTTCCAACAGCCGTAACCGTCGTCCTCGTCTCAAACTCCTTCCCACTCCCATCATACATGCCCGTCCGCATCCCCATATCAACAAGACCATTCCCACCACTCCCCCTCCCACTCTTACTCTTCACCGTCCCTTTCGGACTCGTGACAGTCGTAACGCTCCTCCCGGCATCCAACACACTCCCCCTATCAATCGTCACATCCCTACTCTCCCAAATCTCCAGCGGCACCGCATTGCCCCTCCCACTGCCATTCGCATCCCGTCCCACAATATACTCCTCACTTTCACTCCTCCCCAACCTCGTCCCATCGCCCTTCCCCCCCTTCCCACTCTCCCACCAATTCCCTCCTTTCCCCCGATTTTCATTGCCATCCCGATCCGCCTTATCGACCCTACTAGCCAACACACTCGTCTGCACTTTACTCGTCGTGCCCAAGCGCGAGCCGCCTACACCGGTGTATGTGGTTGCGATGGGTGCGGATTTCGAGCGCGACCTGTTCCCGCCAGAGGAGATGCCGTTGAAGGCGCGGAGCTTGAAGAGGCGACGCATCAGCGACCAGCACATCGGCATGTTGGCGACGTAGACGGCGGTCGAGGCTTCGCGAATGTACCAGAAGGTCCACATTGGGGAGAAGGGTTGGGCGAAAGAGTAGTATTTGTTGAGGACCGCGCAGAGAATCTGTAAAGAAGAGAGGAGGTTAGCACTGTGTTGTGGGTGCGTTTGAGTGGAGTCGGACGTGCGAGAGAGGAAGAGGAGGGGGTGAGGAAAGACATACCACGAAGATACCGAGACTGAACAGTACGCAGAGGATGAGTTTGCTGGGTCTTGTTAGCTCTGTTGCTTGGGCTGAAACGTAAAGTAAAGTAGTAATATTTGCTGCTAATGGAAAGAAAGGCGCGTGGGATAGGAGTTCTGAGAAGCATAGAATGGTGCGCGGGCTCGACGCTTTGGATCTCGAACAGGACTGAATGATAGACAGACGACATACTTTGCTTTGGGCAGTTGCGAGGCAATGAGTAGAGGGAGGGGAATGCACAGCATCATGATATCAGATGTAATGTTGAAGACGGCGTTAGTAATCAGGTGGTGGATAGCAGCAGAGCATTGCACTGCGCAGTTCTCGTTAGTAAGTATCCTCCCACTCCAAATCTTCCAGCGGAGAATGGGAATGACATACCATTCTCAACAGGGACTTTCCAGTACCCATTGAATGGACGGCACCAAACTCCAAGATACAGAACTTCCATGACGATGAGAGCAACGATAACATATGCACCGACGATCTTGACGGCGAGTTGTTGCTTTAGGCCAAAGGTCAACTTGTTGTAGAGCAGGAGCAGACAGATTTTGCAGCCCCATTGTGTCATGATCATAGACTGTTCGACAACAAGCACGAATTTCGATCCTCGAATCCGAGACTGGATGGACTCGGGGGTGAGTAATGGGATGTCTTCTGGCAACATAAGATTCGTATCCAGATGGGCGACGATGTTCATGGTGGCAACGAGCACAGTGTAGAATGCCTACAAGGAGCCGTTAGCGACAATTGTTCTCCTTTGATTCGAGTTCTAACTCACAAATACCCAAATCATGACATAGTCCTCGGGCTGGAAGTTCTTGATACTGCCCAGCTGGAGATATCTCGATATACTTTGATACCAATTAGTGCTGGTCTTCTGTAAGGGCGAGACAAAGTCTTACTATCTGGTGACGACAATCAAGCAAGCGAATGCATACCAAGTCCACGACTCGGCAAGTAAAGATAAAGCCATCTTGATATTTCAACCAGGTGCAATGGACGCAGTCGTCTCAATCCAGATCCCCTCGACAGCCAGATACCTTACACTTAAGTACACATATGCCGGCCGATGGATGTCAAACAATCACGGTACAGTCGTCCAAAAATCCAAAAAAGGCGTATTTCAACAGTGGGATGGTTCGAGAGATGAGATGACAATAATGTAGATCTGGAAAGATTGACAGAAAGATTGATCGCTGAACATAAAACCCACCAAGAGCAGAACTTAAGCCAGAACAGAACACATCCCAAGAAAATAAAAATGCGGAGATGGTATCAAACATATACTTTGCCTCCCATGCATGCCAGCCAGCCTAGCTCGCCAGGCCAGCATTTCCTAGAAAGTGCCTACCAACCCAGCCCAAGACAAGCCCTCCGTGCACTACCAAATGGGCCTTGTACCGATTCGTCGCACGTCGCACATCAGCTGCAACGCTATCGCGAACTCAATACTGATCCCCCGATACAGGGGAGACTTCGAGGTTGCGCTTCAGTGGAGGCCGTTGGAGGTGTGAACATGGATGGTCCATGTTTTGTTAACACGCAACTCTTCATCACATGCATGCAGACCCAGGCTGCCCAGGCCCAAACCATGTGCTCGCCAGGGGATGTGATCCCCTAATCGTCTCCCAAGAAGCGATCCGAATAAATAATAACAGGCGTCTTATCCCCCACAGACAATCCCCTAACTCTTAGCTGAACCCCTTCAGCCAACAGGAGAAACGGGATCCTCTTTAGGTCCCCTTAGGCCCCTAAGTCCCCTGAAACGAATTCCTTCTAGAAGGTTGCGGTGGACGGCACGGCATGAATCGGCCCTCAAGGGCGTGCCTATCGACCTTCCCGAAGCTGCTGCTGTCAGACGGCAGTGGCACGCACCCAATGACCATTGAAAAAGCCCCTGCGATGAAGAACTAATATGCCGAGTATCTGCCGTTATATACAATTCCAATTCCGTGCTGATTCGTTCAAATCTTTGCCGCTTACAGCGCGAAGAGATTCCTAAACCACTGACCGGTGTGTGGTTGGTTGGCAGCTCTAATTTCTAGGCGTTGACAAAGATGTCCTTCTAGCGAGGGTTGGCAGCTAGCAGCGTGCCAGCGCAACCAAGTCTCCAAACCCCAGTCCTGGTCGTCCCAGTCTCTTGCACTCCTCGTCGATAGAACATGGATAGATCATGGATTAGGCCTGAATAGTAGCCCCACTGAACAAGATAACTCCGTCGAGGGGCAATCCTGTGCATCATAATCGGCAGGGGACAAGTCCCTATCAAACACATCTGCTTCTCGTTCCTGTCTCCATTTCCCAAGATCAGATCCACAACGCATATCATCATTAACAAAAGCCATCCCTAAAGAAGGCAATCGCCGCCCACCTGGCGTTTCCAGGAACCGGCTGGTCGCTCTGATTCTGACACCTTTATTGTTCGCCGCTATCTGATCTGAACGTTATGTTACCGACTGCTTCCGTTCCAAGAGATCCCCCATCCCAAATTTCAATTCCCAAAAGTACTAATCAACCCGTCAATTGATCTTGGCCCTGCCTGCCGTGCTTCTTGCATGAAAATGGTTCACTTCCACGAGGGAATAGTGCCGGCGAAGAACCGCAAACGGGACGTCTACAGTATTACCCCACCACAGCGACCAGAGGCGTTCAAGCCAGCCGTCCAACGAGTCGTTGCACGTTGGTTCTTCACGAATCAAATCTCAACTTCAACACCTCCTATTCTCAAAGTATACAGAAGGGCATTAGAACATGGCTTTTCGCCTCGTCAGCATCTTAACGTAACGACGTCGTCGTACTGTAGTCGGGACGGCTCAAGACGGGAACGGGAGCCAAACCGAGGTTAGGCACATCCCAAATCCTATCCCTTCGGCTCTTCTCTTCTCCTGCCAGTCCAGCTTCTTGTTCGAGTCAAGTGGCAGCGAGTGGTATTTGTCCGCCAACCATCCATCCATCAGCCACCTGCGGCCCTCTTCAGTTTCACATCCCCTTCCCTTCTTCATGCCGTTCCGTCTCAAGGTTTGGTTAACGTTTTCCAGAATAAACGTTCGGCTGACTGGCGTGTGGTTCTCGACAAACCTTCCCACTCGGCTGTTCCCTGCCTGCGTGGTATGTTCCTGCGTCAGTCACTGCGCTGCAACTTCACAATTTCTCGAATCAGAAAGATGTATCCCGGGGGGCAAAAAAGGGGGTCGTTATAAAGGCGTGATAAGGAAATGATCGAGCGAGAGTGGAGCCTATGATTTGATTTTGGACCCTCCCCCTCTTCATTCAGTGGGTGTATGAGGGTCCATCCGACTCCATCGACTCCATTCAATAATGCAGGGGAAATGGGGGCGGAGAACGACTCGGAGTTGTACCCTCGCTTTCTGATACGAAATAGAGTTTGCTAGCTGGTTGGATCATGCTTGTGTAAGTCGCGCTGGGTATGGACCCCTGGCACATGGATGGCGATTCGTGTCAAGCTCTGCAGTTCGGATCTCCAGAGTCAAGTCGGTACCGGCACAATTATTAACTTTCGTACTCCAAGTGTCACGGGAAATAACTAGCGAAATACTTCGTAAACTCTGATGATAATCCTCCCCGAGAACAGTTACGCGATGAAGATTAGATCTTCGACTCCACGATGAGTCGAGGTAGAGACGCGCATCGCCAGGTTCTTCGTCGCTCAACGTCATGTCAAGAGGTCAGTCTTGTACTCGTCGCAACGATATCGTCGTCTGAAGACTCGGTCCCGGTCTTGGGTCACGAAACAAGTCGTGTGCTGTTTGCATACGGTAACATGGACGTGCAGTGCGAGCCTTTTGAGATCCAGGTCAGGGGTCTGAATTGACAGACTCGACACGAACCTCCTCCAGAAAACTTTCAAGCATAAGCATTGTCGGCATCTGCTGTCTCTTTAGCATCGACCAGGCGTTCGGGGATATGAATCGGGAGAGATAGAATCAACGGTCTAACTTTATCAAGCATTCGGTATAGCTTAGGTTGAGCAACCAATACGGATTCCTGTTAAGCGAAGTAGTCAGAGGGTTCCCCTCTTACGTCTATGCTCTATACTGGCTGGTGAGGAATATATTATCACCTCGAACATGAAGCAGCATCAACCAAAATGAAAATCATCCTTCCCGTTCAAGCGTACCGGATTTTCGGGCTCAGGATCTGCCTAGATGGCGCCGTCGAGTACGCCGTCTGCCGTTAAAAGGCTTGCTAAAATACTAGTGACAGAACTCTCACTGACGCAATGTTAAAGAAGCCGCAATGAAAGTCGGGATGCTCGAGTTTCTTCTTCCCTTCGATCTCTTTTTCTCTCGTCCACCCCTGCGATTTCTGCTCGTTGCTTGAAGTCCAGCTCTTGTTTTCTTTATTATCTTCGCTTCTCTTCGCGTGTCCGGGTAATTCTGTTGTGTCTGCGCAACGGCAGTGGCTCCTTACGAGCAGCCAACTCTCCCGTTGACAGAGATACCAACCAGGCGCTCAACAGCATCTCAGCCGCAGCATACCTTCGCAAACCAGCCACAAAGCCATGCATCCAACCACTCAAACATAAATCCGGAGTTGCAGTCCCCGCACATCTTCCAGAATGGATCAACATTCAAAGAAGAACAAGATCCCAGCACCCCATTCTCTCTCAAGCCCGGCGGCCGTCGACGTCGGAAAGATGCAAAGCCTATTACACCAACAAGTAAAGATGACCCCTTAAACCGCATGGGGGTCCTTTACTCCAAAATACTGGCTTACTCAACCGGTACACGATACAGCATATACATCGTGCCTGTCGCCGTTCTCCTCGCCATCCCCGTCATAGTTGGCGCTACCCAAGTTTCCGTCTCGGCCCCTAAGATCGGAGGTATCAGAGTGGTATGGTTCTTCACGTGCTTCGAAGCCGTATGGCTTTCATTCTAGGGAACGAAGTTCGTAGCGAGGGTGTTGCCGAAGGTATTCGCATTCTTTGCCGGAGTAGTCAGCTCGGACATAAAGAAGTATGCTCGAGTGCTGGAGAATCTAGAAACTATGATCACCATCTTCGGATGGGTCGTGGTATCTTTCGTGCTGTATGAAGTCTTGTTCAGTACTGCGTCTGCTAGCAACACACCTTCGAGCTAGACCACGAGATTCAAACAGGTCATAGCTACGATTTTAGTATCGACTATTATTTTCTTCATCGAGAAGATTCTGGTGCAGCTGCTCAGCGTAAGCTATCATGCTAGATCATTCAATAATCGGATTGATGCGTCGAAAGAGAGCGGTCCGTCTCCTTGGAGTCTTGTTTGAGGGTTCGCGTAATTTGTTCCCCATATATGAAGCAGACTTCCTCGAGGAAGACTTCATCATACATGTCAATTTCGAAGCATTTGTACGCAAAGGTCAGAAAGAGCGAACCAATCACGGAGCGAAGTCGGATGGTCGGGGTCAAAGAAAAGTCAAAGGAATGGGCCGACTTGGCAACAAAGTGAACTCTGTCTTTGGGAACATTGCTTCAGAGCTGACTGGGAAGAGAGTCTTACCTCCACGGTCAGCGGAATCCATCGTAGTTGAGTGTCTCGAAAGATCGAAATCTTCCAAGGCCTTGGCGCGAAGATTGTGGTTCTCTTATGTCATAGAAGGAAACAATTGCTTGCGTCTCGAAAATATCCAAGAAGTCCTCGGGCCCGATGCTCAAGACGTAGCGGAAGACTGCTTTAATATCCTGGACCCAGATGGGAACGGTGATGTGAGCCTTGATGAGATTACTATGAGATTTACGGAACTCTGCATGGAAAGAAAAGCGATTGCGCGGAGTATGCATGACGTCTCTCAAGCAATCAAAGCTCTAGACAATGTCTTGTCATCTGTTGCTTTGCTCCTCTCGATCTTTGCATTGAGTAAGTGGTGAAACTTTGGTGCCAATGTTCGACTAATAGTTGGGCAGTCTGCTTCCTCGATACAGGATTTCACACTATCTTGAGCACGGCATCAACGACCCTCCTGTCTCTATCCTTCGTATTCTCCGTCACAGCACAAGAGTTCCTGGGATCGCGTATATTTTTTTTGTAAAGCACCCCTACGATATCGGTGATGGAGTGCACATTTCCGGTCACGACGGGATCAATCAGATGGAAGTTGAGCAGATATCTCTCTTGTACACGGCCTTCCGAAGAATCACGGACTTGCAACTGATACAGGTAAGATGACTGCTAAATCATGACACACTCAACTGACATAAATCAGATCCCGAATATCACGCTTAACACGCTTTGGATCAATAACATTAGCCGTAGTAAAGGCCTCATGGAACGCATAGACATCTTCATCTCCCTCGATACCTCAATTGCAGATATCAAAACTCTCCGCCAGGAAATGTTGGCGTTCATCACAGCGCCAGAAAACGTAAGAGACTTCCAGGAAGAGATCACACTCTGCTGCATTGGCCTTGGTACCATGGATAAGCTCCAACTTCAACTCGAAGTTCGCCACAAGGTAACCAAACCCGCCCCATGACTCGTAACAAATCTGACTGCAGTAGTCGAACTGGACGACTGAGACCATTCGAGCTGCTAGACATGCCAAGTTGATCTATGCAATGGTTCTGGCCACGCGTAAGATTCCAATTTTTGGCCCTGGAGGAGGGGCAGCTCCTTTAGGTGACCCGTCAAATCCTTCGTATAATGTAGCCGTGTCCGATGAAATTGCTGCAGCTACGCGCGACAAGGCAGCCAAGGATGCAGATGCAGCGAGAATTCACCCACTCGGTCCAAGAGAGCCCTCAAGAGTGCCAGATGGACCTACAGCCAGTGAACCACTTTCTACGATCCCAGAAAGCGTTGCGGCCAGTACCCTGAACGCTGTCAGTCTTGTGAAGCTCCACTGAGAGATCAAGGCCTTGATGATGATAGAGGCAGCATTGTTGGCAGCCAAACGCTCCACAAGTCCACTTCCCGGCTGTCTGAAGCAAGTGACGCGAGTCCTGAACTCCAGAAGACCAAGAGTCCTCAAGGACGACGAAAGGCTGGGCATACTGCTCCATCAAGTACGTCGGTGGGTTCACGACAAGGAGCAGTCTTAGAAATCATTGCGAATCGTAAGGAAGGTGGAACTTTCGACCATGAAGCCCAGGCGACTAGGTAGCTTGAGCTGCTTGCAGCTCTAGGCCGTCGAGGTTGAACTGCTATAGCATCGGACGTCGAATCCACAATATGTCAAAGCTCACGGCACTTCCAGAAGACGGCTCACAACCAAATTTATGCAATTGCTGTGCCGCAAGATTGTGATTTCTCCATCCTCATCTATTCTAAGATCCACTATGCCCTTTGCACCGGGTCGGAAAGGAAACCAGAGGCGACGTATCAAATTTCCCCAGGATACCAAGTAAAGGCAGCATGGTTGCAGATAAGCCACGTGGATTACCACGTTCTAATTCTCCTATCAGTCATGAGATACTCTTCAGGAGTGGGAATATCTTCTGAGAGTCTCGCTTCGGCAAGATATTGATTGTGGCTTGAAATGAATCAGGCAGTAAATATCTGAAATCTGTCATGACTCATGACTCATGCGAGGCATCGAGGATAGTCTTTTCGGGACGAACTGGCCGAGATAGAATAATGAGACATGAGGGGCGGCTTGGGGGTCCATAGTCCTTGTTCTCAGCTCCAGGCATTGTTGAGATCCACCGTGGGGTTAAACAGGTTTGGGACCGAGCTTTAGAGATGCAAAGGACATTTGAGAGCAGATAAATAAGAGGGAAATTAGCAAATAGAGAAGATACACAAGCGATAAGCTATTTGGAGATTACCGATTTGTGAGAGGCCGAACCAAGGAACATCTAATCGAATCCCGGTTCCTAGAATGTTCGTCGAATGCTCAAAACCGAAAAGTCTTGGTTGTTTGTTGAGCAGGCAAAGTCGTATTGAGTTGTAGATTCTAGGTGAATGCTGGGTTCTGGTTGATGTGCCTTAGTGAGAAGAAAAGAGAAATAAGGATTGATGTCGAAAGTTGGAACGCCATCGACAAACCTGAAGGAACGTAAATGGAAGACAATGAGATATTGTGGCCTGGAACCTGAGGCCTCAATGTGGACCGAGGATGAGACGCGTCGACGAGAAAGTTGAAGGAGTGCTATCCTGAGAAAGCGAACAAGGAGCCTCAACTTCACTCTTGAACAACAAAACACTCACGCTCCTTCAACAATGCGCATTTGCTCCACGAGCTTCGAACGAACATCATGACCGACTACAGCATGACCGACTACAGCAAATTGAAGGTCGCCGACCTCAAAGCTGAGCTCAAGAAACGCGGCCTGCCGCAAACCGGGCTTAAGAATGCCCTCATAGAGCGACTGGTTGCTGCTGAGGCTGCGGCGGACGATGGCTCTGAAAGCGAGGCCACAGTACAAGCCCTCGATACGAATTCTGCTGCTGCGACTTCCCCGGACACTGTATCTCCGGTTGTTGCGACATCATCTACAGATGGCCTTCCTGAAGCCCCTCTTCAAACAGCCTTAGAGATAGCAGAGGCCCCAGCAGAAAGCGCAAACCCAGGACAAACCACTCAAGACTCCTCGCAGGCAGAGATACAATCAGACGTGCCTCCTACACAGCCAACCACTACAATCGAATCATCGCAGCCGCCCGAGTCTAAAGACAGCCATCAGTCTGCCCTCCCCTCGGTCGAGCCCATTGAAGCAAACGAAGACCGGCAAAAGCGCAAACGAAGATCACAAAGCCCCCCTCCATCAGCAGCAGATTCTGCAAGGAAGCGATTTCGGCCCAATGATGATAATGCAATCGAAGAAGCGACGACGCATAGCGATGGCGGATTGGTTGAACAGCATGGAGTGGATGCTGGAGAACTGGAAGCTGCAGCAGGACAGGGTGCCGACACAGCAGATAGCAACAAACCACCAGTAGCGGATACCAAGATGGAAGACGTCGATGTTGGTGTGAAAGGTGAAACTGTCGGTGAATCTCACGAGTCAAAGGCAGACGTGGAAATGGGAGAAGGTGGAGGAGAGGGAGCAGCCCAACCAGAGCAGGAAAGCACAACCCACGACACATCAACATCACGACCAGACTCACGCTTCAAGAACCTCTTCCCCGAAACCTCAACGCAAACATCCACAGCGGCGATGGGCGACATCCGCGAATCCGAAGAGTTCGAGCCAGAGCGCAACATCTCACCAGCCATCCACCCCGCCACGCCCGCCCTCTACATCCGCGATTTCATGCGTCCTCTCAATCCCGCACAATTGCAAGCACATCTCGCTCACCTCGCCGCACCACCAGGTCACGACGACGACCCCGACGTGATCCTCAACTTCTACATCGACCCCATCCGCACGCACGCCTTCGTCTCCTTCACCAAAGTCTCCTTCGCCGCACGCGTCCGCTCCGCGCTCCACGACCGCACCTGGCCAGAAGAGAAGCTGCGCAAGCCTCTCTGGGTCGACTTCGTGCCCGTCGAGAAAGTAGAGGAGTGGATTGAGCTAGAGCAGGATAGCAAGGCTGGTGGACGTACAGGCAAGAAATGGGAAGTCAGCTATAACATCGACGAGGACCGCCATGTCACTGCCTCCTTGCAAGAAGCTGGCAGTATCCCTGGCTCAAGCCAGTCCATCCGCGCGCCTTCGATCTCAATATCATCTCCTCAAAACGCACAGTCTACCCGCAACATGAGCATCCCCACTGGACCTCTTCACATCCGGGGCCAAGCTGCAGCTTCTATAGTATCGGCCAACACACAGCGATTAAGCACACTCTTCAAATGCACCGAAGCCAAACCAGCTCTGTACTGGCAACCCGTGTCCAAAGAGAGATCTGAAAGAAGGCTAGACCGCATCGATGGCGCTCTCTCAAAAGACGCCCTCGCAGGCCGTACAATCCAAGGAGATATCCATCGCTATACGTTCGAAGAAGGCGATGTCCTCGTCGATCGTGGACCAGAGATCTTCCCTGGCATTCGGCCACCGCCTGGTTTCCGAGGACCAAGCGGCTTCCCTCCTCGCGGCGGTGGATATCAGGGCAGAGGAGGTTATGGAGGCCAGTCATACCGTGGTGCTCGTGGTGGCGGTGGTAGTCAGGTTTTCGGCTCTGGAAGAGCATATGATTCTTACCGAGGCGGCTCATCCAGTGGTAGAGATGGCGGTGGAAGCAGAGGCAGAGGCAGAGATCGAGATTACGATCGTGACGATAGGAGAGACGACCGGAGATCATCAAGAGACTACGGCAGTTCCAGGCGTTATTGAGAATATCAAGATGGCATGGTACATCAGATCTGCATTTCACGGAGTTTACGGTTGATATCTGCAATCTTTGCAGACGGGTGGGACCTTTCTTTAATTGTAGGAGTACAAAACTTTAGAAAGGCGATAATATGGTGGCGATACCCATAGAGATGATGGCTTCTCTGCAGCATAATAAAAGTACTTGAACGAATAAATTAACTGTTCTTTCATTACTTCTCCTTTGCATACACCCATCGATAAGTACCAGACCGGAATTTTGGAACCCTATGAATTACTCGCTCCTTTCCCATCCTCTAATTACAATTTGCTTGCAACCTCCATGTCTCCTCGCGCGAATCCGCAACTGACCCAAAGCACAAATTTGCTAACCCTGAGGTATTGACCCGTCTATGAGCATCCCTCCCAAAAAACATTCTTTTCCCAGCCGTCCGTCCGTCCGTCCGTCCGTCCATCCATCCATTCATGTCTAATAACCATACCGACGCCCATATTCATACCACATTTCCGTTCCATAGTTTAATGGAGCATAGTCTCCAACGAAATTCGGTCGTGTCTCATATCTCGTAACTCGTTAGGCCCCCAATCCCTTCTCGTGCCCTTGAGCATCTCTCCGTGATAAGCCTGATAGGCTGTCCATCCCAGATCCTCGTCCCATCGTCCCATCAAAGGAACCCCGCCCCTCTTCCATCATCATCACCACCACCCATTCCCCCAAAAGATCCATACTGGTCACTATACTGTCCGATCCCAATCGTTGCCCCATAGCTATTCTGCCCGCTTTGCTGCTCTCCCATCGCAGTATCAGGCAGTGGCGGCGGCGGTCCCATGATGCCACCTCCCTGAATGCCAGACACTACACCCGCTCCACTAGTACCAAACATATGATGCCACGGCTCATCATAATGTCCATGCAGAGCACCAATACTACCAAACATCTGAATCGCCCGCTGCTGATCCAGCGTATTGCTGACAAGTCCTTGGCCGTAAATTGAAGGAGCATAGGTATGTGACGGCTGATAGCCAAACGCGTGAGCTGGCCAGGGAACTGTTGACGAGGTTGAGACTTGTGACCTAGCACCTAGCTCTGGATCCAGTTCTGCAAATCGCGGCAGTGATTCGGATTGGGGCATCTGCTGTGGAGTCGAGAAGGGGTTTCCTTCTGCTGCCCTCAAGTTTCGCCAATCGTAACCGAGAGGTACAGGCGCTGTGGTCGGTAAATCGAATACACTCCAGTTTATCCTTGGAGCCACTACCCGAATTAAGCCATCAAAAATCTCCCATGCTTTGCGAGCTGAGATGGATTCTTCTGACATCATGATGAGCCAGCGAATGCCTTTCTTCGCGTCTTCGAGAATGTAGGCAGCTTCGGCTGGAAGATGTTGTGCTTGATACGCCAGCTCCAGCATCAGTACCGACAACGCTTCGCACAAGTAATGGAGTGTATGCCACCAAGGCGTAACAGCATACAGTTTCGAGACATTGCGTGCTGTCCATCCGATGAGGTTAATCATCGTGCGAGCCGAATGAATACACGTCTGTACTCCTTCCCTGTTGAAGTCCATTGACCTTTCTGATTGAGTTGAAATGCGGCCTTCGAATTTACATAGACATGGTCGAAAGAGTATCATGCGAGAGCTGTTGAAGAGCATGGCAAGACCCATTCTAGGAAGAACATGTGGATTCGTCCAGTCCGGCTCGTCCCATCTGTCAAAATCGAGCGTGTACTCGGCTGGTAGAGTGTCTCGCCACGTTCTTAAGCGAGCATCAATTCGTCGGATAGTGTCTTGGACTTCTACCCAACTCTCTTTTATGGTCGCAGCGCAGTACAGCTGTGTCACAATCTCATGTGAGATGATAGATAGCTGAGTTCGGTAGATGAAATATGTAGAAGTGGTTTCAGGTAGTGTGAGGACTGGGTATCTCGAAGGTAAGGGAAGGGCATGCCCAAGAGGCATCTGGTAAGTTGCGGAAGGACGTCCTGGAGCATGTTAGCAGGGGAAGATGCTGGTTGGGTCAGCTCACGTCTCGGCTCCTTGGAGCTCTTTGAGCTGCGTCGACTGGAATGTTCGGAAGTGTGGCGGGTGTCCTCTGGTGTGCCATACAAAGTGTGTCCTGGTCGGAAATCTTCTTCATTGATATTCATCGGCAAAGGCGTACTGATATCCTGATCCGAGATACAACTTGGTCGACCGGTAAGCTCGTTCAAGAGGCATTCGAGCGAGTACAGTGACCACCAGAGACGAACACGATTCTCGTTGTCATAGTCCGAAAGGTCACCAGCTTCACTTCGTACATGCAAGCCCAAGGTCAGCGCATGCCGTATAGCAAGTCCACCGATAGTCCAGGCCCTACAGAATCAGTAGCTGAAAATGAGAGACTAGATAGATTCTTACCTGTTGAGTCTACAAGTAGCAATGAAGTAAAGGCATAATAATCCCAGAACAGAGGTAGTAGACACTCTCGCATCCTCATAGAGTAGGCCTTGATCCAGGCACAGTGTTTTTGCTCTGGTGATGTACATCTGATGATCACAGTAGTGACCTCGATGCTGACTTCTGGTCAGATGAGCATAGACAGCACTGATGGCAAAGATTGTATTCAATGTTCCCAGCCAGATGATTTCCTCCTTGGAAAGATCGACAGCACTTCGATCAAATTGCTTGTACCGCGACATGAAGTTGATTTTATCGACAAGAGGAAGAGATTTGTGGACTGTTTCGAAGTATGATTGGACTAAAGCATCTGCTACTTTCGGGTCTGGCCAATCAAAACAGTTGATGCCGCTAGTATCGAAAAACTCAAGATCGCCGTCCTCGGTATGATACGAGGATACTCCGAGACCCTTCGGATGTTTGCTAGCAGTGCTTGTGCATTCCGTGTCTGCTTGACATGCCTCTGCAGTTCTTTTGGCCCATGCTACTGACGACGACTTACCCATGTGGCCAGTTGCGCGGGTATCATCCCGATCTGTATTCACGTCGGTCACATCTAGCGATCCGGTTGAACCAACTTCCATATCAATGTCCTCGTTACCGCTGACTGTGCCATCTTCGTCAGTGTCCGAAGAATCTCGACTCGCTGAGGGACGATTCTCTTCATCTAGCGTTGCCGGTCGAGGTGCCTTGTTGAATCAGTCACAGGCCACTACATTCTGTGCTGGGTCACTCACCATAGATAGAACTTCATCTAGTGCCTCCCGAATGTCCTCAGTGGATAGATTGGTGTCCAGCCGAATGCGACGAAGTGCATCTGCAACATCTTCATTGTGTCGAGACAGAGAACGGGACTGTTTACTCAATTTGGACATCCTCCTGAGACTTGTTAGCCAGTCTAGTGCCAGTTGGATGGCCAAAGTGACTTCTTGTCCTTGTCTCGTTTCCCGTCACCATAGACGCATGGTACATTTGCATTCAAACATCGAGTGCATGGGTTCCCACCAGTGCAACCAGCTTTTGCTTTCCGGCAGTAGTCGCATGCGTGTGGATTTCTCCCTTTCTTCAGCGCCTTAGAAGACTCGATGATGCGAGGGTTCCTCAAAGCTGGAATTGCCACCTTTCCCGGCGGCGCTTGTCTCAATTGCTGCGAAGGGTGCCCAGACCTCGGAGCGATATGGCTAGAACTTCCTTGAGCAATTGACGATTGCTGGCTAAAACCAGCTTGTGAAGCGGATGTGATTGGAGGACTGTTGATAGCTGAGAAACCCGCAAGTTGGGCAGACTTGGATGATAGCTCCTCTTCGTCCCTGGGTCGTTTACCGCGACCGCGTCCACGCTTCTCCTGTCTCGGCGGCATGAATGCAGAAATCGGAAAGAAGGCCAAAAGCGAGGCTCGGAACGTCCAGTGATAATTGCACCGGGCAGATCTAGCGCTACAAGAGGTAGGTAGCGGAACCTTATGCTGGAACCACGCCTTGAAAGTGTCTGTGGGGAGACGAGCACGCCAGGAACAGAAAAGCTATGTGTGCTCAAGCCTCAAGGCGCCTCACGTTCATTGTCACCACAGAGCCGAATGTTTAGGGCTGGTTGGGTTTCTGTGGTGTGCGCTGCACGATAGGTACGGATTCGTATTCCATGCAATCGGGCACGGTCGGTATCGGTGATTCGGGTCGATTGAAAATGAGTCTATTCCGGGAAAAGGCACAGTAAGGAATAAAGACATGTACGGAAGGAAAAGGGAGAACAAGCAGGAAAAGAAGATGTCAGTAAGGATTTAGTCCTTAGTTCGAGCACAGAAAGAACTATCGGATCAGCAGCATTCGATGGGAAGGGAGGATGGGGATGGGATGGCTGGATGGATGGTCGTTGTCTGTCGTCACTGGACGGAAGCTACGTCCGGGGATAGCATTGGCGAATTAGACGTCGACGTTTGGGGCAGACACAACCCTGACGAGACCCTGACGAGACCCTGACGAGACCCTGACGAGATCTTCCAAGGCGGAATTTCTGTCATCTTGGGGCAACACACACGACTGAGAAGTAGTGAGGAGAGAAGGGGAAGGATTACCGAGCTGTCTGAGGAAGTGAGGATCAACTACCAGCATCGTCATGTCGAGCGAGGTCTGCTAGCTGTGCAATCTACAGCAGGTCTCAGGTCTGCTTCTCTAGCTCCTCTCGCTCCTGAAGAAACGGCTGGGACACCACTGCTTTCGCCAGGACAATGAGGTCCGGTGCTGCTCCTGTCCCACTATTGACAACCTTGAGGTCCACATAAAAGCGCCACCGTTGCGAAGAAGACAAGGCTGGGATTGGATGTTAAAGTATGACGGAGGTATCGCCGGTCTTGTGCACATCTTAAATCCCATGGTGGGGTCGAGGAATACGGTGTCAGGTTTCTGGTCCTGAAAACCACGCCACTTCACCAGGCGGCGACTGAGACTAGAGACTGGAGTACCGACATAGTTCAACCATAACTGTCACTTGTTCGAATTCCATGGGAAGTTGTGATGTTGTCGCTTGCTGTTCCAGAGAAGAAGAAACAAGTCTCTGACTCATATGCGAGTACGAATACGAGGATGGAGGCTTGTACGAGAATCAGACGACGACGTCCACCAGGTCTCAACATCTCCATCTCGAAACAAGTTCACATCTCTGCTCGACATGCCGAAATCGACGACACAACAAATTCTACGGTACCAACGAGCTTCTGCTTCCGACTCTTCCATGAACTACTGCAACGTCGAATAAAGCAGGTAGTACAAGCGAACATGGTTTGACAATGGTCTGCTGTGGAAGAGCGAGATGTGCATTGCGCCATCATAACCAATTGACCCAGTCAACACGCTGCAATGGATACCCCGGAAATACCGATGAGATGACGATCCATTCCCTCTGCGAAAATTCTAGCCGAGCCCTCATACACCCGGATGTTGTCGAGATACACCTGGGCTCGTCGGAATGGTGGGCTTCTACAAGGCGGTGTTTTAGTGCTTTCGTGAAGCTATAAACGAGGATTGACGTGGCATTTCATATCACAGGTTGCAGCGAGCATATGTTTTCCGAGATCGAAAGTTTGCCGACGATATCGGCCCGACGGCCATCTACACAATACTCTGGCACTGGAAATCCTCCAAACGAGCTAGACAAAGAGTTTTCGATGGCAAGGGACTGATATTGGCAAGTGCTGTCCGTTGTACTCTCTGATGCAAGTGAATGCTCGAGTTGAGATTCACCACATACACTGTTTTTTGTAGCTCTTCCATCTTCTTCGGTCTTGATGCATCTCTGTCGCTCTGAGCTGTTTGACTTCGGGCTAGGCTGGTCTGCTGCTTCCCTTCCCTGCCTTGCCTGTCTTCACCAAGCTTTCCATATTTCGAGGGTTCATGAATACCTCGTCCTCGAGCCATGTTCGATACGATGGTCCAACTATCTCGCTAAAACGCTTCGCAGGGAAGCCCATCGGTGTCTGACTGCCAAATTTTCACCTTATGGTAGTTTAAAAGCCTTCTTGTTCGCTATCAGTGCTGTATAATGAATCGCTTCGCTCTGCGCAAGACAAAAACCGGCATCCTATCAGGCAGTGATCCTTCTAAGGGTCGACAACAAAAATAGCCTCGACAGCAGCAGACAGGTGCTTACTCTTCTTGTCAGCACGGCATGCTCTCTGTACCTCCGATCACTGACCATATAAATGGCCGCTAAGCACATTGCGGTGTTTAGATTGGGCGGAGGATCGGGGAAGCTGGCTCATGCACCAAATGCCAAAGGCTACGCATCCCCTCCGTTCAAGCTTGACCATCCATCCCATGAGCCTTGCACTCTCATATGTTCTTTTTCGAATGAACGAGCTGCTTCCAAGCCCCTTTCTCTCCTTGCGGAACCTCTAGTAATATCTTTTGCCGTTCGTGCAAGCTCTTGGTTCCAATCCACTATATATCTTGCCCATAGAAGCCCAATCGTTTGGCAGCACTGTAACCACAGCAAAGCTCGGATACCTCTCATCACTTGGGGAAGTTCTGACATTTGCCGAAGCCCGATCAACGCACCCAATTTCGAACATCTCACATTCCTCTAAAATTGACCATCAATTTCCTACTAAAAGGCCTTACCCAGCTACTGTTGATCCAGTCATGGAGAGGGCTAACCTCATCGCCTAAAACTCAACCAGCGAATGGCAACAGGCCGGGCGAATGGCAACAAAAAGCCCAACGCTCTAAGACGACCAACTGGCTTCACTTCGGTGTTGTATAATCCTTTTCGCGGAGCTTGCTCTCATATAGCTTTCTACTCAAATTAGAGCGGCCCGAAGGTGAAGTCATTTCGGCATTTCCAGTACCAATTCCACAAGTCTGCGCGTTGTCTTCTGCTAACCATTGTGGTTGGAGAGAAGGAAAACAAAGTCCGAGGAGGGAATTTATAATTTGACTTGAAGGTGTTCTCTACTCATGTACATCCTTCCATAACCCCGACAAGATTCACTATGTATTGCTCTGCTCAAAGTTTAGCATTCGCTCAATGAATATTTCTAGTTTTCTGGCGGAAATGCGGCACCCCTCAACGCAACTTGAAGCATAAATAGAGTACACTGAAGAATTCCTGACAGGCTCGATGATTTCTGGCAGAGTATTCAGACGACTTATGTTCTCCCTGGTGGCTAGATCATTCGTTGGTGTTGCTTTCCGAAGCGCTGTTGGGCTTCATCTGGTCTTTGTTGCCTTTTGGCGACAAGCGGGCGGGTGTGGGGTGAGCTCTCAAAGGCGAGATATGAGAAACACAAGCAGGACGATTGAGAATGATAGCGAAAACTCATATAGCAATGGTAAGGATGCTTATGAGTACAAGTACTCATGATCTCAGATATCTATAGACAAGCGATGGTACGATTAGCTAGTTTTGTCTGAACAGGGCTTACGGTTTGCACGAGTAGCAAAGATTCTCACCACAATATCGAATTACCTGTCGTCCTTCTACCCTGCACCGTGTGATTTGCTTTCAATTTATCCCAACAAATAGAAAGTTCGACAGTTCTGCTTCATTGTTTGTAAGATTTAAGCTTCTTAGAAGCTACAGGGTTCGCTCTCGTCCCAGGTTCTGCCTCTTGCAAAGCACAAACCGTATCTCGTCCCACAATGTATCAAAAGCAAGCATCTATCTCCGTCTTTTAAACATACACCAACAAGGAACGTCACCAAACTTGGAGACTCATTTCATGAGTGGGAGAAGCAAGTTCTATAGTGTAAGTATCTTCAATATGGAAATGACCGTTTCGTGTTCATCAGCGTTGACTCGAGGTTGGAACAACCAGGCCTTTGAAAAGTACACCATATGGTTGAAGTCGCGGTAATTGGACCCAGACCTTTCAGCGTGGGGAGATAAATGGCAGCACCATGACCAATGGCAACGCTTTCTCTTGTGATAGCCTTCATAATGTTTATACATGTCACATGACGCCAACTCAGTATTGACGTCGCGGTGTTTAGGATTTAGAAATAGCTTGACATTCCTGAAGAGCGAAACAGTCTATCCCATACGAGAATAGAACATGGAAACTGCAAAGTAAGCACTTTGGAATATATCAAATCCTGAACGGATATTTGCTCAGATAGTTATACTTGGTCACTCCTTTGCTTCACGCGACCGACATCGTGAGATACATTAGTTTGTATGTGAAACTGGTTATTGTTCGGCGTGGAGATTCGCTACAGATGCTCGTAACCTTATAGCAATAATGTCAATCAGTCCGAATACGAGCCATATCTTTGCACTGAGTATGAAGGTCTATACAGAACCTCCGCGCTTGCTTCGCATACTCCCAATACCGCCTTGGTAGGACAGATTTCGAGCTATACTGACGGTTTTGCGGTCTTTATATTCGCAGAGCATCCTCTTAGGATAGCGGCACCGTAATGAATTGCAATATGGCCAGACCAATGTCCGTTTGAGGTCGTGGAGGCTGCGGGAAATATCTAGCCTCTGCGGTGTATCCCACAGTTCAACAGTTGGGGTATGTGACAACAGCAGAGAAAGAGTCAATAGAAAGGCAATGAAAAGAAACGGGCCCAGTGAGGTTCACCATGTAGATCTGCCCAATGACCACCGAAAAGTGTTGGGGGAATTCTACTTTATCAGCAAATAAATCTTGCTTCCACTTCGAGTCCACCTAGGACTAGGTACCAAACAGTTGCTAGCAAAAGAAAATAAAGGTACAGTGATTATCCACTGCGAAGGGAGCAAGATCTACATCGCTGACGAAGCCCCAGAATTATAGAAGAAGAAATATATAGCGAGTCTGAGCGTTTTGAGCTGGCATCCGCCAAGGGTCGAGAGGTCGATTGTGATATCACGTGGATGCCTGCGATGTCAGACAGACTCCCAAAATTTTGTCGTTACTTCTTACGTTTTACTCCTGCTCCTTTGAACCCTCAAGATTGGAAGAGATGCCAGAATGCCCAAAGGCAGACTCTAAAAGACCGGAGAAGATGCTCCGGTAGTATTTGAGTATCGTGTGTTCCTGCATAAGACCTCTGGAGCAGAAGTCAAAGAAAGGTTTGGATATGGTAGCAGAAACAAAACAAAGCCAAATGCACATCCCACGAGTCGAAACCCTGTGTGTATTTGAACCAATACAGGGTTTTCAGGAGCGGAAACTACTACCGTTAAATATCAATCATCCGATATCTGAATCACTTCATCCAAACAGGAAACGTCTCAAGAATTCTCTGGAAGCATGCTACCCGATACCACAGACCAACACGGGAACGACACCGAGGTCCAAAACACGGACAGAACATCCTCATCTCAAGAAACGCATCATCAACGGCCCGAGCACATCTTCAGAGTTCGTCTCCCCCGGCCCACACGCCTTCTAGAATAGCGGGCCAAGCGTCTAAGGAAAGAAAGCCACCACACCGCCTCCTCTTAATCGATGTTGGGCCATGCAGATCCCGCTTCTTCGCTCCTCGCGTCTCTGAAAATCTTCATCAATCAAACCATTTCTCAATCGGTAGATTTAGCTCAGCATGAGTTCTGATAGGAAGGGCGCTCTTGACCCCTTAAACAAATGGGGCAAACGCATATGACGCCTCACGTTCATGGAGGGTCTTCTGCACACTGGGTCTAGACTTCCGATCCTCATCATGCAAGAAGCCGTCGGACAGACTGCTCGTCAGGGAAGGCTTGTTGAGAAAGCCAATTCTCTGCCCGTGTGCTTTCCCAGCGGATGGATAGGGACGTATCGCATGGCACGCAGTACGTCAACACAGAACGATTGAAAGTCTAAGGAAAACAATAAACGCGATACGCCATCACAGCAGAGCTGATTCTCGGAATGTACCTCCGTACTTTATTGAAGCATGACAGTCCAAGAAAGATATATTGCTGACGTCAGAACTAAGTGCGTGCCGAGGACGGGAAGGAGGGAAACGAGAAATTCTCCTAGATCAGCACTGGGGGGCTGGGAATTGAGGGATCAAGCTTAAATAGATATGTAGAAACACGGCACAGCAGAAACTTTATCGAACTTCAGACACTGCTGGCTATGGATATCTGTCGGCACCGAGATCATAGCAGAAGTAAATAAAGGGATAACTTGATATTACACGTCGTACTGGCAGGAAAGATCGTATCAATGCGCTCTGCAAGAAGATCCTGCGCACCTGCGCAAAGCCATTCTGTGATCAGTCCTTTGTCGATCTGATGCATCCTTTTTTTGCAGCTGCAGCGGAAGAGGAGGCTGATAGAGGAAAGTAAGGGCTGATCTGGCTGCTTTGGCGCTTTCGTAGGGGCGAAAATTGGGTCGGTTAGTTACCTACATGGACGTGAGGAGCCAACCACGCTCCACTCTCCGGCCTCCTCTGCCTCCTCTGCCTCCTCCTCAGCGGCAAGCGACCGCCAAAAAAGCTAGCTGAACCTCAACTCTCACTACTACTCTTCCACCACCAACACTCAGTCGATCCAAGGCAAACTTCACTCGCCCAACGCAATCCCGTCGTTGCATCGCCAACTCTTCCCCCTTCGACAACAACACCATGTCGAAGCATCACGGCTGACTCAACGCCAGCATTTGTAGAGCATAGCAGAGCAGCCAACCCCTCTATTAATCTATATCGCTCGCCTTATCCGACCCTGGCCTGCACATTCGTTGATGGACCCCGCGTGGTGATACCGACCTCCCCATCCCATCCTATCTTCTCGTTCGATGTCGACCACATCCACGTCCTCGTCCTATGCCCTGACTCGCAATGAGCCCCATCATGCGAAAGCGCTCTCTGGCCGACATGCAACAAACCGATAACTCGCTGCCGTGCGAATACAATGACCAAGGCTACGCCGTGGCCGTGTTACAACTGGAAGGCGAGCAAACGGAAGCTCAGTTCGACGAGAGCCTTGCGAAAGAGGCCGAAAGCCTAGGTATCACCATCTCGAGACCGCCAACGCCAATCGACAGTCAACATGCGACTCACGACTCCCTCTGCGGCTCGGCGAATACAGTGCAGTCGCATCACAGGACTGCCTCGTCGGGGTCGCATGGCAGCGCTTCCACGGGAATGACCTCGCGATCTTCGAACGAACAATTGGATAGCTCTACGCAGACCCCGCAGCAGGTACGGAAGAGGATGTCCGCGAGGAGGAGCCTTTCCTTCACGGAGTACGAGAAATACCTGGCACAACATGGGAGCACGAAACCCATCATCCCTCAGCCTATACCCGCGGAACCCGCCCCCTCGTTATTCTCCGTCTCAACAAGGAAATCATATGTCAGTATCAAGAATGGATTCAAGAATAAGTTCAAGTTACGTCGGACGAGGTCATCTCAGGATACCGTAAAGTGAGTACTGCCCGATTTATGCGAGAGTATATACTGACATCATAGTTCTTGCATATGTTGTCGGGATGATTTCAAGAAGAGTAAGGCCTTGCAGACACTTCCATGTGGTCACAATTACTGCGACGCATGCCTTCATGTTCTTATCACCCAAGCCGCAAATGACGAATCAAAGATGCCACCTCGATGCTGCACGCAGGCCATACCGAGCGCGATAATCAGGACGGTTTTGACCAAGGAGGAACAGCAACTATTCATGAAAAGTGTCTTACAGTTCAGTACACCATGGGAATCCCGAATATTCTGTCCCAATCATGCCTGTGGCGAGTTCATCCCGAAGCGAAACAAGATCGACCCAAAACACCCATTCGAAGTTATCTGCCGGAACTGTAGGACAAGAGCTTGCTCGATATGTAAGCGCGCCGCTCATGCTTTCGGTCAAGATTGTCCGGCGGATTGGGAACTGGATGCGGTGCTTCAAATGGGAGAGAAGTCCGGCTGGAGGAGATGTTACAAATGCAGGAATCTAGTGGAATTGACGCAAGGATGTAGTCACATCACCTGCCGATGTAAAGCTCAGTTCTGTTACATCTGTGGCGCAGTTTGGGATCCGACTGTTGGGTGCCCGAATTATTGCAATGGAGAAGAGGAGTTGGAGAGGAGGAGGGCAGAAGAGGAAGCTCGCATTGCGGAAGAAGAGGCAGAGAAGGCAGCGAAAGAGGCAGCGGAAGAACTGGCCACTGCGGAAAGACTCGAAGCAGAGAAGCGCACCGCGGAAAGTGAAGAGCTGAATGCTCTTCGAGCTCGACAGATCAACGAACGAGATCGATTTTCGGCTTTTGAACGAAAGATGAAATGGATCATGTGGACTCGTCATGGACAAGGGAAGATCGATATTCTTGAGCGGTATGACGAACTTTTGAGTAAGATGAAGGAACGCCATATTCGAACTGCAACACATCTCGAGGATCGACAAGTAGCTGCTGAGATGGAACTTAGGGCCAGTTTGAAGCAGCAAGAGAGAAGCGTACAGATTCGACTGAGGCATATGGAGGCATATTGCGACGGACTTGGCCTGAACGCAAACGGTGCGAACCCGGCACGAGTTGTCACCGAACGCGACTTGAGAGAACTGGGACAACAATACAATGTTCGAGATGATATGGATCGTCTTCACCAGAGCAAAGTCAACGTTATGCGAGACAAGCAAGCCAAGCAAATGGAGCAGCTCCTCTGCCGACAGGAAGAAGAACTGGAGAAGCTAGCCAGGAAGCAAGACGAGGATCTCGAGGCTCTTGACAATAGTTTCGTTGCCGACGAAGAAGCATTCCTCAACGCTTTCTATGAGAGGAGACGACGGCTGAGAAGACGATGGGTCATTATCGAGGAAGTCGAGAGGAAGAAATTGGAGGTAGCTAAGAACGTCAAGTTTGCGCCAATGCCGGAAGTCGAATGGCCGAGCTTGGAACCGAAGCAGGATGATGGGTTGGAAGCTGTTACCGAGTGAATATACGCTACTTGGAGAGCACGATTTACGACGATATGATATACACCATATACCGCTTCGATAGGATATCGAAATACAGCGATTGTCTCGCGACGACACCACTCGATTTCATACCAGTTTTTGCTCTTTTTGACATTATTGTTCAGCCATACAGGTCACATTTCCTTTCTTTTTAGTCTGGTTTAGCAAGGCGCATAACATGGCGTATTGGGCCGTCCTTATTTCGGCCACGTTAATCATGGTGACGGACGGATCAGGAAGATTCTTAGATTTATGCATTTACCTGGGATGGCAACATTGTTACGAGAGTGGGACTGGAGAGTGGTAATCATTTTTCAAACTCGTGGAGGATGGGGAAGTAGGTGGATAAGACAAGGGATAGGCCTGGATGGGATTGGTTTGGATGGAGGACTTTGATTTATATATACCCAGTGTTCAAGATAAGACCGAAGAATTTACATACCACATCTACGATCTCTCTCTTTTCAACTTATGCACTTGGAAATCATTTGCAATACTCCAAAAAGATACGTAAAGGTATCTACAAGCGGTCCAACTTCTCCCTTCTCTCCAATCAGTCGCCTTCAAGGCGATCGGAGTATCAACGACACACAATTGCTGCCACCACTCTAACACCACAGTCAAAGCCTATCTGCACATAGTTCTGCTAGCTATCCTATCACATATTCTCAGGCAATTCAAAAACTCCTCTGTTCAACCAGAAGGAGAAAGGTGAAAAAAGACCAGCTCGAAAGAAATACACGTGCCCTCGCGCGCGCACCACCCACCTCGGCCTCATCCCGTCCCTGTCCTCCCACCCCCGCATTCTCGTCTCGTCTCCAAGTTCCATCGATCCGCGCCTAGACCCCACTGGAAGTAGCCACCTCCACCTCTATCTCCCAAGACCGAGCCCTGGATCGGATAGTGTCCTAGCTGAAGATCTGCAGTTCTTTACTGATGTCATGGGACCCTTTTTGCATGTTCCCTCTCTTTCGCTTCCTTCTTCTGGGGTATATTCTCACGTTGTGTTTGTCGCTGAATCATACAATTGCGAATATTCACACTTCGGCAATAACTCACGGAATCTATCGAGGTTCTCAGTCCTACGAAGAATAGAGGGACTGGTTGGCTTGTAACAAGTTGAAAACGAGTTGAGAAGAGAGCTTCACCGAACCAACCGACCTTACCCAGGATCTCTTTCGTGCCGTGAAAGTCGCAAGAAGCGAGGATAACGAATTGAGGTTGAGGTTGAGATTGAGAGTATTCGATTAGCCAAGATGGGACGGAACCAGATACCGACGATTGAGATTCCGAAGAAGGATGTTTGGAGTGCGCTTTTTGAGAGGGATGATCGGGAGTTTCCAGATGATCAAGGTTAGTCTTTGAGATAAAGATGAGATGAGGAAGGCCCAAGGAGGTTTGCTTGCATATGCTTTTCTATTGCTTTTTCTGTTTGGCTTATAGGGCGCGGATGATGAGGGGTGGATGCGGAAAGAGAGTGATGAAAGTGGAGAATTGGCTTCGAGTGGACCTTTGCTTTTGATCTGCCTTGTCTCGTTGATAAAGTCAGTATCTTTGCTATGGTGGAAGTAAATGTGAGGGACTTGATAGACAGAGGCAAGAAGGACTGGGGTGCGGTGATGAGAATCAGCTCAAATGCTCTGGGGAGAGATACCGACTATCGCTACTACTCATCTGCAACATATTGCAATTGAGCGCCCTTTCCATGTTCTTACCATATCGGCCTGTTCCTCTCCATATCCACCACGATTCCTCATTCCTCTCTCAGTCACTCTCATCCATGAGCCCAGCTAACCCACCTACCCTTCTAGTAATCTATCTCAACCCCCTAACCTCCCGCTCATACACCTACTCCACCCTCCTCACCACCACCCGCTCCTTCGGCACCCTCCTCCAAACTCACCCCACATTCTCCCTCCAAAAAGGCCAAGTCCTCGCCCTCTTCGCCCAAAACTGCATCGACACCCCTCCCATAACCTGGGCAGCCCACTACGCAGGCGGTGTCGTCTCCCCCGCAAACCCAGCCTACACAGTCCGCGAACTAGTCCATCATCTCCATGACTCCGGCGCCAAGTTCCTCTTTACCCAGAAACATCTTTTGCCTGTTGCTCTCGAAGCAGCAAGGGAAGTCAATCTCAGAAAGGAGAATATCGTGTGTATAGGTGAAGAAGCGGATCGGCCTTCGAATAATGCGGGGGTTCGCTGGTTCCCGGATTTACTTGACGAGGCGAAGAAGATGGTAGAGGAGAATGGTGTGAAGGAGAGAGTGGAGCTGGATTGTGAGAGGGATCTTGCATTTTTGGTGTATTCGTCAGGGACGACGGGACTGCCGAAGGGAGTTATGCTGAGCCATTCGAATGTCGTGAGTAATCTGTTCATGCTGAATAGTTCCGAGGGGACGATTCTGCATTGGAAGCGGGATAGGGTGTTGAGTGTTTTGCCGTATTATCATATTTATGGTATGTTCCCTCATCCTACTGCTTGAAGTTAAGCTGGATGTTGTACGTGCATGTTCGAAGTTGGGAGCTGACATTACCACAAAAGGTCTCCAATGTCTCGTTCACCTCCCCACCTATACCGGCCTCACAACATTCGTCATGTCCGCTTTCGATCTCAAGCTCTTCTGCAGTCTAATTCAGGACCACAAGATCACATACACCTACGTCGCGCCACCTGTCGTTCTCCATCTCGCAAAGAATCCAGCGGTAGATGACTACGATCTCTCGTCACTACGCATGATCACTTCCGGGGCTGCGCCTTTGACAAAAGAACTCATCCATGCTGTCAAAAAGAGATTGGGGACGGAAGTCAAGCAGGCATATGGCTTGAGCGAGACGAGTCCCGCCACACATATACAGGTTCGATCATCCCCGCCCTCCATTCCCATATCAAATCAGTGAGCAAACAGAGCTAAATCTCTACACCACAGAAACAATGGGACGACGGCCTCGGCTCCTGCGGCCCACCCCTCCCAAATCAAATCATCAAATTCATGTCGGCAGATGGCGTCGAAGTCCCCCGAGGCAAAGAAGGCGAAGTCTGGGTCAAAGGCCCGAACGTCTTCCTCGGCTATCACAATAATGAAGAAGCGACGAAGTCATCGATTACCGAGGACAACTTTTTCAAAACGGGAGATATTGGATTCGAGGATGAGAGAGGGAATATGTTTATTACAGATCGGGTGAAGGAGTTGATCAAGTAAGATATCACCTCCTGAAAACCCCTTTTGAACAAGTCCAATCTGTCCTAATCACCCCCAAAGATACAAAGGCTTCCAAGTCGCCCCGGCAGAACTTGAAGGCGTCCTCAACGGCCACCCCCTCATAACCGACGTCGCCGTAATCGGGATCCACGACTCCACCCGCGAAAGCGAAGTCCCCATGGCCTGCGTCGTCCTCAAAGAAGGAAACTCCCCTTCCCCATCCACGGAAAAGGAAATCGTCACCTGGCTTGCTAGTAGAGTCGCGGGACATAAGGCCCTCAGAGGTGGGGTATGGTTCGTCGATGAGGTGCCGAAGAGTGCGAGTGGGAAGATTCTTAGGAGAGTGTTGAAGGAGACGGCGAAGAAGGAGGGGAGGGATGGGAGGAGCGGTGGTGAGGGTGGTGTTAGGGCGAAACTTTAGATATGAAGCAACATATCTCGTCTATATGTGTATTTACATTATGGCAATTTTTGGCAATAGTAAAGTCACATTGAAACTGTAGGGGATGTCTTACACTCCATGCCAACTGGCCCGGGAATCGGGATCGAATCCGTGAACAGGAAAAGCCGTCGAGGTGTCATAACCTCGAAATGTCTTACTAGAAATGTAAATCAGGGATCAATCCGAGAGACTTGGAAGAGTGTGGCTTATTCAAATCTCCGTTTGAGTTTGATCTTAATAAAGCTTAAACGATTATTGGGAAGCGCTCGCCTAGTGCTGTAAACACAGCACCCGAGTACGAGCTCGGACCCATTTGCGAGATTTCAGACATACTTTGCGTGGCTCCGTTCTGTAATGACGGTCGATCAGAAGTATATATTACGACTCTGTGCCGAATATGTTTCTTAAGATCCTCTGATTTCGGTCTTCTTTCGCTCCAACATCACTACCTGTCAATCTCACCCCCAGGTCCCAAGTCAACGAATATGGCTTCCATCAAGATGCTGCTCCTTGCACTCATATCTCTCACATCAGCTTTAGTAAGTAAACATTGTAGTCCACCTAATGCTCCCTACAGTACATCCGTCCTCTCTGACCAAACTACTAACCTCCCTCAGACAACCGCAACAACAAGCAACACCACAACCATCAGCGCAGCCAACAGCGCCTCCTTCGCATTCAACCACGTCGGCCTCTCCATCGGCGACATCGACGCCGCCGTAGCCTTCTACACTAACATCATAGGCTTCCGCGTCGCCATGGGCGCGCAAACCTTCAACCGCAGCACCAGCCCTGACAGTCCCATCTTCAACATCTACACCGACGTCAACATCATGAAAGTCGCTTGGCTCTTGTCAGGGTCCAACGCCATCGGACTCGAATTATTCCAATTCGTCGACCCGCCGCCGCCGTGTGCGCCGGCACCGGTGGCCAATGGAGGCTTCCCGAAAGATAATTTCTTTCATATGGGCATCACGACGGATGAGGCGACGGCGTTGAGTCAGAGAATTGTGGATGCGGGGGGGAGGGTGGTGGGTGAGCCGATTCCGTCTGGGAGCGAGTTCCCGATCTACTATACGATGGATCCGTGGGGGAATTTGATCGAGTTGTTGCCTTTCAGCTATGAGGATACCTTTGCTGCAGCTTCATGAGAGTTGAATTTGGGTGGTGGTGGATCTGTTGTGATTCTGTCGTGATTCTGGAGGGAGTTTGGGAAGTTTTGGTGAGGTTATATAACTCCGTAGATTTGGAGCACTTCTTCATTGATCCAGGGATTAGAGTCGTTCATGTGTCAGATTGTTATACACTAAATACTAGAAACAATGCCACCTCAAAACTTCACACAGTCTCTCTAGATTGCGTGCGGTGAATGGCCGGAGATAAAAATGTTGTCGTTGGCAACAAGCCACAAAATTCAACTCCCTCCCACTACAGTGTATACTTCGTGAAGAAATTCATAATGATCGGCGTAGCATCCAGATAAGTCCCCTCACTATTGTCATCATTCGGCGTCTTGCTTGGCCACTAAACATTCCCAGTCAGTACAGCACACATCACACACGTAGCAAAAGTGAAAACAACATAGACACAGACATGGAGAAACTTACAGCATGTCCCAACCCCTCTACAAAATAATGACTCACGATCCCCAACTCCCCTTGTCCTCCACCATACTCATATTTCAACACCTTTCCCCCATGCAAACTCGTCGTCTTGTTCGTCAACCCGAACCCCTCCCTCCTACTCCACTCTCTCACCCAATGTGGAATGGTCGGCAAACACTCATTTCTCCTCGGTCCACCAGAATACGGGATCGTACCGTCAGCTGAACCGTGGAATTCGAGTATTGGGAGCGGGTTACGGCCGGGGTTGCAGGGAATGGGAATGCTTTGAGCTGTTTGCGGTGAGCAGTTGTTGGAGCTGGAGCCGGGGACGTAGAACGCGCCGGACACGGGGGCGAAGGCTGCGATTTGCTCTGGATGGATTTGCATTTTAGTCTTTTCCTTGATATAAAAATGATAGGGGAATGGAGAAGGAAGATCACGTACTCGAAAGATCGGGATCACAAGCTAAGACGTTGGTAAAGCCTCCTCCATTAGACTTTCCGGCTGCGTAGATACGAGACGTGTCGATACAGTATCTATCTTTGAAATGTGCGATCATATCTGAGACAAACTCGATATCATCGACTCCTTTACTAGCTGGATCGCCTTGCCACTGATTCTAAACTTAGTCAGCCTGCTTCCTTCGCATATTGTCACCAGACGCGAGCACTTCAACAGTCAAGTTTAGACAAATCCGGAATTATGCAACGCAACGTAGCAATGAAATCAAGACTCACATCGATCCCCTGAGGATAGACCGCAATACCATCAGGGTTCCACTCCTCATTCGAGAACTGACTCAACACCTCCTGCTCCGACGAATTCTTCGTCCGTCCATGAAACGAGAAAATCAGCGGAACAGCTTTATTCACATCATAATTCGACGGTACATGTATCAAGTACGTGCGTGCCGTGCCATCGCTCTGTGCAAAATGCGTTTGGTGACTTGCTCCTCCTGGTGGGGATTGTGCTGCTGGCAGCGGTTTGCCGCACCCGCATGAGCCGGCTGTCTGAGGAGAAGATGGAATGGCAGTGCAGAACGCCGTACTTGTCAGGAAGATGAGTGACCTCAGGAGTGCCATCTTGTAAGCTTGAGACAAAAAGAAAGTATCTAAGAATTGTGAATGCTGTTGTTTCCAAGTTTTTATAGAGTGGAGAATCTCGTATTTCTCCTCACGGATTTATCCGTTGATCGACAACAGTTGACATAAATCCCCTCATTTACTTACCTAGCACTTCTTGCCCAAAGATGAGTGACGTGTGACTTGCCAGAGTGTAATTCATGTGGGTAGTGACGACAATTTATAGCTCAGCTTTTGCAAGTCACATTTGCACGTGCGTGAGAAGATCGCGGGTGCATTGTCCACGACGTTGCACCATCACACAAAGCTCAGGAAGAAACAAACGTGAAATGACAAATCTGGAGGTAAAATTCAGAAGGAATTTAGGAATTGCAATTACACGTCGTGAACGAAATATGTATCTTCTGAAAACCAGAATCTGGGTGTTGTTTCTGCATAAGCGAGTGTGAGAAGATCAGAAAGTCCATCTACCATTTCATGCTATCAACTTGAATCTCTTGTAGCAGTAGAGACAATAAAGCAAGCGAATATATGCAAAGAAATTACACCAAGAGGGATCGACGAGCTATGTCGCTTGAAATTTGATTTTCATTACCTTGAGCTAGCAGCTTGAGCACCGTCCGTCCGATTATCCTGACTGACCTAGCTAATTCGTCAGCCTTAAAACCCATGCTTATACATTCTCTATCCCAAAATGGAAGGCAAGTGCGAGAGGGATACCGTACTAGGTATAGCAGGATCGTTAACGGCGATTTTTATCTGAACAAGCTTCAGGGACCAAAGCTTGTGTAGACTAAAGAATACCCCAAAGGGTGTGGCGTTTCCCGTAGTGCTCGGGAATTGGAAGTTGTGCAATACTAATCGACGCTCGACTTGCCAGAGGAGAACTCCACTTGGAAGCCTGGGTGAAAGCTGAAGGTAATATTACGCTACATGATCGATGTCTACAGAATTTCTGCTGTTGGACTTGCACGATTGGTCTTCAATGCTACACCATCTTCCGTCACCAATCGTACGGCCTCATCGAAGCCAGGCCTGTATCTGATTTACAGTGCCAGACTGATATTCCGGGGAAAGCTTAAGTGGATCAAGCTTAAAGACGGACTCATTCATTTGACCCTAATCTCCCTTAACCTCCCCAGGTATTCCCGTATTAAGAAAAGCGGCAATGGACAAGGTGGTTCAGGGCTTTCAGCCTCGGCATCAGAGCTGGGAGGAACCGCTGATCTCAGGTTAAACTTCGCTCCACATTCAACAGAAGTATCTGATCTGAAGTTTCTGGAAGACATTGTTCAAAGATCAGCCTCGCATCTAAAACTCAACAAGCCACACAAGGTTCAAGGAGCGGACTCGCACCCGAGCATTTAACGCCCCTAAACTCCCCAAGAAACCACGCATCCACGTTCCTACTTCTGCTCATTCCCTTCAGCAGATCAGCAACTCTTCGTCTGTAATTCCCCACTTCCGCCTATCCATCGACAGATCATTGGTTCCTGCAAGGGCGATCTCCTCATCGGATAAACGAACTTGGCAACTCGAGATCTGATCTCCATGTCGATTTAGAAATGGTGCCGCAGGTGGTTTCCTGATCTGGATTCTCAGAACCTCATCTGTAGAGAGATGTAGCCTCACTTGAGAAGAATTCCTATAAGTCACGAGGGGAGGCGGCGGGGGCTGAACAGAAAGACATTGACATAAACCTCTTTGAAGAAAGAAGATATTAACCTCCTCAGCCTCATCTCATTCCCACCTCATATCACACCATCATCAACAACCTCCCCCATACAAATCCCTATCCCAACCTCAACCTCAAAATCCACACCAAAAAACATCACCAACCGCCCAAAAATGAAAACCTCAACCCTCACCACCCTCCTCACCCTCAGCAGCACCTCCCTCTCAGCCTGCTCCCGCTCAGCCTGCTCCCGCCAAGGCAGCGTCTCCCTAACCTTCTACGGCTACCCCGACAATGATCCCCCCTCCGCCCAAACAGCCTACAACTGCGGCGGCCGCAACAACATCGCCGGCGGCTCAGGAACCTACGATGATCCCCTCACCATGGCGTCTGCAAAGGGAGAGTTCTCTAAGTGCGAGATTGTGTATGTGCCGTATTTGCAGAAATATGTGAGATGTATGTTTGCCCCTCCTCCTCCTGTATATGTTCTTCTTTCTTTGGGTGAGGAAATGAGAATGTTTACTGAGGTGGAGAACAGACGAAGATTACTGCCAACAATGTACCGACGACTTCAGCTCCGGGAAGCGGCACATCGATATCTGGACTGGCTCGTCGACCGTAAACGGTGGAAACGAGCAAATCGATTGCGAGAACAAGCTCACTCCGAGCGGCAACATCGTTATAGTCCGTGATCCGGCGAACAACTATGCTGTGGATACTGCGCCGCTGTATCATAAGGTATGTCTCTTGTCTTTGGCCCGAAAGGGGTTTGATTCGGGATGAAGCTGACAAATGGAAGGGAACGACTAACCCTTGCCGCACCAACCATGTCTATCCTGATGCTAAGGCGCACTCTTATTGCGGTTGAGAAAGAATGGAAGGGATGCAACGAGAAGAGAGGAAAGACATGTCAACAATGAAGTAGAGGAGAATCGTACATAAGAAGCAAGCAAGGACCCGAAATCAACGCTCGTTTGTTTACTTTGTCTCGCCTCGTCTCCGACACTTGACACGAGCATCCTGAAACGTAATGGAAATTAGTCCGCCATCTTTCTGTGATCACTTCCGCTGGTCTCCATGATATCCGGAATGTGTCTCACTCCCGCCGAATCATCCAAGTAGAGACACATGTGACACTGCCACGGGCAACGTAAATAACGAAATGGTATTCGAATCGCTATGCGTGTACCCTAAACCCACAAATCACCCAAGAGCGCCCAGAACACCGTGTTATATACACTACAAGCACAACAAATGAACTATGCATCCGTATCAGACACAGGTTTCTCTTCCTGCTTCGGCTTGCTCTTGCCATTAGCAGCCTTCCTCTTCTCCATGGTAGCTTTCAACACCCTCAGCTTCTCCTCGGTGACTCGAATAGCGTCGTCGATCTCACGATCTTCCATTCTCTCGTCCTTGAGCTTATCTTGCATTGTTCGTGCTTCAATAGGCATTTTGGTCGGATCCCTAAGTCGATCCATTCCGACTCGATCTTCCAACCATTCCCAGAGCTCACTCTCTTCTCTCCTCCAGATCTCTTCGTAAGCGGCTACTCTGTCGGGTGTGCCGTAGTATGCCATTGGTTGATTGCCATTTGAACTACCTCCTTTGAACCCAAAGCGGAACCAACTCGCGACGAGCAACCCTACCAATAATCCATACAAGATATTGCCCGTTAGCAGTGGCTGAAGGATACTGACAACTGGACCCAGGATTCCATGTAGTGGTTCCAGCATACCCCAGTCCTCTGCTGTGGGTTTGGAATCTGCGGCACCATCCGTGGTTTTCGAAATACTCTTCGATTCTCGTCCCTTGCGACCCTTCTTTCCCTTCTTTCCCGATGCTGGTACCATGGTACCGCGACGAGATGATACAGCAGTTTTCAATGCTGCAATGATGTCTTTGGCGTACTGAACCTGGCCATCGTTTGCTCCTTTTTCAATAGGACCTATGACAGGTTAGGATTGAGCACAAACTATAGGAGTTCAATATACCTTTCAGCCAACTCTTGCCGGTCCACTCGATGGCGCAGTTTATTTGGAGCCTGGTGGCATTCCCTTCTGCCCACGAAAGACAGTATTTTGTCTTGGTGCTGAAGACATTTCCGCTGGGGACGTCGGGTGTTTGAGTTGAAATCGAGACAGACACAGCCTTTTCCAAGTCCAACGAGTCCAGGGTCTCGGTGCAGACACACTTCGTTTGCCTTGGACCAATAGAACCATTCAACGGCTTGATATAGGAATAGTACCGAACTTTGTTGTCTAGTGCTAGCGGCTTCTTCGACGAGTCCTCCATTGTCAACTCGAGACACTTTTGTTCGTTCGTCAGCCAGTTGCGCATCCATGTGACTGACGCCGGCCCAAACATAAGACTGTAAATCTTTCCTAATGGAGCTTGGATAATTTCATCACCAATGACCTTAGCGTAATGGGTTTCTTGGTCCGTACATTCGGTCGGCGAGTGAGTTGCAGGCCCCGGGAAGTCGGTTCCAGGACTTGTCGGCCCTTCGTCCTTACTCTTCTCAGCTGGAGCACCGTTCGTGACAACAGCAGCAGATGGTTTCCGACTGACAACTCTCTCTGCAACATCACTGCCGGCAACACTGCCTTCAGCTTGGGTAAAGCTCATCCCATCTTCGTCTTCCTCGTCCTCGTCATAGACATCATCTCCCTCTTCTCCATCCTCACTATCGGATTCTGAACCGCTTTGACTTCCGGCCACTGGATTTCCGTCGTCTTTCTCGGTCTTGTCTCCACCACCGGTCTCCTCTATCCTAACGCCGTTCAATGAGCTTCGAAGGCTGGGGTGTCCCAATTTCCAAATCCCCACAATCAGATCATAAGTCGAGTCTCGACTCGTAAAACTGGCAAAAATGTTCTTCGCATGCAAAGTGGATATCATCAATCCGTTCTTGAACAATAACGCCGTGCTTCGCTTTTCGACTGATACAATCTCATCAAAACTCATCACCAATGTTGTCACCCATCCGAAAATATTACTGCTGAAGCAAAGATGGCCCTCTGAGACGTACAGACGACCATGGGCAAGGATTTCTCGTTGCAGCGCACAACTGTAATCCTCAATCAGGTAGTCATCATCGGGCACACTCCTGAAAAGTTGGTGGAAGTCCCGATTTCGCTTTTTACTCGCAACAGCAAAGCCTGTGATTTTCTGTGCTCCCGCATTGGGATTCCCGAGAGAACTATTTGCTGCAGCGATTGCAGCTCCAATGGTGGTTCCAGTTGCTGCCGAGCTATTTCTCTTGCGGCGGTTACCAATGGCACTACGAATGCTGCCACTACGCTGAAGACCAGTCTTTCCCTCGAAAACACTTCCATTTGGTGGCGTTTGGTCGCCTCCGAGTCCAGGCTCGTACATAGAACGAGGTCGAATAAGCGGTTGAAGGTCATCTACAGCTGACACAGAAGCAAAATCTGCAGGCTCTCCATTTGCAACTGGAGCTAGGGCAGGGCGGTCATCGCCCTGTGATTCGGATCTGCCACGGGCCTCCTCTGGAAATTTGAGCCCAACAGGTGTATTGGAACCGCTGCTGTTTTCAGAGATGCCAAGGGCACTCAAGCTAAGATCTCCCATACCCAAGGTCTTTACAGCAAGTTCCTTTTCTTCCGTGGGTGCTTCGGAATCGGTCTTCTCCGCGAAAGTTTCCACCACAGGGCTTTCAACTTCCTTGATGTCTTGTGAACCGCTCTTGCTTCGAGTTCCAGGAGCCACCGATGTATTGGCAATGCTATTGCTTAAAGTATTTGCAGCGTTTTGGGCAGCAGAAAATACCGAAGAGAAGAATCCAGTTCCGGGAGTGTTCTGACCGCTCTCCAAAGTTGGTGTCAGAGGCGCAGATGTGATATTCGAAAGTTTGCTAGGTCCCAATGTAGCTGATCCTGATCTTATTCGGCGATGCGATATCATATTCCCAGTCGGGGACACTACAACGTTGGCATTCGAAGTGATCGGATCTGAAGTCCCACGTTCCCGAGTCGTAGCAAATCGAGGCGAGCTGGGGTCTGTAGGAGTAGGGGGAGTATTGACAATTATAGGAGCTATGTTTTCACCAGGCGGGGGCGTGCTAGGCGGAGCATTCGTATCTATGGTATTGATTTTCGCAGTTCGCGGTCGCTCCGGGGAGCTTGTCGAGGACGGGACCTGCGACGCAGCTTGTCTTTCTGGAAATATTGATCCGATTCTTGACGCCACGCTCCCCCGTCTGCTGTCCCCCGCAGACTTCTCCTTCAATGTTCCCACTCCACCTCCCCCTCCAGGCTTCCTCTCCGGACTTGTATTTGGACTCGAACCCCGCTTCGGCGTAAAAGCTTGCTTTAACCTGCCAACTGGTGAGGGGGATCGCCTTTCTGATCCGTTTGCAGGAGCACGAAGTGTGCTTTCTAGATTTGGGGTAGATGCAGAGGCAGCCAGAATTTCGACGTTGGGGAAAGTTGCTGCTCGAGGTGTTGGGCCGTCCAGCTGAGAGTCCGACAACGCTGGATCGGGCAGCGTGACGGATTGAACCAGCGGCGAGGATGTCGTGAGATATCCTGTGTGCGAAGGATGTGTAGAAAGGGGAGGTTTCGTCTCTGGAGGTCTGTAATAGATACTTGGGTCAGAATGATGCAGGGTAGGTACGGTACACGTAATGTTGGGTCGGGGAGATAGTCTCCGCGAATAGTGCAAACGAAACGCTCAGCGCATGAATTGTGAAAAGAAGGTTGCAATAAGAGTCATGAGCTGCAGCAAGCATAGACCATGTATTGCGCACTGGAGGATCTGGAGGTGCGAGTTGTCTGTGTGCAGTGCCAAAGATGTGATGTGAAGACTTTAGGAGGAGTTCTGCAGAGGACCGTTCCGCACTTCTCGCCTGGCCTCATCGGTCTGGCTAATCAGTTGCCTCGCCTTCGAGCTATCCAAAACATGGAGCTGCAGCTCTCCAAGCCTCGCATCACCACGTCCGAACCGATACGCGGATACGGCATGCGACGAGAGGGTCAAGTAATGAAGAGGAAATGTCACTTACGATTCGGTCTCGGAATCATAGGTTATCAAGCTGTTCCCATCTCCGCCCGCACCGTTATCAGCATAGGGCGAGGTATCCACATCGTCGCCCAAAGTTCCTCGATCTGCAACCTCTCTCCCTCGAGCTATTTCTTCGCTGGCTTGTTGTTCCTCTTCTCTTCTTTTCCGCCGGCGTTTGGATCCAAGGCCTTTTGCGAGCTTTTTGATGCCAGATGAATCCCCGTCTTCTTCGGTCACATCGTGCCCTTTCAGCTTATCAATTGTATCCTCCAGGGACGATCGCACAGCTCGACTTTCGCTGTTACTGCTCTTTACTGAATTGCTCGCAGAATCCTTGCTCTTTTTGTCGCGTCGGGTCTTCGAAAATAGCTGTACCAATCCGTTCCTCTGTGGCGATTCCGACCTCTCGAGCGTGAAGGACATCTCGCAGACTGGTGTTGACTGATTCGAGGATCCGCAGAGTGTTGGGCCTTGGAATTATTACATGTAGAGCGAGTGTAGGCAATTGTGTTCCAGAAAGCCGGAGCGTTTCGTTCAGAAAATGTGCAGCTTTCATAAGAACCCCTCGATGCGCAGGTAGACTTGCTGGAGTGGGATACAGCTCGTAAGCCTTGTACGTGCTGTTGACTCTGAATACGATTGAAGCAGAAACAACAATCGCCGTCGCTATGGTGGCGTCGCTGCCAATACTTGATGCAAGAACGCAGAGGAAGAGGCGAAGATGATGATGCTCCAGAATGGAGTTACGACATGGGATTTCAGAATTCCTATGCCTTGGCCTCTCGACACTGCCTTGTCTTGCTTTCCTTCCCCATCCAAACACTCATATCCACCTCCCGTCTATGATTGGCTATATGTCAGGCGCTAGTGTCCCGCGGTCCGCTTCTCCAGATCTACTGGTACAGCCTCGTGATATCGAACCTACGTGAATCTATAGCTTCACTTCTTTGCGAATACAACAAGCGGCGACGGCGTAAACAAATACGTTACAGCTATGATATGCACCCTGTCCCCCGGTCATTACATTTGATACCAAACATGGAGTCCTCTCCATTGATTCTGGTCTGCCAGCTCCACCCCTTGACTCCTCTTCCACTAACCAACGGTGTAGGCCCACGACCATGCGCGGGCAGCCTCCGTGGCAACCCAGAGCTCCGATACGACTGTAGCTATCAACGAACATGCGCTGGCAGCTGGAGAGTTTGCGAGAGCTGCGTCTGGGACTGGAAGTGCTGAAGCTTTGAGGACGCTGAGACTTCTAGAGCAGCATCACCAAAGACTATCCGAACTCCTTCGATACCCATCTGAAAACCCACCGGCGACAGTTGCCGCAGAAGCAGAAGTTCAGGCAGTCTCAGAGAAGCCTCTTTCAACATCTGCCGCCGTTGCAGAGCTTCGTGCCTCCAAGTCGGACCTTGGTCCAAGATCATCGTCCCCACTTCGAAATCCTCCTAGTCTACAACATCCCCGCCGTCTCCCTCCTCGAGATTTGAGCTCTTCCATTGCAAGCAATCTTGCATCTGCAAGAGGCATACGTGCGAACTATACAAGGCAGCCATTATCACCAAGCGTATCTACCCAGCAAGCTGCCGGAGGACTTGAAGCTCTTCCTCGTAGAGATGGCAAGCGGTCAAAGGTTCCCGCCAGCATTCCCGAGCATTCACAACCAAGTTGGGTTCCGCCCGCTGTGGTCGGTCCAAAGAAGGCAGAAACGACTACGGATGTGGCTGAGGCATCTATATCGAACGATGAAGGCTTCTCTAGATTCTACAACACGTTTGAGAATATCTTATCCAAGCTATCTGCTCCGCTCGCCTTTGCAGGCCTGCCCTTGATCTCCGAAGAGGGACAAGCTCCACCCCCAGTCGAAGCTGCGAAAGGGGTCAAGCAACGTCACAAGAGCAAGGAGCGCACCGGTTCGGATCCAGACCTGACCAAGTTCATCTCACGGGCTGCACTGCGGGCCACGGCTCGTGACGGGCAGTCAGGCAATGACTCCTTCTATGTGGTGCCTACCGGTGGCGGTACAATTCCCTATGCTGCTATCGTGTCCTATGAGCAAAAGGAGAAGCGAAGAATGGCAGCGTCCATGCACAGTGAGAACGCTGACCTCTTCGCCGATCCTAATGAAGAAGACGATTTTGTGGATGCTAGAGAAACACCTATGTCTGTATCACCAACAACTTCTAAGCGAAGCTTCGGACGGAAACTCAGCACAAGAGAAGTCGAGAACAAAGTTGAGGAACTGGACATGGAAAATAAGAGTCTGAAAGACTGCATCGACAAGCTCAGCAAGCGCTTACATGCATTCGAGATGTCAGCACAACAGAACAGCATGGCACTTCAAGAGAGTATCCGCCTGACTCGCAATATGAGCCCGGCCCGGGACGTGTCTAGTCGTGGTGGTGATGAAGGTCTGAAGCGGAGAGTACTCGAACTCGAGCAACATCTGGCACTTGGCAGCAAGGAGATTGACAGACTTGGCAAAGAGAACGATAAACTCAAGAGTGTGGTCGCTCGCTATCGTGATCGATGGGAGAAACTGAAGGAGGGTGCAAAGACAAGGCGAGATGGTGGTGCGGGTAAGGAGTCTCCGAAAGAGGGTCAAGGGAGGAAGGAGAGCGATCCTGGGATTGGTCGATTCATGGCTGGTTGATATCTGGTTGGCTGCATGGAGCTTTGGATGGATTTTACAATTTCCAATACAATGACAATTCACACATTTCAGTCGTCATTCTCGGGTCGTGTCTCTCGTCATCTTTCGACACTTTTTATATTGGTCGAGTTTATCCGCCTCGCCAGCTGTACCTCGCACCGGCGTGACCTGCTATTAATGCAGATATGAGCCTCAATTTACCTGTCAAACAACAGTGGCAAGCTTGTGGAACTATATCTGCTATCCCACGTAGTCCGGCATAATCACTCGCCTGTACTGCAACGTCCCCCACACCACTTTTCAAACCAGCAAGTATGCCCAGCCAGCAGACTACACGATAGCTTTCGCCAGCAAGCGTCAATAACATCCGAAGACCCGAAGTTTGGCTCTTGGTTGCTATGTGAAATGAAAGCAATGATCACGTAGTACATACGTTGGTGGCGATAAATCTGCCCGAAGTTTCAGCAGCTTTCTGCCACATTCGGAGACATGCATGTAACGCATTTCAAGCACCCATCATAAGTGTGCCAGTGGATGACTCTTCAATGTCCATTCCGCTCATTCTTGCTGAGGTCCATTTGCCGCACATCGATTTGCGTCCAGATCGCTAAAGCGCGTCACGGCCAGGGCGAGTGCATATGCAAGTGATGGGCATCTATCGGTGAGCTTCACATATGCTCTGCCACACTGCCATCGCTTTCAAGCCGTCATGATCCACTCATGATTGCGAAATTACATCCGTTCTTGAGGCGCAGCAGATTTTTCGGTCGCAACATAGGTGCTTGTACCTTCAACAGCAACTATACTCTGTCAGCGGATAGATAGGCTGATTCCGAAGCTGATGAAGGCCTCCCATGCTTACTGTCTCGCGATGAGATAACTTTCTTTTTCTTTCTCTTTGCGAAACTTGGGTGATCCATCCTTAATGATATTCCCCTCCTAGGCCGGAGATGTTAAGTGGATTGGAGCATAACAGTCTTCGTATCTTGAGGCATTCTGCGGTTCTGACATTTCTTTGAAGTCTTGCAATGCAATGCCAATAAAAAGACGTGGCCTATTGTTTACCTCTCGGCCCAAACAAATACTCTGCTTCTACCGAACGCAAGCTTTTGTGTCACCACCTTTTTCTAGAGCAGACATCGGGTCTCGGTGAGCAAGTAAGGTATTCCTCTAACACATCTCATGTAATGACCACGTCGCTATTGGACGACACGGACAGCAGTGCCATGTGTGATTGGAACTATGGAGATCAAAAGCCAGTCCGAGGCTTCCTTATTGTTTGACATGCAGCCCAAAGTCCGTAGGAACAACTATTTGATGGGCTTTGGCGCGCCACATCGTCGGCATTCTCAAAGGCTTTTTAGAACTGGGGCTCTGCGAACGTAGAGCTGCCGGCATGGCTTCGACAAAAACTACTGCACACCTACGTTTCCCCCTCCTGCGATAAATACTTTTAGCGATCCCGAACTCACTCGAATCACCTAGGCCAGCTCGGCACCACTTTTGATAGCTATCATTCCGGCTCTGTCTGCTGCTAAGAACGATGACCAAGAACACAAACTTCAAGGTAGCTTCTCATCCTGTGAAAGTGATGATGTCCGGCTGCTTCTCGCGGCCCACTCATGTGGCCCGCGAGATTTGGGGGGCTTCAACAGAAATGGATGGCATGCAGAGAGCACCTAGGCGTGCATCGGCAGCTTCTTCTCTATTGCTTTCCAACCAGTGGTGGTTTCGACATGTTAGATAGAGGGCGATCCATGTCCCCCAACCAGAGAGAGTGGTCCGCCAGCTTGTCTCGCCCCGTTTTGTTTTGTCTACGAGCGATGTGGTGATATCGCTATCTGCGAGGCGAGGTTAATATTGTCTCACTGGTAACTTCTAAGCCCAGTGGCAGGGTAATAGAACCGTGCTGTGAATTCTTTGTCATGCTGTCCCACTTCAAGCGACTTGCATGCTGGCGTGTTGGCATCCAAGAGGGAAAATTGGCAGGCTTTGATACAGAAAGCAGATGATCCCAATGGGGCCAGTCAATATCATGACTATCATCATGTAGAAACAATTTAGCAAGTTAGACACTGATAGTCGTTTCCACATCTTTGAGATATTTGGAAACATCATGATTTTCGCCCAAGGCATGCAATGGCCGATTGGTGAAGAGAAGCAACTCGACCAATCATGTGTTAGGATCCCCGGTGATGCCGATCTAGAGAATACCTTCTGCTTGGACAGCTCGTTGTCGAACCTGGAAGTAACTTCCTTTCGCAATAGTTGTACCGAGAGCAATCCAGAACCTGAAAACTTGTCTACAATATCCGCTATACAGAGCTCGGAAGTATGTTTCGATGAATATATCAACACTCGACACTGTTATTGACCTCTATAGGGCCAGACACATCAATGCCAGATATTCGCAGTCTACCAGAAGAGCTCTTACAGCAGGCTCAATATATCCCGTGAGGTGTTTCAGGATTTATTAGATACCTATTCAGTATTCCCTCGTTTCTGGGATTTCATTCCACCATTTGGATTCAAAACACGAGAATCCGATATTGGATGTGCCCCCTTTAGATTCAGAGACCAGAACGTGCTTGGTAAGGAAAATGCCAGACTGGCGTCATTCGGTGGGAGACTCTCTTTCATCGTTTTCGGAATATACGCTGAGACTAGTAAGAATGCGCATACAGCTTTCGGTATGCTGTGTTGAACAAAAGAATGGAAGATTTGGACGAAAACCCAGATTGTGACCCGTGGTCTATCAGGCAAACTGCAGTGTACCAACAGTTCAACAGCGCAAAGAGTAGGAATATGTTGTTGGTAATCACACCTTCTCACATAACACGAGGAAGATTAGATGACGTGGTGAGCATGCGGATCAAAAGAAAAGGGGCAATCAATCCTTTCCATCTACATCTTACCTTAATCTCATCTCTTCACGAGAATTGGAGGCATTATATACGTGCTTTAGAAAGGACCTTGAAGTATCAGGTACGTAATAGACTCGATGGAATCTTATGTAGCGTTCCGATATTGAAGTGATAGTCAGATCGAGTTACACTGACCAAAGTGGAATGTGAAACAGAACGCTTATCTCCCCTTGCAGATTTTGCGGTCAACTTCGTTGATAGACAAAGAATAAAGATGATCGAGGATAAAGTGTTTGACCTGCATATCATCTTTGAGTCGCTGTATCATACGACGTCTCAATTAAAGTATCAATGTCGTACTCATTGCCTCGGGCAACTGTGTCAGGATTGTGTCTGTTCGAGTGTTTGTGATGAGCTGGAGGAGCAAATTAATGATGTTCAAGTAAACATCAAGAAAGTGGAAATCCTACACAAACGAGCTCAAGGAACAGCTCAATTGGTATGTTCTTGACCAAAACTGAGATTTGAACAGTCCTCCGCTGACCTACTGGCAGCTGTCAGACTTGCTTGATTATGAGAACGCGCAAATCGCCAATCTGAACGAAAAGTCATTGAATCAATTGGCAAAAGAATCCAAGGAGGAGAATAGCAAGATGAGAGTACTCACGGCAAGGTTACACTGATAATCATCTGAGACAACAATACTTATTATAGATAGGAATGAAGCACCAAAGACGCCGCAGCTGTCAAGATATTGACTGTCATAACCTTGATCTACCTGCCTATCACTGTTTTTGCAGCAAGTAGACCACGCTCCCAGTAAATGCGGTTTACTGACAACGGACAGAGCATATTCTCAAGCCAACTTATCCATGTGGATGACAAGGGCAGGATTTCCGTGATTGCTGAGTCGTGGTGGTTTGTTGTTATCTCGCTGCCGTTGAACATTGCTACATTTTTGTTGTGGCGGTTCTGGCTATCTCATTCAACGAAATTCTCAGATGGTACTGGCATAGTGCAAGATTTACCAGGATGCGAAACAGTTGAAATGCAAAGGGTGTCTCGTAGTGGCATTAGCTGGACTGAAGCGAAGAATTGTTTACTTGCGCTCCGTCGGAAGCGAGCAGGGTCCACTAATTTTCCAGCCAGGTGTAAATTGAAACCTCTTCTATACCTCCCTTTAGTTCAGTATATTCCTTTCGAAATCAAGACACCGAGTTTCTGGTCGTATGAACTTCGCCGCTCCAATGAAAGATTATGGCGATGTCGGGCGTTGGCCGTCGCAGTAGAATAAGTCTCGGCCGCCCGACGCCGGCATGAATTAAACTTGATTCGTCGATAGCAGCATGCATGTGCAGACATGCACTCGATGCTCGCCTTATAATTCGCCTAATTATGATAGCAACCGGATTGGACTGCCTTCGTCTCACGCTTCCGCTGAGCTTTGATACGATTCGCAGGCCTCTCGGCCTTATTGAAATTTGCTTCCTGACACTACGCCCAGCTTGACCGCTCGGACCCAGCCTGGCGCCCTGCTTGATAGAAGCAATTACTTTAAACATATACTTGCCCCACTCGTATAGTACGTTCGAACAGCTTCTTATCCGCACCTTTTCCAAATCCTAAAGCTCGCGCGAGAAACCCAACAAAAACAAACAAGGTAGGCATACTGAGCAAGTCTACAGCGTGTCCGACTCCGGAAAGCTAAAGAAGAAACGGAAAATAAGTCAGCCTCACCTTTGGTAGCCACACAGTTTCCGGAAAGCTAAAGAAGAAACAGAAAATAAGTCAGCCTCACCTTCGGTAGCCACACAGTTTCCGGAAAGGATTGCGTAAGACCGTTCTGCACCCACAAGCGAGATCTAGCTTATTCTTTCCCAGTTTATTGTGCAAAAGAGCTCGCAACTGGAATCGCAATCGACGAAATGCAGGGGGACGACCGTATTAACGAGTCCCGAAGGGATTACGAGCCGCATTGGAAGATGAGGTATTCTGGTATGAGTGGCCGCAGAGCTGTCGATCTTGGATACCTTATTGCCAGAATCGAAACAATTCTCAGTAGACAGCAAGTCTCTCAAGAACTAGCACAATGCTTTCGAAAGAGCTCGCCTGAGTCTATAAGAAAGGCTGCGGAGCTGATCTGCTCCCGTGGCATATGCTTACTCATGATATTACTCTGTAAAACAGCAGAGAAACGGCAAGCATTAGAACTGCTTTTAATGCTTTTGAAAGAAGGAGTTTCAGACGCCGATCTGCCATTCGCGAGAGTTCCGCTAAGCATACCTTTCGGGCCTTAAGACCATTACAATCTGGGTAGAAGGAAACATAGCCAGTGCCTATACAATGAGCATTCTGGATGCTCGATCAAGTCACTTGCGGATCTCCCGTGGCCAACTGCGAAGTCCCTACACACATTCCAATGGCATGCCACTGCGCCCGTATTCGAGTCACAATTCCAGGAGATCGTACACTACACAATGGAGAACGGAACCATTCTCCCATTTGTTGAAGACCCAATCCAGTCTTTCGGGATCGCTGGTGGCGGTTACGGGGAAGTTCGGGCAGTGCGCATACACCCTTCGCATCAGAATTTGGTTGAATCGGACTCTAATCCAAAGGTGCGTTAGACTCCCTTTGAACCGCATAGTCACAGCTAATACTCAGAAGGGGCCAATCATCGCCATCAAAGTTCTACATGAGCGTGATCCTGAGGCTTTTAGGAGAGAAGTGGAAATGCTCACACCCCTTACTATACGATGCAACCATCCCCATATCATCAAGTTACTTGCCACGTATGAGTATCAGTCAAAATACCATTTGATATTCCCTTTTGCTCGGGAGAACCTCCGATCTTCCTGGAAGTCCCACCAAGCAATCCATTGGAATCGCGGGACATTACTATGGATGATTGAGCAACTAGTAGGCCTAACATCGGGCCTGAACACCATCCACGAGTTTAGAACCGGACGTACTGCACCACTTCGACCCGAATCACCGAATCGGGAAGCAACAGTCTCTCGAACATCCCGAGAAGGCCAGCTGTTAGGCATAAAAGCTGGAGAGAAGAAATTTGGGAGGCACGGTGACATCAAGCCAGAGAATATCCTGGTGATGGGGAAAGGAGCAAACTCTCTCGGATTTCTGCAGCTAGCAGACATGGGGCTGAGTCGCTTCCATCGGCTGGACTCCAGATCAAAGGTTGACCATATCACAGTCAATGGCTCTGCAACCTATGTCCCACCCGAACTCGCACTTAAGAACATGGTGAATAGGAAGTGCGACATCTGGAGCCTAGGATGCGTCGTCCTGGAATTCATAATCAAGGTATCCTTTCTCCTCTTTAGTCCCTCGTTATTTCTCTTTCTTCTTTTCCCCTCGTCGTTTCGTTTGACGTTTGTAGTATCCATTGGTACTAAAAGGCTGCTGCAGAGGTCGAGGTGATTTGTCCAGGTCAGTGTTGATGCACTTCGAGCATCAAGCCTGAGATATTTGAGAGTCATCTGTTGTTCTGGGCCGTGTTTTTGTCAAAGACCGTCTGTTCTAATGGTTGTCTTTGAGGACTTTCGAATTGATGGCCAACGGAGGCATAGGTGCCGGTTTTGAGCCCATTTTGATTGCACAACGAGGGGCCTGAATCGGTCCCCTTGAATCCAAGGTGGGGGGAGCCGCATTTGAACCCGCGATCCTCAAAATCTTAGTCGAAGGGTTTGATTGCACAATGAGGAGCCTGAATCGACCCCACTGAATGCAAGTGGTGGGGAGCCAGATTTGGACTCCTTGATTCTAAAAATAGGTTGAGCTCTGTAAGCCCCTGCATAGTGCCACTTGTACTCACGATGTGCGATTCTGCTTAGTTCTTGTTCTTTTCGCAAGACTCCAGACAGGGGTTTCTTGTTGTCAGGAATCATCAAATCCTTGCTAGCAATTAACTGGTATTTACCATGATGTTCTTACCTTTAGGGTAAAGAGAACCCTAGCTGCGCTTAAACAAGACAGTTTCTTTCGTAAGTTACAAGGCGAATGAGATTGTATCGGCCACGTTTGTATTTACACTACAGTTTTTAAATAGTAAAGCTCAGAGCTGAGGATCTCTTTAGTGTAGTCACTCAGATTGATGTACGCTGTAGCACAGTTTCTATAGAGATCTAATTTGTTAAGCCACGTCCTCTCATATGATTAGTACGGCATGCATGGAACTTTGTGAGCCTTCCTCGTGATTCCAGGAAGAATGCTAAGTTAGAAGATATATATCTCTGGCATTTTGTTTCGGGTAGGAGGGGTTTGCTTTGAGGTCGAGGCTCGGTCGTGATAAAGTATGGCCTGAAGAATGGAACTAACGATGTTTTGACCAATTTTAGCCAGAACATCAACGCTAAAAGTATCCTTTATTGGAATAAAACTAACTTAACGATGTTCTGACCCCTTGTGGTCAGATCAGCAACGTCAAAAATGCTTTGGCCTGGGACTGGCGCATCTGTTTCGCTAAGTCTTGAACATCCCAGCGTCAGGGAGCCGAATTTTATTTCATCCTCAACGCCAGCGTTCGTCAAGCGCCATCGTAACGGATGCGCCAGCGTCGCGGAGCCGAATTCTGTTTCGTTCCCAACTCAACGCCAGTGTCCCTTATGCGCCAACGCCTTGTAGGTACTAACCGTAAGTACTTTACATACTCAAAACAATTTTTAGATTCAGAGTACTACAACTGCGAATACATTGGTTTGAAATAATGCACTTTGAAGTAATTGCGTTTGAAGTATAATACCTTAACTTATTACAAGATAGCGGATGTGCCCTATTCACACTTCAAGCCAAAGTAGTCCGAGTTGCAATAGTGTTATTCGGACTGCTTTGATTTGAAGTACACGAACTCGACCTAGTAGATCTTAGAGCAAGCTGAAATTTTTACGCTGAAACCTGAACTACTCCTGCTGATAGTACAAAAATCCAGACTATTCTTATAATCTGTACTGCACCAACTGCAGACTATCGTACGGTAGAACTGTGCATTGGTTTCAGCGTATGATAAAAGTATATACAATTATGCGTTGGATTTTAACGTACGTCGACCATATTCCGCACATAACGTCCGTCCCTAATTATTCTGATGGCGATAACCACCCAATATCAACATTATGCGAGGCATGTGCGTTTTTACATCATTTGATCTCGTTTCAATTCTTCAAAAGCGCGAGGATGGCTAATCTTCTTCTTGATTCCTCGCGTTACGTCTTGTATCTAGAATCCACCCTCACAATTAATACAAAGTGGGGGGAATCAATCGGATAGCTAAGGTGGTCCTACATACAAGACGTAACGTGAGGAAGTAATAATGAAAGAGTTCATGAGAAGACCTTTGAGGGGGTTTCCTGATTACATACAATGCTCCAGGTTGCGCGTCATCGGGTGACGCCGTGACACATAGAAACAATTGGTGCCAAGAGACTATCGGTACAAACAGTTGGCGCGCTGCAAATGAACATTGAGTATGAAGGTTGAAGAACATGAACAAACAGAATTATTATTTTGCATCACAAGCCATCTATGATGCCACGATGCAGCTAATGCGTGCACGGGTGCAGATGTGAGGAGGCACTCGGGAATAGTTTCATGGTTGGGCCCAATTCCGCATCAACCAATCAGGCACAAATGACGCGCCTTCTATCTGCATCCGAACGATCAGGGTCCAGAAAACCGAGCGAGGTGGTTGTTAGCGACCTTGCTCCGCGCTCTTCCATTGGCTGAACCCGGTCTATCTGCGAAGGTTTGACAATGGTTGTTGCGAGGCTCTCCGGCGGGGAAATTATGTGGCCGATTTTGACACGTGCCACAACACCAAGAATCGATAAACTTCATATTTTGTAGGTACATGATTACTTTGTCATTTGCCCCCCAAGTCTAACACATTTTGCAATCTTTTCGTGTACCAAGAAAATTGTTCGTTTATTTTCTCTTGATCAGTATCTTCTCTAAAAACCTTCCGAAATCGAGCTAAAGCTGTCTTTTCAGAGGCACAGCGTCTCGAGTGAAAGGCCTTCTTAATCGGGTGAGCCATAGTCTCCATAACCGAGAGGTCAGGAGAATTGCCAGGCGAAATAATCGTCGAAAGGCCTCTTTTCTTTGCGTAATCTTTAACTAGCTTCCTGTAATTACGGCGTCTGTGAGATGGCTTCGAATTGCCCAAGAAGCCCAGTGTTTCTCATGAATTTTGCTGCTTTTAATGCGAGAGCTGGCGCTCCCAATACTTTCCTGAGATCCTGCTGTTCCCTCGTTCTCTCTCCTCCCTATGTTTCCTGCCATAACTCACAATGAAGGGGGCAGGAGAAAAGGACATGACGTACAGTTTGTGAGCCTCTTTTACACTCGCACTTGTCGTCATCCACGTCTAGCACCTTCCTGAGAAATAGGAACTGCCGCAAACCTATCTTTGCTGTGCGCAACTGTACTATTAGCAAGCTGAATAGTCTGGGTACTGACTTATGTAGCAGGAGGACTTTTATCGTTGGCTCTGGGCATATCCTATACAGCTTTCGTCCCGTCTTTTCATTTGTCTATCCCTGTTTCCATTCGGCCAGCAGGAGCGAGTTATGGACTGCTCTCATCGCCGCGACAAGCGAGTAACCTGGCGGTCTGTAAGCAGTTTGGCCAGTGTCAACTTCCCTTGACCGCCCCCAGTCCTTAATCCTTCGCCAGCCTGTGGCTTCCTTTGCTGCCTTGTCCGCTCTTTCGTTGCCCTCTATGCCTGTGTGAGCCTGTGTGAGCCGCGACCCAGTGGAACTCTGGCTCTATGCCTTTGCATCTCATGTTTTTATTCATCCACAGTATCTGGAGGAGAATAAATAGATCGGATTGACTATCTGGGATAGCCACGGATCTGATTGCTGCCTGATTTTCTATGAAATCTACGACGGTCCTGTAGTCCTTGTTGGATGCGATATCGAGTGCCAAAAAGAATCCCTCTTCTGAGATGAGAGGCAACATCACCTGGGTGCTGGTCCAAGATATGTTCCCATGGATCTTGTCGTTTACTCTGGATCATGTGCGGCATTTGAAGGTCCGGACTCTATCTATCGTGGGAGAGAAAGGGGATCACGTGCCTATGATAGAGAGGACGGCCGACGCGTGGCCTCAGGATGGGTCAGGAGCAATTATGTTAAGAGAGGCAACGCATGCGTGGGACATGCGGTTTCCAGAGCTCTTTGCTCAAGGGGTAACGGCATAGGTTAGGAGAGAGATCACCTACTGAGTTTGAGATGCTTTAGTAGCTGCGGAACCCTACTGCTGCAGTAATATAAAATCTGATTCTTAAAAAATCCCGCCGTTGGCTGTGATGAAATTCGAGGTTAATTGTGAAGGAGAGTGGCGGAGGAGGTGTAGAGATATGGGAAAAGTAAACATGACTTGTCGCCGACCGCGTCAGAGGCGTCGAATCAACTCCGCAGATCTCCAGACTCCAGAGATAAGGTATTTGGGCCGCTTTGAATCGATATAAAATCTGCGACGCGAATCTGGAGTTGTGGTGGAGGTTGACAATTGTCTGTTGTTGTTGAGGCAGAACAGAGACGAGGCTCCAGCAAAAGTGCTGAATGGTGGGGTGCAGCTAGCTCTGGCTTGAAGGCGTTCCCGTAAACCGATCTGGGGGACCTGCATCGTTTCTGGTGCTCTCAGAAATGGATACAATATACCGTTCAGTGGATTGCCGTGGCGCTTGCAGCCACTTCTACAATAATTCTACTGAGCTTCTATTTTGGCCGCCACAAGTCCAAAAAGCAGCCACTTCAGCAGCCAATGTCACCAGCCTTTTCAGCAGCCCACTTTGCACCTCTCGATAAAGCCAGCGCTAGATTCATAACCGACGTCGTAAAACTATAACATCAATTGGAATCAAGATGAAGAGCAGAAATTGAAGCTTGGGAGAAGTTATCAGAGCCATGTGTGCGTCTCAAATATTCAAATCTTGAAAACAATACAGCATCATAAGCGTCTGATGTCGCCTTGCGATTGGTACTGGATCTAGCATACTGAAATACCCCTCCATGAATCCGCTTGTACCCAAGACTTATCTAAAAGCTTCAGAACACAGAAATGCCAGCCTCATGAAAGCTCCTCCACCTGTGTGACATACTCAACAAACTGAGCCCCATACTCTCTCATCATCTCTATCTTCTCCTCCATATTCAGCGCCAAAGTCAACCTCCCAAAATCCTTTGGCAATTCCTTGGCATTCTTGAACCTCAATACCCACACCCCCACCCCATCCGCCGGCCAACCGAATACCACCATCTTCTCCTCCTCCTCAGTGATGTCCCTGGCGCCTATCTGCACTTCAAACTCATCATCTCTACTCGGCCACCACTTCGCACCAGTCCGTCGCATAAGGTTGCAAAACCTATCTTCTTCTTCGGCACTGGGTGAGCGCTGCGAGGTATGAGTGCGTGGTAACGATAGGAAGAGCATGTCGAGGAGAGAAGCTGATTTGATAAGAACCCCGCCAGTTGAGGGATAGCCGTAGACCCTACATACTCCGTTGCCGAAGATTGTTCGCTCGGTGGTCGAGAGGAGAGGGGATACAGGGCATGAGCCGTCCGGTCTGTCGCTCATTATTGTTTGTTGATGGGGAAGATGAAAGGAATTGATGGGTATGGGCCGAAGTCTTCCAGGAATCGATAGAATGTTAGAAATAATGCCGACGAGTATGAGCGTGATGTTGAGCATCGTGAAATTTTTTAGTAAGTCTCGCAATGAAACAATACAGAATGAGTAAGAGGGTTGTAATGTTGGGTATCACGCACTTGAGTCAACCTTGGAGAGCTGGCTGCCAATCTTGAACACGGGTCACGTGTGTCTGTTCCTGAGCTGTAGGTCGTGGTCAAAGTATGAGGACAAAGCTGCGGCTACAGCGTAGGTCCTCTATAAGTTCTGCAACACCAGCGTCCATACACAATCTGAAGTCCTTCAAGCGCTAGCCCTGTAAATGCGGCGGTGTCTCGCATCCGGGCCGGCCGAGCGCCTGCCTCGCTTCGTTACGATACTTTTGAACGCAATATCTGCAGGGTGTCCAGATCCGCATCCGCACCCGCCCCACTTTCGTCTAAAAACTCTCTTTGGAGAAAGTTTCGGGTCCCATTTTTGTGATGAGATCAGTCTGCTGCAGAAGTCATCTCCGAACTTACAAAGATAACACTGCCTTAACTGCCTATTGCAGAAGGCGTATCACAAATATTATGTGCTAAGACAAGCTTATTTGACAATAGCTCGCTTGATAAGCGCTCCGATTCGGAAACAAACCCTGACACATTTGTTGACTCTAAGTAGGCATACCTCCGCGTTACAAATGTCCAGCCCATACCTAGTTGCAAGAATATCGTAGATTGTAGGCCGAATGTTTTCGATGCAGCGAATTTCGGAAAAAGTGTTTAGCATGCATCAGCACCAAAATATCAATGCCGTCATTGATCAAGCTATATATCTGAAAAATGCGAGGCGTACATAGCACAAAGTCAGCATGAACATGTAAAGTTTACCTACTATTGTAACGAGTGTCAATGAAAAGCTCGTGAATATATTTGACTTGATCAAATACGCACACAAGGACCTTTGGCTGTGTGCACGGCATGCGCTTTGCGTTGGTTTCAATGGGATGCAAAGGGCGGCACTGATTTTGTGGTATTGATGCATGCTAGTCACTGTTACCAGGATTCCGATGCATCGGAGACATTCAGCGTGAATTGTATATCAATTTTTCTTCTTGGCAAAGACTCATCATACGATTTCGAAGGCTTTCCTTGGGTGATAGTTTGCAAAGGGGCAGAAGGGCCGAGAAACCGTCTTGAGAGAGAGCACTTTCTCCATATTGCTGCATATAGATGCACATCTAGAAGTCAAGTTCTGCAAGTATTCCCCACTTTGTCCATGTTTTTCGGTTAGACTCTGAGATTGGATTATTGAGCCAGGAACAGGAACATACGAGGATGTTTGCGAGGTCCAGCTCAAGCTACAAAAGGTTGTTGTGTTCTGTGCTACACATATAGATTTTGTAAGGAAGTCCCTATCTTTTCTCTTGATCATTAAACCTCATTGCTTGGGTTCCTTTGGCTGTGGTCTGATCCCTTCGTAATCACATCTCGAACCAGTGTACTCTGAATTTTGACGAGCCATCCTTCCGTCAAAATGGCTCTTCTTTCAGGGTTTACGGCTTTCGTCGTGCTGCTGCTAAGCTACACATCCGCTGAACAGCCTCCCAACTTTTCGGGCGACGAAATTCCTTACCGGGTGATTCCAACTGGAACTGTATCCCCCGAAAACCTTCTTGGAACATGGCTTTATGGATATCGTGAGTGCAGCAAAAACTTCAATGGAGCCAAAGGCAAAATTGACGACGCATTCTACGATGCATGGGTTATGTCCAAGTAAGTCGTTCCTTTCTTTTCCCCGTGATATCCGATCGGGGTTTGTCATTCCAATTCTTGACTACAGGAAGCCTTAAAAGAGATTTTGAATATCATGAAATATCTAGAGACGAGGAAGACTAACTCAAGTGTCGCACTCCCTACCTAGTACTGCTGGAGTGGCATCAAACATCGATTGGAACAACGTGGCTGCAGTGGAATTTTTGGGTGCTCCAGGACTGAATTTGGTCCAACGACCTCAAATCCAAGCCGTTTTTGCAAACACTGCAACAGTCATCTACAGTAACAAAAATATCTTCCAGCATTATATCATAGTTCGATGCGATGATCCAAAAAAAAGATGCCAAAAGAGGCCTGATCAAGATCCGTGCGAACCCAAGTAGGTTTTCCGAATCTGCCGAAAAAAAGTTCTAGGAGGACATTATTGACATGAATTAGTCCACCAACCCCAACTGGAGGAGCAAAGCCAAAGACTACCCCAATTGCATACTCGATGAACTCTGACCCAGATAGTCCCGGCTATCCAATGATCAACTTTTGCGCTCGCTTTTTCAACGATCGCAGAAGCATGGCAGACGGAATCACGTACGGAAAGGCTCTCGTAAGCCCAAACAACCTACAACTTGCAAATTATAATAACAGAGCACAAACCTTTCTGGTGAGTCGGATTAAATTTTCAACTCTCTTAACATCTGGCTTACTAACCAGCGTCTGATCAGCATGAGTTATTCCATTTAGATCTCGCTGCCAACTCTCCTGACCCCAACCCTTATGTCGACGATCTCAAAATTGATATCAAGATGAGTTCGCCCAATGATCCTTCCGCACGTCCCGCAACAAGCGATGCATATGGTACCTTATATACCAAGATATTGGCTCGCTGGCAAGGCGGAGGAGGAGTGGGCTCTGTCGGATACTATGTCCAGCGAAACTCTGACAATCTGGCAATGTACGCATTGGCTAAATACGTGATGACGCAAAACGGCAATGTGTATCCTCACTTGCCTATCGTTATATACAGACCTGACGGGCCACCATATCCGCCGATTCCCGGTGCACTTGCCACATTCGTTACAGAAGGCGGCGACTTCTACTGGAACACTACCGGCGGTCTTACGGCTTGGGATACTGACCCTGATACTACCCCTCGCCAGGAATATCGAGGTTGTCCTGAAGCTGAAAACAGGAGTGGACTCAACTCTCCCCTCACCATTAACGCATTTGCTCCTGACTCCGCTTACCCAGATAGCTATAACGCCCAAGTGTCAACTTGGATGAAAGCCCTGGGTGTGGGTTCGAATCCGGATTCGGGTGCCAACGCTGGTCAACAGATCGCCATTGCCTCTTATACCAACCCGCTTGGGGATCCGACTGCTTGGCAGCGATTGATTTCGTATGATTCGAGCAAGCTTAGTATACTGGTTGCCAATGTCTTGAATGGTCCAGATTATGAAGTTGACTTATCATGGAGTTCGGTAATACAGCAAGCTGCCAGCTCAGGCAAGACAGTCATTGGCTATGTACGGACTGGTTATCTTGGAGTAAGCTTGCAACAGTTTAAAACGAGACTCGGCTCGGGTGATCTCGCCGATTGGGCATCGCAGATTGAACAAGATGTTGACAAGTGGTTCGAGCTGTATGTATATTTCCTCACCTGTTATATTCTAAAGATCTGGAATTTCGATTTTGAAAATTTCATGAGCTTTGTCTTAGGAACCAAAATCTCGATCCTGTTAATACAGTGCTAACTTTGATAAAGGTATCCTGGCAGTATAGGTGGTATCTTCTTCGACGAGGGCTGGCCAGAATGTGGTCCCAACAACATCTATTCTAACTTATACGCTCACATCAATGCTTACACGAAGCGTAAACATCCTGGTGCATATACAGTGCTAAATCCCGGTTCCCCCATGGCCCAGTGTTTTGAGGATACCATGGATACGCTGTTAACGTTCGAGAGCAGTTATGAGACGTATACATCATCGGCATTTGTTCCTAACACATGGAAGCCAAAAGATAATCGGAAGATATGGCATATCGTTTATCGGGTCCCTCAAGACAAGATCGCAGAGGTTGTGGCGCTTTCTGCTACACGTGGTGTGGGATATCTTGAGGTAACCGATGACGACAATCCAAATCCTTACGACAATGTTCCCAGCGATTCGTACATGAAAGCAGCAATGAGTGCCGTTCCAGGTGGTCAGGTCCGTAAAGACGCAGCGACCGCACTCAAAGGATCATATGTCGCTGGCTTACCTAATGATGCGAAAGTCATCGCTTCAGACTACACTTCCGTTACCATCACCTGGTCACCAGTGGCAAGCGCTCTCGGCTACGCTATATACCAGAACGGCGCATTAGTCCTGGAAATGCCTGATTCCTTAACAAGAGCAACAATAGGCATGCTTAAACCAGGGACATCTAGCATTTCCTTCGAAGTCAGGACTGTTTTGTCCTCGGGAGGCGGAGGAGCATCCAAGTCGATTAGCGCAAGTACGAAGAACCTGCCATCTGGCAACTCGATCTCCAATGTCAGTTACAAAAAAAACGGTAATACCGTCATATATACTGCCGACGTGCTGGTGCCATACGCATTCGTGCGTCTGTTCATCGGCGGGCCACATAAGCCAATTGGTGCTTCAGCAGGCTGGCCCATTGACGCTGGTCTTAGCACCGAAAATGGTGGCGGTGATGCTGTTGCGCAATACAGTCTCGTCAACTATCTGGTCGAAGGTAACGATTTCTACTCGGGCTTTTACAAGTATACCGGTGCGTACATCGAGGGCGGTTCTGGAAATGCGGATTGGACTTGGTCTCCGCAGGGTACAGCACCACAGTCCCAATCTGGATATACGTACACGTGGAATGTTCCGTTAGGTGACACCGATGCTTTACCGGATAATTACGTTGTTCAAGGACAAGGCTATGCTCCGATTCAGAATGTATTCGGCGGTCCTCTACGCAGCTATAAATGTGCAGGCGAACCGTGCGATGATAATACTGATTACGACTGCAAGGGCTCGTCCTTGTGTTCACTCCCGACTCTCCTCGCATGGTGTGATCACGCCGTTAATAACCTAAACCGTACAGATATCCTCACCTATGGAACATCGTGAGTTGAACCTCTCCAGGCAGCCTTCAAATCATCTCTTCCCTTCCCTTCTACCCTCCCATATATATACAAAGTGATCAATCACTAACCTATCGCTCTCCTCTAGGGGCAATACCAAAAACGGAGGCTGTTGGGGCGACGGCACCGGAGGCTGTGGTGTTTTCCTCCAAGGTACCAACTGTGCAATGAGCGGTAACGACATGTGGAACACATATCAGAACCTTCGCAAGCTCGGCGGATGCTCAAAATGTGGTTCTTATCATCAAGAAAATGGTTGCTTGCTCACTGTCAACTACGTCTCACATTGCGATGACGAACCGCAGCAGCCAGGTGGGCCATTTTGATTCAGAAGGCGTCGCGAATTCTCTTCTTATGTTCTTATGTATATATGTGTGTTTATATATACGATCAATGCCCCCGCTCTAGAAGCGCTTGGCCGAGACTATGATGACGCTCCCGGGCACGACTATCGAAGAAGAGTTCCGCCGCCCGTAATGCGGCTATCGGTGCAGTCGCTGCCTACTGCCACTTCCAGGAGGGGGAAGCTGCTGCCGTACTACGTAAAGGGTCGTCGACGCGACGAACGCGTCCAATGCTGTCGAAGGAGATCAGCCCTTAGAGGTAATCGCTGAGGTATGCGGCCTGCTCTCAGGGGTCGTTGGGCCATGCTAAAACCAAAAACTTGTTTTTCAGTTCAAGGGACAAGCGTTGCTAGGTATCTGGCCCACCTCAAAGCGCTCTTCAAGTTTTCTCCCAAAGGAATAAAATGTCACCTGACCTGGAATGTTTACCTCCCCATTGCGAAGCAACGGTATCGACGATACAGTGCTATAATTTGACATTAGTGTTACTAGAGAAGTAGCAACTCAAGAGACGCGTTTCAAAGGGCATGTCATTTCCATTGATCTAATTCTGTCTCAAGCGGATATATCCAGAGTATGGCAGACACGGCTCCCGGGGAGCTTTGTAGTCACTGACAGCGAGCTTTTACGAGTCATAGCCTCCCGTTTCAATCTTGGGTTTACGCTTACTTATCGGTTGCTTCCAATGGAATATTACTGGCACATTCCAAGACATACAACAGGTTATACGGCTTCTTCTTTCTCAGCTTCGACCTTTCTACGAACGCGCATCATTGGTGGTTGGCGATTTTCCCCCAAGGCCTCCTGTTCAGCTTCGACTGCCAAGGTAAGCAACACACACGTCAACCGATACGTGATCCCTACTAATGAATTTTACAGCCTTGGGTATCAGACATGTAGAGTTCCATGAAACACTGCGGGTGTAGTTATGAAGTTGCTGAGAAGTCAGCATCAGCTAGCTCTAAGCGCATACCGGGACTGCATGAGAAGTCTGCTGACGAGGGTGTGATAGACCTCTGCCTAGTCTCAAAAAATGGTCCGTCTGAAAAGCTTGACTAGCCTCTTTATATTACTGGGCATGTAACGTGGCTATTACTTTGGAAGCAGAAGTAGATAATTGTATCTCTACGCGCGTGACCCATTTGTCACGTTAGCAAATTGCTCACACATTTGTTCGGGTATTGACTTTCGGTTAATTGACCTTGTCGCCATACTTTTGTGTACCTGGAGAATATTTGGGAATGACGGAGGATGCAGTTAATCGTTCATACTCCTCATCATTCTCATTTCAATACATTCATATCTGTTTAAGAGGACGTTTGTCTTCATAAGAAAGCTCAAAACATGTCTGATCCCATTCTCGGATTTGCGGTCGCCATCGGGACATTGATTGGTGCTTCCNTAATCAGTATCGATACCATCATTAAGAAAGAGCATGCGAAACAGGAAGAAACTCACTCAAACGACTGTTGAAGCGCTTCGTCTCCGCTACCCGGCCTACAACGTCCTGATAGTTCATCCCAGACACAGTCGAAACCTCCTCAATGAGCATCACTATCATCGAGAGATGCCTCTGACCAGCCCCCGAACCAAAAGCTACGAGCTTTATGTCTTCTAATCCGGCACCTTCAATCTAGAAGGCGACTGCAGCTTCATCAACTGGTGCTTTGCGGGAAGGTATACCCGGGAGGGCCAAGTCGTGTGCACTTCAGCAAGATCCCGAGTCAATAGTCTACTTACCAGGCCGAAATTGTATTATACTGTCGAAATACTAGTATAAGAAACAGGTCAGATCCCTCCTGTGCCATCTCCACCAGCGCCAACCCCCACCGCCACCTCCAGCAAATCCAGTCCGTCCGCATCCAGATGGAATATATCTGATCAACGGTAGGCGCGGGCAGGAGATCTCAAGCGGTGTAGCGCATTATAGGAATCTTCGCAATGGAGGGAACTTCGGGCAGAGATCGCATAAATATGTCGATGTGAGCAGTGGTAGCTTTACGACTTGGGAACAAACTGGGCAGGGTGAGTTGCCTCTTACCTTTATCTTCATTGCTTTGTCTATCTTAAGGAAGCTGACGCGGCTCTAGTGACTTTCCGCAACGGTACGCGCTTCCGGCGGAGCCTGATCAACGATGCCCAGGCCAAGGCGAACTTCACTCTCGTTGGAGTCGCGGACAACGGTTTCGTGGCCTTTTGGATGTACAAGGACACTGGAGCCGAGCTCTATGAGATTGATGGGTGGAAATGTCAGGCTATTCATTGCGGTTTCTGATCACCATAAACTCCATTGTCTGATGACAGACTCAGTTGATGTGGAATTTGTGGGACTCGATTTGTGGTCGCGCGTTTTTCCTTGAGTTATCAGGATCTTCTTAATGCTAGGTTATCTCTGTCTTGTTACATCACGGTCTTTACCATGTTGATTAGCTTATTACACATTCGCTTCTTCTTACTCAAAGGCCGATATACAATTCCTGAGACTATCCAGTGCTTTATTTGAACTTAATGTTCGGCATGTTGAGTAATCTTGCCGTTCGATAAGGACTACCCCATTTCTCCCAAAAAGTACAGTAGCCGCCCGACCCACCGAAACTAGACCCGCAAGGCGGGTGTAGAGTTTCTATGCCCCACTGTCCAGTAGCGTCTCCCAGATAACAGCAACAAGAGCCGTCGCGCAACTGAAGTTTGGCACCTCAATGATCTTCCATCTCCAAACTGCCTAGAAATCTGGACATAGCAACCGACATGGCCGATAGTAATCAACCCGAACCTCAGTCGGATCATCACTTGAATGAAGAGTTATATGCTCCGTCGCCGCAAACGTCCGCTGGGCTTCACTCAGCAAGCGAAGCACCGGCCCGCGTCTGGAGAGCTTGTCTCGAGTGTCGGAAGAGGAAAGTAGGCACTTGTCCCTCGCCACTCTGAGCCCAATAACTGATGCGATCTTGTGTTAGAGTAAGTGTGATGGCAAGGAGAAATGTCGGTCTTGTACATTGAAGAGCCGGGACTGTGTTTATTTTGAAAGCAACGACAATGCATCAGGCAGTCGACAGTGAGTTCATTTGTCCAGGAGCATTGTGAGGTTACGAGATTGATGAATATGTCTAGAACAACGGCAATACTAGATCAAAGGTGCCAAAAAATGGACGCACTGTGCCAAAAGATGGAGGCACTAATGAGCCAATTCAGTGAGGGGCTTCAAACACTGAGCACAGCTACAGCTCAGGTCGGATCACAAAGCTCGCAAACCCTGGAATTACCCGTCTCAGATCCCATGTTTGCCGCCCCGTACCAGTTTGATGATCATTTTATGGATGGTTTCACGTTCCCAAATGACTTTGTACTTGACGGCTCAGGAGTGAGTCCCAACACCAATTCAGCGGCCAAGACGACCGTAGATGTGACCGACAAGGGCAATGATCACGAATGCGACGGCAGCGAGTTAGGGGATGTTGATGGATCCGAAAACGTGGGGAAAAGTGTTGTTGATCATTACATGACTACTGATTCTTATGGGAAGTTGAGGTAGCGTCCCCTTCCGCGACAGCTAAGAGCATCAAGCTGACACGAGAATAGATACGTCGGCGGGACCAGTAATATGGTCATTATTGAAGCCTTGAAAAGTCTGTCCCCTCAAGGCGCGGCAGCTGGTACATTAAAAGACCCTCGACACATGGGAGCAGATTCAGATCCGTTAGAATTTCCATTCTTCACGCGTGGTGTCACCTGGCCGCGTTTGCCGGGTCTGGCAAAACCGGAACAGCTTAAACTCCCCCCTCGTTATATCTCGGATCTACTGATTAATCTTTACTTTGATCAACTCCACTACACTATGCCTGTTCTCTATAGACCACATTTCATGCAGCGATACAGACTCTTACTTGCATCTCGGAGCTCCGGTAACATCGACGCGGGGTTTCTCTCCGTATTCTTTGCAGTCTGTGCCTGCGCTGCAGGTTTACTTCCCCGAGAACCAGGTCAACCTGCAATGTTCACAGGATTACGATACTACGAGAGTGCGGTATCGCTGCACTATGCTTCTACAGGTGAAGGGTCCATCGAAAGGGTTCAATGCTTAGCTTTATTGTCCATGACGACAAGCGGGTGGAACACTCTATCGCAAAGTTGGCTTCTTGCAGGCCAGGCGTGTCGTGCTGCACAAGAAATCGGACTTCATGTGCGTGTATTTTAAGAGTTTTTATGACACACAATTCCAGCTGACACGTATCAGAGATCGCCAGCGAGAGGAACTGGAGAGTTGCTGAAAGAAGAACTCTGTAGAAGGGTTTGGTGGAGTGTCTATGGCCTTGACAGGTAAGTGTAACACACGACGCTCTCTACCCAAGCCTTGCTAATTGGTAGGGTGCTGTCAAACTGCCTCGGAAGACCAATGGCCGTGGAAGACGGTGACTGCGACTGTGAAATTCCCCTGGATCTGGACGACGAGGTATTGGAATCATACTGCAAGACCTCGGAGTCCTTCCTGGATGATCGAAAAACTTCTCGATTAACCGGCTTTCTTGTCTTCACCAAGTTATGTAAGGTCTCGGGTCAGATTGCACGATCGATGACATCCTTGATGCTCCAGAGGAAAGACATGAATCTTGTTAAAGTGAGAAAGCTTCGCAAACTAGTCACCGAACTTGAAAGTGAGCTTTCAGGATGGTTGCAGCATGTGCCGGACGTCATCAAATTCTCGGTCAACGATTGCGATCAAGCTTCTCCGCATCTTACGATGTGTGTTATTTCATACAGTATCCATGCAGGATGTATCATCAACCTCCACAGGTAGACCATCCACCTATTCCCAGGTACTGCCAGAAGGCTAACCAACAACAAGACCACTTATCCCAAGTCACCTAGACTCAGACGCTCTCGCCCAGAATCCTTCATATGGAAAATGTATCGATGCTGCTAGAAATTGCATCCAGATCGCCGAGTTCTTCCAAAATCATGTACCACAGAGCCATCATCTTGCCATATGTACCCACTACTTGACACTTTCCGGTGTCTTTCTGTGAGTTATAGGTTCTGTTCCTTGGATAACGGCTGACATTTATCTAGAATTCGGAACATGAACTCGGCAGCGACCGCGATGGAAGAAGATATCGAAGCTAGTATCAGTTGCATGACTAACCTGGAGTCTGTCTGGATTCCTGCTAAGCGGTGCAGAGTAATGTTGGAAGAATTGTTTAAGGTATCGACAAGGCTCAAGAACCAAAAGCGACCATATTCTGAACCAGAACCGTCTGGTGTTGTTTGATCTTCCTAATTTCATTGGTCTTGAGGCCAATCACCGAAGAGTTGCAAGTTTGTAATTTCGCATCAGTCCTGTTGAGATTCCTCTGTTCACATGTTGGTAGATATTGAAATGTAATATGGCTATATGTACTCTCAACTTGTCTGTATCAAAGGCCCAATATGCAAGTTGTGCAAAATCAGCCACTTCCAAAGGCCATATCTGCCTGTGCGCGATAGAATGCTGAACTGGGTAGTCTAGTTGATCACGACTCCTGTGTGGCAATACTGCCTAGTACAGATATCTGAAAGACTGCAGTCTCTCCTTTGCTTGTTCAAGAGTTTCGCCTTCAAGTTGCGCACCCTGTTGTTCCTCCTCTGAGCCAAAAGCAGCAACTTCGTTGCGTTCTAGCTTCTTGTTTAGATGCACAAGGTACGTTCTCAATGTGAAGGCAGCAAGGACAGCTGTCCCGAGAATTGCAAGCGATGCACCAAAAGAAATGTGGTAGTACGGGCCGTATTTAATTGGCCAGATGTAAGCACCTGGGATAGACCCAATATTACCGCATGCATTAACTATGGCAATTCCTGCAGCACGCTTCGATCGAGGTCGTGGTATGGTGTTTGCGATCCACGCGAGAACTGCAAAGCCTGATGCGTAACCAGCTGGAAAGGGTAAGTAACATTATAGACGTGGGGGCATCGATGACTCACTAGTCATCATAAAGGCAGCAAAGTATCGTGCACCAGTATTATGGCTGGTCATGGCGATGATGAAGCCAACACAACAGGTGACAGCAGGCCATGCAAAATGAAAGAATCTCTCTCCTGTTTTGTCGGAATGCAGCGCATTTGGGATAGCAACCACAAGCGCCCAGATCCAGGGAGGAGCCGTTAGAAGCAAAGTGGTTACTCTCGAATATCCCAGTGCTTGAGTGATAGTGGGGAAGAAGTAGCTAACGCGGTCAGCTGCGAATAAAGGCTTTCTCTACTGCCAGACTCACCTGAAAGACAGTCCCATAATCGTGAGGTGGTACGAAAATGCAAGTAGCCAGATCTTTGGATCAACGACAGCGAGCCTAAGTCCATGAAACAGACCACCATCCACGTCTTCACTGTCAGCGACCCCAGTCTTTTCCACTAGCCGAAATTCTGCAATTTGAACCTCCTTCTCTGTCAACCATCTAGTGGTCGTCGGATAATCTGGGAGGATGGGTATGGCGAGGAGACTGAGAAAACAACTGTCAGCTAATTTTCACACTTTAGTACTTCTTTGCGCAAAACTCACCCAATCCCAACTGTGCATACACCTTCAATGATGAAGAGCCATTGCCATGCCCTGATGCCCTGAGCACCCTCCATGTTGTTTAGAACACCAGCCGCAATCAAGCCACCGAAAGCCTGAGCGAGCAGATTTCCTGCATTGAGAAGAGTGACACGGAAAGCCATCTCTCTAGAGGTATACCATCTGGAAAGATAATAGATTGAACCAGGGAACAGGGACGCCTCGACGCATCCGAGAAGAAGACGACAGAAGATGGCACCAACAGCATTGTGAGCAGCTGCGGTAGCTGCCGAGATGATGCCCCAAGCGACCACACATCCACACAAGTACCAGCCAGGACGCGTAATCTTGTTGAGTACCAAGTTGGAGGGAATTTGCATGGAGACATAACCGACCAGAAGGATGGAAATGCAGGTCTGATATTGGACATCGGAAAGTTTCAAGTCCTCTTGCAATCCATAAAGTCGAGCATTGGCGAAGTTGTTTCGATCAATGAAGTTCAAAATGAAAAGGACGATCAATGTTGGGAAAATTCTCAAGTCGATCTTCCTGACCAGTGCTTTCTCGTCAGCTTCGGTCCAGCCAGTAGTCGATTCTGCTTGGATGTCGACGCTGGTGGTTGCCAAATTATGCTTCTCCATGTCGGCCTTGGTCTCTATTGTGGACGACATACTTGGTGGGGACTAAGGGTTTAATAAATCTGAGAATAATTCTAATTGTAATTAGACTTTCGGCTCAACATGAGGGCGCATCCCTTTGTTAAATATTACTCTTCCAAATTGCTAAAATACCGCTCCCACGATACAGAAAGAATATCCATGTTTGATTCGGATAGCTCTGATAAGAAATAGAAAGGAGTTCAATGAATTGTGTGTAAAGTGGGGTTGCTCCACTGACAGCTTCGGAGCTGGCCCGGTTGCCTAGGTCGAATATTGCTAGCAGAAATTGGAGCAACCCGTTTTTATTCAACCTTGTCTCGAAACCAATCCGCGAGCCAAGAATTAGCCAAGCGGCACCCAAGCCTCTCAATCTAACCCAAGGAGCCGGGTCTCCTGGGATACGTGATGAGAAGAACGTCAACGCCAGTGTCCTGTAAGTGAGATGTGGCTTGGCACCGTAAACAAGGGCATCCGAGATCCGTCCCGATCTCTTATCTCGTCTCGAAACCAGACCTCAGGACAAAGTCGCGTCTTCCATACGGAGCAGATGCGATCAAGCATCTGCACAATGATGAAGCACGCGTTGTGAATTGGTATGAACCAAAACATGGAGATTCTGTTTTCCAACTCTGCTTTAATCTTCCTTAGATATCGAAAGTTTCATCAATTCCTAAAAATTTTGCTCGCCTCAGTCTGACTTTATTTGCTCCTAAACACTTCAATAAATTAAAATGGCGATTAATGGCTCTGTCAATGGCGAACTGAACGGCCACCACGAAGGCTTTCTTGATCTTTACAACAACAGGTCCGTGGTATGGGTTGCCTCCGAAAAACTGGAAGTGCAGCATCGCGATGTGCCAGAATTGAAGGACGACGATGTTCTTGTCGAAGTCATCGCGACTGGCATTTGCGGCTCCGATGCTCATGTATGGGCTTCGAACCCGTCCAAGCCACCACCAGTTCTCGGCCACGAATCTGCGGGCAAGATTCTGAAGATTGGCCCGAAAGTGACAGATAGGGAGGTTGGACAACGAGTTGCTGTTGAGCCAGGCTTTCCATGCATGAAGTAGGTCATGGTCCTTCTCCCTATCTACATCGCTGACAAAGGCTCCCAGATGTGAGTTTTGCGTTATAGGAAAGCCAAACGTTTGCGCCAACCTGGCGTACTGTGGCCACACACAGAACGGCACCCTACAAAGATTCGTCGTCTGTCCGGCGAGTGTCACTGTTCCAATTCCCGAAAACGTCTCTTGGAAGTCAGCAGGTTCTATTCAGCCTCTCGCGATCGCAGTACAATTAGGGCGAAGAGCAAACATGAGGGCCCATCAAACTGTTGCCGTGTTGTAAGTGATATCCGTCGAGGTGTCTAGTACGATTACTGACTCATTGTAGCGGTTGTGGTCCTCTCGGTCTATTGACAATTGGCGTAGCACGGGCCTATGGTGTCAAGAAGATCATTGCCTTCGACGTTGAGCAGTCGCGCGTTGACTTCGCCGTGAAATATGGTGCTGATGTCGGCATCCCATCTCCAATGAATACCGCAGGTATAGAACCGTTGGAATTTGCTTCATTGTTCGTGAGCGAAGTTATGACGAAACATAAGTTGGGATCTGGAGTGGACTTGACGATTGAAGCCAGTGGAGCAGAGGCGTGTGTACAGATGGGAGTACATATCACAAAACCTGGTGGCATGTGTATGTTGAGTTCACTCCGATTATTTACAAGTGACTGACACTCCTAGTCATCCAAGCAGGACTAGGGAAGCCTCTGATGGCCGTACCTTTAACGTTATTGACTGCCAAAGAGCTCACGATGAAAGGTTCGTCCACAGACTTCTCACCTCGCAAATAACTTCTGACATGTCCAGGTACGGTGAGATATACTCCCGGATGTTTCGCAGATGCAATTGATTTACTGGCAAGGGGTGCTGTTGATCTTGAGTCGTTGGTCACTTCAACTTATCCGCTGACCAAAATTAATGACGCCTTTGCGGCGCAAAAGGCGAGGAAGGATATTAAGATTGTTGTGATGAATCAAGAGTAGTCAGGATCAGAAGCAATGGGCTCTATGTTGGTACCATTAAAATGATACATTGTCCAATGAAAGGAGAAAACGTATGAAACTGTTGACGGCACGAAAAGTCCTCGGAACAACTCTTGCTCGGATATTTACCGTGATCGAAAATGTGACTTAGGGGAAGCCAATTTTTGCAAACAATTCTTTTCATGGGCCTAGCGCAGGAATTTTGTGAGCGGTGAAGAATACAGAGCTTAAATGAGGTAAGTAATATTAGAAGAAAGAGCGTGCTGCTCTGATTAGATCTTGGCTTTGTTCGAATTCGCTAGGGATCATTGCGGATAGGTATCAAGATGGAAACATGTTTTCTGATACGTATGTATTCAGCTTCCGAGGTCTCAGGAGTATGCTAGTCCACCGCCATTTGTGCCTTTTCCATCACCAGCCTTTGATGCGGCTAACAGTTTTTTACATTTCGCCATTTCCGCGGCCATCCACGCAGTCACCGCCACAATATCAGCTCCACAGTTCATGAATTCAAACCCTTGCTGAGCTCTTTGAGCAGCTAATTTCTGTCAGTAATCAAGTCTGAAGTAGAGTACGATTGTTGTTTGGATTCGTACCAATATCAGCACTCAGTGCGAAATGTCCGGCATATTTGCCTGCGGACTTTGCCGCTTTAAGAACTCGTGCTGTTGCTTCTTGGACCTCAGGAATCTTGGCATGATCAGGTGCCCAATATCCCATCGAAACAGCTAAATCGTTCGGGCCGATGAACAGCATATCTGAGGACGTCAGTGCGTGGCCCAGAAAAGATCGCAGAATACTTGCCTATACCGTCGACAGCAGCAATCTTCTCACAGTTCTCAACTGCCAAACGAGATTCAATTTGTACGATGACAAGTATGTTGTCATTGGCAGTTCTCAGGTAATCTCCACCATTCTGCGAGAAATTTGCCGGGGCGAACATTGCTCCTGCTCCACGAATGCCCTTGGGCCACTTTTTCGAGGGATACTTCATCGCCCTCACGATTTCTTCCGCTTGTTCCTAGATGGAGTGAGCCACAAGATACTCGCAAAAGTCACCAGAGGAAAGTAAGGAGATACTTACAGGTGTCTCGCACATCGGAATCATGACAGCATGCGTCCCCGAATCGAGTGCTCGTTTCATCATCCACGGCTCCGACGCTGGTACACGAACAATAGGGGAGGCACCACCAGACATAATGGCTCCCACAGCGAGGTACATCTCATTATCTGTGATGTTTCCATGCTCGCAATCAACCAGAATCCACTGGTCTTGATATCAGCTTTTGGTGACTAGATTGACTTAGGCGCAGCTTACATCAGATCCGAGGCCAGCTATCGTCCTGGCAAGTGTATAGCCAGGAAACTCCATCCATTGTCCAATTGATGGAGATTCGCCTTCTGTGGCTCTTTCGAGACTGGCCCTCAAGCGAGTCTTACCTGTGGGCGATACAATTGCCGTAGTAAACTCTGTATTCGACATCATGAGAGGATATTCTGTGAAGAATGAATTGTAATTTGAAGATCGGTGGAGCTTTTGAGACGTGTCTGTTTTTAAATCTTGTCTGTGTCATTCATGTCGACTAGAGTGGAACGGATGAGCTCCGAAGAAGTGGTGTAGGGTGGGATATGGTGGGGGTAATATTTAATGCTTGGCACCTGGTAATGTGGATCACCCTCTGCCACAGTAACTCCATTCTGCTACATCTTGTTCGCCTAAATTAATTTTTCTAGTGTGTCGCTGTCGGCAATTAGAGCTTAGAATTCGAAGCTGATTATTGATTTCATATTCTTTGGCTATACAATAACCATGTTCTTGCCCACTCAGAGAAATTGACTTGTGAATCTGCCCTCTGGATCCCAAATTCTCTTCACCTCTCCCAGCTTCCGTCTCGTCTCCTCGCCCCGATATCTCTGCTCTACACTCTTCACCCTGGAATGATTGGGAAAGATTGCCTTCTCCGACTCTTCCTGGCCAGATTGGATTGAAGCCACGAGATCCTCCGACGACTGCACCGCAGCTTGGAAAGCGTCCTCCGTTGTTGCTGATGGCCACAGGAAACTGCTCTCCGTTAGCATTGTTCTCATATCAGAGTAATATCTACGCACCTCCAGCTTCCGATATCTCTGTGAGTGTAGGCCGAGCTCTGGTCTCCAACCGTGTTCATTGCTTCTTTTGAGGCCCAGATGAACATGAAGAAAGTGGACGCAGCGTCAGGATGTTCATCCACGAGCTTGATCCAGGCAGCAAGTGCATTCTCTATATATTCAGGCTTGAAGGTCTTCAAGCCACATGATACATTTGATTTCAATCCTCCTTTCTTGTCTATCTTGTCGGCGGAGTCGGTAAGGTTGGAGAAGTCGATTGGTCTCTTCATTTGCGCAACAGGATTGACATCCAACAATGGCTTCATCACTTTCTCGGCTTCCGCTTCGGAACGGAAATGGGTGACGCTCACGACGATCACAGGCTAGCAACGTTAAAATCAGTCTCAATGGGAAAGATAGGATTACAGACCATCGTTGAACCAGGAAATGTTGGCGGAAGAGTGATCATCGCCGCCCCAAAGGATTTTTGGTCACCAGCATCGATCACCTCTTTCAAAGCTTTCGATGCCTCCTTGATTTGGTGCGGTCCATAGATACAAGCCCAAGAGATGATCTCGGTAGTCTTTGGGAAGATCTTGACGCTGACTTCCGATACGATTCCGAAATACTGCCCAGCTCCTTTGAGTGCCCAAAACAGATCAACATTCTCAATTGCAGAGGCTATGACAATACGTCCATTGGCAGTCACGACTCGAGCACTGATCAAAGCGTCAATGGCCAGGCCATGCAAACCGAGTAAAACAGATGATCCTCCACCCAGAAGGAAGCCAATGTGGCCCACGTTAGCTGCATTGGCGGTGTGGATCATGAAGCCAGCATTGGTGACGGCTTCATTGATCGGTTTTGTGAGAACACCTGCCTGGATCGTGGCTGTCTGTTCGCTAGTGTTGATACTGATATATCTGAGCAGAGACAAGTCAATGATCCAACCTCCAGAACCAATTGTCGACCAAGTACTGTGTCCACCTCCCTTTGCCACAAAGGGAATGTTGTGCTTGGCGGCATGTTTGACCTATCTTCGTTAGCTGAGCCTTTGTCGAAAAGGTTTTGACTGACGATCTGAACGATGTCCTCCTCACAGTTGGGCTCAATGATGGCGGAAGGGACTTGAATATTGAGGTCACTCCATCTTCTCAAGAGCTCTTTGAACTCAGCTGACGAAGCATCAGTGGTAATGCTGGCCTTGTCAGAAAGTGTTGTTGCCAGGTTGTGTGCGACTTCGGCCGCGTTGCCGTGTTCAGAAGACATGTCGAACAAATGCGAGAAATGCGAGCGAGTATGTTTGTTTGGGAAGTACAGATTGCCATCAGGGGTGTTCAGTGAAGATTAATAGCTCACGGCACAGCAACGCCGGCCCCGAGATAACATGTCCGCAAAGTGCGAGCTGCCTAGTGCTGACTGCATGACCCAGAATTAATCATTAGGAATTCATATTCAGATCGTTGCTTGATTACAAGATGAATTTCAGGCATTCAAAGATATTGCAAAGGTCCGGTGAGCTGCTTGCACGAGTTCGGACAATGCGACCTTACCGAGTCCCGAACGTTCCCCCTTTTCCGCTCGGCTGTTCTGTTTTGGTCACGTGTTCAAAGAGATAAGAAATTCTTCGGCCCCATACGAGCACAAAAAGCCATGGAAAAAGCGAAGAATCATCAGATCGGCATGAGGCTGCATGACTGGAAAGCCTTTGAGTGCAAGGTGACAGACAGGTGAGTCTCTGCCAGGTCAATGTTTATTTTTTCAATGTTTTACATATATCCCGCCACCTGAACCTTTCCTTGAACAGGCCGCCTCTCAGGGCTTCGAAAAGAACAGCGCCAATACTCCAATCCCAAAGTTCGATTTGACATGACGGAAATTCCTTGAACTTCAATGTCAGCATATTCAACTCTTCGTTCCCCACGAGGCTCATTATACCAGAGCCAAACTCCAATTCATCACGCCACATTCCAGAATTTTCTTTCTACCCTTTCAAACTCATTTCATCTTCTTTCCTTCTCAGCCTTCAGCCTCATCTGCTCACTCCACCTAAACACCGCATCCTCTCTCTCCTCTTCCTCTTCCTGCTGCCGCTGCGCCTCATACACCACATCCTCTCTGTGATCGACCTCCATGTCGTCATCTTGATTCGATCGACCTTGTCTACGAAATGAGTACAAGTCCTGATATCTCGGCAGAGAGTCCACGTACATCGGTCTCCTATCCCTCCGATCGAAAAAGTCCTTCGGCGGCTCGCCCCTCTCGGGATATTCGATCACCCAGCCTGTGGAGATGGCTTTCCAAAATGTTTTGAGGTGGTTTAGCATTTTAGTGATATTGTATCATTCGCTCAAGACTATACAGATAAGTATCGAGCCTTTGTTAAGCTTTTTCCGGGCGGGAATGCCGCTAGCTATATATTCTTGCTTGGCTAGGGAAGAAGTGGTAAACAAGCGGCAAACACGTGATCATTACTCCAACTTCGCGAGATTCCTCCGAGATCGTCCGATGCAGAATTCTCATCGACATCATCGTTGTTCCTGCATGTGGCTTAATCACAACGATTCTCTGTCCAGTAGATGGATGGGGAAAGTTGGACCGATACCAAATTTGATCGGCCGAGGGTGTTTGACCTCCGGACCGGACCGTTAGGGAATGACAGCCGGGGTTAAGGTTGACGACTTCGGCCTTGAGAACGCAGGCCCGTGATGGAGCCTGCGAATCCATTAGTTCATCATCTCGGGCAGGGAGATTGCTATACTAGTGTCTAGGATGGGTGTGAAGCACAAAACTCAAATATTGAAAATGGAAGTCTAAGATGAGTCGTCAGTCTGTTCACCCATCACACACAAGTAGGCAAGTACGCTGTTCCTTCCATTGTGTTGCCTCCACCATAGGAATTCCCAAACAATGATATCAAATCATGTCAAACAGGATGGGAGATTGTACTTTTGGAATTACCAGATCAAATATACAAATAATTAGTCAAAACCCAGTCTCTGTGCTCCTCCAACGGCCTCTTGTTGCCGAAACGTATGCCGGAATATCATTACCTATCCACTCTACCACTTCTTACTTCCTTGCAATTTTCATTCTCATCTTCCCCTTGTTCCTCGATGCCTCTCTCCTTCCACCCCTCGTCGCTCCTTGAACCATAATCCATCAAAGCAACCCCATAACCGCCACCACAGCACCCAACACCACCCCCACACCAACAACCTCCCTCCTCTCCGCCCCCGCCGGAGTATCCGTCTCCACTGCTCCTCCTCCCGCTCCCGCACTCGTCGTCGTCGTCGTCGTCGCAATCTGCGTATTCACGCTCGGCAACACCCAGTTACATGTCACGCTCGCCGGACACGGCGTCGGTCCCACACTCCCCGTCCACTGTGTCGTCTGCCCTACACAAGTTGAGCTCGCAGGACAGGTCTTGATCGTTTGGGTTCCGCCCGGGAGCACGCATGTGCATGTTGGGCGGGAGTGGCAGGGCGTCGGGCCGTTGGTGCCGGTCCAGGTTGTGTGTTGGCCGTGGCAGTGGACCTTTGTCGGACAGACGGTGAGTGTTTCAATCACCGTCGAAGTGATGGTTGTGAAGTCCGATGGTTTGGTTGTTGGTGAGGTGGTAGTCGAGCTTGAGGTTGAGGACGAGGAGGTTGTGCAATTTGCTGTGGAGGTGAAGTACGCGGTGTTGCAGCCGTTGTCGCACTGTTTCATGCATTCGTACTTGGTGTAGATTTGGGAACAGCCGCAGCTTTGCGTGATTGTGTTGATGCCGTAGCAGATACGGGTTGTGCAGGGCTTTCCGTCCGGTTGAAAGACTTCCGGGCAGGGGATGCCTTTGGACTTGGTGAGAGTGTAGCATGATGCTGGACCGGTGGGCTGAGTGGGAATTGGCGTGCTGGTGATGGTTGGTGTGGTTGTGATGGTTGAGGACCGAGTCGTTGAGCTTGAACTCGGCAGGGACGAAGAAGAGGATGGCTCAACTGTACTGGTTGACGAGGGCATAAAGGATGAGGTGGTCTGGAGTGGACTTGAGGAGAATTCTACTGAGCTTGAGGATCCCTCAGCAGATGAGGAAGTCAGGCTCAGTTCCTGAGCGAAAGCATTGACGAGAACCAATGCCAACGTGACGAGTGAAATGCGGCGCATTTTTGAGTTTTGCTATGTTTATTTGGAAGATGCAGTCTTGAGAAGAAGTAAGAACATTGGCACGACGCATGCTATTAAGTAGTGAAATACCCTCACCCCACCATGAGGCTATCACGATGTTGTATGCCGAGGATGAGAGTTGCTAGGATGCTAGACGAGCTGTTGTGACACCATCGTGACATTGCATCGAGGACTGGTTGAAGATTGGACGACAGGTCTCTATTCTTGGACGATGCTAGTAAATAGAATGAGCGCTTTCGGAAGATCAGACCTGTCTGTGAGTTGTTGATGTGAACGGTGCCATCCCACTGGTCAATAACAATGCCGAACCACATGATGATCAGGTGCCCCAAAAACGCATCCAAGGAACCGCTCCGGGGAATACGAGTTATGCTTAAGTTATAGCTGCAAGGAGATCGCTCGGCGACTAGAAACAGTCCACTGCAGCAGAACAGCACGTGGTGAATGGGATGGAGAAGGTGGCTTGGCTATGGCATGTCGTGGTGGTCAGGAGATCTAATGTTTACCCCTTGCCCTAAGCGAGACCCAACAACTGTGCAAAAAGGAAATTGAAGTTGTATTACGCCACGCGTGAACAAAATCTGTAAAAAAGATCTGTGATAGTGAAAGATCTGTCTAGAAGATGAAAGGACAGGAAGCAGTTGAACAGGCAGATTGTACTGATTGATAGTGTGACACAACAATCTGCTGCCGAAAAGAGGGAAACGCCTCCTCGATAGGCGTCCCGCTCAAAGAATGAAGGTCGCATGCATGACCATGAAGTGCAAAATCGTAGAAAACAGCCGCACCACGAACCAGGGTGGAAAGTGAAGTTTCCAAATGCTGACTTCAGCTGGGCGACATGACAGCGACGCAATGATCCCCATATGCAGAAGTTCAGGACTCAGTGTTTCTGGCTCAGCTCCATGTGCCGTCATGAGACACCAACAATAAACCTTTCGCATGCGCCAGACTACAGGCGAAGCCGTAAGATCTGTCTCGGGGATGGGGGACTCCAGGTAGCCACCAACCACGACGAATCATTTCAAACGTACCGCTCAATGTCAAGGAAAAGGCTCACTTAAACCACGAAGAACCATGAAGCGCAAAGATTCAATCCATCCCATTGGTATATATTCACCTATTCAACTCCTTCCATGCCAAACGCCTATCCCTAGCCGTGCAGCTCGTTTACCAAGTATCCGGGCCAAAATGTTGTCCTTCAGGCACAACCTTCCACGGACACGCATTCCAATCACACCCCCTCTTATAAATCTCCGTTCCCCACCACTTAAAGCCCTCCATCAAACCCGGATACACAAATCCAAAGAACACCGTCACTAGTCCGAAAGCCAGTCCCGAGTCAAGAGCCGCACTCAGCGTCATAGTGTATTTGGCCCACCATGCTCCTGCACGTCTGCGAATCACGTAGTTGAAGAGGTAGCAGACGAGCGCCCAGACTGAGAAATTGAGACCCGTGGCAGGTGGGATCCAGCTCAGTGAGCCGAAGAGAACAGGGAGGTTGATCTTGCGGACGACGTTCCCTTTCTTGTTGCGAGCGTAGAGCCATAATATGATCGGGGCTATAGCACCGATTGGGAAACACCAGACGAGAGCGTGGTATGTTGCATTGCGGCCGAAGAACTCCTTAGGACCGACGACACCCCAGAGGATGCTGCCGTTGAAGTGGACGCGTGCGAGGGGGCAGACGAAGCCGTTCACTGCTTGTGGGGTACAGATTCGGGGGACGTTGGCGAACATCCAGTTTAGGACTATGATCTGGGTGATGGATGAGACGACTGTTGCGGCCATTTGGACGGAGAAGAGGATTCGTGGTGGAATCTTCATGTAATGGCCGAGCTTGAGATCAGCTGAGAATTTGATCCCTTGCGCTGACGAGATGTAGCCGTATGTGACGAAGACCATGTTCGCTACTGGTCTGCCCGGAAAGACAGCACCACAGACGAGTTGACAAATGAGGTATATACTGCTTTGTTGGTTGGTGATGGCCATAACGATTCCGATCGGAATGAAGAGAATGGAACAAATCCCCAGGGCGAGGAGCAGCCCATACCATGGAAGATGCACAGGGTAACTAGACGAGTTAGATCAACCTTTCATCTTGTGCGCGAGACTTACTACTCTACTACGAACATACCCACGGCGGTCATGCTCACAAACGTGACCAAGTACCAACTCATCGGTGCATCCTTGTATCTCTTCATCAAGCGATTGTGTACATCTTCCTGGCTGATGATGTTCTCCATGTTGGAATCCGATCTCCGCAATCGTCCGCCATCGACGGCATTCAACGGCGTGTATGCTGTCTTCGTCTCCCCACCCACCTCTTTCAATGATCGTGACCATTGCCTCCAAATATCCTTCCCATGCCAACAAGCAGTGTGTGTAAGAAGTGACGCAAGGGCAGCAAATTGCAGCCCGTAGCTAAGAACATATGTGATCGGCAGATATACCCTGCTATATTTGTGATATGCTTCACTGTCGAACAGAAAATCGTCGGTCAAGATCTTGCTGACGTCGTAAATCTTCCCTGTATTGTCGAAAACAGCCGAAGAAAGAATCGGCATATACGAAGAGAAAAAGAGATTCTTGTAATATGCGATGGGTGCCAAAACCCACATGACAATAACAAGACCTCCAACAACATTCATGGCAGCCCAGAAAGGTGTGAGTAGTGGAGATCCGATATATGCAATCTGTGCCCAATCAAATGTGACTGGAAAAAGTCCAAGACCTGAAGCCACGCCGAACAAGTTGGCAACCACCACATTCTTCGGGAAGAACCATGTCACAACGCTGAAGTAACTCAGTGCTGGCATGAGAAGTCCTGGGAGAAAGTAGAATGCAAATGACGAAGCCCAGACGATGAAGAAGAACTTCCACCGACTGATCTTCCATCCATTGGCAACCGTATTCTCTTCCTTATGCAGTGTTGTAAACATGGCAGCAGACATCAAAGTCCCAGGCCAAATCATACCCCCAGGTCGTACCAGGAACCTCCTTGTCAATCCAGCAAAGGTGTATCCGAGGATCTGGGTCGACAGAATCAGAAGCAGCTGATAGGTGATGCTGACTTTCTGATTGTAGAAATGTGTTTGTTCGACAATGACATCGGTAGCAAATGCAAACCCGAAAGAGACATTACTGCTGATGTAGACACAGCTATGTTCCTTCTCATTCCACCTTCCCTGACCCAGCCATAACCTCGCCCGTCTCCATTTCCCCTTGTGTTCGTAATTCGTGTCTGCGCTCGCAGTTTTGAAGCCGTCTAAAAACTCCTCGATGGGATCATTCCGCCGTTTGAAAACCCGGTCCCATAATAGACCGAGGGGGTGTACAAGTAATAATGCAATAACTGGTGTAATCGAGACGCTTGGGTATCGTAAGGAAAAGAAAAGATTTGTTGAAGATCCGAGGATGGCGAATAAGAGGGATAGTACCCACATACGCGGGGTATTGATCGAGAGGGCTGTATTGTCTACTGCAGACACGGAGGCGCGAACTTGTGGGTATGGCGAGTTGTCCGGAGGATCCTCCTCGTTCGTCGTAGAGGCATCGTCTATAGCTTCGTCCGAGGAGTCTGTAGAGTCCTGTTCTGTGTTCGGAATTGGTATACCTTTCATTCCCAGCCTACTTTCCAGAGGCACATCCTCGTCGTCTGTTGAACTTTTCCGCCTAGCATTCGAAGGTCTCCTGCGTGTTGAGTCTGCCGACCTGGACCCCAGTGTGCCTGAACTAATGGTATTTCTCAACCTCGACTCCTTCCTCCTCCCTTCCTTCTTCGTTATATCCAGTTCCTCCTCATCGCTATTCTCTGTCGATGCCCCAATCGGCACTGCTCCATACGAGCCCGTGCCAAAGCCTGGCGCAGACCGCAGGAGGAGGGGTGCTTTGGACATCAGTCCTGCGAGTCTGCGGAAGGGTCCTATGGATTCGGTATCGTTGTTTGTGGTCTCATCCTCGGCGCTGTCTCGAATGTGCTGTCGAAGGAGGGCGCCTGTTGATTCGGGGTCGAGTTCTTCGTCGTCTTCATCGGCATACCCGTGGGCTTTCGAGGCAGATTGAGAGAGGGTAGAGAGTGGGATAGCTCTGCCTTCTATATTCGAGGGAGAGGAATAGACATGACTGGTGTGACTGTGACTGGGGAGAGAAGCAGGAGTGTGAGCTGATGAATGGGGCGGCGTAGTCGAGGACGAGGGGGGCAGCCCGCGGGATGGCATCTGCAAGTGGGCGTCACCTGCGGCTAGAAGGGCAACTCGAACTAGGTAGAGGACCCAGGATGGAATCGTTCAGGCTGTCAGGTTACAGGAGTAGCGCTATGTACCAGTGGAGTTGAGTTGCACCTGTCTGACAAGTTTTGATCTGCCTGCCTGCCTGTTCTGGGTTGGGACGGAATTAGGAATGATTGGATACAGTTGACTCGATGGAGGGGCTGAAGCTGTACTGGGGGACTGGCTTTGCCTGGCCTGGCCTATGCACCGGTGCCAGTGACACAGTTGGACTCCGCTCAGGGCTGTCTTGGATGCATGCGGTCACTACAGGGCGAGAAATGCTGGGACAGGGTCTGGTTGGCGGCTGGATAGCGGCTGATCGACTTTTTTCAGCACTAACCTCGCTGGTCGCAACACTCCAAGACTCCTACTCGAGTAGGCCTTCAAAATTCGGGGTCTTTCGTGATGGGTTCAATGCTGTGAAAATGCAGTCAAATGCTGTCATGATCAACCTGACAAGTCTGCACCACGCACGTACGCACAGCGCGGGAAGTATAATTTCGGCGCTGACTGATCTATGCCGAGTCGCCTAGAGCGAACAGGCATGAAACTCTAACTCTCTCTCCCTTGACTCCTTGAGTAGGTAGGTCCTGATCATCCCCCAGCTCGCAGTCAGTGACACCATCTGCAGCACACACACCACTCATGCTGCACCGTCACAGCGGTCGCTCCCACGCCCAGCCGCTAAAGAGTGGGGATTCCGGTTATCTGATGGAAAAGATTAAAAGATGAAAGGATCATGATCATTACGAGATCGAGTCATTCCGCCGTTGCCGCTGAGGGGCTGTCAAGGGTTGAGGAAGTATGCTATCTCCGCTATCACGGTTCAGATCGCGTATATATCAGACCAACGGACTGCATTTGTGCTCAAGAGTCATGTTACGATGATTTTGACTTCTCATCTTTTCTTTTTCTTCCTCCGTCGATCGTGACTGCCAATGTGGTTGGATCTCGGTCACGGCATTGCAAGTCTATTCGCGGCGATGCTGCGGAATGTTGGGCAATGTACTGCGCTGTATCGGGCGAGCTGCAGCAAATTCGAGCCAGGTCCAGGGACACGATGGACGGATAACCAGGGCGAATCCACAGTCGAGGGAGACCAGTCAGGAAGGTTGGATTTCCAATGTTGGTGCNAAACATCCTTGTGCATTTGTCCTATGTTTTTGCTTTTTTCTGCAAAGTTTTGCTTGCAACCTGCAGCTCAAGTGGGACAAATTCAAAAGCTCATTTTAACACTGTACACTTTTACAATGATAATTATACTGCAGTGTGTTGTACATGAGAGAGTCTGAAGCTGGGATCACCCGGTCTGAAATTTCGAGTCTTTCAAACCCCGTCGTCAAACGTGGGGGTGACTTCGAAGGAAACCTCTCGAAACGACGACATCAGTTTCGGTAGGAAGTATCTCCTTGACTTCTCATTGAGCGCTGTATGGTTTCATCTAATTGAAAAAATGTCTATACCCGACCTTTTAAAAGCCAGACACCTCTTTCCACGAGCAACATCACCGACCCGACTCTTTGTTTCCAGTCCACACCGGTAAGAACCCTGATCCCAACACCAATGACGAACATCGTACCCGTTAGTTGTACACGTATCAGTGCGTATCTAAGGTTAAATCGTCTCCATTCCAGCGGATCTGGGAAGATATCGGTGAAGAGGTTCTGGGAATATGGTTCATGCTTCACCGCCAAGTGGTTGGTATCATGACGCAGAACGTTCAGCACCAGAGTGCCAGGAATTTCATATTCGACTTCAGCATTGAGAAACATAACTTGGTCGAAATCTGGGGAGTTGTCAAGACGTTTCCCCTTCCGACATATTCGCCAAGGAAACTAAGATATTGGGACTTTCATCAAAATGCTTTCTTGATCCAAACTCCACACGGCCAATTTTGTCGAAATAGCAAGGACACATAGCATTTACTCCGATGCAGAGGTGGATGTCTTCGGGCGAAGCTGGAGGTCCAATAACAAAGTGATCCTTCAGATAACCGTAAGTCTCATATCAACCTCCAGGTTCTAGATGTTTTCACACACAACCATGATATTTCGTGGCACCCAACGAAGTAAGATATGTATATTGTTTCTTTGTGATAGCCTACAGCACAAGTCCTTTCTTTCCTCCATCAGCACGGGGATCTCTCAAGCTTCCGAGCAGGGTCGTGTTTCGTCTTTCGCACTTCAAAACGAGTCCCCCAAGCTCCCAGCACTGCTTCTTTTACCCAACTCCAACGTACTATCCCCTTTCTTCCCCAGCCCCATCCCAATCCCCAACTCCATTCCCTCTCTATCCAAATCTCCCCCAACCCTTCTCCCTCCCAAATGCACAGTATCAATTCGCATCCTCATCCTCCTCAATCCTAGCCTCTCTCTCCACCCCCTCCACCAAACCCCACAAATCCCCCAACTCGTCCAGAAATAAACAACTGTATTCCAGAACCCCTGCAGCGGAAGTACAATCGCAGAGCCAATATTCAGCGCGAATGACGGACGAGTCGGGTATCGTAAGCCGTAGACACGGTTCACGGACGCTGGGACCCAGGTTATGAGGATGGAGATGGCGAAAAGGAGAGCGCAGCGGGTGTAGGCCCATTTGATTTTGTCGGTTGGGGAGAGACGTTTGGGGAGCGTGGTTGGGATGGTCGTGGTGGTTTGGTATGGTGATGGGGATGGGGAGGTTGTGTGGTGGGTTTGGACGGGAGGGAAGCGTATGATTTGTGGGTAGGTTGTTGATGATGCTGGTGGGGAGGAGATGGTTATGCTGTAGAGGTCGTGAGAGCTGGGTGTCTTTTCGGGACGCGCTGCGAAGGATTGGGAGGGCGAGTGTGAGTATTGGTGCGAGCTTGTAGTTTGCGTCCATGGATCGGTTGTCACTTTGATTTCGGTTGTGCGGAGACCGGAGAAGGGTACCAGTGGTGGGAGGGAGGTGGATTTCTTGTCTCTGTCCGAGGAGGCTTGGGTTGTCAGCTGGAGACTTGAAATTCAATGGGCCGCTTACACATTGTCGCAGATGTACAGTTCGCATCATAGGCTGCGTTATGAAGCTCGGATCTCTTCTGGAATACCTCAACGCCCACGCGGACATAGATGATGAATGTGGTGAGAATGGCTACCCATATTGGCGCATAGTATGAATAGATGCGCACTGGAGCCCATTTGTTATCTATCCAGCACCACAGCTATTCCATTAGAACTGGTCAAGATGACGGTAAGTGTACCTACAGTTGCATTTCCGTACATTTTCCCTTTCTCCTTCGTTCTGTAAAAGAGACAGAACATAGCCGGGATGAACGGTAGACCATAACACAAAATTCCGTAGTACCAATACAGTTTCTTCAATCTAGCTGCATCGTACCGTCGAAAGAAGACAAGGTAGACATTGACGGCCATGGCGCAAGACCAGAGGGGGTCGGATTGCATGAACCTGGTAGATGTGAATTCCAGCCCTTGGACTCGAACCGCATACTTACATCTCAAGCAGGAACGCTTGGAATTGACAAAGTGCACCATCGAGATTTCCAAGTGCCGATCCACCGATCAGAGCGGCGACATTGGCAAAGAGATTGGCGAATGAAGCGTAGAAGATGAGAGCGTTGGTGAGTGTTCGGAAACTTTTGATGAAGATGAATGTGCTGAGTAGTATGAAAGTTGCCACGACGGAGACAGAAGCCGTGGCGCGCTCAATGACGATGAGAGTATGGATTTCGGAAGTCGTGAGGCCCATGACGATATGATGCTGGCCATGTACAGATGGTCAAGTGTAGATACTGTAGCTTAGAAGGAGAAGACATACGAGGCCAGCAAACACTTCATCCGAATCATCTCACTCTATATGCTGATCAAATCCACATCCAAGATATTGAAAACACTTGCCGAGCAATGGCAAACGTCCCGGCGACGTGCTGAGCACGCGGGGCTGCATATATTTTCCATTTGAGGGGTTGCCGGAGAGCAAAACCAACAGATGCATCTAGTCCAGAGTGTTGATTATTTGGTACGTCTCCCAATCAATTCAAGCGCTGCCAAAGTCGTGTCGGCTCGAGTTGTCCTGCGTTTGTACACCGCCGAGCTAGCCTATCAAACGGTTTGTGGTGGCGGCGAGCTGCATGGAAGCTGATATTCGTTTTCGATCCCTTAAAGTCAAAGATTGGGAAAGCAAGGGCGTTGAGAGGAGTAGACAGAGAGCGCTGTTTGACTGCATGATTTGTGCTACCTGCCAATATCCGTGGCTACCATGAAAACGTGGGAGGAGCCAAATCAGGTCTTCACCCCTCGGATATGGGCCGAAGGCTTGGGTTTCGATTTTGCTATCGGAAAGTGGGCTTTTACACACACTGGTATCTTGAGAGCAGTAGCATTCAACTCAGATAATTGAAGCTGGATTCTAAAGTGGTTACAACGTATCGCGAAACTCGACAACACCGTGGTCATATGGTCACGCAACCGGAGCCTCAACAGGTACATGCCACACAAGTGAGGTACATGTTACTATGGACAACAGTCTAGGAGACACTGTACTCATGCCTCACTCGAGGGGGAGTCTAACTTCTGGGCAAAGGACGACCCTTCTTGTTCAAACGCTTACACATAACAAACGAACGCCCTGCCTGCAGGACATGGAGCGAGGAAATGAAACACTGGCTTCAGCCCAGGAAATAATTCTTAAAACCTCTGGTCTGGCTCTTCGGATACCGATCCATAATTTGGAGCTTTTGTGGCTGCATGGAAGTTTCCATGCTGAAGATCCAACAGAACTGACAGCTAACAACTTTCCCTTACTTCACGCGCCTCATCTTACCTTGGGCTGCTGTGTCCTGCTAGATTGCAGAGATGTGCTGGAACGTGGCTGGGAGTTCTTCGAACTTAAAATAACATCTTCCCGCTTCAGTAGCTTTGAACCAACAAGCTGGTCACCAGATATCTGGAGAGGACCAACCAGAAGTTGGGAGTTCTGGGCCACCAGCCTGCCACTACTTGATGCTCACTGGATCATCAACAGCCACTTTTCTTGCTGATAATGTCCCTGGCACGACTCGGAAGACAGATGAACGACAAGAATCACAAAATCCATCCAAGAACTCCTAGGCGGCAAGTGGTTTCCTTTGTCACTTCTCTGAGACGATGAAGATTTCAGGATGAGGCTTGAAGCGGATAAAAGTGATGCTGTACTCACGTGATGGTCTCCAACAGTGTTGATTGGTTCGATGACGCCAAGTGAGATGCTGTAATCAGCTCGTATCCAGCAGGTCCAGTCTAGGTCCAGCCAGCCTCAACACCAAGTCTCGAGCTGACCTTGACCTTGACTTCACCACAAGTTATCAAGAACAAGGACAAACATCACAAGAGTCCACGGCGACACAATCGCCAACACTGCCGCCAAAATCCACCGTCAAAATCCACTGAGCGGCAATGGCACACATCTCAGGCCTCGGCGCCTTCTTCATCATCGTCGCATTCGTCCTCATCACCAGCTGCGCCGGCTGGGTAATCTACACACACCTCCGCGCACGCCGGCTCGGCCTCCCTCAACCAACTCTCTCCTCCTACAACCCATTCCACAGTTCCGACCGGTATGGTGCGCCCGGTCCAGCGCGCGGCGGAGTCGTAGGCTGGGTCAACGATAAAGTGAAGGCGTTTAAGAACCGTGGGAATAGGTCGGCGGGTGGGGCGTACGAAGAGCCGCTGAGTAGTAATGTGAGGGGCCGGGCGAGCAATCGTGGATTTGGACCGTTGGATCCGGATGATGCGTGGGATGCGAGGGTTGGGACGGAGGCAGATGCATATGGACCTGGAGGTTACTATGAGGAGCAGGAGTTAGGCTTGCATAATGATCGGGGTGTTGGACTTGCGCCTGGAGCTGGAGCGGCATATGGAGAGGGGAGTAGAGGGAGGAGTTTGAGTAGGGAGCCCGAGCCATATATTGGGGGGAGTCAGGCGGGATTGGATAGAAGGTATGATGAGGAGACGGGGAGGAAACCGATGTCGAATCCCTTTGATGATGCCGCAGAGTTACCGAGCAATTCGAGCTTAAGAGGTGTCAGTCCAAGACCGATTGAGACGGGGATGGGAAAAGGTCAGGGACACAAGACGCAGGATAGTATGGACAGTCCGACAGAGAGAAGGTCGATGTTTAGGGAGAATATGTAGGATTTGTGCAGATACAAGGGTTTGGCGTCTGGGCAATGAAATGGACGGGATCTCTTTCCATCTGTATGTACTAGGAACTTAAAAGGGAGTGCCGATGATCTGGAGCATGGGTTGAGCTCGTCGAATGGCATCAATTTGATATTCTGGTTCAATGGTTGTTGTGAAGTAGCAAATCAGTTCGCAATAGCCATTCCAAAGTTGACCGTACTATTCTCTCTGCATTCATAAAAACAGGACTCCATTCCTGAACTGTCACAGATGTGGTAGACAGAACGACATATTGTCTGTGCTCTGGTTTGTTGATGTTCAGGGCTCGCTTCTCTGCCAGTCTGCCTACCTACTTGTCGCTTGAGCACCACCAGATATCAATACCTGCTAATAATCTAGCCCCCGCCCCACCACAGTCGGGCATATCCACACTCAGCCTCCCTCAAGAAGCCAACAACTTCTCCACCCTCTTCTCCAAACTCTCCTCAAAAGCACTAACCCCTCTCTCCAACACTTTCAGCACACCCGTCTTCAACAAATAGACCGTCCGTCTCCTCGCAACACCGTCCTCATCCTCCTCCTCACTCTCCTCATCATCGCTCCCCAGTTCCTCCTTCTCACCCTCCACAACCCTCCTGATCAAATATCGATCGTGACTGACAACAAGAATAGCTCCATTCCAGCTACTTAGCGCGTCAGCAAGCGCAGTCACGGTGTGAAAATCAAGATGTGTGGTAATTTCATCGAGAACGAGAAGCTGTGGACTTTTCCATAACAGTCGCGCAAGTGCGAGACGGACGAGCTGACCACCTGATAACTTAGTCAATGGGACATCAGAAGCTGTTCGGCCAGGGAGACCAAGTGAGCCTAGCAAGCCGCGGATTTCGCCTTCGTCGAGTTCGGATTCGACGTCTTTGGTTAGCAGAGCAAGAGCTGTAAGTTCAGGAGTCGTGCGGCCGAGTGTTTGGAGTTCTTCGACGGCATGTTGGGAGTAGTATCCCATTCTGAGACGAGGATGCCGGGTTACTGTTCCCTTTGTGGGCTTCGTGGTGTCGGTGAGGAGTTTGATGATTGTTGATTTGCCGCAACCGTTGAGACCGACGATGCCGACTCGATCGCCCGTGTGGATGGTGAGATCGACTTCTTGGAGGATGATTGGTGGTGGAGGTTGGGATTTCTTGACGATTGGATATTTGAATGTTACTTTCTCGAGTGAGACTAATGGGCCTGGGAAGCGGAGGTCTGGTGCTGGGGGGAGAAGAATCGACACTCCTCTCTCGTCGACGGGAATGTCGATCTCAGCTCTGGCTGTGAGGTGGTACCCGACAAGATCTCGATTGAGCTTGAAGCGGCCACCTGTTGCACTTTTCTCCATTCCCATTCTGTTGTCCAGTTTCTTCTGCCGCGATTTCGCCTGGCGGAGTTTGTTCTCGTCGCCAGCAGCTTTACCTTGCTTGATATTCTGCTGAATTGTTTGCTGCATATGCGCTTTCTGCTTGTCTTGAGCTTCCTTCATGCGGCCAAGATACAACTTCTTGTCTCGAATGGAATGGTCATAGGCCGTGAGGTCACCTCGGAAGTAGGTCAGGTCTTGGTCGCGAAGGATGATAAGTTCTTGGCAAACGGTGTTGATGAAGTCTCGGTCATGGGACACCAGCACTACCGATGGAGGATTGGGACCGGCATCGCGAAGCTGGAGAAGAAATTTCTGAAGCCAGATAATGCCGAGTAAATCTAGGAAGTTGGTGGGCTCGTCCAGGATGAGGATGTCGGTAGGCTGGAGAAGAACACTGGCAAGGTTTGTTCGCATCTTCCATCCTCCAGACAGGGTAGAGACGGATTTCTCGAGATTACCTTTGGGAAATCCGAGACCTGAAAGGATGCTGCGAGCTTTGACTTCGATGTCTGCGATACGTCCCGGCTCTATTTGCGACTGGAGTTCGACGAGGAGGTCGCTTGCTGCGTGAGTCTCCTCCTTGACCGTATCCTCGTCGATTTCCTCGTCTGTTTGAACTACCCTGCTACTGATGAGAATGCTGCTTCTGTCAACCAAGAGGATCCTACCGTTCCTCAGACTCGGCAACTCTCTTCTCGAAAGCAATCAAAGCCTTTCGAGCCGCCATACCTCGGGTTCCACTCCGTAAACGAGCATCTTTGTCGTGCTCGAAAAGCTCTTTCTTCAATCGATCGTGTTGCACGCGACGGAGTGCTCGTAATGGAGACAAGGCGGACCCAGGACTGTCAATTGCATTCGATAGAACTGAGAACAGTCAGCGATAGTGTATGGGAGGTAACTTGGATCTCTCACTATCGATCTCCCGCTGGATCTCGCTTCTTGAAGTCGCCCTGTCAATCACAGCCTCCAAAACAGACATCTGATTTCCCTCAAGCTTGATATTCTGCAGCGAATTCGTGACTTCACCCTCCTCAGATCCATCATTCGAGGTCTGCTGCAAAATAGAGATCCTTGTCTGGATTGGGATTCCAGGGATGAGTTTCTCGGCAATGGCTTTCAAGATGGCTTGCTTCTGCATTAGCTGGATTCTACTGACCATTTAAAAGTGAACACTTACTTGACTTTCCAGTTCCATTCCTCCCGATCAATGCATAGTGTACGCCTGCTTTGAGCTTCAGACTCGCATTGGATAAGATTTCGAGGCGGTCTGCTCGAGCTTTCCCTTTGGATTTTGCTCCTTTCGGCCCAGCAGAAGTAACTGTGACGTTCAAGCCTTCGATGTCGAGCTAGGTCTTGTCAGTGGCGTCCTCTAAATTTGGTTGATCGAGTACGTGCCTCTTGATATACAGGATTCTCAATATGAAAGCGAGTTTGTTTGCAGGATACCAGGATGGTGGTTGCTGCTTCTTCTGTTGTGGAACTCATGGTCATGTGATGGTCAGGTGGGTGGAATGAGGGGAATTGGCTGCCGCTTTGTTGAAGTTCTCAAGTGAATGCCGGGTGGCTAAGGAAACTGCAGGTTGATTGACGAATATCAATACACAGACGAGGAGAGACGAGCCTTAATAAGGCAGCATATGTGGCAAGCAGCCCCTCAAAGGTTGAAGATTTTAAGAACGCAGTTCAACCAACCGACCGGACGATCAAAACCGAGCCGTCTGCTGCCGAGAGCTCGGCCTGACTCATCGTTTGCAGTATCGTCGCACGATGCGATGCGTGTATGAATCAGATGAAAAACCTACAATGTAGTGAGATGCAGCTTGAAATCTGTTGACTCACTAGAAGATGGAGACGAGATGAAGTTGCGACGTTAACGAGGAAAGTGGCTTTGATGACGCTATCCACGTGATATTGTCGGCTTCCGCGCTACTAGGTACCTATGCCCCGAAAGTAGACGGTCTTAGATCCACTGAAAGCTATCTTGGTCTCACGTATAGAAATAACATGGGAGCGGAGTCTGCAGGTAAGAGCGGGTAGGGAGTCGTGCTCCGACTTTTCATTAAAGTTCCCTTGTGGCAAAAGAACGAGCTATCTCAAACTACTTTTCTATCCATCCCCATCATCTCTGTCACACATCCAATGCTTATACGCTCGATCTCTTCTCGGTGCTATGCTTCTCATACATCGTTCCCTCCGCACTCTCAGGGTCAGCAACATTTTCTCTGGCCTTGTACTGAGCAGAAGGAAGCAAGTTCATCTTGTCCTCCTCTGAATCAACCTTCGCGTTATCGAGCCAGAAAAGGATACCACCGATGAAGGCCACAACTGCGACAACACCGTAATTCCAGACCAAGAGAGGATCTTCGGCCAATGCGACAAGTGCTTGAGCGAGTGCGGATGACAGAGCGTTCATGAAGAGCGAGACGGCGGTTACGGTGGATCGCATGTTCATTGGGGCCTTGGTGAAAGCGTACTCGAGGGAGGTGACAGATGCCATGATCTCGGAGAATCCAATGAGACCGTAGGGCAGGAGTTGTACCCAGACGGATATGTTAGAGTGCCATTTAGGTCCTTCTTCGCCATCGGGGAAGCAGCTGTTGGCGTTGTTGCCGCAGGGTGACTGCTTGTAGATGTACCATTGGGTGACTGTTGCGGAGACCATTGCCAAAGATGCGAGGAAGAAACCACAAGTAATACGCTTGATAGGTGTAAAGTGGAGGTTGGCCTTTCTACAAGCGGGGTATACGAGCTTGTCCATGATGGGAATAAGGATGACGATGAAGAGGGGGTTGAAGTTGGATACGATGTCGTTGGGGACACCGCCGAGCTTCATGGTGGCGGCTTGGGAGGTCAAGTTGTTGGTCATTTGACCGTAGGCAAGCCAGTACAGAGGGTACCAGAGGAAAACCTTACAGGCGATCAAACCTCTACGGACTTCATCAACCCAGGCATCATCGAAAGTCATCCATGCTGGCTTGTTGGCACCAAGGTGAGATGGCTTGGCGACATCCCAGAATCCGGGAGCCTTGATGTTTCGGCGGAGAGTGATGGGATTCAATGACCATTTTGGCTTCATAGCGAGCGCCCACAATTTGGTCGCTTTCGCAAGTGTTGATCCTTGGGGTGGAGTGAGCTTGTATCTGCTCTTGCAGAGGAAGATGACCATCGGGCAAAGGACTGTGGTTGTTAGAAAGCGTTCGTTGTGAGGACCGGGAACTACTTACTCAGCATGAACGTCGGGAGCAGGTACGACAACCAGAATCCGACATACTTCTCGGCATACACCATTCCGATAGATCCAGTCAAAGATCCAACATTGATCATAAGGTAGAAGTACAAGAAGACGCGGGAAGTGGTGACTGCGGGGTCCATGATGACACGCTCGCCCTTAGCAGTCGTCTTGATTCTCATGACATTCTCGGTACCTTTGAAGGTCAGTATCGGATTAGATACAGGAAAAGCTCAACTTACATTGCTCAGCAATCAGAGGACTGATGTTGGATTTGAAACCTCCAACACCAATACCCATAATCACGATACCGATAGCGAAGCACGCAATGGCTCCATCAGGGTTGGTGATGACTTGGGGAATCGCAGAGATAATCAGGATAACATGACCGACCAAGGCGATACCACAGGCGACTTGAATCGTCTTGAATCTACCCCAGTATTGATCTGCCATGTAGGCACCGAGAAGAGGCATAACGTAGGCCCAAAATTGGTTGCTACCTTCCGTCAGTTGAGCTCAATTTCACCACAGAAAGATACTCACAATGTGGTCAGACCAGTCGAGGCGCGTTGACCCATTCCCAAAGCACCAGATTGGCCCTCCTTTCCGGCACCGGTGTTGCTTCCTTCTGGGAGAGGTTGTTGAATAAAGTTTACGACTGTGGATTGTTAGATTGGTCATGACATCAGAATTTGTGACTTACAAACTGCAGTTGTTCCATAGTAGGAGAAACGCTCGCACAATTCGACGAAAGCGATGGTGTAGGCAGACCATGGAATTTGTCCGGAAACACGACGAAGAGTTCTCAGCTCCTCCTCGGTCGGATACTCGAATTCCTCCTCCTGGATGACATTGTCGAAGCTGTCCTTGGCCGCAACGACGGGAGGCTCGTGGACCTTGGCCGCCTCAATAATTTCCAGACCACTTGCAGCGTTCATGGTGAATGGCGACTGGAAATTGTATACGAGATGTTCAACTGTCGAACTTGTCTGGGGGGTGATCAACGAATATATAGCAGGTGAGGGGGCAAGATTTCATCCAACCTGCAGGTTAGAGATCGCCGGTTGTTCACCATCCAAATCCCTAACAATCCCAAGCCTGTCCGTCTCGGCATGCTCCCCTACCTACCTCTTATCTCTGCCGAGCCTCTTGTCCACATATTTTGTCTTGACACCTACCCAAAATGGTGGAGCTTATTCGCACTTAGCCCTGCGTTTAATAAGTCTTGAATACGAGTGGGTACAGTTCGCATGCCTAGGCATGGAGCTTAGAGGTCCTGGGCTCTTAGCAAGCCTGGTCGCCGCCCACAACAGCACTCGCTAATCCTCGCCTACACCCAATTTATCAACGACATTCTGGGTCACTAAACAACCCCGTCCATAACAATGTCGTTACCACATTTCGGCAGACCGGGTACAATTCAACACAGTTATGATACTGATAAGGCATCGACGTCACAATGGTTCTGCCAGAGATAAGTGCAGATAAGGTGAACTGTTCTCATTGATGAGCAGCACCAACAAGCAGAAAAACTCAGGCCATCGATCGCAAAGATAGCCTCGGAATGGTAACTTCTCAAGCTACCGTGCCACTGCCCAGAGAAATCTGGGGAAGACCGGATAACAAAAGAAGAAGGTGGTACCAGCGTGCATGGTAATGAAAACCAGCACCCAAGACAATCCAAGAAATGCTGGTCCTTCTGGAAAACGAAACGAATATAAAAGAGGGAGGGGGGCGGATTGAAAGGCATGGGATTGGATGGACTTATCACGGGCCAAGAAACGAGCCAAGCGCCAAGCGCGCTGAAGTCGACTTGATCGCCAATGTATTTTGCACACGACCCATCAGTGACCACCACACATTCCCGGAGTGCATCTTCGTGCATTGCGACTGCTGGGGTTTGTATGGACTGATGGACAAGAACTGGCCAGCGCCACCAGTGATAAGAAGAGCTCGGGAGGTCCGTGTAGGGCCTGTAGGATCCGCAATGGCTTTTCCCCTCCCGCAGTCTGAATGTCCGACGACGTGAGAGGCTGGAGGGTGGCGTCCTGGGGTGAGAAACCCTTCTTTCAACCTTCCAGGTCTGGTAAGCAGAGCACGAGATGGTGGAACGATTCAATGAGGCCAAGAGATTGTTTGATATCAAAAGTCTTGCACCGAAGGTATCCGATTCTGAAGGAGCCGAGGGCAATGATGGTCCAAGATTTGGGAGTGATTTTGTGCCGCTGAATGCGCATCCGCGAGGAGAGCTCCGTCGAGTTGTCTGAGGTATTTAGGATCACATGATCCTGGCAGACCCCCTAATCTCCAAGTGGCACTACCCCGCGCTGAGAGATCTTACACGGCTTGAGGTCTTGATCAGATCTTGACATCTTGGGATTTCTCAGCAGGTACTAGCTTCTTGGAGTTTCTTGAGAGTTTGGCAAGAAGTTGTGATGTCTGGTTAGTTTGCCCATCGTAGATTGACAGTGAAGTTCCCGACAAAAATCTCAGGGTATGCAAGATTGATACCAACTACTATATTGGAGTCAAAGTACCGAACGATGTATGAGATCGGATTCTGGTGAGGGGCACTCATTGGCCGTGCTCCCAAAGAATCGGACACTCTAGTGAGTGAACTGAATTTACACCAGAAAGCAAGACGCGAGTATGGTTCTCGTTCTCTTGGCTTTCAGTTATAGGTCTTTCCTGCGGTTTTCCCCAGTCTCAGCTTCCTGTCATCCTCGAGAAGCGATCCTGGAGGTTGAAAGGAAAAAAAAATATGCCGGGAGCATGGCAAAGCATCCGATCTCTTGTGCTTGGCTCTTGCTTTTCAAGGTGTCTGGCCTAAACTCTATGCTAGCGTATTTCATGTATCTCATTCAAACGGCCCCCGAAGCCCTAGGTGGCGGGTTGGAAATATATAATGTTCCTGCCCATCCAGCCGGCCCAGCAATGTGAAATCCCCCCCCCTTCTCTCTTCTCTTACGTTTCCATTGTGACCATATCCCCTCGTCGTCTCAAACAACCCTTCTCCTTACCTCTAAACACACACTCTTTCTTCCCAACACCACTCCCCCCCCATTACCCTCACCATGCTTTCATCATCACCAGCAGATCCCCATCTTAGCAATACCCTCTCCACGGCATTCACAGTCAACGCAGCCACAATCGGGGTTGCACATAAAAAGCCTGAGAGCACGAATAGAGTTTGAGGCAGAAATGGAAAGTTACAGGATGACATGGGGCGAGATAGAAAAAACCCACTTAAGATTGTGAGAGGTGTCAGAAAGAGAAAGAGAGTGAGGTTAAAGGAAGTTACGACGATGATGCATAGGTAAAGGCTACGAGCGCGTGGGAGGACGGGCAGGAGGGAGGCGAGGGTCGAGAGCGTAAGAGCTACGGAGAGAATCTGGTTTGTGTGAGTTGGGAGATCCTGAGACGGAGCAAACAGTAAATGGATAGCGAATGAGTGAGCCTGTCAAGGTACCCATATTCCGGATAGAGTTGAGGATGAGGATCAATGGAACAGCAAAGGCGTATGCTATGAATGCAAAGAAATCTACTCTGTCGGTATGCGTGCTTCCAAATCCTGGAAAGGATCGTCTCACTTACAATGCGCGATTGTCAGATCAGTATGCCTCTGCAATCTGTTCCCATCAACAGTGAAAAGCTGTTTCTCAACATTGATCGTGTAGGTGTTCCCACCATCAACGACCGTGTAGGTCTGGGTTGAAAGTGCTCCAAGAGCGGCGGTGGAGTCTCGGAATCTGTCCCTTTAAGTGCTTTGTTCCTTTTGAGGCCATGAATGATGGTTGAGACGACGCCAATGCCCTCGCACGGCAAAGTATCGACGCCCATTTGAAGACTTGGGTCGACCGCAGTGCTGACAGTTAGACTGCTGAGCTTCGAGGCTGCGATTGGAATTTGGTCTGCTTGAAGCACGGTCAATGATCGTCTGGTATTTGCTGCTGGTCTGTTTGGAGATTTGCAGCATTGATTTTGAGACCATGGATGGTTCAATTCTTGAGACCAACGCGGAGATAGCGGGAGGATTCGACGATGATTTGGAGAAGGTTGTTTGTTACGGCTGCTGGGGTGGGAGGAAATTGTCTTCGCTGGACCTAGGACTGTATTGTGTTCAAAAAGAAAATTATTACGGATTTCTGGACTGTGTACGTCTAGGTTGGTCAGTACAAATGAGACCAGTTCACCGCATGGCGTGAACCATTGTCGATATCGGTTATCAAGTTGTGCAGAATTACCAACATCTCCGACAGAAGTTGACGAGAATTTATATGGTCATCTCGCTGCTCCGCTTGTTCCAAACTAGGCAGTATCAACTCTGGGGATGACGAGATATTGAAGAAGCTTATGGTGAGGCAAAGAACAAGTATCAAAACAAAAGACAGTATCAAAGTAATGAACACCTTCAAACAGCTGCGTATTTGACGAAGTGACGACCGGGACTTAGATGAAGTACCCATAGCTACCGGAAAGATGAAATCTCGCTCAGCGAGACCACGAGAATGGATTATGAGAGCCAAATGGACGTAAGCAAACATTACGAGTGGTGATAGATAGCATCATAACTTATCACTTCTTCGGATGCCATGGATGGAAAGACATTGTCCATTTCGTACCGGTTCTAAAGATGTAATTGGGCCGTGAGAACTTCCTGAAAGTCGACACCAGTTCAAATGCTGCACAGATCGGGGTTGAGAACTAGGGAAGACTCGACAGGTTCAATTGAGGATGGCCAAAACCGGAAGGGTTTCTCGCAACATTGCAGGCAATGAGACAATCCAGAGCGCCTTGGAGTGGCGGGAACCCAACTGGAGATGGGAGTTCGTGAAATATAACTGGAGGAATGGGATATCCTCGCCATGTTTGGGGCGAAATGTTCTCGCTCACGCCTGAGACCGACTCGTGGTCGTCGGAATAGGCTTTAAGCTCACAGTCTGTGTTCTGTGCTCGGCCTTGACGTTCACCGGTGTTATTGTATTGTTGTAGCTTCGCGGCTGGGGAATGGCGGCTCCATCAATGCTGGCTTTCATGGCATGATGCTAACCATATCAGACAATGATTCCATTGTATGAACAATTGGATGTACTGAAACCACGACGTATTTGTGCTGTGCGCACCGAGAGCAAGATCAGTAAAGCTAGAGAATGACAAATCACATCGAAAACATCAAGGAATGATGGAACCGTTCCCAATCCAAACTATATCGAGAGACTCACATCATGTCAAAGTCTGCTGTGAAGGCTTCCCCAATAGCTTCGTTTCAATTGCGGCTCTCATTCGACCTGTGACACGGCCAGAAACCCTTGACAGTCGTTGATATCCTCTATGATATCCGAGATGAACATCCAACCTTAACATGCCAAGGGAGACTCATCGAAAACATGCACTCCTAGGTAGAGGCCAACCAGTCCACCAACGCCTCGCTAAATCGCAACAGAAATCAAACATGATCAATCTTCCAACATACTTAATACTCTTGACCTCCATCGTCCCCATCATCGTCGTCACCGTCCTCTCCACCATCGAAATATTGTTCAGCATCGTAATCTCCTCCATCCTCATCCTCGAACTCGGAATCAACAGGTACTTCGTCCTCTTCTTCGTCATTCTCATCGTCCACACCCTCGACCGCATCATCGATCTTCTCAAGCAAGATCTTGGTCTTCTCCTTACTATCTTCTCCTTTCCCAGACATCATCTGCGCCTTCTTCTGTATAGCTCGATCGATATGTTTCTTGACCGCGATGCCGGACTTGCCTTCGAGGGTATCCCAGAGTTCTTCGGGGAAGAGACTCTTGTCTGTAAGTAATTAGTATGATGCAGCACCGTGGAAGGAATTGCATACCGAATGGAGCATCAGAGAGCTTTGGGAGGGTATTCTTCTTCGGCGCATATCTCATAGAGTAGGTCTCAACACCAGTAAACGGATCCATGTCCGCCTTTGCGTTTCCGCCATATTGCGCATTGAATTGTTCCTCGCTGAACACCTTGGTGGGAGCATCTGCATTGCGCTTGGTAGATTGTGTGTAAAGTGGACCACGGTGGATTTTGGCTTGTAGGCTGCGGTAGTTGTTGATTTCTCGGCGCTCCTTTGCGGTGAGGGGAGCTGGCTTCTTGAGGTTTGGGTGAGGCTGGGAGAGTTAGATCGAGAGCATATAAGCAGCTTGGGATACTTACCGGGAATAGTTCGGAAGGTTTGGTCTCTAGGATAGCGCCAGCATCATATTCCCATGTTGCGCCCTTCAATTGACCTGGATTGAATCCACCGCGACCACGACCTCGTCCAGCCATTTTCTGCCTTTGCGCCTTGCTAGGGAGCTTTCGAGGTGGGTGAACTGAACTGTTCGGGGCAGCGACTGTGCTTTCTGCTGATATGCCCGTGAAGACAAAAGTGTCGCGGCTACTGGTATTGTTCCCCTCCGCGCGCTTGCCCTTTCCTCCAAAGCCGAGGGTAAAGGTGGTTGTGGTGTAGTCTCTGGTCTCGAAGTTCTCTCTGTCTGCGTCAGAAAATAAATCGAGCTCGCCTTTGTCGCCCGCATGAGGGGTGGAGGTGCGGCCGCTTGCCCCGCGTCGACCGGCTATGGTGCTATAAGTGGAGCTGGCAACAACACTGGATGAAATCCATTCTCGCTCTCGAGCTTCTTCTAATCGGACAGTCAGATCACCATTCAAAGGAACAGGGCGCCAGCTGCTTCGGCCGTTGATAAAGGCATAGTGTTGATCATCCTCGTGCTTCACCTGCCAGGAAGACTCGTCGCGACAAACACCGGGGGATTTGATCGACTCTGTAACTTGATTCGGAGCTTCAGCCTCGTCGGCCTCGTGTACACCTGGGGCCTGCATCTTGAGGTGATCGTTGCAGCGGTCCTCCAACACTCTGATATAGTCAGCAATTTTGTCAGTCCTTTCACCCCCGACATATTTCTATCCTGAGAGCGTCTGCAACACCCTTACCATGGACGACGTACCCATCACCGGGCTCGAGGAGCTCGAAAGACATCTGCAACACGTTGTGGATGCGCCAGAAACTCCTCTTGACGCAAAGCTCTTCGATGAAGTAGAATTACAACTTACTGGTATGTTCCTTGTCTTCTCCACCTGCCATCTAACGCGTGCTAGATTACAATATTCCTCCTCTGATCCCACGATTACTGCCGAACCTCTCCCAAATCTTGTTGACATATGAGCAAGACCCCGCCATTCTTGCGAGCCTCGCTATCAAGCTCCTCCGACCCATCCAATTCACTCAGGCGCTCACCTTAGCCTCCGAAGAATCTCTGATCCAAGCTTTACAGTCCCCCGCACCATCTGCGAATATTCTAGCTATTACAGTCATTGAAAAGGCAGCACGAAGTCCTGGCGATACAGCTATTCTGTCCATAATGAAGGGTCTGGTGGAGAACTTTCTACAAACTTGGCTCGGTACACCAGATGTCGGAGTGGCAGAGAAGGCTACAAAGGTTCTAGGAGATCTTCTCGAAGTGGACTGTGATCGCAGATCGTCCGCCGGGATAGATACAAAGATGAGCGGCCTACAACTTGCTTCTCGCATGCCACCAGGTCAGGGGCTACTGTGGCGACGGATCTTCCAAGATCGCGAAATCTATCAGCTGTTCTTTTCTCTATGCAGCTCCACGACGACTGGCAAAGGCGAAGGCCAACTTGACGAAAGACAGAAGTCGTTAGCGCAAGCTAGACTATTGAGAGTACTACCACGACTCGCCACTCTCGACTTCCAGGCTATCACCCGTTCGCAATTTCCCGATGTTGAGAAATCCTACGAAGTCGGTCAGCCAGGTCTTCTGTACTTTGCCACAGTTGACATGGTCAACAAGGAGGAGGATATGTTGATGCATATAACCTTGATGGATTTCTTCGCGGAGCTCCTCGAAATGATGAGCACCACTGAGCTCACAAAATCTACCATGGACTACCTAGCAGCTCTGGTCAAAAAGGTCGCATCATCAGATCCTACAATGTACAAGCATCTCGAGACAATCGCAATGTCTCCAGAGACAGCCGAGACTTCTCCTGAGTTGGTGGATCTTTTACTGAAATTGAACGAGTATCCTTGATCCATGAACTCTGGAACATGTTTGATCTAGAAGCAAAGGACCTCAGCCTCAAAACATTGGACAGCAAAATATCCTCGCGAGGCATATCGTGGCGCACCTGAAAATCCGAAAATGGAGTCTCTGGGTAATGACCGCCAGCAATCGCGGCAGCCAAGTCCGACCCAAGAGGCCCAATTTTGAGGTCTGATGAGTGTCACATTTGAGATGTGAGGAGGTGGTGTTGTGCTGCTGGGTAACATCACAAAATTTAGCGAGTGAAACCCCCTTGCTTCGGCTATGAGTAGCGCTCTCCTCCGATTGAGCACAGCCAAATGAGCCGCCAGCGCATGCAATTCAAGAACTTTTCCATCACTTTTGGTCCTCGCATTTGTTTTCTTGCTCTTTGGTCTCATTGCAGGGCTGAGACTTGCTTTCGTGATGCTTCCATAATGTGGGAGACTCTTTTGCGGTTTTCAATCCAATGTCTCCAATCCCCTGAGCCGTGCGTCCAATGGCAATGCATCCTGCCATGTTCATCCGGAAGACCTCCTGCATTTTGCATTTTGATACATCGTAACGTTAGTCAAAGCAATTGTCTAGATGTACGCCTTCAATCTAGAGATTATGCAGTCTCATTTCTCCTTGACACGCTTTCCAGCCCAACAGCTTTCAGCTTGCGGCTGGCACAAGTGTAATCAGCCACTTTTTCGAATTACATTGGCCCCGAGAAGTATATAGCCTGTGCCGTCGAGCTCCAGACATCGTCAATCCAACTCATCTGTCACTCATTTGATATTCTTTCTGGTTCAAGCATCACTCGTTCTGCTTAGCCATCATCATGGGTCGTTCTTCCTTCATACAGCTTCTAGCATTCAGTGCCGTTCCGTTCTCTACAGTCGATGCCGTGCGATTTCGTTACTATGGACCTAATGACGTCAAACGCAGCGAGGACGCCTCTGCAAAGCGACATTTGGATGATCCTATCATAGATCCTATCATCCCCGATCCTGTCTCTAGCTGCGAGCCTGTTACTGTAACGGTCTGCGATAGCTCTGCCATCAGTTCCGCTTTTGCGTCTGCCACTTCAGCATTCGAAGCAAGCTCCAGTGCCGTGATCAGCTCTGCACTGGCATCCTACACTTCAGAACTAGACTTCAGTTCTAGTCTTGTGGCACAATCTTCCTCCGCTCTCGCCGAATCATCTGCTTCTTTGTCGAGCGCTATTGAGATATTCTCCTCAGTTTCTGCATCTGCCGCTGCCACATCAGAATTTCCCATCTCCACTCAAGCCTCCAGCGACTTTCCCACATCGACGACCGTGTCCGAGAGCCCAGAGTCAACAAGCGTCTCGATTGTCACATCTTACGAACCTTCTTTAACTCTCAGCTCGTTCGAGAGCCTCGTTACTTCCGCTGAGCCATCAGTGTTCACGTCAGAGTCAAGTATCGCCTCTAGCACATATGCATCGGAGTCTAGCAGCGATGCTGTGTCATCGTCCGCATCAGTGTCATTCTTCTCCAGCGAGGTGATCTCCTCTTTCGCGCCATCCTCTACACTGATTGATTTCACACTGGTCTCCAGTGCTGCTACATCCGAGTTCTCCAGCGCTGTGATTGCGTCTTCGTCAGAACCAGAATCGATTGCATCATCTGTCGAATCAATCGTCTCGTCTCAATTCAGCACAGCAACTGCGGATGCTTCATCTGTGGCTTCTTCCGTCGTCGCCTCATCAAGCGAGATCATTTCCAGCGCTGTTGAGAGTTCTTTCGCCTCTGAGACCGTCGTCCCGAGCATGTCACTCAGTAGCGCACCCAGTGCCGAACCCAGCTCTGATGTCTCAAGCTCCGCCATTATCACCTCTGAGGCCAGCTCAGCCAGTTCTGCTGTTGAGACTTCCGCTTTTGCAAGCTCGGCCCCAGAATCTTCCATTGCCGAATCCTCTGGAATCAGCTCAGCTTCAATCTCGGACTTCGCTAGCTCTACCGTAGAGTCGTCCGCAGCCGTTACTTCGATTGCCTCATCAGTCACTTCCATCGAAGTCATCACTTCAGTCATCGAGGTTTCCACATTCGCCAGTTACGAGGCAACGTTGGCTCCTAGCTCTGTCCCAAGCAGTGAGGTATTCAGCTCTATCCAGTCAACATCGGTCTATGACAGCACTGTCACTGTAATTTCCACAGTTGAGCCGTCTTCGGTTGCCAGCTCTTCGGTCGAGCCAGAAGTATCATCAATCATCTCATCGTTCGTAGCAAGTTCAAGTGTTGTGCCGTCGGAAGCATCCTCGCTTGAGTCATCAGTTGCAAGTTCCACGGGAGCTCCAGAGAGCTCGGCTTCGTCCATCGTCGAGGAAGTCAGTTCTGCGTTCAGTTCAGTCCTCGCGTCCTCTTCTGAGCTTCCAGTCTTCAGCTCCGCCTCCTCATCCCTCGTTGCTTCTTCAGTCGAGTCATCCTCGTTCGCTAGCTCAACTGGAGTTATAGAGAGCTCGGTTTCATCGGTTTTCGAGGAAGTTAGCTCCGCTTTCACATCAGTCCTCGCATCCTCTTCCGATCTTCCAACTTCCATCTCCGATGCCTCATCCGTCGTTGCCACTTCTGTCGAATCATCGTCGTTCGCGAGCTCGACTGCTGCCCCAGAGCTCTCGTCCACTGTCATTGTGGAACCTGCCTCCTCCATCCCTTCATCGGCCGTATCATCCACCGAGATTCCAGTATCCAGTTCAAGCTCTCCTTCACTTGGGTCTTCGATTGAGTCGTCAATGATTGCTAGCTCCACGGATGTGGTAGAGCAGTCATCCTCTTCTGTCGTTCCTGATGTCAGCTCTGTGGCATCTACGTTCGCTACGAGCACATCTTCAACCTCCACGACATCAACTGCCCCGACTTGCACCGTCGTACCAGGTCTCGTCAATGGCGGTTTCGAATCTGGAAGCTTCAATTCAGCCTGGGAGCAAGGAAAAGGTATAAATAAGCCAGCATCTGCACCAAAAATAAAGAGGAGTTCGGAGACAGGAGTCTCGTCCTTGGGTAACAGATACCTGTAGGTCTAACCTATCCTCTCCTAATTATTTGCTAACATGCAACAGTGAAATTGAAGTCGAAGACGGTGAAAGCGCTTGGATCACTCAGGACACCTACAGTATTTGCCCCAAGACCAAATACAAGATTTCTGGCTATGCTCAGCTGGCAGTTGCTCCCGCCAGGGTCAGATCACAGCCCAAGCCACCCGTCTGCACACTCCAAGTCTGCGAAGCCGTTACCGGCAAGTGTAGCCGCTTGGAATCTCTTGACGCACATAGCCTCAGCTATGTCAGCACCAATTTCAAGACAACCAATAGACAAGCACTGGCCCAGTTTCAGGTCAAGGTTACTTGCCCGTTCATCACAACTGGACACATCAATACAGTCTACTTGGACGAATTCAGCATTCAGCAAGCATAATTGGCGACTGCCATCTAGATTTCCTTTGTCTGATTGGAAAGTGTGGTTTCGGCGGGGGAGTTTACTGGGTTTGGTGGAAGTATATTTATATTACTCTTCAGTTGAGAACATTTAGACTTCATACACATTTAGATAGTTAATTCGTTCGGGTGGCTTATTTTGATCCGTTTTGTTGTTTCTGCGATTAAATGTCGATGCTGGGAGAAGTTCATGCTGTCCCACTTGCCTGTATCGAAGTTGATTCCACTTCTTCTGTCAATATGGAGCGGGACAACTACTATGACGTCGAGTTGCTCTCTCCCTACTGACAGTGAATGATAAAGTTCCGTCTGGACGGCGATATAAACAAGCTTTTCAACTTCCTCCATCCTTCCTCTCCATTTTACAACAACAACGCAACACACTCGTTACCTCTCTTACATTTTAGATTCTTATGGCTCATAGAGCCGACGCTGGAGCTTTGTTCGTATCTCTGGAACTTGTCTTACGCCGAGTAGAAGCTTCAAGATACATCCGCCTTATATCGAACCAAAATTGACATCAAGATGGGGCAGCTATTATTGATCTCTATTCCCCTCGCCATTATAATCTTCATGGCCAAGCAATTTTTCGACCTGCGCCGCAATATAAAGATTGCGAAGACGATCAATGTGGGCTTCCTCTTCTTTCTTCCCTCTCCTTGCCGTACTATTCCAGACTCCAACGGCTGACAATGCCTTCTCAGCTCCCACATATCATCGTCCCTATCTATACCGGCACAATTCTATGGTTCATTTCAACTCCATACGTCATGCCAATCCTCCGCTATGGTCTTCCTTCTCGATTCGCTCGAAACTGGATCAAGTCAGTCCATCACTCCTCCTAGATGCAGTCTTCTCCCTGACAGCACACAGTCTCTTGCATCCATACTGGACATGGTACGAAGAGTTATAAGCCATTTGAACAGCTCGGCAGCGACACCTTTGCGACCGTTGCACCCGGCGGCATTACATTCCATACCTGTTGTCCGGAATTCATCCGACAGGTTGGTAACCGCCGAAAGGACTTCCAAAAGCCATAGGAACTTTACGGTATCTAAAACACGTCATTCTCTCCACCCCGCTTCCTGTTGATTCTCCTGACGGCTGTATAGCTTTGGACCCAACCTCGTCTCCGTCAATGGCCCCCTCTGACAACATACCCTCATGACTCCCTCCTTTAAAGATGCACACAATGCCATCAATTGGAGCGAAACCATCTTCCAAGAAAAATCCATGCTTCAAGCTTGGTCCAACAAACTCCAAACCTTGCCCACCGGTCGCTTTCTGGATTTCCACGATCATACGAGAACCTTGACATTCAACATTGTCAGTCGTGGCTCGTTTGGTGTGCGAATGCCGTATCCTGTATCAGACAGTAAGGAAAGCTCGAACGGTGGCAGGGCCATAAACAGTACCAAGCTTCAAGGACGACACAATATGATCTTTAGTGCTGTAACGTTGACTGTGGTTGATGGATTGAAATGGCTTTTCATTTTTCCTCGATGGTTTCTCAGTACGTCACCCTGAGAATAGGCCCCAAACATGGACTTTGCTGACTTTCTAACAGGATATTCTCCTTACAGCTATTTTCGACGGGTCTGGCTGCGGTAAGCGACTTCATCGATACTATTAGTGTTGGACAGTAATCTGATACAAATTACAGCTTCCACGAAATGGCTACCTATTTGGACGAGTACATCACCAACAAGCAATCTAAGGCTCCAGCAGATGATGGAGTCTCTTTGGAAAGAATGAGGAGCAAAATAATCTACTTAGTTGGCTACCAGCTTTTTTCAAATCTAGATATCGACTGATCTTTTAGACTCCCTCATCGAGAGTAATATGCAATCTCTCTCTCCAAAGACGGACTTAGGGTCTCACCAAGCAACAGATCATCGGCAACATGGTAAGTGTGTCTTCGGTATATACTACAGAATGGTGAGCATAACCAGTGTCTACAGTTCAACTCTCTAACCGCAGGCACGAAACGACCGGCTCGACTCTCTTCCACTGCATGATCAACCTTGCTTTGCATCCAGCTTGGCAACGTATAGTCCAAGCTGATATCGAAGCAATATTCGGTCATCAAGAACCTTCGCAATGGGATTATAGACATGGTCTTGAGAAGTTGACCATGAGCTCTCTCGATGCCGTTGTCTCGGAGAGTAAGGCACCCAGTTTCGAAAGCACGCTCATATCTCGCTAATGTTGTCAGCTCTTCGCGTGTACCCACCCAACAATCTGGTTCCAAAGCACTCAGTTCAGTTTTCCGTCCCTCCTGTCACCCTCAAGCACTCCAACATCGAAGTCAACGTCCCCGCCAACTCCCGCCTCCTCACCCTCATGGTAAGCACTCACCGCAACCCCAACTACTGGCCCCAACACACTTTATCGACCTCAAAATGTGGTACCGACATGGGAAAATTCAAGCCCGAACGCTGGTTCGTAACTCCAGCCGAAGCTGAGCAAGTCGGTGGTCGTTCCTTGCCTCTCCACCAGCTCTTTGCCGACTCCCCTTAAGCACAAGCCGGTAATGGTTTTCTCAAGCCCGAGCGCGGCGCTTTCATTCCATGGTCAATTGGTCAACGTGAATGTATCGGTAAACAATTCGCACACACAGAACTACTCGTTGCACTAGCAATGATCTTCCGCGAGTGGAGCGCTGAGCTTGTTATTGACAAGTCAAGCGGTGGTACTGCGGAGAAGGGAGATACGTGGAACGTTGCGGCTGAGAAGGCGAAGACGAATATGCGAGAGGGTATGATGCATGATGCAACTATGCAATTGCAGAGAAGATTGGTGCCTCTACGAACTGTTAAGCGTGTGCGTCAAGAGATCTAAGTCATACTCAGTTGAGACGTGGTATCTCTCTGGCTGTCATTTTGAGCGGTTAAAGTTACGCTTAAATTGGATCGCGACATTGAGATTAAGTTTGGGATTGAGTTTTTGGAGTTGGTAGGAACTGCGGGCGTGTACGCGCAATTGGTTTGCTGCCTTTGATATTTTCTAGTTCTATTCTTACATCATTATTGAGCCTCGTATTTTCGAGTTAGACAATAAAAGTTCTGCATTATAAACCCTGCTTTAAGAATCGGCTCACTGGAATCATGCCAACAATTTGAAGTTGCATTTTGCCTAAAATCTCGCATGACAGTCGCCATGAGATGATCTTTAATTAAGTGATTTTCCCATGTTTCCGCTCGGAGAGAAATCGGTACCTGACTGTTCGCAATCTATCCATGCCATTCATTACCTTTGTTACAAACGCATGTAAAGTCAGGGTCAATGTATGCCAGCGAGCACGTTGGACTGGATAAATGTGCGGACAACGAGGGGTATTGACATAATACGGTCAGCTCATTGGCCCGCTTAGAGTTCCGGATCTCGGCTTGCTCAGGGGGAGGGGTTAAAAGGATAATAAAGCCGCACAAATATTCTTCCGACTTTAGATGGAGAAGCCAGGTACAGGACCGCCTTCCACGAGTCACCTCTTTTTCTCGTCTGATCTTCGCTTCTCCGTCGACTTGGTTCAGAACCTAGAACCTGGTTTTCAACGTCACGGGCCGATCTCTCCTAGATTCCGAAGCAATTGCGGGGATTCCGCAGTTTAAAGACAGCTGGACGAGAGCTTCATAACTTTGAAATGATGAGGGGCAGGGATAAAAACAGCAGATTGTTTCTTGAATGGTCATCTTGCAGGCACCGACTGCGAGATGACCGAGATTGTGCAGCTGCCAGAGGGGTTCCCTGGGAAGGGCCGAAGAATATAATGAGCTGGATGGCCAATCTTCAGACATCACGCTCGTCTTGACCCCTCCATCTTCAGTCATGAAATTCCTACTTGCTGGATGTGCCGTGCTCTCAGTAGCTGTGGCCGTAGATGTCAAACCACTGTACAAAGATTCGAAAGCCAGCGTCGACGACAGAGTCGCAGACTTGCTGTCTCGCATGACAATTGAGGACAAGACGGCGCAGCTAATCCAGGGCGACATTTCAAATTGGATTAACACCACCACCAATGCTTTCAATGCGACAGGTCTCGCCTGGAATATGGCTACAAGGGCAGGTCAATTCTATGTGGGATACCCAGTCCCTCAACAATGGATCGCCGAAGGTGTGAAGAAGGCCCAGGACTACTTGGTACACAATACTACACTTGGTATTCCTGCTCTGGTCCAAAGTGAAGGTATTCATGGCTTCCTCATTGGCAATGCGACTATCTTCAACTCCCCCATTGCTCAAGGCTGCTCTTGGAACCCAGAATTGATGAAGAAGATGGGTGCTGCCATTGCTCAGGAGGCACTTGCTCTTGGCGTGAACCAGATATTTGCCCCTCTTGGGGATCTGGCAAGGGAGCTGAGGTGGGGGCGTGTTGAAGAAACGTTCAGTGAAGATGGGTTCTTGTCTGGAGAAATGGGCTACTCTTACATCACTGGTAAGAATCTTGATACCTGGATGGAGACTTTTACTTACACAAAGATCAGGTATGCAAGGTGGAAATGTTAGCGCGATGGTGAAGCATTTCGCCGGATTCGGAACCCCAGAGCAAGGCCTCAACGTTGGCCCGTCCCACTACGGAGAGAGGGAATTGCGGACAACTTACCTTCCATCATACAAGCGTCAGATCATCGATGCTGGAGTATATTCCATCATGTCCTCGTACTCGGATTTTGACGGCGTGCCACTCGTTGCCAGCCAGCACGTCTTGACCGATATCCTCAGAAATGAGTGGGGTTATAAATACTGGGTTTCTAGTGATGCTGGCGGAACTGATCGAATCTGTGCTGCATTCAAGATGTGCCAAGAGAAGCCCATTGACAAGGAGGCTGTCACACTTTATGCTCTGCCTGCGGGAAATGACGTTGAGATGGGAGGTGGATCATACAACTTTGCCACTATCCCAAAATTGGTGAAAGATGGGAAGCTGAGCATCGAGGCCGTTGACACCGCCGTTTCACGTCTGCTGAGAGCCAAGTTCGCACAGGGACTGTTCGAGAATCCCTATCTTGGAGTTCCAGCCAACAAGGCAGCTTCGAAAATACACACCAAAGAGAATGTCGCTCTCGCCAGAGAGCTTGATGCCGAGTCAATCATCCTTCTGGAGAACCACAACAATGTTCTGCCTCTGTCAAAAAAAGCCAAAGTTGCGGTTATTGGCCCAATGGCACATGGATATATGAACTATGGAGACTACGTGGTGAATGGCAGCCAATACCGGGGCGTGACTCCACTGGATGGAATCAAGGCTGCAAGCAAAGGAGGTAAGAATATTCCCACACTTTCTTAACTATGACTGACTGCGTAGTTGTGACATATGCCAAGGGATGTGAGCGGTGGTCGAACGATCAATCCGGCTTCGACGAAGCGGTCTTGACCGCTTCTGCTGCTGATGTTGCTGTTGTGGTTGTTGGAACTTGGTCGGTGCGTGAAATCTTTCCGCTATCTGAGGTCTTGACTAATCATTCAGCGTGATCAACTCCAACTCTGGCAAGGATTGAATGCAACAACTGGCGAGCACATCGATTTGTCTTCACTGAACCTGGTTGGTGCGATGCCCCACTTGGTCAAAGCAATCATCGACACCGGTAAACCAACTGTCGTCGTCTTCTCCTCCGGTAAACCAATTACGGAATCTTGGATATCTACAGAAGCGTCCGCATTAGTTCAACAATTCTATCCGTCCGAAGAAGGTGGAAATGCTCTCGCCGATGTTCTTTTCGGATCTGTCAATCCGAGTGGAAAGCTCTCGGTTGGATTTCCTCACGATGTCGGTACCTTGCCAATCTATTACGACTACTTGAACAGTGGCCGGGGGAGCTCTCCAGGACAAGAATTTGCCAACGGGACTCTACAATTTGGATCTTCGTACGTTTTGAACTCACCTATGCCTTTATACGAGTTCGGATACGGAAAGTCTTATTCCAGCTTTGTGTACTCAGACTTCAAGCTGTCAAAGACGAACGTTTCAGTTTCAGATTCGATCACTGCTACGGTAAAGATCACGAATAACTCAACCAGAGACGGGAAAGAAGTTGTGCAACTATATGTGAAGGACTTGGTGGCTTCAGTCGTTGTGCCAAATATCCAGCTAAAGGGATTCTCGAAAGTTATGGTCAATGCAGGGAAGTCTGTTACGGTCAACATCCCGCTAGATATTGGAAAGCTAGGAGTGTGGGATATCAAGATGAAATATGTGGTAGAGCCGGGTGACTTCACGGTATTTGTCGGAAGTTCCAGCGCAGATTTCAGGGCAAACGCTACCTTGACTGTTGGTTGAGAGGTCTGTGGCGGTCTGAGCTGACGGAGTTGAATGGTTCATACCGTTGTGACAATTGCCATGTCTTCCGTACAGAAGGTAAACTGGCACAATAGAAAGTATGATCACATCTTCCTCCCGGGTCCCCGGTTGGAATGAAATCCGCTATTACTATGATCACACCCTCCTCCCGGGTCCCCGGTTGCAATGAAACCCGCTCTTATGATTTTTTTCTTTTTCGGATGGAAACTTCATTCCTTGGCGACCTGCTTTGACAGACACAATGTGCACGCCCGATTAATTTTAAGCAAGAGGGCGAATATATTCAACTACAAACGGTAATTCTCTGAGCCACAAGTGCACTTCTATTGATCCCGCGCTATCTCTACGCGCAACATCGATCCAAAAAGTGCACGACGTGGAGGAGGCCACACCATAATCACTGATGCAGATCTCATTTGGCCACACCCTTGCCAGCCTGCCAAGTGTTTTTGAAACCGGCGCTCACGTCGTGAGATGGGACGTTTCATCTCAGCTTCCATTCTTCATCTTCGGATGATAGATCATCCCTTCTCCGTACACAGATGGCTTCTCGGGCTCAAAACGCGAATGCGATGAGGATCCACTGAGATACGTAACGCTAGATCGTAAATGGAGAATGACCTCCCAAATCTGGAGCGAAACATGCCTGGCGATGCGCATCGCACACCTTGGCGATTCCGAAACAAGATCCCGTCTAGCTTTTGCATAAAGAGCGTCGAAACTTAATTCATCTGCCAGATTATCCGACGATATATGGGGAAGATTTTCAGTTGGTTGGGCTATTTCAATCATCTCTGCGATCTGTTCTTGCATCCGTGCGAAAGCCAAGCTCACTAGACAAGAAAGCTGGTTTTCACAGGCGGCCATCAAACGGCTTGTATACTTGGCATCTAGGATCGATTGAGACCAGAGAATCAGAGTCTTGTCTGTCAAGATGCATAAGTCTGAACAATATCCTCTCTGTTATACTTCAATTCAATCATCAGCTACCATCTTCTTTACATTCACTCAACAGCTGTGCTGCCATTTTTCAATTTTAGCCATTCATTCTTGATTCAGCTGGACTGTCCTTCATTCGCTGTTACCACTTCTAACGCACATCACTTAACCCATCATCATTATGCATTACTCTACTCTCATTGTCAGCGCTTTCGCAACTCTCTCAATCGGTGCTCCAATCGTCAACAAGCGAGCAGTCTTCGGTGCAACCACATACGATGCCATTTCCATTTCTGGAGGAGTTGCTGGGAACGCTCTGAGCGAAGCTGATGCTGTTCTGGACAAGCTACCAGCCACACCCGATGAGGCCGATCTTGATTTCCTCAATGAAGTCAACCAAGTTGCAAACGATGCTGAGCTGGCATACAACGATGCCATCGCAGCTGCAACCGGTGACGAGGCCGCTGCTCTTGAGGTTGGCAAGACTAAGAACAAGGTCCTCAAGCTTGAGGCAACTGTGCTAAAGTTGACCGCGTCCGGGGATGATCCTGCCAAGTTGGAAGAGGAGAAAACCAAGCTTGCTAACAACGTTGCGCAAGGTAAGTCTAGAGATCATCTCATCTTCTGACACTTGACTGACCTTTTTATAGATGAGGAAAATGCTGGAGCTGCATCAACTGCTTTGCCTTTTGATGCAAATATCGGATCCGGCGCTGCAGATGCTGGCGGAGCAGCAGTTGCTGATGATGAAGTCGCTGCCGATGATGAAGTCGCTGCCGATGATGAAGTTGCTGCCGATGATGAGGTCGCCGCCGATGATGAGGCCGCTGTCGACGATGAATCAGCTGCGGATAATGGGGCAGATGCGGAAGACGCTGCTGCAGATGAAGAAGCTATCGATGAAGAAGCGGCTGCGGATAATGGCGCCGATGCGGATGCGGAGGATGCCGCTGCAGATGAGACAGCAGATGGCAACGAGGAGGAGGTTGACGCCAATGCGGATGAGGAGGCCACGGCAGACGCTGAAGAAACTGCGGTTGCAGATGAAGAGACTGCCACTGATAAGAAGAAGTCACAAGAGTAAGGCAGATACCGGAAGTGCGAAGACGAACGAGTCGAGTGCAAACTCCCAAGATGAGTACGAGGTTGGAAGAAAGCAGTGAGGAGCAAAGGGATTCTTGTAAAGATGTTCAGTTAAGGTTAATCCCATAGCTCGAAGAGAGCAGCAGTCGTTTACGTGGCTCTACTTATAGCTCAAATAATGTTACTGTATTCAACCTGGATCTTCTTTAATTTCTATCAAACCATAGAAAGAAAAAGTCTCTGTCGGCAATAGAACTCTTCGAAAACAAACATGAAAAAGTTTGGTAGCATTCCTCCGTACTTTACACCTCCGTCAAGCATGTGAATTCTTTGTGGTATAAAGGAAGTGAACTTCGATGTTACTATGCCCAGGTGATCCGGCTGAATGCGCAGCTCGATCCTCTACTGAGCCTTTTTGCTCCTTTAAGAGAAGAATTCCATCAGACTTTGTGAATGCTCTTGTCATTTCTGGTGTGTACGGACTCCCCCAACAATTTCGCAAGATTCCGAGCTGGAAGACATGGCACATGCAGTTCGATGCAGCTCGAAGTGCGGATACGAACTTGATTGGCAAGTCTGACATGCTGCCTGAGGTCATCAGCTACGCATTCAGACAAAGACCTTTGAACAAGCGTTTTGAGACGTGCTAATTAGTACCCAAAGTGAGTAAGTGATATGATGACAGTCTGGCGGAAGGGTCAACCAAAGAGCCACAATCTGGCAATGCTGATTGCTGGATGTGAGGAACCCGAAGGTGAAGCTGAGGCCGCCGCCCAGATCCCGTTGATACCAATGTCAGTGAGCCCGAGACGCGATGCCAGATATCTGAGTGAACTTAAGCTGTAAGCCTTCCGCCTTAGTCTGACTGTGCTTTATTGACTGATCAGAAATCGGAGGCAGATTCTGGAACTCGGTTTTGACGGATTTCGATCTGTAAACAATCGCAGTTTTAGCGGCGATTACCAGCATCTCGAAGGTCTCGTGTAGCTTCCCAACTAATACCGCATGAAGCGGAAGTAATGAAGCACAAATATTGTCTTGGTCTTCATGCAAGTCATGCACGGAGAGCATAAGTACTCCTTCGGCACCGGGTTCTTCGATCAGGCTGCTGGAGCGAAGTTGGATTCTCAGGATATTCTTGTTCAGTTCCTCCTCAACAGCCTACAAAAAGACACCTTTGGCGTTAATACACAGGAGACTTTGTCCGTCCCTCCAACCCAACCGACACCGTCCGGACATATGGTCTTGGTGCAAGTGCCAAACCTCGCACCATCAGGCTCAGATTTGTTTGTCAGTTTGGAACCATTGCGTGCAAGTGTCTTAGTCATGACGCTCCAGAAGTCAACATTCTCAAGCAAACAAATCCTAACCGAGGCAAGAGTATAAATGCATGCTAGTTCTGATCATCCTACTCGCCGGTACATTCCAGGTAACAGCATCCCATCTTGCGAAGCAGGCAAGGTTGTGAGTTCTCAGATCCAGCAGCTGAGTTCGTGTTCCAACCACGCATTCACCGTGACAAGAAGGGCCAGAAAATGGCAGCGGTTGGGAGGCTACCCATGTGGAAGCTGCTGATGATATGCCACACTGGCGATCATCTCCCTGAGCGACCCTTCGCAGAGGCTAGGACAAGGGACTTTTCAACGCCGATGATAAGTGGACTACTGACGCTCCTTATCAAGCATCTACACACGCACAGACTCCACTTCGTCGACGAAGACCAAGAACAATGCTCTACATGAAATAGCCCCACCGATCGTTGGCACAGGTCGTAGAAAGAAGAAGAAGCAGTCAGACGATCAGCCAGTCAGTGATGGTAGGGAGAAAGATATCCCGCGGCTCCCCCTCCTCCACCGGATCATGTCAGCTCAGCAATCTTCTCCTCGGATCCAGCCTTGGGCATTTGTTTTTACCTTCGCTTCCTTGAGTATCTCAGCAACGGTCAAATTACGAAGATCTTGGGTACTTGTACCGAAAAGCAGATGTCTGAGATCTGCCTTTCGCCAAGAGTGTCCCTTTGGGTCTCCTGCTCATGATAGGTGCGGCTGGAATTGGCAAGACCGCAGCCCTCATTCAATTGATCCAGGCGCGCGCTATTGCTGGAGATATTGTCGGCGCTTATACATCTACAAATGCTGTCGTCGATAACATTCTTGGTCGCACGCTCAAGAGTGTCAAGTCTAAGGATCTGATCGATCTCGACCAGAAGCTACTGCTACGCCTTTGGACAGACCAGATGGAGATTGAATTCAAGATCTTATCATCGGTCGACACCACCAATGCCAGGGAATTCCTGGACATGTATATCACCAAGGTTGCTGACAGTATGAGGGCCCCAGATAAGACTTCGATTTAGATATCATTCGGTTCAGATAGTGACCCGGCTCAGACAATCAGGCTATTTGGATAATTATTTGGTTCAGATAATAAACCACCTTAACAACGGGTCTGATTAGACTAATAATCTACTTGAGATAGATGAAGCTCCCTTTTGATTCGCATTTCCAGTTTTCATTTCAAATGAGAATTTTATATAAAGATCCAGTCTTGAATTGCTAAAGAAAGAAACGTTTGACTGATTCTGTGACAATTTATGACAGTGGAGGGGGGCTGTTGTAGAGGAGCTGCTCCAAGTATGAAGTGTCATAAGGGTTATTGTATGAATAAGGCTAATGTTGAGAGGGTCATCGAGGATCAGCGTAGATATTTGGATGGGACTCATGAGGTTTGAGAGAGGTCGTGTAGCTAGCTGGCTGTAAGACCCGGTATCTGATAAGCAGTCTGGGAATAGATACATAGCTATGATTGACCCAATTGAGCGTAATTATGACCAGAAGAATGAGGCTACACCATGGAGGCTTAAGAGCCACCTTGACCCTAATTATCAACAACGCTTGACTGAATTGAGGTAGCCCTAGGAATGACCATCTGCTGCTGCTGGAGCTGCATGTTCTGGAGTACCTGCCTTTGTTCTTGAATCTGGCGATGGAACTGTTGTACACGGTCCTGTTTCTGGTCTCGAGGAATGGGACCAGCTTGCATATTGTAGTACTGATTGCTCTCTGAGAGGGTTGCTGGGACTTCACTATTCATGGCGATACCTCGTGGAGTTTGAGTCAGCAATGATTGCAGGTGATTCAAAAGAGATGATTAGACATCAGATGGCGTATTCTGAAGAGATGTTGCAATTGGCTGGATTGTATGGCTCCCCGAAGCCTAGCTCTGAATGGAGGTCTTGTTCGCAGCAAGGCTGTTCTTCTCCCGGCTGCTGTCTTCTCCCGAGGTGCCATCCCAAGCTGATGCTTCAATTGACTAACTTTTACGGTTACTGGAAATCCCATTCTCAGGGAAGATCTTCTTAGCAGTAAGACTGTTCTTCTCCTAGTCGTCGTCCGCTCTTGCGTTGCTGTCCCAGACTGGTGCGTCCTCAACCTTGGAGCTTTGGGCAACGGTGCCATCTTCCAAAGTATCCCAAGTACTGTTGGCATTCTTACGCTGATGATCCCAACTGTTGCTTGTGTCTGTGGATGGGTCTTGGTCCTACTGGTTGGCTTGAGAAAAGTCGTGGTCGAAGGAAACGACCTCCTGGCCTCGGGCCTGCCTTGTGAGACTCAAAATTATCTGCGCTGATTTGGCGAAGATGGGCATCTGGCACATCATGTACCTGCTGCTTACCACCAGACCGACGTCTCGGAAGGAGTGGAACATGCGTTCCAGGTACCGAACGTCGAGTCAAAGGTGCCTTCTCCGGTGTCCCTTCTTGCTCCTCATCAGTAACAACCTGTTCTGGCCGAGGGGGAGGTCCCTTCTTCTTCCGAGTCTGGATAGCGGAATGGAAATCCACGATCAGAAGTAATCCATTACGCTGACGAGACAAGATAATTGCAAGGCGCAGAAGGCAACTTTGCCACCCATGTTGGCAGCAGCCGTTCCATCATAGCAGATAAACTCTTCCTTGGAACCCTCTGCCTTGTTGGAAGAGAAGGGCTGTTATGGACCAGAACCCTTGGCATGCAATATCTGTGTCCAATCACAAACGGCTCGTCCAAGGCGAAGCGCTCATCAGCCATGTTGCGGCTTTCACGCTCAGTAATATCTTTGCGGTAGATAACAAAGTTGACCAAGTCAAACATACCAGGTGCCATTCTGACCTGTTGTCTTTGATCCCAAACAGGCCAGCCAAATTCTGGCAGTCTGTGTAGGAGGGTCTTGCCCTAGTATGAGAAAGGATTGTACATGCAACCTGACTCCGAGTAACGAGCATCATCGGAAATGAGAGTTGGAGGTAACTGAGAGATATCACCCGCTAAGATCAGCTTCTGCTTTCCACCTTTCCAAAGAGTGAGGATCTCGAGTTTAGTGGAAGCGCCAGCTTCATCAGCGGCAACAAGGTCACAACGATTTCTAAACTCCTTGTCAAAGGTAGCTCCGACTGTTGTAGTATCGAAGACAGGATCAGAAACCTTGAGAATATCATCATTCATCTTCTTTGCCTCCGCCTTAATGCCGGTCGACTTGTATTTTTTGCGATCTGACTTGTCTTCAACTTGGCATGTCTCTTCTCGTCCTGGCGCAATAGAAGCAGCTTTGTGTTCTTTGTCTCAATGAAACCAAGAACCTTACAGACTGTGCCGGCTGCAGAAAGAGAAAACTCATAGGCGACTTGCTCTCGATGCTTCTCACGCTTGGATTGAGATGGTTGCCAAGGCTTCGGGGAGTCCAAGACTTATCTGAATCGAAGACTCATCTCAATTAAAAAGATATCTAGAACAAGATGAAAGATAAATCGCTTTGTATACATGAGAGAATTAAAAGCTATATCACCAAAGCACAAGATAACTATGGCAGTGACCAGTCAAATGATCTGAATTGTTTGATATTTAAAAGCTGCTTCTAACAAGCTTTATGAAAGCAGACCATTCTGCTTCAACCACGCCTCGCACATCTGGGGCCATTTCGAGACCGGGATATCTACAGTATCTATACCAAACCCATGCGGTGCATCAGCAAAAATATGTAACTCAACAACTCCTCCAGCCTTAGTGATGCCCTCGGTCAGTCGGTAGGCGTTGATCACAGGGACAATAGGATCGTTTCCAGAATAGACAATAAATGCAGGAGGAGCTGGAGATACGAGCTGGACGTCCGGCTGAACAGTATTGTAAAGTTCCTGCTTCTCCGGGGGTGCAAGTGCTGCTTTGTCAGGAATAATAGTTCTACCAACAGCATTCGTAGATATTGGTCCGTATCCGATGATGGCAAAAGTCGGCTTTGGAGTCGCTTCCGCGAGTTTGGGGTATTTCCAGGAATCAGGATACGAAGCGAGAAGTGAAGCGGCAAGATGACCCCCAGATGACAACCCGCAGATTCCCAGCCCTTTCTTTGATAGCCCGCTGTCTTCAATCAGCCGCAATGACCGGCGAGCATCATCTACCGGAGCCTGAGCGCCTGTTTTCAGCGTTGGGAAACGATGCACAAGGACAAACGCGTTGAATCCGAGACTCGTGAGCCCTATCAATAAATCGCATCAGTTAACAGTGCTTCTGAGGAATGTGCAAAAGACTTTGAAGAACACGCGATGCAGTATGCTTGCGATACTCATGGAAGCTCTTGGCCACTACATTACTTACAGTGTGCGACAGCAACGCCTTCTCTGCCGACCATGAGCTCAACATACCCGCCGCCTCCAAGGATCAAGATTGCTCGACCATTAGGTTCAGGTGCCTTATACCCAAATAGCCATGGTCGTGTGACGTCTTTGACGACGCCGTTGGTGTTCGATGGCTCCTGGTGTGCTTGGAGAGTGAAAGCGCCCTCCAGTGGTTCAATATCCCAGAGAGGCCAGGAGAGGTCAGCGCCGAATATATTTGTTGGATCCATAATCTTTTTGTGTTAGATGTATGTTTCCGTGAGAGAGTACTGAACCCTTCTTCGACCTTTGTAGAGATTTTGCCTTCGGTCAAATTTGCACCGAATCCCCGAGCAGAATTATAAATTTTTTCCATCTTGGCTTGTGGACGAGAGACATCGACAGAAGTCTACATCCTCTTGAGGTACTCCTTATAGTCCGTACATGCCATAAGGATCACACCTTTTGGATCCGTGCTTCATGCCTCGAAGTTCACTGTTTTCAGAAGAAAATTAAGAAAGCGGATTAGCTGATTAGTTAGTATCCCTAGTGATTGAGAATATTCTAGTACTACGCACAGACAGAAAAGTTGTGATCTTTTGGGCTTGTACATAGTACGAAGTATAGTATAACAGGCATTTGGCCCTTTGACAACATGATGTTTGTTCCAGGAGAAATTGCCAAGTGCAGAAGTGGGGGCGGGGTCAGAGGCTGAATATTCAACGATTGTTGATTGTCAGAGTAGAATCTACCAAGCCAACCATTGACCAAATTCTATCCGCGGTGGAAACCTAGAGGGCATATAATTACAGTTCATCCTGCTCGGCGCACAATTACAAGGATGGATGATGATCTGGTGAAATCAGGATGCCAACAAACAACCTAACCGAGAACTGGGCTTGGCCTCACTCAAGATAGTGTTGAATCGTATTTCGCTGTCCACCTCCGTCAAAACAAAAGCATGGAAAATTCAAGGACCGAAAATCTGTTCATAGTTCTCAGGAACCAAAAAATACACCGAGACAAGAATATATCTCCATGCCCGATATCCTGCCAGACCCGCCGAGACTCATGAAAGTAATATGAGGGATCTCGTGTCCATGGGGATATTACTCCGATGATGGGCCCATGTGGGCATCTGGATTTTTCCAATCTGGTTCTGCAGGGTCTACCAGCCAAAAAATAGTTTACGATCCCCGTATCCAAATAAGCAGGACTACAACGGTATGCCGCCGTTGTAAAATCGCGTACCTGGCTTGTGCTTTGATAGCGTTGATTCAGGTGTCCAAATTTCGATGCTTCTCTGCTGACCTTTCCATACCTACAGTACCCCTGAGCTGTCTGTTCAATCCAAGTCTCTAAGTGTGGTGTATGGGTCAGCATTGATGGTAGGAGCAGGTTTGGCATATCTATTACCTGTATTACCAATGGCGGTAGAGAATGTGATATTGTGCAGGACACAGCCTTTGCAAGGAAGCCTATGGTATATGGCCGCTTCGAGTAGACTGGAATGTTAGTAATTTCCGCTAATCGAAGCTGAGAAAGTCCATCAGGTGACGATGAACCCACGCTCTCATGCCGACCATGTTGCTATGCTGTTCATCCAAAATAAGTAACCGACCACTTAAAATGCTGGTCTCGATTCGCTATTGCAATCTTGTGCAGACGATTTCGCATAAATCGAATGCGGACTTCCTCGTGAGTGAATGATATGTCCGATTTTGAGGTATGTCTTCGAATGTGGCGTTCTCGAATGCCGTTTTGTGAAACTTCCATGGCTCCGCTCTCATTCTCGCCACACCACCAGTTCAGATTCGCTCATCAGTGTTGAGGCTCACAGAGTCCATCATGGCTGCCAATTGATCTGCCTTTACCCTTGATACAACATCACATTCATCTACGGTACTGTTGTAGAGCTCAATCTCACTGAGAACCCTCTGGTAATCCTTGGTGGTTGGGACAATCCCGTTGTCATCTAAGTGATTGAAGCCATACACACTTGGACGCTTCTGGTGGATGGAAGGGCCGCTGAGCATTAGATCATGTTGAGATGATAAGTAAAGATCTTTGGCCAAATTCGCCAAATTTCCTGGGAACAAATTTGTGAACCTCACACCCGATCACGCACTCGCGCAGGGCGAAGCTCATTGAGAACAACATATTCGTGGTATGTCCACAACTTCCTCGTGATATTGAAATACATTAGTTTGAAAACCGCTCTCCCTTTCATCTACAGCGTATATAACTTCAACTAATTGCATCAAACCCTACTAGTGGGCCCAAGCTAACTTCGCTGTAGTTGATGGAAGTCCCGCGGCGCGAAAGCTAGATGGGAAGGGATTTGGCTGAGGACCGAGTCTTGGGATTAACTCTAGATCCACGCTGTCGTCGTCCATATCAGAGAAATTTGAGTAAAGATACGATATTGTCTATTGAAGGCCTACGTCTGATTATTGAAAGGGGTGTTACAGTAAAGCCAGAAGACAGTGAGGGGTTGAAATCTTGGCGCGCACTACAGTATACCCCCCCCCCCCCCCCGGCTCTAGTGTTATTCGATGGAGACCCTCTGATAATCTTTTCAACTCGAGTTGGCAAGAAGGTGTACTGTTTTAATTCAGGATCAGGAATTGAGACCAGATACTTTAGTGACTTGATTGAGTAACCGTGAGAGGAAGTTTATTTGCCACTTCAAAAGCAGCTGAGAAAGGTGACTTACTAAATAATATTGGAGCCGGGGGGGATGTTCCCCACTTCCGTATTTGGCACTCACGCCCTCGAACTCATCCACGTGGTACGGTTTATAGTACTCCAGAAGGACATCATTATCAATCATATACCAGACTCAAGATCCTGTGGCCTTGGTGAAAAAGAACCCTTTGTGAAAAATCTCATCCACAGAGAGTTGAATTGTCAAACCACCTTGGTATGATGTAGCAAGACCGTTCACATGGACTAAAACGTCTTCAAACTTTCTGCGTCCTAAATGGAGAAAGATCATCTTCTGGCTCCCGCTCGTCAGTGAAAGTACACAGGCTTTTCCTGTTTCGAAGAGATCCTTCAATCTTGGTTGGGAGAGCAGGCCGACGAAATCTCAAATGCGTACTGCCTCGTAGGCTCTACGTAAGCCTGTGGACCTGTGGATGATCACTGTTCTAATTCAGCAGTAAACTTGACCCGTGCTCTTCAACAACCGTAAACCATACCAAAGCTAGAAGTTGGATGTGAAGGCTTCCTTGCTGGCTGTCGAGTGTTGCGTCGTGTAGGCCCGACCAGAGAGTCTCGTTATGTATCATGCTTGAGCGCTGCGAGATATTTGCTATGATCATGCAAAGAGCTACTCTTCCAAGTCCAGCTGGGCTGCATGCTACAATTACCTGTCGTATGATTGTAACAAGAATGCTTATAATTATAGGAGACAGTAGAGCATCGTCAAAAATATGAATGAATCTCCCTAACGGGTATGACCAGTAACAAATACTGCCGTCTGCTTTTGATGTGACGGGTTCTTTTGAATTAACATGATTAACATCAATCGAAAGCACCAACCAAACAACGGTTGAGAGATAAATGCATTGGCACATAGACCTGAGAGACGCTACTTCCCCTCCGCTATGCTCCAATGATTATCGAAGTTCTCCACGACAGTATTGGCCTTCTTTTTGGAAGCCTGTACAACAACCTTCTTCGCTGCTTTGAGGCCACCAGTGGCGGCAGCGCCGTTCATGGCAATGCGCTCGGTGATTGTCGCTCCGGACGCCAAGTACTGCTGCATCATAGGCGATGAAGATGTAAACCCTCTGTTGCAGCGTTATTAGTCAGTGGATCTTCAAGATGAAGATGAGGATGAGGATCCCTAAGTGTATGATGATGAAAGTAAACGGAATTCTAACTCTTGAACAGAGTTTTGATTATGGACTGTGACTAGGATTCGATTTCGCATGAGCATCTGGGCTGGTCCTTTTTCTATACAAAGTTGAGAGAGCCAATCCCCGATTATGTCTCTATCCTCCATAACCTGTATCTATTTTCTTCTTAGCGGTTGGTTAAAATCTGAAATTTTTTCAGGTTTTGCTGTGAGCTGTGAAATTACTGGCTGATAAGACAAGGTTCGAAGGGATACTTTGGGCTCAAATTATCTCCATTATTTCAAAAGCTTGGAATTGTAGTTGGAGTCCAGCTTTGGTTTGGTGAACCTGTAATTGCTATGACCACGTGACTCTCAAGCACAATCTTCTTTTTGTGATGAACGAGGAAAAGCTTGTGGTGTTCCAATTTGACTACCTACGAATGATTTACTATACAATAAATAAGATCAAAGCGGGAATTATGTTGCCGAAGGCTTGTTGTTATATCTAGACATGTGGATTTCAACCATGCCTCGTTCTGATCAGCGGCCACGAGGCTCGAATTCAAGGCAAGAGTCGACGAGCCCGCTCGCCATCGAAAGATATAACGATATTGCGAGCTCTCAATCATTCTTGTAGTACTGGTTTAGTCCTGCTGAGGGGTTGGCTGGATTGACAGGAGCTGAATTGATCCATGAATTGGCACGATTATCTTTCATCACTTGGAAATAGAGAAAGCACGTGCCCCATAGATCTGGCAGTGCGCTATTGCCAGATTGATTGGACAGTTGCTCGAGGCTTTCTTGAATGCTGTATGCTGTATGCTGAAATATACGGTACCTAGTCGGTGTGATGGGGTGCTGGCTGATCGCACAATTCCAGTTCTAGATATACCAGAAGACCGATAAGCATAACCAAACACCTATGTCCCACAGCTATTGGTAGAAATCCACCAAGCCCTTGTCGACGTCATCAGTATGTATTCCCGCAGTGCGTAGGGATGACTCGAAGGCTGAGTGCAACGCCATTAGGCTACCTGCATAATCTGCTTGCAAGCCACATTGCGTGGCACGAGTAATGACAAAATCTGACCCAACAGCCTTGCTTGACAACACCCAATTTGACGAAATCTGAATCGACAAAAGCTGATCTAGCATTTCCTGATGTGCTAATCCCAGGATTATCGAAGCCTTTCTCGCCAGAATTTGTGACAGTTGCATCTGTGCCGGGCACAATGCCACAACCTAACCCAGTCTAGCTCTACTAGGCCATTCAGGCCTACCCGTGCACGCCGCTTCAGGCAAGGCGAGCGTACAAAAAATATCGAAGGACGAGCACAACTTTAATGTCACGTGAGAGCCCTTCAACCCCCCGTTTCCTGCCCTGCGGCCCTTCACTTCCCGTTCCCTTGAGCACAAATCCACACAACCACAAAGCACCTGCCTACCTTACTAGACACCCTGACTAATAGCACCTCATACAGCCGTAACCAGCTCGACGTATTTGTCAAAAGCCTTAACCAGCCGAGAAATCTCAAGAAAGCAGAGTGGAGAGCAGTCCACAAAAAATGTGACGAGCTTCAAGCTTCGAATATCGAATACCAGGTTTATCTCTCCGGGACATGTTTCTCCAAGTCGAGGCTTCAGAGAACTCGGCGGCACGCTTTCGATGGAGATGAGTGCTCTCGCCGAGACTCTCCAGATGGTATTTCAATTGCATCTCAACTGCATACTTGCTGATAGTCCCGAAGATAATGTCTTGCCTCGTCCTGGAATTCTTGTCATCAAGGTGAAGGGATCCGACGGGAGGTGGTCAGACTATACAGCCGAGAGTGATATCACTGGTTATAGTTCGTCCACATTGATTAATCATGATGCTACTGCCCAGGTGAAGGAGACAATCCCAGCACCAAATCCAAACAATGGTGCTTTCGTAGGATCAGACTCCGAAGTCTTGCGCCAACCCTACGGTCCAGCAGCAACAAGAACCCCCATCATCCAAGACATGGAGATGTTTCAAGACAGTTCTATGATCAACTATCAGTCGCCTGGCTCTGGCTATCCATGGGAGCCAGTGTACAGCTCACATTTGATGCCCGTCTACAATATGTTGTCTGGCTTTGGGTACTCTGATGAAAGTGGTCTCGGCTACCCAGAGTTATTCGGGCCCAGTCTGAACAATGAGGGCCAAATGGCTGGGGCTTTCCCTCCAATGGACTGGGAGCAGAGATCCCCGTTGAGCCAATTACAGGCGGCTTTCTCAGCCACGCCATCAGGGATTAGTCAATCCCTGTTTCACTCTCTGCAATATATCCCAGTCGGCAGTAGACAGGAGACGAACCTAGCCATAATCTCAACACTGTCTCCAGAGATTCATATCAGATCACTTCTCCGACATGCTGGCAAGGTTCTGAGCGAAAATGCCAGGGATGAAGAAGTAGATGGGTTGCCTAGCAGTGAGGATGTATCCGATAGACTACTCTCACTCCTACCTGGAAGCGCTACAGAGCACAATTTCGACAACGCCGGCCGAATCGTTCGCAGAGATGCAATATTTGATTCGCCCTTCCATAACGCGCTCTTATACTCAATTGCGAACGGATTTGCTGGAATCAGAGATATCCCACCTGGGGCTGTACTCAGAATGCTCAAGGAGCAGCCTGGCATGACAAACCGCATCATTGAGTGTCTTGAATCATGCCCGCTTGCGATTGCCAAATCCATCGCAGACAACTTGTTCCGGGCAGCCATTGAAGCTTGTGACGAAGAGGCCGTCAACTTCATCCTTCGTGCCACGCGCAAATCGCCCTACAACATCGATCTCAACGTGATTGTCTGTAAGCTTCATGGTAATGCCAGATTATTTACTCCAATAGAGCTTGCAGCCAAGTTTCGTCACCTCGGTATTGTGCAGGCACTCATCACAGCTGGAGTGGATATCAACCACACCAAGGAAACGAATAGTAACAGAGAGTGCGGACCCCTAGAGCTCGCGATTCGGAAAGGGGGAAAATACGAACCAGTTGACATGGTTCTTGTGCAAAGTCTCCTTTCTGCCGGGGCGGAAGTGCGACTTGGCCTTATTAAGGCTATTGTTCCGTGGGGGCAGGACAAAATTCTGCGCAATCTGATCGAGCTGCTTCCACGGACCGAGCACAAAGAACTCTTCCAGGGTGGCGTGCTGACAGATATTGCCCGATTCTTGGAGCGTGGTTCCGCAGCCGAAATAATCCAGCGTGTTGTCATGTATTGTATATCGTCAGGTTGCAATCGCTGCTGGGACGAAAATCCAAAAGTGATGCAAACAACCCTCAGTTGGGCAGCAAGGAGGGGAAATCGCGAACTTGTTGGAACCCTTCTCCCTTACACCGCCGTGAGGAAAGGAGCGCTTGCCGCTGCTATCAGGAGCCGTGACGAGGACCTGATCGAAAGGTTTCTTGAAGAAGACCCCAGCATGGGTAAGCCACCATGTTACCTATTTGATAATCCTCAACGTCTTCGTAGCTTTGGTCCAGACTATACTCTTCCTTGCACGCCTCTGGCAGAGGCTATTCGCTCGCAAAATCTAGAACTTATTGAGAGGCTTGAGAGTCGAGAAGCTTTGAGTTTCGTCAAACAAGAGGGACGTTTTGAGGCAGCGATATTCGCAGCAGCTGAGGTTGGGAATTGTGTCTATATGGAGAAGCTGATGCAACTTGTCCCTGATAAGCGTGGGGTTCATTTGACGCCCGCTTTAAACATCGCCATCCGCAAGAATGAGAATAAAGCTGCTTTGCTTCTTCTTTGAAACGGAGCTGACGTCAATGAAAGGATCTATCAGCCCAAGCTTGGTCTATCATTGGTCGAAGCGTTGCGTGAACGGAACAAGGAAGTTGTGTAAGCTAAATTGGAGTCGGACGTTGATGTCAATCCATACAGACCCTCCCACAGCTCAATAACGGCAGTAATGGAGGCTGCAGCAAGCTGGGGTCACATCCCCATCATCAGAGATTTGATTCTTATGGGAGCCGACGTCGATGATGCAGGCTCTTCTACCGCACTCTCAGTGGCAGTGACCTCAAGAGATTATGACGTCATGTTGGAGCTTCTCAGAAGCGGTGCTTCGCCAAATGCACAAGCTGACTCTGCGAGAGACTGGTGCCTCGGGCTCCAGTACCCCGGGGTCGCATTTGGGAAACAGCCTCTGACCGCGGCGATAGACAATGATGACGGCGACATGTTCGAGCTCTTAATCTCAGCAGGCGCCGACGTAGCTAACGAAGATGCCTTTCTTTCCGCCATAAGGAAGAATCTTGCAATTTTTGAGAATCTACTTCACGCATTTTCAGTCAAGTATCTTTCAGGAAAGGCAGGCTTTGGCGGAACTCTGCTTATCGAGGCATTGAAGCGAGGAGATTCTGCGTTGCTTAACAGATTGTTCGCTGCAAAGTTCGATGTGAACAGTTTATCCAAAAGGGAGAATTGTTTTTTGAGCCCATTGGGATTCGCCATCGGATACTGGAAACAGGCTGACCAAAGTACTGACATGGTTCAGAAACTGATCGATCATGGTGATGCGGGCAGCATCGTCTTCAAAAGGTATCTCACGGCATTGGCAAAGTCTAACCTTTTGAAGACAGCACTGCTTGTCGCTGTTGACACTAGGAGAGTGGATGTAGTGAGCCGTGTATTGGAAGCAGGCGCGGACGTGAATCGCAAAGCAAGAACAGGGGTCAAACGTACGCCTCTTCAACGAGCCTGTGAGCTTGGCAGTTTCAATATTGTCCAGCTGCTGTTGGAGAAGGGTGCAGACGTCAACCAGGAGCCTGCGGACAGAGGTGGTGGAACGAACCGCTTTGCAGCTGGCAGCCATCAGTGGGAGCGTCAAAATCGTTCAACTGCTCCTCAGTCGTGGGGCCCTATGTTATGCTCCCCCAGCCAAAGTAGGAGGCAGAACAGCGCTCGAGGCAGCGGCAGAGAATGGCTGTCTGGAGTTGATAAGAATCTTGTGGAATGCGGGTGGAGGACAATTCTCGCGGGAGCAGATCCAGAAGGCCAAAGATCTTGCCCTTGATAAGTAACAGTAAAGCCTTATTATTATTGCCTAACTCTTATATAAAAGAAAGTTTCTAATGGCTAATTATCCTACTTTACCCCTCTTATAGTTTATTATTATTCTAAATAGCAAAAGTTATATTTCACTAGCGGGTTGTTAGAATAATGCTAACTAAGCGAATTTTTATATTTTTACTTTTAAGATAAAAGTGTTTAAGAGAAAAAATATTATAATGGCTCATATGTAGCTTGTGTAACTTCTTATATAAATAAATTATTTAGAGAAAGAAAAAACCTTTTCCTCTTTAGCAATTAGTGTTACAATCGATTAGTCAGTGACCGCACGGGTCAGGTACGTTTTGGCCCTGAGGCTCGGCAGCCTTGCTGCATAAAAAAGCTAAGACAAGGGAAACAACATGAGTCACGTGAGGGAGTCCACACGTGATGGAATCCTTGGGGGGTAAGGATTTTAGTTTGAAAGACTTCTCGCTAAGGAGGACTTCTTGCTAGAATAAAGGTTTTATATAACACAGGCTATTTACTTATAGTAAATAAAAGCTTTGTGCTTAACTTAAATAAAGTATCTTCATATTATACTTAGTAACTTGCAACGATTATCAGTTTTGATCTGTGATAGCGTCTTTACTTACTAACTAACTTACCTTCGCACTCTCGAGCAACACCAGCCCAATCGTACGTTACACTTTAAGCACCGCACCCACAAGTACTAACGCATACGTCAGATCAGACAATAGATTCCACAATAGGAACAACTCCCACATCGTTTATCCTAGAGAGACTGGCACTTGTTAGAGAAATCGACAAGAACCTCAAGTACAAGTCAATCGAAGCTTTCAATGGTGAACGCAACCGATTTCACAGGTTCTTACTCCAACTACGACTATACATCAAGTTCAATGGAGACCGCTTTCGATCCGAGACCGAACAGGTCCTTTGGGCAATCACGCTGCTCGAAGGGAAGGCCCTGAACTGGATCGAAGGATTCCTTAAGGACTACCTTATGTGAAGTGATAAGAATGAGGTCATCAACGAATGAAAAGCAAAAAACACCACTATCAAAATCTTTGGCATTTGAAAAGGATTTGTCATAAAAATCAAGGCTAACTTCGGAATCATAAACGAACGTAAGAAAGCGAAACGAGCCATAAAGGCACTCCGCCAGAAAAGGTCGGCAATTGCCTACACCCGGAACTTTCAATGCTACTCTACCCGCACAGAGTAAAGAGACGAAGCGCTTAATTACGCTTATCAAAAAGGTTTAAAAGACTTTGTCAAGAACGAACTACTCCGATACAGCAGCACCATGGACACTCTCGAAACACTCATCGAAGCCGCTTGTAAGATTAACAACAATTGGTATAAGCGTAACATGAAGAAGAAAGAAAAGTATAATCTTAATTACAAAAGAATAGGCAAGAAAAGAAACTGTAAGAATCATTTCAAGAGATACGAAAACCTTATAAAGCTTGACGCCACTTAACAAAAGGAATTATCGTCACAGCAGCGAAACAAACACATGCAAGATCAAACATATTTCAATTATGAAAAGCCAAGCCACCTTGCAAGGAACTGCAAGGGTGAAGGAAAACGCTCCCAAAGATACTCGTTAGGTAAACAATTGAACGCCACTATCTAAAAAAGAGGAGGGTATAACCAAGAATACAACAAGCCAATAATGCTTAATGCCACTCGGGTACAAGAGAACGCAGCGACGAAAGCTGATGCCCAACTGAACCAACTGGACTAGCTAAGAGAGCTGACCCGAGCGGCGGGAGCACTCGATATCAGTGAGGAAATAACCAAAACCCACAAAAAGGAAGAGTCCAGCGATAGTAAAGATACGAACGAGGTGTTTATTTTAGATGGATCGGAAATGTTGCTAAAAGAATATCTTATGTACATCATATCAGCTAATGAAAAGCTAATTTAAATAGCGCATTAAAAAGCAGAAGCGGTATTTGAATGGGAACTTGCCGAGATTAAAAAACAACTACCCGCCCAAAAGGAAGTGAAAGAATCCATCCAATACTGGAAAAAAGTAAAAGATATGTTTACAAAGCATATGATGCGAATTCACGTTATCATAAGTAGATACAATCACAAACGTAGCGAAATTAACAACGCGGTTTGGCGAAGCCAACAATACCAGAAGGCATTCACCCAAAACGTAAAATATATGTTAGAGCTTAGAATAAGGCTTAAGATCTGCAGGGAAATAAGAAAAGAATGTGAAGATAAGATGCGCAAACTTCGAGGAAGAAGAGACATGACGGAGATTGATCATCCTCAACACGCGAAACTAACATAGTCGTCTTATTAAAACCACTTATGCATAATCTATTACTTTAGTAAGATTGATAACGATTATTGGCCAAGACGCAAAGGACTGGTATTTTTTGACGACGATAAATTAATCATTTCCCTTGGGGAACTGCCAACGGCACCCAAATCTTCAAAAAACTAAGAGACCTTGCCGATGATAGGCCACCGACGAGTGTTCACAAAGAGCCTAGGACCTCATACAACAAAGATTTGTATATAACAAGAAGAAAATAACAACTTTTTCTAACCGTTCATATCAACAGAATAACGCTTAAAGCAATGGTAAACTTTAAAGCAACGGGTAATTTCATGAACCATACGATAGTTATATGCCACGGGTTTAAGCTGATCAGGAAGAAACGCTTATATCATTTATTCGCACTAGATGAAGACGTTATCAGGTCAAAGAATGAACAAGTGACCATTCAGATCGATAAGCTGGACATGAAAACATTGCGAGGATATATTGAAGATATCAAGTTTGATGTCACCAACTTTGAAATTTACAAGTTGGTATTAGATATGCTATGATTATCGCTTCATAACCCCACTATAAACTGGTGAAAGGAACGAATCACTTTGAATCATTGCTAATGCGGAAGCGATTGCAAGGCACTTAACCAAGATACGGATATCCTGAAGCAAGAAGAGTTATGTGTAACTCTTTTAATTAAAAAGGATTCCACCCAAGTCTTCATGCTGAAGCGAATATTAGCAGCGTATAAGGAATACGAGTTACTATTTTTTGAAGGACTTAAGAGCGAGGCCCTTCCAAAGCACCAATCATGGGATCACGAGATACCCCTGGAACCAGGAAAAACGCTTAACTTCGAACCAATATATCAGCAATTCGCAGCAAAGCTACAACACCTAAAGAAATATATAGATAAAAACCTAGCAAAAGGTTTCATACAATCATTTACCTCATCCGCCACTAGCTTAACACTTTTCGTCTCAAAAAAGGATAGGAAACTTCGCTTATGTATCAACTATCGCATGCTCAACAGCATAACTATCAAGGACAAGTACCCGTTGCCCTTAATCAACGAGCTACACGACCGATTACAAGGAGCGACAATATTCATAACCCTAAACATAAAAAGCGCTTATAACTTCATTAAAATAAAAAAAGGCAAGAAATGAAAAACAGCGTTCAAAACACGCTATAATCTGTACGAATACCAAGTTATGCTATTTGGACTTACAAATGCACCTGCATCATGCCAACGGATAATTAACAACCAATTACACGAGTATCTCGACGTTTTCGTAATCGCTTACTTGGACGACATACTCATCTACTCCAAAAACAAGAACAAGCATATTCAACATGTGAAAAAGATATTGGCCAAACTACGAATGGCAAAACTTCTTCTCAAACCAAAGAAGTGCAAATTTCATCAAAAAGAAACCCACTTCTTAGGATTCATTGTGAGAAGACACAAAATCCGCATAAACCTAGCTAAGGTTGAGGCTATACTCACGTGGCCTGAACTAACAACAATCACGCAAATATAATCTTTCTTAAGATTCGCCAACTTTTATAGGAGATTCATACACAACTACTTCGCAATAGCCAAAGCACTTACGGATCTAACAAAGAAAGACCAGAACTTTAAGTGAACAACAGAAGCGCAGAACGCGTTCCAAGTACTCAAGGAACAATTCATGCAAGCTCTAATCCTAGCCACTTACAATCCAAACCTAAAGATAATCATAAAAACCAACGCATCAGACTTCGCCCTCGGGGCTTGCCTAAGCCAAAAACATGACAGAAAATTGCGACCTATCGCGTACCACTCCCAAATGTTCTTGCCCGCGAAACTCAATTACGATGTACACGATAAGAAACTATTGGCTATGGGTTAGGGTTAGGGTTAGGGTTAGGGTTAGGGTTAGGGTTAGGGTTAGGGTTAGGGTTAGGGTTAGGGTTAGGGTTAGGGTTAGGGTTAGGGTT